>Ga0335082_10009038_pt1 | contig 10848 bp, 9 predicted proteins | sample Lox_Sample_41_FD_206718 | JGI IMG/M metagenome (GOLD analysis project Ga0335082, IMG submission 206718) | Soil microbial communities from Loxahatchee National Wildlife Refuge, Florida, United States - Lox_Sample_4.1 | ecosystem: Environmental > Terrestrial > Soil > Wetlands | place: USA: Florida... | reverse complement strand
CGCGCGCGTGCAGCCAGCCCTCGCGAAGTGCATGGGCGTCTTCATGCCCGACGCCTCGCAGGCGCTCGACGGCACCGTGGGCATCAACCTGGGCGCCAAGGGCGACATCGAGCTCGAGCTCGTCGCCAGCTCCGAGAAGTGGGGTCGCGGGCCGAAGACCGACATTCACTCGAGCGAGGCGGCGCGCGTCGACAACCCGGCGTGGCGGCTCGTCCAGGCGCTCGCGACGCTCATCACGGCCGACCGCGACCCGGCGGTCGACGGCTTCATGGACGCCGTGCGGCCGCTCAGCGCCGCGGAGCTCGCGATGATCGACATGGTGGCAAGGACGTCGGACGAGGCGACGAGCAAGCAATCCCTCGGCGTCGCACGCTGGGCGCACGACGTCGACTACCGCCAGAGCCTCGTCGACCTGTGCCAGAAGCCGACGCTGAGCATCGAGGGCCTCGTCGGCGGGTACACGGGCCCGGGCGGCAAGACCGTCCTGCCGCACCGCGCCGTGGCGAAGGTCGACATCCGCCTCGTGCCCGACATGACCGCCGATGGCACCATCGACAAGCTGAAGGCGCACCTCGCGAAGCGCGGCTTCGGCGACATCGAGGTGAACGTTCTCGGCGGCATCGACGAGGCCACGACGACGTCCGCCGACTCCGCGATGATTCGCGCCGAGGTTGCCGCCTACAAGAAGGCCCGCATCGACGCGATGCTGTGGCCGCGGATGGCCGGCTCGTGGCCCGGCCACCTGTTCACCGGCAAGCCTCTTGCTCTACCGGCCGGTCACTTCGGCATGGGCCACGGCGACCGCGCCCACGCTCCGGACGAGTACTACCTCATCGAATCGAACAACCCGAAGCTCTTCGGCTGGGATACCGCCGTCCGCTCGTTCGTCGATTTCCTCTACGAGCTCGCGTAGCGCCGCGCGCGGAGCGTCACCGAACGGTATCGCACGTCACCGAACCGCATCGCTTCGCGAGGGCGGTCCACCCAGAAACCTGCGCGCCCGTCACGGCACGTGTCTCGCTAAGACACTTCTTCCCAATGTGATCCTTTAGGATCTCGTCGGGCCACCAGCGGCATCCGAATCTTCGAGCATTGCAGTGAACGCCCTCTCTCGAACGCGTCATCACCGGGAGAGCTCAGACTTTCGCCGGGTCGCCACCAGCCTCGCACGCACCGTGCGGCTCCTTCGACAGAAGAAGCGGTGGACGGTCGAGGCGGCGGCCGAACGTTTCGGCGTCGAGCCGGCGTACGTCCGCAGCATCGAGGCGGGGCGCACGAACCCCTCCCTGGCCGTGCTGGTGAGCATCGCGTCCGCCTTCGGGTTGCTGCCGGGCGAGCTGCTGCTTCGCAACGTGCGGCCGTCCGAAGCGCGCGAATGACCGAGCCGGGGGGCACGCCCGCGCGCTGGCGGGAGAACAAGGTCGTCGCATGCGGGGTCGCCGTCGCGGCGGTGCTGGCCGTCACCGGGGTCAAGCTGCTGTTCCCGGACTGGATCGGTCACAGCGTCCCCGTCACCGCGTATCTCGGCGCCGTCATGTTCGCGGCCTGGTTCGGCGGCACGCTGCCGGGCCTCGTCGCGACGGCCCTCTTCTCGGTGCTCTGCGCGTACTTCTTCGTGGCGCCCTACGGTTCGCTGGCGATCGCCTCGTCCCGCGACGCCGTCCGAATCCTCATCGGCGGCATCGAGGGAAGCATCGTTTCCATCCTCTCCGGCCAGCTTCGCTCGGCGCGGCTCGCGGCCCAGCAGCGCAGCGTCGAGCTGGAGAAGCGAGCCGCGGCGTTCAAGCGCCTCAACGACGAGCTGCGGCAAGCGCAGAAGATGACGTCCGTCGGACACCTCGCCGCGGGCGCCATCCACGACTTCAACAACTGGTTGTCCATCGTCATCAACCACAGCGACCTGCTGCTGCGACGCCTCGAGGGCGACCACCCCGCGGCGGAGCACGCGCGCGAGCTCCGCGCGACCAGCCAGCAGGCCGCGAACCTGGCCGCGCGGCTGCTCGCGTTCAGCCGACCGCGCGAGTCGCGCGCGAACGCGATCGACCTGAATCGCGTGCTGCGCGACCTCGAGCCGATCCTCCGGAGCATCGTGCCCCCCGAGGTCGAGCTGGAGACGTCCTACGACGACGACGCCGACGAGGCGCGCGCCGACAAGACCCACGTTGAGCAGGTGATCGTCAACCTCGTCGCCAACGCAGCCGACGCCATCGAGGGCAAGGGGACCATCCACGTCTCGACGGCCCGTTGCGCCGATGGCGTGCACCTCGAGGTGCGTGACACCGGCGCGGGGATGGACGCGGCCACGAAGGAGCGCATCTTCGAACCGTTCTTCACGACCAAGGCCAAGGGGACCGGCCTGGGGCTCACGGTGGTCCAGAGCATCGTCGATGAGAACGGCGGCACGCTGCAGGTCGAGAGCACGCCTGGCGCGGGCTCCACGTTCCGCGTGACGTGGCCGGCCTCACCGGCCGAGCGCTAGGCGACAAGGAGCCTCACGGCTCGCGTTCCTCGTCGACGTCCGAGTCCGACAGCCCGTGCGCGCGGAGCTTCTCCCACAGGTTCTTGCGCGAGATGCCCAGCAGCTCGGCGGCTCGCACGCGCTTGCCGCCGGCGACCGCCAGCGCGCGGAGCAGGTGCTCGCGCTCGGCCTGTTTGACCACCGCCGCGAGCGGGCGGAGCGCGTCCGACTGGTTCGGCGCCACGGCGCGCGTGATGTCCTCGGGCAGGTGCTCGAGATCGATCCGGCCGCCACGCGACATGACGATCGCGTGGTGCACGGCGTGACCGAGCTCGCGCACGTTGCCGAGGAACGGATACGCCGCGAGCGCCTGCCACGCGCCCAGCGAGATCTCCGGCGCCGGCGCTTCCCGTGGCATGTGCACGCGGAGGAAGTGCTGGACGAGTAGCGGCAGATCGCCCGGCCGGTCACGCAGCGGTGGAACGTGCAGCGTCACGACGTTCAGGCGGTAGTAGAGGTCCTCGCGGAAGAGGCCTTCCGCCATGCGCCGCCGCAGGTCGCGATGCGTCGCCGAGATGACGCGCACGTCCACGCGCACGGGCGTGTCGGCGCCGAGGGGCTCGACGCACCCATCCTGCAGCACGCGCAGCAGCTTCACCTGCGCCGCCGGGGGCATCTCTGCCACCTCGTCGAGCAGCAGCGTGCCTCCGTTGGCCACCTGGAACCGTCCATCGCGCCGGCGCGTGGCGCCCGTGAAGGCGCCGCGCTCGTACCCGAAGAGCTCCGCCTCGAGCAGCGTCTCCGGAAACGCGGCGCAGTTGACGGCGACGAACGGCCCCTTCTTGCGCGCGCCGAGCGCGTGGATGCGTCGCGCGACCAGCTCTTTTCCCGTACCCGTCTCGCCGGTGACGAGCACCGGCGCATCGCTCGCGGCCACCGTGGCGATGCGCTCGAGGAGCGTGCGCATCGCGGGTGAGCCGCCCACGATGTCGACGCCGGCGGCCGCCTCCAGCTGCGCCCGCGCCGCGTCGAGCGCTCGCTGCAGCCCGACGCGCTCGGCGATGCCGCGCACGCGCGCCACGAGCTCGTCGGGGTCGAATGGCTTCGTGAGGTAGTCGGCGGCCCCCTCTTTGAGGAGCGACACGGCGTCCGTCACGGAGCCGAACGACGTCATGAGGATGACGGCCGGCGCCGGCGAAAGCTCTCGCCCGCGCTCGAAGATGCGCACGCCGTCGGCCCCGGGCAGGCGCACATCGGTCACCACAACGTCGAAGCTCGAGGCGCCGAGCTGCGCCAGCGCAGCCGTTCCGTCGGCGGCGGCGACGACGGCGTGCCCTGCCGCACGCAGGCTCTCGACCACGGCGGTGCGTACGTCGGAATCATCTTCCACGACGAGGATCCGCAGCTCGGGGAGGCCCACGGTGGGCGATCGTGGCATCGGGCGCGACACCTCGCAACGCGGCGTGCCTTCGCTCAAGAGCCGTCACCGTTCGGTACCGCCGCGTTACCCGGCGGGCTACCTCGGGGGGTGCGGCCCGACAGGAGGACGCGGAGGCTGGCGGTCGATTGGCGGATGCGAGCTCTGTTGGGTGTGGGAGCGCATCTCGACCATCGAAGTGGAGCGTTCGTGCTTCGGCTTCGGCGTCGATTCGCTCGTGTTTTCGTACGCAAGCGGGGCCTCACGGGTGGACGCGATCGGGAGGGGCGTGTTCGGCCGTCGTTCTGGAGCGCCGTCCGTCGATGCACAGGCGACGAGGAGCGCGCCGCAGGCGAGAGCCAGCAATGTGGGTCTCATGGGAGAGCGTCAACGCAACTCCCGAGCCGAGCCGAATTCGATCTCGCGGGCACTCTCGTAGAAGATGCGCAGGTAGAGCCCGACGGACGGTCGATCGCTCGGCTCGTCCACCGAGACGGGCAGCGCGAACCCCAGCCGGAGGGGGATGCCGAGCGGCTCCAGGTTCGGCACGATCTCGAAGGCGGCCACGAGCGGGCGCGGCCGTCCGCCATCGGCGTCGAGCTCGAACCCCCAGAAGCCGAGCCGCCCGGCACCCTCGAACGGCAGGAGGACTCCGAAACTCCCTCTCAGGGGCGAGTGATCGGCCGTGCCGAACGCTCCCCATCCGACGCCGGGACGGAGCGTCAACGGCCCCGCGCGCCACGCGGCCTTCAAGTCGAGCGCCAGCGGCTGGTCGGGATCGCCCGGCTGCACGATGTCGGTGTCCGTCCAAGGCACCCGGCCCAGCAGCTCCACCTGCAGGTGAAAGTCGTGCTCGAAGTCCTGGAGCAGCTTCCACGACACGCCGCCCGAGACGCCCCCCGAGACGGTGCCGTCGCGGCTCAGCGTCGGTTCGAGGCGGAGGCCGAGGCGACGGGTCGCCAGCCACTCGACCTCCACGCTGGCGTCCAGCGAACGGTGGCCGCCTTTCAAGGAAGCGAGGTTGGAGCCGTTCGCCTCGAGCTCCACCTCGCCAGCCTCGGTCCCGTCGATGTCCGTGATCGTCTCGGCGAAGATGGGCTCGGGAATCGGTGGCGGAGTCAGGGGCGTGAGAGCACCTCTTGCGGCAAGTGCTGTAGCTCTATGGTGCCGCCGGCCGACATCGCCAGCGCGTGCTCGACCGCCGCGCGCAACTGTCTGACGTTCCCCGGCCATGACGCCTGCGCGAGCGCTTCCCACGCGTCCGCCGAGACGCTCGGCAGCGTCCTCGACGGCGGCTGCAGCTCGGCGAGGAGCTCGGCAACGAGCGCCGCGAGGTCTTCCGTGCGCTCCTTGAGTGTGGGGACCCGCAGCTGCACGCCGTTGAGGCGATAGTAGAGCGATTCGAGGAACGACCCGTCGAGCACGCGGTCGGACAGGCGCTCGCGCGTCAGGGTCACGAAGCGCACACCCAGCGGCTCCCACTGCGGACCGCGTATCGCGACGACCCCGGGATCCGAGATGGCGCGCGCGAGGTGAGCCTGGTGCCGCGGCGTGAGCCGCTCGATGCCGTCGAGGACGAGGGTCCCCCCGAGCGCCTCGCGAAGCCACTCGTCGTCGGCCGACTCGAGCAAGTCCGGGAGCAAGGAGCCGTCGATCAGCACGAACGGGCCGTCACGCCGCGAGCCCTGGGCGTGCATCACCCGCGCGACGAGCTCCTTGCCGGTGCCGCGATCGCCCATGAGCACGAGGGATGCGTCGCTGCTGGCGAGGACCGCCGTGCGATCCGCGAGAGAGCGCATCGCCGGCGAGAGGGCGACGAGCTTCGAGCCCGTGCGTCGCGCCACCATGCATTCCCGCGCCGCCTCGAACTTGCGCAGGAGAGACCGCTGCGCCGCGATGGGCCCGAGGACGTTCTGCACGAACTCGTCGGGGTCGAACGGCTTGGTCACGTAGCCGGCCGCGCCGTCGCGCAGCGTGTCGACGACGTCCGGAATGCGCGCGTGGGTCGTCATGATGACGACCGCCGTCTTGGGCGCCTCGCGACGGATGCGCCGGAAGAGCGTGAGCCCGTCCACCCTGGGCATCCGCACGTCGCAGATGGCGACGTCGAAAGGCTGCTTCCCGATGAGCTCCGCAGCCTCGGCCCCGTCGGCCGCCTCGGTCACGTGGTGTCCCTCGTTCTGGATCGCCGTGGCGATGCTCTCCCGCACGTCCCGGTCGTCGTCGGCGAGAAGGACCTCGAGCATGATGCACCTCTGGGCAGGCGGCCCTCGCAAAGGCCGGGCCAGCGGGCACGGCACTCGCAGAGCTCTTCTTCGCCAGGGCGCCGGCTCACGCTGCCTCGCAGGAAAAGGACCCTTTCCCGGCGCGATCGGGTGACGATGGTTACCGTCTGGAAACGCAGGTCCGTGTGTTCGGAGGTCGTTCGGGGATGAAGTCACAGGGGCTCACCGAGACGAGACTCTCTCGTCGACTCTTCGCCGCATTCGCGGTGACGGCGATCGCCTTCGTGCTGTCGAGCGTCTACTCGAACTGGCTTTCGGTCGAGATCGAGCGCCAGACCGAGTCGCTCCTCGGAAACGCCCTCCCGAGCATCACGCACCTGACGGTGGCGGTGGACGACCTGCGCGACTTCGAGGCGGCGACCGACGACTACGCCGATCAGCCTCCCGGAGAACGCGCTCCCGCGCGCGAGCACATCGCAGAGCTCCGCCGCGACATCGACTCGGCGCTGGCGACCTACCGCAGGTTGCCGCTCTACCCCGGAGAGGACGTCCTGTACCAGGACGTCCCCGCGGCACTCCGCACCCTCGACGCGTCAGTCGCTCATCTCTATGCCGACGTCGACGCGGGGCAGCACGAGCATGCGCGCGTGACCGCCGATCGAGAGGTGCGAAGCCACGCCAACGACGCCGCACGATTGCTCCGCGAGCTCGTACGCCAGAACGGCGCGCAGGCGAGCGCCAGCTCCGCGAGCATCCAGGAGACGCGCCGACACGCGGCGACCGCCGCGGCCGTGCTCGACTCGCTGACGGTGGCCTTGACCATCGCCGTGGCCCTATGGCTCTGGAGCGTCTTCCGCGCCTTCTCCCGGTTGCAGACCGAGCACGCGAAGCTCGTCGAGCAACGGGCCCAGGAGCTCGAGGTATTCGGCAGCCGCGTCGCGCACGATCTGCTCTCCCCCCTGTCGTCGCTCACCTTCTGCCTCACCGCGTTCAAGCCCGCGGCCTCCGCCGACCCGAAGCTCGAGGACGCGATGCGGCGCGCGCGTCAGTGCGTCGTGCGCGCGCGGACCCTCGTCGACGGCCTGTTCGACTTCGCGCGCTCCGGAGGAGAGCCCGCGCCCGACGGGCGCGCCGACGTGGCCGAGGTCGTGCGCCAGGTGGTCGAAGACGCGCGCACCATCGAAGCGGCCGAGCGCGTCGAGATCGAGATCGCGCCGATGCCGGCGTGGACGGCCCGCTGCACGAGCGGCGTGCTCGCCAGCATCCTCGGCAACCTCCTCCGCAACGCGACCAAGTACCTGCAGGACTCGCCGACGCGCCACGTGTGGATCCGCGGCGAGCAGCGTGGAGACCGCGTCGAGCTCGAGGTCGAGGACACGGGCCCCGGCATCCCCGAGGGGTTCGAGCGATCCATCTTCCACCCCTACGTGCGAGCGCCCGGCACGACGCAGCCGGGTCTCGGCCTCGGCCTCGCCACGGTGAAGCGCTTGTGCGAGGCGCACGGCGGCGAGGTCGGCGTGCGCCGAGCGCCGAACGGGGGCTCCATCTTCTGGTTCACGCTGCCCCTCGTGGAGGAGGCCGCGGCGGGCGCGGCGTCCGGGCCCATGCCGGTCGAGCGACGGATCGCGGCGCGCTGAGGATTGCGCGCCCGCTCAGTGGCCGACGCAGCCGCGCGTCGTGCCGACCAGTCCGCAGGTCAATCCCTGGACCGCGCAGTCGACGCAGATGGTCGGCGCCGATCCGCACGCGTCGTCTGCCGTCCCCACCATGCAGGACCCGTCGGTCGTGCAGCAGCCCCCGCAGGACTTCACGTCGCAAGGCGCCCAGCAGAACTGGCCCGTGACCCTGTCTCCCCCGCCCTGGGGGTTGCAGACGTCGTAGCGCGGGTTGCAGGCCTGGCACGACTGCCCCTGCGTTCCGCAAGCCTCGATCTCGGTGCCGGCGCGGCACGCGCCGCCGTCGTCGCAGCACCCGCCGCAGTTCGAAGGACCGCAGCGGTCGGGCGCCGCATCCGGGGCGGAAGCGTCCGGCGGCTCGACGTCGAGCATCGAGCGCGCGCCGCACGCGGTGACGCTAAAGACGAGCGCGATGCACGACAGCGGGAATCGCACCGGGGTGCCCGTAGTCTAGGCGCACGATCATACCCACTGCACGCGGAAGACCACGGCCGTCCCGAGCGCCTGCCCAGCGTCGACGTGCACGTAAGCCTTCTGGCTCACGAGCTCGAAGAGAGCGGTCGCCAGTCCGCAGCACGCCGCGCGGAAGTAGGCGCTCTTGAAGATCGGGCTCGAAACGATGTCGACACGCAGCTCCTTGGGGCCGACCTGCACCGCCTGGATGCCGCCTCCGTCGAACCCGCGCAGCCAGAAGCGCTGGAGATGCGGCGCGAGCGTCAGCGGCGTGACCCCGGCGCCCCTGGCCAGGCCGGTCGCGGCGCCGAGCAGCATCCCCTTGCTGCGATCGAACGTCGAGCGCCCGAGCTTCGCGACCGACTCGGTCGACAGGCCGAGCCCGTCCAGGGCGAGGTAATGGGCGACCGCCGTCTCGATGGGGATCCACATCCCGGCGACCGCCTGCTCGATCTCCTCTCGCACCGCGGGCGCGACCGCGTCGAGATAGGCGTCGTACAGGCCCGCGACGCGGATCGACTCCATCCCGCTCTGCAGCAGGGTGCTCCGCTGGTGCAGCATCTGCGGGATCGGCTGCGGGAACGGAAGGATGATGACCGGCGCGGGCGGCAAGTCGTGTCTTCCCACCTCTACGATACCCGATGCCACCGCGCTCAGATGCCTGGCCGGCCGTACTGTCGAAACCGAACCGAACGTGCTAGACGCGGCCCGCGCTTCGCCCTATCTCCACGCGCGAAAGGCCCCATGTCCCTATCGTCAGCACCCCTCGGTACCAACGGTTCCCCCGCCGGCAGCGGCAAGGTCGTCCAGGTCATCGGTCCCGTCGTGGACGTCGAGTTCGCCGACGGCAAGCTCCCGAAGATCCTCAACGCCCTCAAGGTGAGCAACCCCGGCATCTCGAGCGCCAGGGAGAACCTTACGCTCGAAGTCGCGCAGCACCTCGGCGAGAACACCGTGCGCACCGTCGCGATGGACACGACCGATGGCCTCGTGCGCGGCATGTCGGTGCGCGACACGGGTGGCCCCATCGCCATGCCGGTCGGCCCCGAGTGCCTCGGGCGCATCCTCAACGTCATCGGCGATCCGGTCGACGATGGCCCCCCCGTCCAGGCCAAGATGCGCGCCCCCATCCACAAGGCCCCGCCGCAGTTCGTCGAGCAGTCGACGAAGGTCGAGGTCTTCGAGACCGGCATCAAGGTCATCGACCTGCTCGCCCCCTACCGAAAGGGCGGCAAGATCGGCCTCTTCGGAGGCGCCGGCGTCGGCAAGACGGTGCTCATCCAGGAGCTCATCAACAACGTCGCGAAAGCGCACGGCGGCGTGTCGTGCTTCGCCGGCGTCGGCGAGCGCACCCGCGAGGGCAACGACCTCTACATCGAGATGAGCGAGACCAAGCTGGAGTCCGGCGCCCCCGTCATCAGCAAGACGGCGCTCGTCTACGGCCAGATGAACGAGCCGCCCGGCGCCCGCGCCCGCGTGGCCCTGAGCGCGCTCACCGTCGCCGAGTACTTCCGCGACGAGGAGAAGCAGGACGTCCTCCTCTTCGTCGACAACATCTTCCGCTTCACGCAGGCGGGCTCCGAGGTGTCGGCCCTCCTCGGCCGCATCCCGAGCGCCGTCGGTTACCAGCCGACGCTGTCCACCGAGATGGGCGCGCTCCAGGAGCGCATCACCTCGACGAACAAGGGCTCGATCACCAGCGTGCAGGCCATCTACGTCCCCGCCGACGACCTGACCGACCCCGCGCCGGCCACGACGTTCGCGCACCTCGACGCAACGACGGTTCTCAACCGCGCGCTCACCGAGATCGGCATCTACCCGGCCGTCGACCCGCTCGACTCCACGTCGACGCTGCTCGATCCGGGCGTCATCGGCCAGCGGCACTACGACGTCGCGCGCAAGGTGCAGGCGCTTCTGCAGAAGTACAAGGACCTGCAGGACATCATCGCGATCCTCGGCATGGACGAGCTCAGCGAGGAGGACAAGCTGGTCGTCGCGCGCGCGCGCAAGATCCAGCGCTTCCTCTCGCAGCCGTTCTTCGTCGCCTCGCAGTTCACCGGCTCGGCCGGCAAGTACGTCCCGCTCAAGGACACGATCGACGGCTTCGACGAGATCGTGCAGGGCAAGCTCGACGACCTGCCCGAGCAGGCGTTCTACATGGTGGGCGGCATCGAGGAGGCCAAGGAGAAGGCCGCGAAGCTGACGGCCAAGAGCTGACCCATGGCCGGCGACAAGATCGCGCTCGAGATCGTCACGCCGCGAGGGCGCGCCCTCATGGCGGCCGTCGACGAGGTCACCGCTCCCAGCGTTCAGGGCGAGTTCGGCGTGCTGCCCGGCCACCTGCCGCTGCTCGCGGCGCTGCGCACGGGGATCGTCACCTACAAGGAGGGCGGCGAGACCAAGCGCTGCGCCGTGGGCGCCGGCTTCGCCGAGGCGGGACCGGACAAGCTCGTCATCCTCACCGACGAGTACACCGACCGCGAGAAGATCGATCCGGTGGTGGTGCGCAAGGAGCTCGCCGAGGTGCAGCAGGAGCTGCAGAAGCTCGAGGGCGTGCCGGTCGTCGCCGCGGGTGCCAAGGGCGGCGCGGGCGCCGAGATCGAGGCGCGCGAGCGGCAC
>Ga0335082_10009037_pt1 | contig 10848 bp, 11 predicted proteins | sample Lox_Sample_41_FD_206718 | JGI IMG/M metagenome (GOLD analysis project Ga0335082, IMG submission 206718) | Soil microbial communities from Loxahatchee National Wildlife Refuge, Florida, United States - Lox_Sample_4.1 | ecosystem: Environmental > Terrestrial > Soil > Wetlands | place: USA... | reverse complement strand
AATTCAACAAAGATGAATATAGACAACAACAATTGCTGATCGACTATTGCCATCTCTCCCCGCTTGGCGCGCAAGTAGTTGCAAATAGATTAGTTGCGAACGTGGACGCTGTGCTGGCAAAGCGTTTGAAGAAATGAAATAGCAGCTCTGGTGGCCGCGCGTGGGCCGAACCGTTCACGACGCGCTGCCTGGAAACCAAACTCACTACGCACGGCCGCTTATCACGCATTGCCGGGCAGATCGGGTACCGGCGTGCCCGCGTCGATCGCCTGGCACTTGACCTCCTCGGCGAACGCTTTTTTGCGGGCGAGCGCGAGCACTTCGGCAGCACGCGCACAGGGAATGAAGCACACACCCGTTTCGTCGGCATAGACGATATCGCCCGCCGTGACGCGAACGTTCGCGACTTCGATCTCTCCGTTGAGCTCGACCGTCTCGATGCGCCACTTTCCGGTAACTGGGGTGACCTCGGTGGACCAAACCGGGTAGCCGATGCTGCGCGAATGCGCGATATCGCGGATGCCGCCGAACACGATCGCACCTGCTTCGCCCTGACGCTTGCCGGTTTGCGCGGAGATTCCGCCCATATTCGAGATCCCCGGCACGCCGTCGATCACGAGGACATCTCCGGCGAGCGCCAGGTTGTGAGCCTCGAACTCAGCCATCTTGTTGATGTGCTTGCGAGCGGCTTCGTAGACATGCTCGCGCTGGATCATGTTGCGCACGGTCAGCGCCGGCCCGACGATGAAGGTTCCGGGCATGGTCGGCTTCAAGAGCGACGCGGCGACCACGCCAGTGATACCAAGCTCATCCATGATGTCCGACAAAATACCGCTGGCGTGCTCGAGCGTCCGGTAGCCCTCGACAATCCCTGCGGGCGGGCGCGGCACCTGCATCATGCGGATGCGCTCGCGTGCGATTTTTCCGGTCAGCTTTTTCTCGGGCACGATGTCACTCCTGATGGGATTTCAGCTGATCGTACAACTCAGCCGATTTCAGCGTCTCACGATCAACGAATAATCAGATCCGCGCGCTGGAGAAGCGACTCGGGAATCGCCAATCGCAACCCGCGTGCTGTGATGAGGTTGATGACGAGCAAGAACTGGCTCGGCTGCTCGATGGGCAGATCTTCGGGCCGGGCGCCTCTTAGAATCTTGTCGACGTACTCCGCGGTGCGCCGGAAGACGGCCTTCTGATCGACGCCATACGCCATCAACCCACCGGCTTGTGCAAACTCCAGAATACCGGACATGTCCGGCAGCCGTTGCGCGCCCACGAGCGCGACGATCCGCCGGGCATGCTCGGCGATCAACGGATCGGGCAGGATCAGAATCGCTTGCGCGTGTTTGCCCGCTTGCTTGAAAGCCGCATCGAGGGCGGTTGCATCTCTCACCTCCAGGGGCCAGAGCCTGAGGCCACGGCCTGGCGCATGCGTGGCGAGCTCCTTCATCAACTGCTGAGCGAGCGGACTGTCAGGGTTGTGAATGATGGCGACGGCAGAGAGCTTCGGAACCGCCTCCTGCAGCAGCTCGAGCCACTTGCCGGTGATGCCCTCTCCCCACTGTAGGGAGAGTCCCGTGAGATTGCCTCCGGGATGGGCCAGGCTGGCTGCGAGTCCGGTGCCTACGGGGTCGCCCATGTCGGCGGCAACGATCGGGATGGTGTTAGTGGCTCGCTTAGCGGCCATCGCGCCTGTGCCCCAGGTCACCAGAATGTCGACGTTGCGAGCCACTACGCTTTCCATCAGCGCTTGCAACTGATCGATGCGGCCTTCTGCAAAGCGCCGCTCGACGACGAGATTGCGACCTTCAGCCCAGCCGAGCTCATCGAGACGCTTCCAGAATTCGGCGACAGCGGGCAGCGAGTTGCCGGGAGCAGTGAGCTCGACGAAGCCGAGCCGCACACGCCTCTCTGCGCCCGGCGCGCTGTCGGTGAGCGCAAGGATTGCGAATGCGGCCGACGCAAACAGCGCAAAGGCCCGTCGCAGACGCTTCATTGCGTCACCAGATCTTCCAGTGTGGATTCGGCCCACGCAATGGTCTTGTCGATCGACGCACCACCCTGCGTGACCCGCGCGATCATCTTCGTCATGATCGCCTGAAAGGAGATCCGTGCACCGATGGCGGCAGGAGCGGGTGCAGCGACGATAGAAAGAATTTGATCGTCCCGCGGCGGATAGTGATACAGCGTTCCCTTGGGCGGTCCCGCCTCGCTCCAGACCGCCAAGTCGCGCAGGCCCGAGAAGCCGGGAATGTCATAGCCGCCGCTGGCGCTCACGAGCTGCTCCACGGCGGCGCGTTGTGAAAGATGGTTGAGCAGACTCTTCGCAGCGGACTTCTTCTTCGAGAAATTCCAGATGCCCCAGTACATCGGATCGCCGGGCTGACAGCGCCCGCGCGGTCCCCTGGGAGGCGGAAAGGTCCACAGTTGCTCCGCGATCTTCGGGTTCTCGCGCTTCGCCGCCACCCACGCGCTCGGCGGGTTCATGATGAGCGCGCTCTTGCCGGCGACGAGCCACTGGTTGTTGGAAGTATCGTCCCAGCCGAACACGTCCGGCGGCAGGAACTGCACCAGCTTCTTCGCGTACTCCAGCACTTGACGTGTTTCGGCAGAGTCCACGGTGATCTCGCCTGCGGCATCGACCAGACGCGCACCATATGCGGCGAAGATGGCGCCCGCGGAATCGACCGAATCCCCCGTCTGACCCAAGCCTATGCCAAACGGGTAGCCGGCATGGTGGCACTTCTCGGCCGCGACCAGGAAAGCATCCCAGGTCCACGCGTCAGCCAGAGCTCTGTCAGCCGGTACATCAGCCGGGTACATTTTCACGACATCGATCCCCGCATGCTGCTTCAAAAGATCGATACGTGCGCATGGTGGCTGCAGCCGGCTGCCAGGCGTCGCCGGCACTGCGATCCAGCGACCGCGTTGACGTCCGAGATACTCGACGTCCGCGCTTACGGCGCCGTACTTCGCGATCAATGGTTTCACCACGTCGTCGACCGTTTCCAGGTTGCCGGCGTGCGCTGCTGCAGCCCAGGTGGGCAGCCCGACGATGTCGTGGCCGGATCTCGCCCGCCCTTCCGAAATACCGGTCATCAATAGATTGAAGCCCTCGACAAAGTCGATCTTGAGCTCGACCTTCTCGTTCGCGGCCCACTCTTTGCACAGCTTGCTCAGAATCGAATTGGCGCCTGGGACCACGTGATCCCAGAAGGCAGCCGTCAGCGAGCCTGCTGCGTGCGAGGTTCTGATGTAAGGTGCGGCGGTGACAACGGCGGCAGTCCGGAGGAACCGGCGCCGATGCAGCGTCGTGGAGATAATTTCGGGCCCCCCGTGCATGGGCATCACGCAGACATTTTTCTATCATGCTCTCTTTCGGATCAGCATGCGGGCGTGCGATGCGCGGAGCGTGCCGTAGATGCACACCCGGCCAGCGATCGCCAACGAGAGGCTCAGGCCTAGTGGAAAGCTGCGTTTCAATTTCCTGTCCCTTGTGCGGGAATGGCGTACTATACAAATCCAAATGTTGCTGGGTGGCTGAGGTATCGCAATGAAAAGCCGCAGTCCTCGTCTCGGCCTGACGTTCAAGGACTTTCCCGTCTTGCAGCGCGCAGCCGCCATCGCAGGCCGCAAACTGAGCGCGGAGCTCGTGTGAACCAGACAGCGGCGGGGCCAGAGGGGCGTGCTTCTGGTTGGCAGCGCGCGCGTCCATGGCTGATTGGCGCCGCAGTGGCGGTATTGTTGATCGCCGTTCTCGCTTCAGCATGGTGGGTTTTGCGCGAACGCAGCCGAAACCAATCGCAAGGCGTACCCGGGCCATCGCAAGCCGTGCCCGCGCAATTGCAGGTGAAAGAAGACCAAGCGCGAGAAGCACTCGGGCAATTGCGCTTCAAATTGGATAGCAATGCTGCTGGACAAAGAGTCGCTACGGCGCCTCCCCAGCTAGACGATGAGAGCTTGGCAAAGGCGGCGCCCTATCTGGCAGCCCTATCTGTAAGCCAGCTCAGTCTGTCGAACACCCAGGTGACGAGCTTGGATGCGTTAAAGGAGCTCACCGGCTTGCAGACGCTCTACCTGTCGAAGACCGGGGTGACGAGTTTGGATGCCCTCAAGGGGCTTACCGGCTTGCAAACGCTCCACTTCGCGGGGGACCGGGTGACGAGCGTAGACGCACTCAAGGGGCTCACCCGCTTGCAGGCGCTCAACCTGTCGGACACCCAGGTGACGAACCTGGATGCGCTCAAGGGGCTCACCGGCCTGCAGACGCTCTACCTAGCGGGAACCCCGGTGGCGAGCGTGGATGCGCTCAAAGGGCTCACTGGCTTGCAGCAGCTCGATCTGTCGGGAACCCAGGTAACGAGCGTGGATCCGCTCAACGGGCTCACCAATTTGAAGACGCTCGACCTGTCGGGAACCCGGGTTACGAGCGTGGATGCGCTCAAGGGGCTCACCGGCCTTCAGGTGCTCAATCTGTCGGGAACCCTGGTGACGAGCGTGGACGCCCTCAAGGGGCTCACCGGTTTGCAGACGCTCAACCTGTCGGGAACGCGGGTGACGAACGTGGACGCGCTCGAGGGGCTCACCGGTTTGCAGAAGCTCTACCTGCCGGGAACGTCGGTGACGAGCGAAAGCTTGACGCGGCTTCAAAAAGCCCTGCCCAAAACAACAATCACTCGTTGAATCTCAGCGACGTTGGTGTTGCAGCAGCGATCGGAAAAATCGCCGCCGTATTGGCGCTATTTTCTCCGCGCTCTCCGTGATCACCGGACTAATGTTGTCGCGAGCCTTCATCCATCGATGCCTCCCCGCCGGCTCCCACTATGCACAAAGCATAGACTCCCCGTACCAAGGTCGATTTCCCGCAGGCACTCGTGCATCGGGACACACATGGCATTGGAGGCCGTCTTCATGAAAGATCGGAGCTGGGCTCATACGGAACCTCGCGCTCGATGGTCTCCCACATGTGGCGTGCTGCGGGCTCGCGCTGCTCCTCGAGAATATGGCCCACCAGCCCGGCCGCGCGGCTTACGACAGCAACGCCGCGCATCACCTCCTGCGGGAAGCCGATCTCGCCTAACACAGCGGCGATCGCGCCAGTCGCATTGATGGTGATGTGGCGGGCATAGACTTCGTCGACCGCGCGTGACAGGATCTGCAGCGCGCGAATATGGTTGCCTGGCACATCATGCTCGCGCGCAACCGCGAACAGACGTGCAGGCCGAGGGTCATCGGGCTTGTGCAGGTGATGTCCGAAGCCGGGCAGCGGCCGACGACTCTCCAGATAGCGCGCCGCGATCGCCTGCGCGCGCGCCTCCTGACCTTCAGGCGCAGACAAGATCTCCCCAATCAGTTTCGCCGCATTCTCCATGGTGCCTACGAAAGTGCTTCCTACACCAAGCAGCCCGGCGGCAACAGCGGATTGCAACGCTTCGGGAGCGGAGATGTAGATGAGCCGCGTCACAATGGCGCTTGGCGTGAGGCCATGCTCCATCAGCGTCACCAGCACCGCATCGAGCACCGCTGTCTGCGCGCGCGTGGCGCGCTTCCCGGTAATCTGGAGGAACATCATCTCGGTGAAGCTCATCTTGCCAATGAGATCGTGGATCAGATCGGCACCGCGTACGAAGATGGATTCGTTCGTGTGATACGCGATATGTGTTCTCGGGCGGGAAGCAGCGGTCATGTGAGACTCCTGGGGCGAGCGTTCGGCGGCACGCGGATGCATGCACTCATTCGCATATTATCTCCAGGCGGGCCGGTCAATGCATCCGCGTCGCGAATCGATTGCCACGGCGCTCTTTCAACCCGCTGACAAGTCGATCACTGAGGGACAGACAAATTTGGGGCTTTGATGCGGCATTGCGATTGTGCAATGTGAACCATGCACGGTGGCCTGGCGGTTGCTTTCATCCAGCTGGATGATCGCAGCATGAGGTCGTCATACACCCGAACCACGTCACTACCCACGTTCCAAGCATTCACGCACGCGTAATACGGCCGCTCGATCGCAGGGCTTCAGGCGTGCAGGTCGACCAGCCTCCTACCAGCCTCAGCCCGCGAAGCCGCGATCGGTCATGACTGAAGCTTGGGCCGTCCGCGCATGCACCAGCGCGAGCGCGCAGACCACCATCAGCAGCAGCACTGTGCCACACGCCACGCCATATCCGAGCGCAACGGCATCGCTGGTGAATGCAGCGGGACGAAACGGACTGGGCGCGATTCGTGCGGTCGTTATGCTGACCAGATGAACGGCCCATATCACCGTACCCATGAGGGCCGCCGCGCACACTCTGCGTCCGATGGAGGACGACATCAGCCATTTCTCGGCGTGGTGTAACGCCGCGTATGCGACGGCAGCAGCGGCCGCGATGAAACCGAGGAACGTCGGATAGTCGAATTGAGCAGCCGGCACCAGGCGCATCGAGGCGATGCCGAAGTAGCGCATAGCGGCAACGGCCGCCGTGAGCGCGGCCACCGCCGCCACCAGACGGACACCACCCAGATGGCCTTTGCGACCGAGCCAGACCACAAAGGCCGATGCCACAACGGCCGCTTCGATCGACAGCAGCGTCAGAGGAATATCGGGCTCGGGTGCAATCGGCAGACGCCAAGCCAGCAGCGCAGTGAAATGGACTGCCCACAAAGCTATCCCGAGACTCGGCACAGCAACCAGCGCCCACGCGACCGTCTGCCCGCTCTGCAGGCGCGGCGTGAGCACAGCTACCGCAAGGCACGCGACGATGGCCACTACGCACGAGGCGCAGGCCATCCAGAAATCCAAACTGATTGTCATATCGGCTCCGCTCACCGTTAGTGCGCGAGCGCGACTCCGCCGCGAGATGAGATGTCCTGCGACCAGCAATTTCCATGCTCTACGTGAGCAATTATTTATTTCCGTCTTGGTCTAGAGCGCCAATTTGACGATCGATGCCCCGGTCTCGTGCATAGCATCATGTGAAAAACGAGGGCACGGGGGCGTCTTCATGAATTGTCCAGGCTAATAGCGTCCCGGCCGCGTCCACTCGCCATGGCTCTTGGGCCCTTTCGGCCGCGATGCGCCTGGCTTGGCATAAACACTGTCGCGTCCGTAGCGCTGAGTCTCGTCCGGGCCGACGTAACCGCTCAGACACTGCTCGCGCGCCGTGCCCTTCAGATTCTTGCACGCCTGTTCGCGCTTGCTCGAGATCTGCCCCGCACTTTGCATGTTCTCGGACTCCGCGCTGTGCGCGGCGGCGATGAACAATACGCAGCACAGAGCAATCAAACGCATCAGCAGGTCGAGCACAGCAGTTCCTCGGCGAAGACACGTAGCGTCGAAACATACTATACCGTCCCTGGACGGTAGTCGCGCGCAGCGCAAGCTGGAGAGCACTACTCCGGGATCAGCAGTTCGGAGTGTTCGCGATCGGCGGCAGATGGACGCCGCGTGCGACCGACGAACAGCAGGACCGGCAGCGAGGCAAGCGCCGCGAAAGCCAGAAACCGGAAAACGGCGTTATAGCCAGCCACCGCCGCTTGAAGCTCGATCTCCCGATCGATGACGGCAAGCCCGTGCTGCGTGCTGGGGTCCATGCTTCCCGATTGGTGAGCGGCTCGCAATGCTTCGCTGTAAGGCGAAATATAGTGCACCAGCCAGGCGCGATTTTGTGTGCTCGTCATGACGAACAACGTGAGCGCGAAGGAAATGCCGATGCTGCTGCATACGCTGCGCAGCAGGTTGAAGACAGAGGTCGCCTCCGTGCGCTGCTGCGGCGCGAGCTCCGGGAACGCGATGATTTGAATCGGCACGAGCGTGATGCCGGCCCCTACACCCTGCAGCAATCCGCTCCACACGATGGGCCACTCGCCAACCTCAGCGGTCCAAGTGGACATCTCGTAGTTGGTCGCAGCCAGGCACCCATATCCGAATGCGATGAGGATGCGCGGATCGACCTTGCCGGTGATGCGCCCGCTGACGATCAGGGCCGCGAGCATACCCACACCGCGCGGCATCTGGAGCAATCCCACCGCGTCGATGGTATAGCCGCGCAGATGCTCGAGAAAGCTCGGCATCAGCACCATCGGCGGCATCGACAGAAAACCGTAGACCGAAATGAGCAGCAAGCTGAAGAAGAACTTGCGATGCGTGAGGAGGTGGGGGTCGAGAAACCAATTGCGCTGGCGGTTGGTGATGGTGTGCATCACGAACAGATAGAAGCCGATCGCCGCAAGCGCGGCGAGCACTACGATTTCCTCCGACTCGAACCAGTCCAGCCGCTGTCCCCGATCGAGCATCATCTGGAGCGCACCCACACCCAGTGCAAGCGTCAGAAATCCCATCCAATCCAGCCGGCGCGGGCTGCGTTGCGTCTCCGGCACGAAGGCGATCGAGCCGATCAGCGCGAGCAATCCCAGCGGCACGTTGATGTAGTAGATCCAGCGCCAGGAGATGTACTCAGTGAGATAGCCACCCACCACGGGGCCGATGACCGAGCCGAGCACCGCACCCGCGCCCCATAGCGCCATCGCTTTGCCGTGCTGCTCAGCCGGATAGCTGTCCAGAATGATCGCGTGCGACAAGGGAATGATGAACGCGCCGCTCATACCCTGCACAATGCGTGCAATGACCTCGACCGTGAGCGTCTCGGCGGCGCCGCAGAATACCGATGCGACCATGAATCCCAGCACCGCGCTCACGAACACGCGCTTGCGGCCATAATTCGCGCTGAGCCAGCCGCCGGTCGGAATCATGATGGCGGAGGCGACGATGTACGAGGTGATGACCCAGGAAATCTGGTCCTGAGTTGCAGTGAAGGAACCCTGCATGTGCGGCAGGGCCACCACACCGATGGTCCAGTCCATCGAGTAAAGCAGCGAAGCCAGCACCAGCGACGCTGTGACGAGCACCCGATGCCGCGGCGCCCCGCTCATCGGTCGGCGCCTGCCATCGCCGGCGCCGGTTGCAGGAAGCGTGGCAGATAGCCGCGATCCACCAGCCGCTGCACGGCACGTGGCAATCCGCGTTCATGTCCGGTATCGATGGTAACGGTCACGGTCATCCCCGCGCGCAACTGCTGCTGCCCAGTCGCCTGCTTCACCTGCAGAAGCACAGGAATACGCTGCACCACCTTCACCCAGTTGCCGGTCGCATTCTGCGGCGGCAGGATGGCGAACTCCGCACCCGTTGCGGGCGCGATGGCGCTCACCTCCGCTTCCCACTCGATATCCGGATACGCGTCAGCCACTACGCGCGCGATCTGACCAGGATGCATATATGTGAGCTGAGTTTCCTTGAAATTGGCTTCCACCCACACCGGGCCGCTCTGGATCAGGCTGAATACGGAAGCGCCCTTCTCCACGTGCTCGCCGACCTGCAGCTTCATGTTGCTCACCACCCCGGCGGTGGGCGCCTTCACCTGAGTTCTGGCGAGGTCGACAGCGGCCGTGTCGCGCGCCGCCTTGGCTTCCAGATACCGCGGGTGGCGTTCCGCGGGCAGTTGCGGATCACCGAGCAACCCGGCGAGTACGCGGTTGGTGCTTTCGTGGATGCTCTTCAGCCGGCTTTGCGCGACGTGTAGATTGTGCCGCGCCTCATCGTAGACATCGGCGCGGCTCATGCCCTGCTCTTTCAGCTTCTCCTGGCGCTCGAGCTGTCGCGTGAGAAACGCGATGCGGTCCTCGGCTTCGATCGCCTCCTGCAGCGTGGCACGGTATTCGGCGTGCAGCGAGTGCACGTCGGTGCGCACCACCTCCATCTGCGCGCTCGCCTTGGCCACCGCAAGCTCGAACGGCGTGGGATCCAGGCGAAACAAAGGTGCGCCGGCGGCGACCGGCTGGTCATCGCGCACATTGACTTCGATGACCCGGCCGGAGACCTCTGAGCTCACGGCCATCACGTTCGCTTTCACGTACGCGTTCTCCGTCTCCATCTCCCGGCCGCCCCGGGCATAGACGTAGAATCCGATCAGGACTACCACCGCGGGCAGGGCTATCAGCAACAGCGGGCGGACCAATCGGCTCGCTATGCTCTTCACCATGGCCCAGCTCGAACTCATGCCGCCCGCCTCCGGTGACGGCTGGCGTTGCTGGCCTCGGCGGCGTCCAACCGCGTGAGGTTTTCCTTCACGTCGAGCAGACAGTCGATCAAGTGTTCGCGCTCCTGGGCCGAGAGTCCGGCGAACGCCTCGCGCCGCAGGTCCGCAGCCGCCGCCCGCATCGCCTTCATGGCGGGCTCAACCTCCTCGGTCAGATAGATCCGCTTCGCCCGTCGGTCACCCGCATCCGCCTCGCGACGGATCCACCCCTTGTCTGCCAACCGATCCAGCAGCCGGCCCAAAGTCGCTTTCTCGACCTCCAGCGCTTCGGCGAGCTCGGACTGCGTAGCGCCGTGGTTGCGAAACACATGCTGCAGCACCCACCACTGAGAGCGGGTGAGGCCCAGCGTTTTCACACGCCGGTCGAAAATGGTTCGCAATAACCGGGCGACATCGTGCAGCACGAAGCCGAAATTGCGTGACAGATCTTCGCGAAACATGGCGGTAACATCGGCGGTGAAATAGTAATCTAGCTTATTATAAGCCGGCCTACCTGTTTGCGGAACAGGGATTAGACGCCCTTTTTGGCGTAAGGCAGAACGCTCTCGCGGAGAGTCGCCCGGAGACTGCGCTGCGATTCCGGCCTGGAATAGCGGCTGCTATCGCGGTATGGCGCTAGTGTCCTGTCCCATTAGTATCTTGATGAATTGTTGCGGTCGGAACCGATTGAACCGGAGGCTGCGTACGAACAACACCGCCCGTTGGAAAACCTGCGAAATCGGCGTCAGGCAAGGCGCGAACCGGAACGAGGTTGGACACCTCGTGAGGATTC
>Ga0335082_10009036_pt1 | contig 10849 bp, 10 predicted proteins | sample Lox_Sample_41_FD_206718 | JGI IMG/M metagenome (GOLD analysis project Ga0335082, IMG submission 206718) | Soil microbial communities from Loxahatchee National Wildlife Refuge, Florida, United States - Lox_Sample_4.1 | ecosystem: Environmental > Terrestrial > Soil > Wetlands | place: USA... | reverse complement strand
CCGCCGACGCGGTGCTGGCCGAGACCCTGCGCTGCCAGACCAGGATCGGCGACGTCAGCATGGACGAGGAGGTCTACCGCCGCAAAGGCACGGCCGCCATCGTCGTCATCCACGGCGATATCGAGGGGCGGGTCATCTTCGATCTGGCCCCCGCCACCGCCATGAAGGTGGCCGGCGCCCTGGCCGGCGGCGAGATCGAGGAGTCTGACACCATCGTGAAGGAGACCATCTGCGAGCTGGCCAACCTGGTCATCGGCAATGCCGTCACCACCCTCAACGACCAGGGCTTCCGCTTCAAGATCAACCCTCCCCAGATCCATGCCGAGGAGACCGGCATGAAGAGCACCGAGGACACCGAGGCCTTGGTGATGTGCTTCGACACCCCCAGTGGCAGCGTCTTCATGAACATCGCCATGCGCTACAACCGGCGGCGCCGCAGCGAGCGCCAGGCGGTAGTGGCCGAGTAGGGCTTCGCCGCGGTAAGGAAAATGGGGCCGGCCCTGGGGCCCGCCCCTTCGTCTTTCTGCCTCCCGCCGCTCAGTGCGTGGTCACGACCAGGATGGGGTTGGACCGGGCCGGCAGGAAAGTGTTCACCACCGTGTCGGTGGTGGTGGTGATGTCGGTGATGCTGCCGATGATGGCGCTGCCGGAGTTGACGGTGTCGCGGTTGGCGACGATCACCCGCGCGCTGTCGGCCGAGGAGGCGATGGAGAGCGGCGTCGTGCCCACCGGGATGGTCTTGACCACGGTCAGGCTGCCGGCGTTGATCACCGACACCGTACCGCTGGCGGAGTTGGCGACATAAGCGCGCGAGCCGTCGGCCAGCGCGGTCACCGAGGTGGGCGCGCCGCCCACCGTCACCGTGACCGGGGCAGGAAAGGGCACCGTCCCACTGGCATCGATCACGCTCACCGTGCTGCCGCCGGAGTTGGTCACGTACACCCGCTTGCGGTTGGCATCGTACTTGGCGAAGTTCGGCGACGGACCGACGGGGATGGTCTGCACCACCGTATCGCTGGCGGTGTCGATCACCGAGACCGAGTTGCCCCCCTGGTTCACCACGAACACCAGCTTGCTGTCCGCGCTGGCGGCCGCAAACACCGGATTGGCTCCCACCCCGATCGAGACCGGCGCGACCGTGAAGTCCCCGGGAACCAGGTCGGCCACGCTCCCTCCCGACAGCACGGCGTACAGGTGGGTCTGGTCCGGGGTCTCGGCCAGCGCCACCGGGGTGCCTCCCACGCTGGACTCCGCGCCCAACACCCCCGCCGTGGTGATCGCACCCACCTTCCCCGTGCCGGCTTCGGCCACGTACACCACGGTGCTCTGGGTGGTAGCGAGAAAGACGGGCTGCGAACCGGCCGGCAGGCTGACGAACACTCCCGGGTTGGAGGGCAGGAAGGTGGTGTAGAGCAGGACTGAGTCCTCGCCCTGGTTGGCCACGGCGCTCAGGCTGTTGCTGGCCAGGATGGCGCCGTACGAGGGATTGGCGCCGGTGGTGATGACCCCCACCAGCGTGTCGCCTCCCGTGTTGACGAGGTCGGTGGCGCCCACGCCGCCGCCGTTGTTTTCCACCACCAGGGCGCCTCGGGTCGCGCCCGGGTCGCCGCCGGGGCCCAGGATCGGGTTGGCCACGGGACGATAGATCTGGTCACAACCCATACACATCAGGACGATTAGGCTCAGGACTGCCAGGCCGGTCTTTCCCACGAAACTCATCCGCACTCCCGCTCACAGACTTAGCAACCGCTGGTGGGGAATCTGCAATTCTACCGGGAACGCGCAGCCCCGCGCCAGCACAATCGCGGTCCCCTGGCCCGGCTGCTTCCGGGTGGAAAGATGCAAGCGGCGCGCCTCGAGATGCTTCCCTCCCCGCCTCCGTCTGATAGGATGCGCTGCACCGGGGCTCGTGCTTCGATCATGCTGATCGTCCCTTTCATCGCCGGTAGCTGGCTCTCCCGGGTCCTCACTCCGGAGCTGGGCGGGCGTGCCGCGGCAGGCTTGGGTGTGACCCTGGCCTTCGCGCTGCTGGCCCGCTGGCTGCGCGCCGTGAACTGGCGGGGCGCGGCCGCCGGCGCCCTGGTGACCTGGATGGTCTATGTCGGGACCGGGCCCGGAGGCTTCGTCTGCGTGGTCGTGGTTTTCCTGCTGACCTCCCTGGCCACCCGCTTCGGCTACCGTCACAAGCTGGAGCTGGGGACAGCGGAAAACGGGGAGGGGCGCTCCGCCCGCCAGGTTCTCGCCAATCTGGGCGTGGCGGCCTGTGCCGGCGCCGCCATGTTGCTCCGCCCCTCGCCCCTGTGCCTGCTGGCCATGGCGGCGGCGCTGGCCGAGGCCGCCGCCGACACCGTCTCCGGTGAGATGGGACAGGCGCTGGAGCCGCGCGCCTACCTCATCACCGGGTTCCGCCCGGTGGAGCCCGGCACCAACGGCGGCATCAGCCTCAGCGGGACCATGGCCGGCTGCCTGGCCGCGCTGGTGGTCGCCGGCTCCTGCGCCGGCGCCTACCTCATCCCCCTTCCCTGGATCGCGCTGGTGGCGATCGCCGGGGTGCTAGGGATGATGTTCGACAGCGTGCTGGGTGCCACCCTGGAGCGCCCCGGGCGGCTGAACAATGACGCCGTCAACCTGTTGAGCACGCTGCTGGCGGCCGGCGCTGCCGTCCTGCTGGGATGGCTGTGAGGGCAGCAGCGGTTCCTGGAGGAGAGGTGAGCACATGAGAAAGACACGGATGGTCGTTCTGGCGCTGCTGGTGGCGTTGGGATTCGCGCAGACGAAGAGCCGCCAACCCGCTCCGGCGGCGGGTGTGACCGTGGTCGACCTGACCCACAACCTCAGCGAGAAGAGCCCCAACTGGGAGGGCACGCAGAAATCTCCCTTCGAGGCCAGGCAACTCGGCCGCCTCGAGAAGGACGGCTACTTCTCGCGCACCATCTGCCTGCCCGAGCACTTCAGCACGCACATCGACGCGCCCGCGCACTTCGCCGCCGGCGCCTGGACCGTGGACCAGATCCCGGCCTCGCACCTGGTGGCGCCGCTGGCGGTGATCGACGTGCGCGCCCAGGTCGCCGGTAACCCGGATTACCTGGTCACCCCCGGCGACGTGGCCGCGTGGGAGAAGCTCCACGGGCGCATTCCCGCGGGCGCCGTGGTCATGGCCTTCACCGGCTGGGACAATCGCTGGAACTCCATGAAGGACTACCGCAACGCCGACGCCAAGGGCGTGATGCACTTCCCCGGCTTCGCACCCGCGACCGCGAAGCTGCTGGTGACGGAGCGCCACGTGGCCGGCCTGGGCATCGATACGTTGAGCATCGACTACGGTCCCTCGCCCGACTATCCTGCGCACCGGTTCGTGCTGGCGCAGAACGTCTATCAACTGGAGAATGTGACCAACCTGGGTGCGGTGCCGGCGGTGGGCGCGACCCTGGTGGTGGGGGCTGCCAAGCTGGAGGGCGGCTCCGGCGGCCCCGTGCGCCTGCTCGCGCTGGTGCGAGGGCGGGAGTCAGGGAGTCGCAGTCGGGAGTGAAGACGCTTTGTGGCGCTCGATACAATCCGGCAGAAGCCGGCTTCGCGTTCCTCTCTCTATGGTGCTGCTCGTCGCCGGCGCGGCCGGGCAGTCGCTGACCGCTGCCCAGAAAGGCGGCATCGACCGCGCCGTCTCCGCCTACCTCGAGGAGCACAAGGTGCCGGGCGCATCCGTGGCCGTCGCTCGCAACGGCCAGCTTGTCTTCGTCAACGCCTACGGACTCTCCGATGTCGAGAACTCGGTGCCGGTGCGCCCGGAGACGGTCTTCCGCAGCGCCTCGATCGCAAAGAGCATGACCGCCACCGCCGCTATGCAATTGGTGGAGCGCAAGCTGCTCGATCTTGACCAGCCCATCCAGGCCTACTGCCCGGCGTTCCCGGCCAAACCCTGGCCCATCACCAGCCGCCAACTGCTGACCCATACATCCGGCATTCGCCATTACGGCGGTCCTCACGCTCGCGAGGAGGTAACCAGCACCGCGCACTACGCCGATGTGGCCGACGCCCTCGCCCCCTTCAAGGATGATCCCCTGCTCTTCGAGCCCGGCATCCGGTACTCCTACAGCAGCTTCGGATACGACGTGCTCGGCTGTGTCCTGCAGGGAGCGGCGCACCGGCCCTTCCTGGAGATCGTTCGCGCCGGGATCTTCGAGCCCGCCGGGATGCGGAGTTCCCGCGACGATGATCCTGCGGCCATCATCCCCAACCGCGCCGCGGGCTACCGCGTGGTCGATGGCCGGCTCGAAAACGCGCCCCATGTGGACCTGAGCAACCGCATCCCCGCCGGGGGATACCTCAACACCGCGACCGACCTGGCGCGCTTCGCGATCGCCTTCCTCGATTGCAAGCTGGTGGCCTGCTCCTCCCGGGATGCCATGCTCTCGGAAGCGCGCCTGAAGAATGGCGACAGGGTGAGCTACGGATTCGGCTGGGAGGTGCTGGAAGATGCCGCCCGGCATCCCACGGGAGAGTACCTGCACGTCGGCTCCAGCCAGGGGGCCAGCGGCGTGCTCTACATCGTCCCATCCCGACGGCTGGCGGTGGCGGTGCTCACCAATCTCGAGGACGTTCCCCAGCGCCTGGAGATCGCCCGCACCATCGCGAGGATCGCGCTGCAGGACACCCACTGAATCTCGGGGCCCGCGATGCGCTGCCGTGCGGCATCATCGGCTGCTGCTGGCTACCAACTCGGAACTCCGAACGCCGGCGGCGTCCGGTGCCGGGGTCACCTGCGCACCCAGGCTGATCCCCAAGGCACGCGCCACCCGCACCCCAAAGCCGTCGGGAGGCACGCGCTTCATGCGCGCAATGGCTTCGGCCAGGGGCACGTGGGTGATGCGGTTCCCCTGCAGGGCCACCATCACCCCGTCCAGGCCATCGGCCACCGCCTGCACCGCGGCCGCCCCGAAGGCCAGGCCAAGGAGGCGGTCGAGGGCGACGGGGGAGCCGCCTCGCAGCAGGTGACCCAGGGTCACGGCCCGGGTCTCGATCCCGAGCATCGCCTGGAGCTGCTGCGCCACCCGCTCGCCGATCCCGCCCAAGCGTTCCGCCCGCCCCGCCTGGCGCTCCCTCACCGCCGCCTCGCCTCCCACCGGCGCCGCGCCCTCCGCCACCACCACGATGGCATGGCGCTGACGGGCAAGCTTCTGCTTCAGGTCGGCGGCCACGCACTCCACCTCGAACGGGATCTCGGGAATGAGGATGGCGTCGGCCATGGCGGCCACCCCGGCGTGCAGCGCGATCCAGCCCGCATACCGCCCCATGACCTCGACGCACAGGATGCGGCGGTGCGACTCGGCGGTGGCGTGCAGCCGCTCGATGCACTCCGTGGCGAAGCTGACCGCGGTCTGGAAGCCGAAAGTGAGATCGGTGGACTCCAGGTCGTTGTCGATGGTCTTGGGCACGCCGATCACCCTCAGCCCCTTCTGCTGGAGTTGGTGGGCGATGGCCAGGCTGCCATCGCCGCCCACCGCCAGCACGGCGTCGATCTCCAGGCGGCGGCAGGCGTCGATCAGGACCGGGGAGCGGTCCACCTCGTGCGTCGTCCCGTCCGCTCCGCTCACGACCTGGCAGAAAGGGTTACCGCGGTTGGTGGTGCCGAGGAGGGTGCCGCCGAGCTGGGCGATGCCCCGCACCGCGGCCTGGTCCAACTTCACGACCCCGCCTTCGGGATAGTGCTCCGGATAGAGCAGGCCGTCGTAGCCGTCGCGCACCCCGTAGGCCTCCATGCCCAGGCGCTCCGCGGTATGGACCGCCGCATAGATGACGGCATTCAAGCCGGGAGCGTCGCCACCCCCGGTGCTGATCAGGATTCGCTTCACGGTGCGCCTCCCCGGACGCTTTGCCGGGAGGGCTTGAACGATGCGGCCTGCCCCTCCGGGCAAGGCTCCGACACCTGTAGTGTGAACGACGCCGCTCCTTCTCGACACTGGTAGTTTTTCCAGTTGGAGCCGGGAGCCGGCTCTCCGGCCTGGTTGCGCGCAGACTTAGGTCACGTGCAGGCGCCACAGGGTGTAGCTGACGAACTCCCGCAGGACCAATTGCGCCCGCCGCCAGCGGTCGGGGGGATGCAGCTCCGGGCGGGGCGCGGCGTAGGCCACGATGCCCTCGCGCTCCAGCATCTTCTTCAGGCGGAACATGTGGTAGCCGTCGGAGACCGCGTCGCAGGTACGCAGCCGGTTGGCCTTCATGATCACCGCGATGCGCTCCGCCGATTCCAGGGTGTTGTCACCCTGGGTCTCGGCGATGATCTGATCCTCGGGGACGCCACGCTCCTCCAGGTACTGGCGCCCCACCCCGCCCTCGCTGAACTTGGGATCGCCGCCCGCTCCTCCGGTCACGATCACGTAGGGCGCCAGGTGGCGCTCAAAGAGGGTGTAGGCGTGGTCGAGGCGGGCGCGGAAGACGGGAGAAGGCTTGCCCGAGTACTCGGCCGCGCCAAACACCACGATGGCGTCGGCCGGCCGGCTCTCGTCGCGCTCCCCCTGCACCACGATGTCGGTACAGGTGACGGCGGCAAATGCCCCCGCACCCACCAGCGCGCACAACAGCAGCCACAGGAACCAGTGCCGGCGGGGCTGCGCGGGAGTGGAAGGAGCGGGGCTCATCCCGAGAACTGGGAGAGCAGGTCTTTGATCTCCTGGGTGGGAATGGCGCCCTCGCGTTGCACGCGCCACTCCTCCTCGTGGGAGAGATCGACGATGGTGGAGGCCACGCTGCGCGGCGAGGGCCCGCCGTCCACGATCAGGGGGATGCGGGTGCCCAACTGCTGCTGCACGCCCTCGGCGGTGGTGCACTCGGCGGCGCCGCTCAGATTGGCGGAGGTGGCGGTGATGGGCACCCCCGCGGCCCGCATCACCGCCAGAGGGATGGCGGCGGCGGGCACGCGCAAAGCCACGTTGCCGGTGTTGGCCGTCACCTTCAGGGGCAGGCGCGAGGCCGCCTGCACGATCACCGTCAGCGGCCCCGGCCAGAACTTCCGCGCCAGCGCATAAAACTGCTCGGGCAGCGGCTTGGCCAGGTCTTCCGCCTGGTCGATGCTCTCGATCAGCAGCGAGAGCGGCTTGTGCCGCGAGCGCGTCTTCACCAGGTAGATGTGCTCCACCGCGCGCAGGTTGAAGGGATCGGCGGCCAGCCCGTAGAAGGTGTCGGTGGGCATGCCCAGCACCTGCCCGGCGCGCAACTGCTCGGCCGCGTACTGGACCAGGCTGGCCTCCGGGCTGGTGGGGTTGATCCTGATGATCTCGGCGGGCAAGTGCGCTCCTGAGTGCGCAAATCTCCTGGACGGCGAAACCTAACATATCGTACACCGGGCGGCAAGGACGGCGGAATGCTGATTGCCCGGCGCCGGCCTCCGCTGCCGCATGTATGATGTCGCTTTCACCGCCATGACCGAAGCCACCCATCCCCGGCTGCGGCGCGTCTCCAGCCCGCAGAACGCGCTGGTCAAGGCATTGCGGCGCGCCTGCGCCCGCGGCGCGCTCACCGACGAAGGCTATTGCGCCATCGAGAGCCCGCACATCGTGGACGAGGCCATCCGCAGCGGCCTGCGCTTCCAGACGCTCTTCCTCAGCGAGTCGGCGATGAAGGGCGCGGGGGCCAAGCTCCTGCCGCAGATCGGCGCGCATACCGAGGTGCTGCTGCTGCCCGACGCCGTCTTCAACGCCGCCGTGGCCACCGAGAGCCCGCAGGGCGTGGCCGCGCTGGTCAAGCTCAAGGACTTCAAGCTCGACGACCTGCTGCGCCCGCGCGAGCCCCTGCTCGTCGCCGCCTGCGGCATCCAGGACCCGGGCAACCTGGGCACGCTGCTGCGCTCTGCCGAAGCCTTCGAAGCCGCGGGCGTGCTGCTGGACGAGAAGACCGTCAGCCGCGCTAATCCCAAGCTGGTGCGCGCCTCCGCCGGCTCCCTCTTCCGTTTGCCCATGGTCGAGGTCAAGCTGGAGGAGGCGGCGGAGACCCTGCGTGCGCGCGGCCTGCGCCTGCTGGCCACCTCGTCGCACCGCGGCACCCCCCTCGACCAAGCCAGGCTCGCCGGGGCGCTCGCGCTCTTCATCGGCAGCGAGGGCGCGGGCGTCCCCCGCGACCTGCTGAAGAAGATGGACGAGGTGGTGGCCATCCCGCACTCGCCCAAGGTCGAATCGCTGAACGCGGGCGTGGCCGCGAGTATCCTGTTGTATGAGGCAGCTCGGCAGAGGCAAAGAGATTGTTGATTTATCGATTTGTTCATTTATTGATTTGCCGCTGGCCGGGAAAATCAATAAATCAATAAATGAGTCAATGAATAGATCCTCTCGGCGACAGCGATGAGCTTGTTCCAGCCCATTCCGTCCGGCCCTGACGGCGCCGACCGCACCCGCCCGCTGGCCGACCGTATGCGCCCGCGCACCCTGGAGGAGTTCGTCGGGCAGGAGCACATCCTGGCCCCGGGCAAGGCGCTGCGCCTGCAGATCGAGCGCGACGATCCCGGCTCCCTGCTCTTCTGGGGGCCGCCGGGGGTGGGCAAGACCACGCTGGCCAAGATCATCGCCCGCATGACCCGCAGCGAGTTCATCGAGTTCTCCGCCGTGCTCTCGGGCATCAAGGAGATCAAGCAGGTCATGGCCGACGCCGAGAAGGCGCGCCAGTACGGCACCCGCACCATCGTCTTCATCGACGAGATCCACCGCTTCAACAAGGCCCAGCAGGACGCCTTCCTCCCCCACGTGGAGAAGGGCAACATCCGGCTGATCGGGGCCACCACCGAGAACCCGTCCTTCGAGATCATCGGGGCGCTGCTCTCGCGCTGCCGCGTCTACGTGCTCAACCCGCTGACGGAGGAGCAGATCGTGGCCCTGCTGCGGCGCGCGCTCCAGGACAAGGAGCGCGGCCTGGGGCAGACCCCGCTCGCGGCCGCCGACGAGGTGCTGCGCAAGATCGCCGCCTACGCCTCGGGCGACGCGCGCTCCGCCTACAACGTGCTCGAGGTCGCCGCCAATACCGCGCTGGCCAAGTCCGGGGGCTCGATCACCGACGAGATCGTGCACGACGCCCTGCAGCGCCGCGTCCTGCTCTACGACAAGGCCGGCGAGGAGCACTACAACCTCATCTCCGCGCTGCACAAGTCGGTGCGCAACTCCGATCCCGACGCCGCCCTCTACTGGCTGGGCAGGATGCTCGAGGCAGGCGAGGACCCGCTCTACATCGCCCGCCGCGTGGTGCGCATGGCGGTGGAAGACATCGGCTTGGCCGACCCCCAGGCCCTCGCCCTCACCATGGCTGCGCGCGATGCCGTGGACTTCATCGGCATGCCCGAGGGCAACCTGGCGCTGGCCGAGGCCGTCGTCTATCTCTCGCTTGCCCCCAAGTCCAACGCCCTCTACACCGCCTACGGGCAGGTGCAGCAGGACGTGGAGCAGACCGCCGCCGAGCCCGTCCCGCTGCACATCCGCAACGCGCCCACCGCGCTCATGAAGGGCCTGGGCTACGGCAAAGGCTACCAGTACGCCCACGACCTGGAGGAGAAGGTGGCCGACATGGAGTGCCTGCCGGAGGGGCTGAAGGGCCGCCGCTACTATCACCCCACCAGCGAAGGCGTGGAGGAGCGCCTGCGCAAGCGCCTGGAGGAGATCCGCAAGCTGCGCGTTGGCAATAGCCCAGGACGAAGTCCTGGGGAAGAGGCCAAACCCTCCCGCTAGTCCCGCAGGGACGATTGGATATCGCAGCCTGCAGGCGGCATTTGTGTTAGCCCGGCGCCTAAGCGCCGGGGTGCCGCACCCGAGAGGCGCTTGCGGCACGGCTGAGGCCATGCCCTTCCGAAACCTCTGTGCCCCCGTGCCTCCCTGGTGGGTCTTCCCAGGGGAAGGTCACCGGAAGCGCGCCCGGTGCTCCTTCAAGATGCACCGGTCCATGACCACGAAGATGCCGGCGCGGCGCGCCTTCTCCGCCGCCTCGTCGTGCACCACGTCCTCCTGCATCCAGATGCAGGGCACCCGCAAGCGGATGGCGGCCTCCACCACCTCGGGGACGAACTGGGGCCGGCGGAAGATGTCCACGATGTCGATTTTCTCCGGCGCTTCCCCGAGCGAAGGCCACGCCTTCTCGCCCAGCGCTCCGCGGATGTTGGGATTCACGGGAATGATGCGGTAGCCCTGCTGCTGCAGGTAAGCGGCCACGCCGTAGCTGGGACGCAGCGGGCTGGAGGACAACCCGACCACGGCGATGGTCTTGGCTTTCTTCAGCATCTCGCCGATCTGGTCGGCCTGGGTAAAGGCGGAGGGCATGGCCGGGTCCGCAGAGCCGCAGCGGGCGGAAGGCCATTCTATAGAAGCGCCGCCACGATGCCTAGGGGATCGCGCGGCCGTTCCCTACTTTCGGGGATATACTGCTTTGGATCAGGAGGTTGCTATGAAGGCCCTCCGCTTGCTGCTCCGCGTCACCGCCCCCGCCCTGCTGGCCGGGCTGCTGCTGACCGGATGCTTCGTGGAGTCGCTGCACCCCATCTACGACAAAGCCGTGCCGCCCGCTGCCACCGACGCCTCCCTCCTCGGAAGCTGGCAGAGCGAAAAGGGCGCCGACGACAAGCCCGCCTCCCTGGCCATCGCCGACCAAGGAGACAACCGCTACTCACTGAAGTACACCGAGGAGGGCAAGACCACCGAACTGCGCGCGGTCCGCGTGCCGGTCGGCGGCCAGCATTACCTCGACGTGTGGATCGAGCAGTGGGACCAGTTCCAGTTGCCCCTGGCTGCTTCCGCGCACCTGACCCCCACCCACAGTTTCTGGAAAGTCTCGCGCGACGGGGACACGCTCACGCTCGCCCGCCTGGATTACGACCGGCTGAAGG
>Ga0335082_10009035_pt1 | contig 10849 bp, 8 predicted proteins | sample Lox_Sample_41_FD_206718 | JGI IMG/M metagenome (GOLD analysis project Ga0335082, IMG submission 206718) | Soil microbial communities from Loxahatchee National Wildlife Refuge, Florida, United States - Lox_Sample_4.1 | ecosystem: Environmental > Terrestrial > Soil > Wetlands | place: USA: Florida... | reverse complement strand
GCTGCAGCAGGCCGCCGAGCACGAGCAGCAGCCCAGCGACCCCGATGCCCACCGAGAGGATCATCACCTGCTCGGCGCCCTCCGACTTGAGCCACAGGCTGAACAGGATCCCCACGACGACGAGCGCCGCCCCGAGCAGCATCTGGCGCTCCCCGTGCCGGGCGAATTCGTCAGGCGTCCGGCGCACCTTGACCGCGCTCTCGCGCGCCTGGTTCTCCTCGAAGGCCGCCATCTCCTCGGGCGAGTACTCCTTCGAGCGGACCACCGTCCACAGCACGGCGGCGAAGAACACCGCGGCGCCGAGGTAGAAGGAAAGCCGCACCGACTCGGGGATCATGCCCTCCGGCGCCGTATTGGCCACGCCGAGCCACCGCGCGAGCATGTACGGGAGCGCCGACGCCACCACGGCCCCGGTGCCGATGAAGAAGCTCTGCATCGCGAAGCCGGTGGTGCGCTGATCGGAGGGGAGGTTGTCGCCCACGAACGCCCGGAACGGCTCCATCGAGATGTTGATGGAGGCGTCCATGATCCACAGCATCCCCGCCGCCATCCACAGCGCGGGCGAGTTCGGCATCGCGATCAGCGCGAGCGAGGCGAGGATCGCGCCGCCGAGGAAGTACGGGCGCCGGCGTCCGAGGCGATTCCAGGTGCGGTCGCTGAAATAGCCGATGATGGGCTGCACCACCAGGCCCGTGACCGGCGCCGCGATCCACAGGAGCGAGATGTTCTCGACCTTGGCGCCGAGGGTCTCGAAGATCCGGCTCACGTTCGCGTTCTGCAGCGCGAACCCGAACTGAATCCCCAGGAAGCCGAAGCTCATGTTCCAGATGTCCCAGAACGTGAGGCGCGGCTTGGGACGCACGGGGAGGGGCGCGGGAGCGGCGGTGGAGGCCATGGTGAACCCGGAAGTTAGGGGTGCCGCGCGCGGTCGAGCCGGCGGACCAGCGCGTTGATTTCGGAATCGCTGAAGATCTCGTCCAGCAGGAGGCGCATCGGCCGCTGCCAGTTGGGCCGCGTGGAGGAGGGTGTGCCGGGGAGGTTCACGCCGGTCTCCTCGAGCCAGAAGTCCTCGAGCCACGGCACGAAGAGCGGGCTCCGCGAGCGGCCGAGCCACTCGAGCAGCGCCGCGAAGAACTCGCGCGGCTCGTCTACACGCTGGCCGAGCCGCTTCGCGAGACGCGCGGCGGCCGCCGCACGCTCCTTCCGCACGGCGGGCACGGCCTGCTTGGCCAGCAGGCGGTAGTGCACCCGCTCGCCGATGTCCGCGCCCTCGAGCCAGCCGGCGAAAGTGGGCGTGTCGTGCGTGCCGACCAGGGCCATGTCGGCGGCGGTGGGGGGACTGACCTTCTCGTCACTGCTCGCCTGGAACTGGGCGAGGTACATCCCCCAGATGCGGTGGCGCGGCAGCGCCTCGTAGATCTCGCGCGGCACGTTCCCGAGGTTCTCGCCCACGATCTCGCAGCGGCCGCGCTGCGATTCCAGCGCGAGCACCGCGAACTGCTCCTCGGCCGGGTAGGTGACGTACGTGCCCTGGTCCAGCGCGAAGCCGTGCGGGATCCAGTAGAGGCGCGTCCACGCCATGATGTGATCCACGCGCAGCACGCCCGCGAGGCCGGCCTGGGTCGCGATGGAGGCGGCCAGGTAGCGGTGCCCTTCGCGGCGCGACGCCTCCGGCAGCACGGGCGAGAAGCCCCAGTCCTGGCCGCTGGGGAAGCCGAGGTCGGGCGGCGCGCCCACCGACATCCCGTCGCCGAACAGCGTCTGGCGCGACCAGGGATCGTAGCCGTCCGCGTGGACGCCCACCGCCAGGTCGAGCCCCAGCCGGAATCCCCCGCGCTCGAGGCGGCCGCGCAGCTCGCGGAGCTGCCGGCGCACGAGGGTCTGGGCGACGAGGTGGAAGCGCTCTTCGTCGGGGTCCACCTGCGAGGGGTCGGGCGCACCCGACCGCGCCGGCTCGGGCCAGGCGCGCCAGTTCCTGCCCAGCCTGGCCTGCGCGCCGCGGAAGCGCGCATAGCGCCTCGTCTCCTCGTCGATCTCCCACGCGTCCGGTGCGGGCAGCCCCGCCAGCGCGGCGCGCACCTCGGCGTCGGCCTTCGTCACGTCGAGCGTCGCGGGCTTCGGCGTCGGGCGGTGCCGCTCGCCGAGGTCGAGGATCAGCTCCGACCAGAAGAGGCGGCTCACGCCGGAGTAGGGGCTCGGCTCGGGCCACTCGGTGTTGAAGGTCGGCGCGAGCGGCAGGACGGTGACGAGGTCGCCGCCCCTCGCCTTCACCCACTTGCAGAGCGACTCCAGGTCCCTGAGGTCGGCGAGCGAGCGACTGCGCTTCGAGCGCAGGGCGGCCAGCTCGGTGCCCACGCCCCAGCTCCGGTGCGAGCCGGGCCGGCGGAAGGCGCGCACGGGCGCCGCGATGATCGTGGCCGACTGGCGCCGCCCGGCGTTCTCGATCGTGAGGCGATGGTAGCCGAGCGGGAGTCGGGGCGCGCGGAGCGTCGTGCCCCGGATCGGCGGCTCGAGGACCGTCCCGCCCTCGAGCACGAGCTCGGCGTCCGGCGCGCGCGGGCCGGCCACCTTGAGCGGGGCCAGCGTTCCGTTCCACGCTACCAGGACGGGGGGCAGGGCGCCGCTCTTCGCCGCCGCGCGCCGCTCGCGCAACGCTGCGGCCGCGTCGGTCGGCCGGGCGACGGGAGCGCCGACGGCCGCGCACACGCGGATCAGCGTCTCGGGTGAGACGACCACGGGCCGGCCGAGTCCGTCGCGGTAGCGGGTGTAGACGCCGAGAGCTTTGGCGAGGCTGCGAAGGGCCGTCAGATCGTCATTCGGCATGCGTCATCGGCAACCTGGGGCAGCAGTTTCGGTGCCAGCGGTGGTGCACCGGCGTGCCGAGTGGCGGGGTTGGCGCCGTGGTGGATGGCCCCGGCGGCGCCGTCCCGCGGAAAGGCCCGCCCAAGTTAGTGTGCGGCGCGTGATGCCGTAAGAAGGCGGGGCGCGGAGAATGGCGAGGCGGGGCCGAGGGCGGTCGGGCGCGAACGGAGCCGTGCAGCGCCGGCCGCCGGCATGACCGGCGCCGCGGGCTACCGGGACCCGTCAGACCCGACGATGCGTCCGCGCGTGACCAGGCTGGATGTTTGTGCTGCGGTATTGCGGATGCGCCCAGAGGGAGTTGAACCCCCAGCCTTCTGATCCGTAGTCAGACGCTCTATCCAGTTGAGCTATGGGCGCGATGGGCGGTACAAGATTCGAACTTGTGACCTCTACGATGTCAACGTAGCGCTCTAACCAGCTGAGCTAACCGCCCGGACGGCTTCGCGATGGGCCGGATCGCAACTTTCGGACGCCTCCGTGCGTCTAGACTTGTGGGCGTCCGGCCTCAGAGCGGGAAACGGGACTCGAACCCGCGACCCCAACCTTGGCAAGGTTGTGCTCTACCAACTGAGCTATTCCCGCAGTGGAGGCGAGGGGGATCGAACCCCTGACCTCGTGAATGCCATTCACGCGCTCTCCCAACTGAGCTACGCCCCCTGCGCCCAAACGGCGGCCCGGCGCCATTCCGGACGGGGCTTCCGTTTGGAGCCCCGAAAGCTATTTTGGTGGCCCGCTGGGGTCAATGTGAACTTCGGGCCCCCTGGCGGGTACCAGCGCCGATGAGCTCAGAACAGCCTCGGCGCCGGGCCAGGGCGCCCCGATATATAAGGAATCAGATGGCAGATCAGCCCGTTGTCCGGAAGCGCCGCCGGCCGTCCAAGCCGCTCCTGCCCCTCGGGCCGGGGGAGTCCGACCGCGACATCCTGGACCAGTACCTGTACGAGGTTTCGGTCACCCCGCTCCTCAAGCCGCACGAGGAGATCGAGCTCGCCAAGAAGGTGCGCGCCGGGGACCACGACGCCATGCAGGAGCTGGTGCGGCGCAACCTGCGCTTCGTCATCTCCGTCGCCAAGAAGTACCAGAACCGGGGCCTCCCGCTGACCGACCTGATCGGCGAGGGCAACGTCGGGTTGATGACCGCCGCCCGGAAGTTCGACCCCGATCAGGGCGTGAAGTTCATTTCCTACGCGGTGTGGTGGATCCGGCAGGCCATCCTGGCCTCGCTCGCCCGCCAGGGCCGCACGGTGCGCGTGCCGCTGAACCGCACGGCGGACCTGTCGAAGATCGTGCGCACGGCCGAGGCGCTGCGCCAGTCGATGCGCCGCGAGCCGACGCCGGAGGAAGTGGCCAAGGCCACGGGGCTCTCGCTGGAGGTCGTGCAGTCGCTCGCCGCCCTGAACAGCGGCGAGGTGCGGCTCGACGCGCCCCTGGACCCCGACGGCGACCGCTCGCTGATCGAGCGGTTCGTCACCGACGAGGGGCCGACGACCGAGGACCGCGCGATGGACCGGTTCCTCGCGCAGGAGATCGAGAGCGCGCTGGCCACGCTGCCGCCGCGCGACGCGAAGGTGCTGCGGCTCTACTTCGGCCTCGACGGCGGCCGCGAGCACACGCTGGAGGAGATCGGCGGGATGCTCGGCGTGACGCGCGAGCGCATCCGCCAGCTTCGCGACCGCGCCCTCAAGCGGCTGCGCGAAGGCCAGGTCGGCAAGGCGCTGGCGAGCTTCGCGGCGTAGCAGGCCGGGACCCGGGGTCCGGGGTCCGGGGTCCGGCAACAGACCAGGCGGCTCGGCGATCCCGGGCCGCTTTGGTTTTTCCCGTGCACCGAGCACCGTGTCCCGTGCCCCGGCATCACATTCTTTACCTCCGCTCCCGCGCGGTCTATCTTGCCTGACGTGTTCGCCTCCGTGGGGCGCCACGTGGTCGGGGTCGTCGAGGGCTACGGCCGTCTGGGCCGTTTCCTCGGCGACACGTTCCGTGCACTCTCGGACGTCCGCACCTGGGGGTCGCAGACCCTGCAGCAGATGCGGCGGCTGGGCGTGGACTCCCTGCCCATCACGCTGTTCATCGCCGCGTTCACCGGCATCGTCCTCGCCCTGCTCGCCTCCTACGCGATGACGAACTACGTGCCGCCGTACCTCGTCGGCACGCTGGTCGGCAAGACGATGATCCTGGAGCTGGGTCCGGTGCTGACCGGGCTCGCGCTCGCGGGCCGCGTCGGCGCCAACATCGCCGCCGAGCTCGGCACGATGCGCGTGACCGAGCAGGTGGACGCGCTGGAGACGCTGGCGTACAACCCGTTCGCCTACCTCGTCATCCCCCGGGTGCTCGCCGGCACGCTGATGTTCCCGGTCGTGGTGGCGTTCGCGATGGGGACGGGGCTCGTCACCGGCTGGATCGCGGCCACGACGCTGCTGCCGGTGACGACGGCGCAGTTCGTGCGCGGCCTGCAGATGTTCTTCGTCCCGTTCGACGTGCAGTACGGCCTCATCAAGTCCGCCTCGTTCGGCCTCGTCATCACGCTGATCGGCTGCTTCCTCGGGCTCACCACGCGGGGCGGCGCCGAGGGCGTGGGGCGCGCCACGACGCGCACGGTGGTCTACAGCGCCGAGATGATCCTCGTGCTCGACGCGTACTGGGCCGTCACCCTGCTGCGGACGCAGGTCGCGTGATCGAGTTCCGCGACCTCCACAAGGCCTTCGGCACGAACCGGGTGCTGGAGGGATTCTCGCTCGCGGTGCGCGACGGCGAGACGATGGTGATCATCGGCTACTCCGGCACGGGCAAGAGCGTGGCCATCAAGCACGTGGTGGGCCTGCTGGAGCCGGACGCGGGCGAGGTGACGGTGGACGGGCAGGTGGTCTCGCAGCTCAAGCGGCGGGACCTCACCGAGCTCAGGGCCAACATCGGCTTCGTGTTCCAGTTCGCCGCGCTGTTCGACTCGCTGACGATCTTCGACAACGTGGCGCTGGGCCTGAGGCGGCGGCGCTCGATGCGCGAGTCCGACATCGCGACCCGGGTTGCCGAGTCGCTCCGGCTGGTGGACCTGGCGGGGACCGAGGGGCACATGCCGGCGGAGCTGTCGGGCGGAATGCGCAAGCGCGTCGGGCTCGCGCGCGCCATCGCCCTCCGGCCCAAGTACCTGCTGTACGACGAGCCGACGACGGGGCTCGACCCGGTGACCGCGGCGGTCATCGACCAGTTGATCGTGCGGACGCGTGAGGCGCTCGGCGTCACCAGCATCGTCATCACGCACGACATGCGCTCGGCGTACACGGTTGGGGACCGGATCGCGATGCTCTATCAGGGCCGGATCCGCCAGGTGGGCACGGTGGAGGAGATCCGGGCGACCGACGATCCCGTGGTGCGGCAATTCATCGAGGGCCGGCCCGACGGCGGCCGGGCCGCCGAGCGCGCCAGCCTGTCGGACGCGGCCCGCGCCCTGGCCCATGAGGAGGAGGCATGAAACGCGCCAGCGAAGCCCTGGTGGGACTGTCGGTGCTGCTCGCCATCGCGGTGGTCGTGGCGGGCACCATCTGGCTGAGCCAGGCGCGGTTCGGCGGCAACGACTTCACCCGCGACGTGCGGGTGCGCTCCATCGGCGGCCTGCTGACCGGGGACCCCGTGCTGCTCCGGGGCGTGCGCATCGGCTCGGTGGACGCCATATCCCTCTCGCGCAGCGACTGGGTGACGGTGACCCTGCGGCTGCGCGCCGGGACCGCGATGCCGGCGCGGCCGGTCGCCCTCTTCCTCTCCACCACGCTGTTCGGCGACTGGGGCGTGCAGATCATCTCCCACGACAACCTCCCCGAGGATCCCGAGATCCGGAGGGCGATCGCCGAGGCCACGCTACCCGGCAGCGCGGTCCTGCCGGGCGCCGCGCTGCCCGACGTGGGCCAGCTGACGGCGGAGGCCGGCCGGATCGCCGGCGACATCGCGGTGATCTCCGAGCGCGTGAGCTCCGCGTTCGACTCGTCGTCCTCGGCGCGGCTCAAGAACGCGTTCACGGACCTGGCGCGCCTCTCGAGCGTGCTGCGGACCATCGCGCAGGGGCAGGAGTCCACGCTCGCCCACATCGGCGGCAACCTCGACACCGGCACGTCGCTGCTGGCGCGCTCGGCGCAGTCCCTCGCGCGCACCGCCTCGCGCGTGGATTCGGCCACGTCGCGCGACCAGCTGCAGCGGATCCTCGGGCACGCGGACACCGTCACCGCGGACCTGACCGACGTCTCGGGCAACCTCCGCGCCCTCGCGCGCGCGGCGGCCGGCCAGCAGCAGGCGTTCGAGCGCATCGTCGCGCGCACCGACTCGGTGATGGCGCGGATCCAGTCGGGGCAGGGCACGCTCGGCCGGCTGAGCCGCGACACGACGCTCTACAGCGAGACGCTGGAGACCGTCCGCGCGCTGCACTCGCTCCTGGCCGACATCCAGAAGAACCCGCGCCGCTACTTCCAGTTCTCGGTCTTCTAGTGGAAGGGAAGGCCGTGCCCGTCGAGGAGACCTCGGCGGGAGGCGTGGTATTCCGGCGGGGCGACGGGCAGCCGCCGCTGTTCCTGCTGATCCGGGACTCCTACCGCAACTGGGGCCTGCCCAAGGGGCACGTGGAGGCCGGCGAGCAGGCGTCCGAGGCGGCGCTGCGGGAGGTGGCCGAGGAGACGGGCCTCACCGACCTCGTGCTGCACGCGCCGATCCAGGAAATCGACTGGTTCTTCCGCTTCCGCCGGCGCCTGATCCACAAGACCTGCGCCTTTTTCCTGATGGAGAGCGACGCGGGCGAGCCGTGTCCCCAGCGCGACGAGGGCATCACCGCCTGCCGCTGGCTCCCGATCGAGACCGCGATCCGGACCGTGTCGTACGCCAACGCCCGCGGGGTCCTGACGGCGGCGGGCCAGCTCGTCGGCGGGCTCGGGGCGCGATGACGCCGCCCACGATCGTGACGCTGCTCAAGGGCCCGGCGGCCCGCACCGCGTTCCGGCGCGCGCTGCCGCGCGGGCGGGTCCGGGTGGTGTCGTGCCGGTCCGCGGCGGCGCTGGAGCGCTCGATGGCGGGCACGCTGATCGACGCGGTGGTCGTGGACCCGCGGGTGCCGGGCGCGCTCGGCGCGCTCGGCGCGTGCCACGCGACCTACCCGGGCGTGCCGCGCTTCGCGTACTCGGCCTTCCGGCCCGACGAAGCGGAGGTGCTCGCGGCGTGCGTCCGCGGGGCCGGCGCGCACCCGATCGTCGAAGGCGTCGAGGACGCGGTGCTGGCGGACCTGATCCTCCCGCGCACGGCGAGCGCGGCCCGGCTCTCGGCGCTGGCCGGCGCCCCGCGGCTGCTGCGGCTCCTGGATCCGCTCCAGGAGCAGGCCTGGCGCGAGGTGATGCGCCGGGTGGGGGGGCGGCTCCGGACGACCGACATCGCCGCCGAGCTCGGCGTGTCGAGGGAACACCTGTCACGGCAGTTCGGCGCCGGCGGGGCGCCCAACCTCAAGCGGGTCATCGATCTCGCCCGGGCCGTGACCGCGGCCGACCTCCTGGCCAACCCGGGCTACTCGGTCCGCGCCGTGGCCCGCGTGCTCGGATTCGCCTCGGCGAGCCACCTCTCGGGCGCCGCGCGGCGCGTGGCGGGCGTCACGGCCCGCGGCCTCAGCGCCCTCGGGCCCGCCGGCGTCCTCAGCGCGTTCCTGAAGGGCCGGACCCGCAGCCGGAGCTGGGCGTCCCGCTAGCGGGCGCGGGTCATAGTTGACCGGCCGGCGGGGACGCGGGTGGCCGCTCCGCCGCTCCGGAACGCGGGTCGCGGGTCGGCCCCTGACCGGGCCGCCAACTCCGTTGCCCCGCACGCGGTCTCGCAGGTATTTTTCAAGACTCTAGCCGGTCGTTTTCACCCTTACAGTGCGTCCCATGGCCAACGAAACGGTTCTGCGTCCCGGCGAGCTGAAAGACGTGCTCCTCAGGGAGATCGAGGCGGCCAACCTCAGCGCCGCCGACCTGGAGGAAGTGGGCACGGTCCTCGAGGTGAAGGACGGCGTGGCCCGCATCTACGGGCTCACCGGCGCGCTCGCGGGCGAGATGCTCGAGTTCCGGGCGTCGGCGACCGACGAGACCATCAGCGGCCTCGCGCTGAACCTCGAGGAAGACAACATCGGCGCGGTCATCCTCGGGAACTACCTCGACCTCCGCGAGGGCGACGAGGTGCGCCGCACCGGGCGCGTGTTCGAGGTGCCGGTGGGCGGCGGGATGGTCGGCCGCGTCGTGGACCCGCTCGGCCGGCCCCTGGACGGGCTCGGTCCCATCACGGCCGAGGGCGCGCGCCACGTCGAGATGGTCGCGCCGGGCATCGTGGTGCGGCAGCCGGTGAAGGAGCCGCTGCAGACCGGGATCAAGGCCGTGGACTCGATGATCCCGATCGGCCGGGGCCAGCGCGAGCTGATCATCGGCGACCGCGGCACGGGCAAGACGGCCATCGCCATCGACACCATCATCAACCAGAAGGGCGGCGACGTCATCTGCGTGTACGTCGCCATCGGCCAGAAGCAGTCTACGGTGGCGTCGGTGGTCGAGCGGCTGCGCGCGAGCGGCGCGATGGACTACACCATCGTCGTGATGGCCGCGGCCTCGGACCCGGCCCCGCTGCAGTACATCGCCCCCTACGCGGGTTGCGCGATGGCCGAGCACTTCATGTACACGCAGGGCCGCCACACGCTGTGCATCTACGACGACCTGTCGAAGCACGCGGCCGCGTACCGCCAGATCTCGCTGGTGCTGCGCCGGCCGCCGGGCCGCGAGGCGTACCCGGGCGACGTGTTCTACCTGCATTCGCGCCTGCTGGAGCGGGCGGCGAAGATCGCGGAGGACCCGGCCCTCATCAAGTTCGACCCCCGCATCCAGAAGCCCGGCGGCTCGCTGACGGCGCTCCCGATCATCGAGACGCTGGCGGGCGACGTCTCGGCCTACATCCCGACCAACGTCATCTCGATCACCGACGGGCAGATCTTCCTCGAGACGGACCTGTTCTACTCGAACGTGCGGCCCGCCATCAACGTGGGGATCTCGGTGAGCCGCGTGGGCGGCAACGCGCAGATCAAGGCGATGAAGCAGGTCGCCGGGCGGCTGCGCCTCGACCTGGCGCAGTACCGCGAGCTGGAGTCGTTCGCGCAGTTCGGATCGGACCTGGACCAGGCGACGCTCCGCCAGCTGGCGCGCGGGCAGCGGCTGGTGGAGGTCCTGAAGCAGCCGCAGTACGCGACGATGGACGTGGCGAGCCAGGTGGAGATCATCTTCGCGGCCACGAACGGCTACCTCGACGACGTCGAGGTGCCGGCCATCAAGGCGTGGGAGACCGCGTTCCACCAGTTCATGGCCGCCAGCTACGCCGCCATCGCCGAGGAGATCCGGACCAAGAAGGTGCTGTCGGACGACCTCACCGGCCGGCTGCGCAAGGCCATCGAGGCCTTCAAGGCGCTGAAGAAGTAGATGGCCAAGACGCGGGCGCTGCGGCGGCGCATCCGCTCGATCGAGAGCACGCGCCAGGTGACGCGGACGATGGAGATGGTGTCCACGTCGAAGCTGAAGCGCGCCCAGGACCGCGTGGTGGGCGCGCGGCCGTACGCGCGCGCGCTCGCGGACGTGATCGGCGACCTGCTGAGCCCGGAGCTGGCCGAGCGGTTTCCGCTGCTCCGCCGGCCGGCGAGCCCGGCCAAGGGCGGCCCGGCGCGCGCGGCCGTGCTGCTGATCACGTCGAACCGCGGGCTCGCCGGCGCGTTCAACGCCAACCTCATCCGGATGGCCCGCGAGCGCGTGGCCGAGCTGGAGGGGGCGGGCTACACGGTGGACCTGCTGGTGGTGGGCAAGAAGGCCATCGGCTACTTCAAGTTCGTGAAGCGCCCGCTGGCGCTGGCGCGCCTCGACATCGGCGACCGCCCGACCGCGGCGCACGCCGCGGAGCTGGTGGACCCGCTCGCGGCGCGGTTCGAGGGCGGCGAGCTGGCGTCGCTCGACGTGGTGTT
>Ga0335082_10009034_pt1 | contig 10850 bp, 12 predicted proteins | sample Lox_Sample_41_FD_206718 | JGI IMG/M metagenome (GOLD analysis project Ga0335082, IMG submission 206718) | Soil microbial communities from Loxahatchee National Wildlife Refuge, Florida, United States - Lox_Sample_4.1 | ecosystem: Environmental > Terrestrial > Soil > Wetlands | place: USA... | reverse complement strand
GGGCTGCGCGGCGGGCACGGTGCGCTTGAGCACCCGCACCGTGCGCTCGGCGACCTCGTCGACCGGCGCCTGCCGCGCATGCTCCTTGCCCGAGACGACCATGCTGGTCTTCAGGATCAGGTGCTCGACCGCGACGTGGTGCGCCGCGCACGCGGCGTAGGTCGCGCGCAGCGTCGCCTCGGTCACCTCCTCGCAGCGCTCGACCGAATGCCCGCCGTCGAGCAGCACCTCGGGCTCGATCATCGGCACGATCGAGGCCTCCTGGCAAAGCGCGGCATAGCGCGCGAGCGCGTGCGCGTTGGCGTACAGGCACGCGTGACTCGGAATACCCGCACCGATCGTGATCACCGCGCGCCACTTGGCGAAGCGCGCGCCGAGCTTGAAGTACTCGGCGAGCCGCGCGCGCAGGCCGTCCAGCCCTTCCGTCACCTTCTCGCCCGGGCACAGCGCGAGGTCCTGCGCGCCCTTGTCGACCTTGATGCCGGGCAGGATGCCCTTGCCGGCGAGGTAGGCCGGGAAGGGCACGCCGTCGTTCGTCTTCTGGCGGATCGTCTCGTCGAACAGGATCACGCCGGAGACGTACTGCTCGGCGCCCGGCGTGCTGAAGAGCAGCCCGCGGTAGACGCGGCGGCTCTCCTCCGTGCATTCGACGTTGACCGACTTGAAGCGCTTCTCGCAGGTGCCGCTCGATTCGTCGGCGGCCAGCACGCCCCGGCCGCGCGCGACCATGGCGGCGGCGGTCTTCGATAGCAGGGTCTTGTCCATCTCGGGCCCTCGGGTTACGAAAATCTCAGAATTCGATGTCGTCCCGGATTGCCGCGACGCCCGCGGCGGCGCAGGCCGCGTCCTCCTTGCCGCCGGGCGCGCCGGAGACGCCGATCGCGCCCAGCGTCGCGCCCGCCGCCTCGATCGTGAGCCCGCCGCCCACCGCCACGACGCCGGGCCGATTGCGCACGCCGCTCTGCGGCCGGCCGGCCTGCGTCGCCTCGGCCAGCGACTCGGTGTCGCTGCGGAAGCTCGCCGCGGTCCAGGCCTTCGCCTGCGCCATCTCGACCGTGTGCGGCCCGGCGAGGCGGTCGCGCAGCAGCACCTGCGTGACGCCCTCGCGATCCACGACGGCGACGCTCGCCTGGTAGCCCGCATCGCGGCACTTCTTCAGCGCCGCCTGAGCCGCCTTGAGCGCGGTTTCGGGCGCGAGCAGCCGCACCGTGTAGGTGGCGTCGGCGGCGCCGGCGGCGGCAGGGATCAGGACGCCGAGCAGGAGGATCGTCAGGGCACGCCGCATATCCTCTATTCTACGTTCCCGCCATGGCCGAACCAATCCGCGTCGTCGATTCGGGCCTGCGCGGCGGCCGCGAGAACGTCGCGCTCGACCAGGCGCTGATCGAGGCCCGCAACGCGGGCCGCAGCCCGGACACGATCCGCTTCCTGCGGTTTCGCCCGTCGGCGCTGGTGGGGCTGCACCAGATGCTCTCGCACGAGGTGCGGCTCGAGCACTGCGCGGCCCATGGCATCGAAGTGGGCCGCCGGATCACCGGCGGCGGGGGGCTGTACCTCGACGAGGGGCAGATCGGCTGGTCGCTGGCGCTCGAGCGCGCGGCCTTCGGCGCCGACCTCTCGGAAGCCGCGGCCCGCATCTGCGCCGCGGCGGCGGCCGGGCTCCGGCAGCGCTTCGGCATCGCCGCCGAGTTCCGCCCGCGCAACGATATCGAGGTCGACGGCCGCAAGCTCTCGGGTACGGGCGGCGTGGTCGACGGGCGCACGCTGTTCTTCCAGGGCACGCTGCTGATCGACTTCGACCCCGCGCGCATGATCGAGGTGCTGCGCATCCCGGTGGACAAGCTCGCGCGGCGCGACCTCGAGGACGCGCGTCGCCGCGTGGTCAGCCTGCGCGAGCTGCTCGGGCGCGTGCCGGCGCTGGAGGAGGTCTACGACGCCCTGCTCGCGGGATTCCGCGCCCACCTCGGGCTCGAGCCCGCCTGGGGCGAGCTGAGCGAGTTCGAGGAACGCCTCGCCAAGCGGCTCTTCGAGGAGCAGTACGGCACCGACGAGTTCGTGCGCTCCCTCGATGCACCCGCCGACGCCGCGCCGCCGCACTCGGCGACGCGGGTGCGCCGCGGCGGCACGCTGCGCGCCGACATCCGGCTCGAGGGGCCGGCGCACGACCGGATCCGGGAGGCGCTGATCACGGGCGACTTCTTCGTCAGCCCGTCGCGCACGGTGCCGGACCTGGAGGCGCGGCTGCGCGGCCTGGCCGCCGCCGAGGCCGGCGCGGCGACGGCCGCGTTCTTCGCCGAGCAGCCGGCGCAGCTGCTCGGCCTCTCGGCGCTCGACTTTCGCGAGGTCGTCGAGAGCGCGCTCGCCCAGCTCTCGTTCAGCGCCGCCGGGCATCGGCTGCGCGGGCACTGGCGCGGCCCGCCGCCGGGCCAGGCGCCCGCGCTCGTCTTCCTGCACGACGCGCTGGGCAGCGTGCGCCTGTGGCGCGATTTTCCCGATCAGCTGGCCAAGGTCACCGGCTGCGGCGCGCTGGTCTACGACCGCTGGGGCTCGGGCGACTCGGAAGCGCTCGCGCCTCCGTACGCGAAGGACTACCTGCGCGAGGAGGCGCTCGCGGCGCTGCCCGAAGTCCTGGCGGCGATGCGCGTGCAGGAGGCGATCCTCGTCGGCCAGTCCGACGGCGCCACGATCGCGCTCGCCTACGCCGGCGCGCATCCCGAGCGCGTGCTCGGAGTCATCGCGCTTTCGCCGCATCTTTTCGTCGAGGCGCGCACGCGCGAGCATATCGACCTGCAGATCCGGGATTTCGACCGGGGCGACCTGAAGGCGCGCCTGCGGCGCCACCACGGCGCGAACACGGAGGCGCTGTTCGCGCGGCTGGTCGAGGTCTGGACGGCGAAGGCGCCTGGCGAAAGCTGGGGCCTCGAGCCGCTGGTCGCGCGAGTGCGCTGCCCCGTGCTCGCGATCCAGGGCGAGGACGACGAGTTCTTCGGCCCGGCGCAGCTCGAAACCCTCGCGACGCTGGTGCCGGGGCGGGTGGAAGCGATCCGCATCGCCGGCTCGCGCCACTATCCGCTGCACCAGGCGCGAAACGACGTGCTCGCCGCCTCGATCCGGCTGGTGCGCGGCGCGCTCGCTAGCCGCCCGCGCGCCAGTATTGGTACTTCATCGTAAGCGCGGCGCCGGCGACGATCGCGCCGAAGGTGAGGAACGACCCGAGCGCGAGCGTCGAGATGCCGGTGATGCCCTGCCCGATCGTGCAGCCGAGCGCCGTGATGCCGCCGAAGCCCATCAGGATCCCGCCCATCATGTGGTTCGCGGTGTCCTCGGCGTCGCGAAACCCCTCCCAGCGGAACGTCCGCGTCGCGAGCGCGTAGGCGGCCGACCCGGCGATGACGCCGAGCGCGGAGGCGATGCCGTAGGTCACGATGCGCGAGGTGTCGGTCCAGAACATCAGGTACTCGAGCGTGTAGGCCATCGGCGAGACGAACGAGAACGACTCCATGCGCCCGCTGTTGGTGGCGAGGAACGCCTCCTCCAGCGTCTGGGGATGCTCGGCGACGTGGCCGACGACGCCGCTCACGACCCAGCCGCCGACCACGACCAGGCCGGTGACGACGCCGCCCAGCGTGTAGTCGAAGCTCGAGCGGAAGTCGCGGCTCCAGTACACGAAGACGAGCAGGCCGCCGCCGATCGCGAGCGCGCAGGCGATGAGCAGCGCGCGGCGCGACACCCCGAGCACCGGCGCGAGCAGCGACGGCAGGTCCTGCCCGGAGGAGAGCGTGAGCGCGGCCTTTTCCAGCACGCCGACGCGGAACGCGCCGAACAGGCCCCTCAGCGTCATATAGGCCGCGACGCCGAGGAACACGTACACCACGAGCGATTTCAGGTTGCCCGCGCCGATGCGGATCAGCGTCTTCGAGCCGCAGCCCGAGCCGAGCGTCATGCCGACGCCGAACAGGAACCCGCCGACGAGGTAGGACAGCCACGTGAAGTTCGGCCCCGGGTAGATCGACTTCGCGGGATCGATCACGCCCGCGAGCGCGAGCGCGCTCGTGCCGACCAGCGCCACCGCGATCGCGAGCAGCCACATGCGCAGGCGGTTGAGGTCGCCCATGTTGACCCAGTCCGAGACCGCGCCCATGGTGCAGAAGTTGGTGCGGTTGCCCACCGCCCCGAAGACAAAGGCGAGCGCGAACGCGCCCCACGTGACCCACGGGACGAGCCGGGCGACGTCCGCCTCGGTCACGCGAACCGCCTATAGAATGTCCCCGTGCGGCTGATCCCCGAGCTCGAGGCGCACATCGCGCGCGAAGAGAGCCTGTTCCAGGCGCAGCTGCTGCGCGAGGACATCGCGCGGCTGCGCCGCCTCGAGGCGCTCGCCGCGCAGACGCCCGAGGTCGAAGCGTTCGTGCGCGCGGGGGCGAAGATCGGATGGACGCCGGGTGACGCGCGCACCGCGGAGCTGCGCGAGGCGCTGGAGCCGTTTCTTCGCGCCGTGCACGCGCGAGACGAGGACGGCATCGTCGAAGCCTGGAATGCGCTGCATCGGCTGCGCATGGAGCGGCTGCTCGGCTGCCTGTCGACGCCCGTACCGCGGCCCGGCGGCTAGGCGCGGGCCGCCCGGGCCTTGCGCGCCTGCGCCTTGCGCAGGTTGCGGCAGTACACCTCGTAGAGCGCGGCGAGCAGCGCCGGCGCCTCGGCGCCGTCGAGGTCGTAGTAGACCGACTGCCCGTCGCGCCGCCCGCGCACGAGGCCCCGCTCGCGCAACAGCGCGAGGTGCTGCGACAGCGCCGACTGGCTGACCTCGACCACCCTTTCGAGCTCGCCCACCGACTTCTCGCCCTCGGCGAGCTGGCACAGGACCCTCAGCCGCACGGGATTCGCCATGGCCCGCAGCAGGCTCGCCGCGCGCAGCGCGCGCGACTCGAGCTCGCCCATGTTCATGTCGGCGATCGCGGCCGCGCGGCTCACGCGCAGCCCTTGAAGTTGTCGGCGGCCATCTTGGCCTCGTATTTCGCGGACACCTGTGCGCCGGGCGTGAGCGCGGACTTCGCCGCGGCCCAGTCGGCGGGCTTCAGGATCACGAGCCAGCCCTTGCCGTAGGGGTCCTCGTTGGCGAGCGCGGGCTTGGTCGCGAGCTCTTCGTTCACGGACACGACCGTGCCGTTGAAGGCCGCCTTGGCCGGTCCGACCCACTTGCCCGACTCGACCGTCGCGCAGGACTTGCCCGCCTCGACGCTGCGGCCCGCCTTCTTCGGCGTGTAGGCGACCAGCTGCCCCGCCATCGCCGTGGCCACCGAGGTCATGCCGAGCTTGACGTTGCCGTCGCCGGTCTCCTGGTACCAGATGTGGTTCTCGACGTCGTAGAGCAGATCGTCGGGCAGGTTGCAGCCGCGTACATTAGCCATCGGTCCTTTCCTCCGCATTCGAATCCCGGCGCAGCGGGCGCGAGGCGCAGCAGAACTCGCCCAGCCCCTCCACTTCCATCTTGCCGCGCACGAACAGCTCCAGGTGCGCCACCAGCATCTGCATCATGCGCCCGGCGCGCTCGTCGGCGCCCTGCGCCAGCAGATTGTAGTGGTACGCGATTTCCCGGCAAGTCTCGCGGCAGGCGTTGAAGCTCGGCACGCCACGCGCGCCCTGGCGGTGCAGCGCGAGCAGCCGGAAGGTCTCCACGGTGTCCTGCGTCGGCGTCTCGCCACGCGCGCGCAGCCATTCCTCGAGCACCGCTTCGGCGCGCGCGAGCAGGGCCTGCCTCACGCGAGCCCCTTCTCCTTCAGCAGGCCGAGCGCGTCGGAGACGTTCTCGTGCACCGAGAGCTTCCTCGGCGAGACGCCCAGGCCTATGCCGAGCAGTTGCGTGAAGTAGAGCATCCGCACCTTCGTCTTCTCGCCCAGCACCTTCTCGGCGCGCACCTGGTGCATCTCGAGGCCCGAATGGCAGGTCGGGCATTCGGTGGCGATCACGTCGGCGCCGGCCGCCTCCGCCGCGCGCAGGATGTTGAGCACGAGCTTCGTGGACGTATCGCTGTCCGAGAGCGTGTGCGCGCCGCCGCAGCACGCGGTCTTCAGCGGGAAGTCCACGTTCTCGGCGCCCGCGGCGGCGAGCAGGTCGTCCATGAAATGCGGCTGCGAGGTCGATTCGCTGCCGGGCCCCCGGTCCTTCTCGGGAAAGATATGGCGCGGCCGCGTGTACATGCAGCCGTAGTAGTTGGCCACCTTCAGGCCCTTCAGCGAGTTCTTCAGGCGCTTCCTCAGTTCTTCCTCGCCGACGCCGTCCTTGATCCAGTCGAGCGCATGGATGGTCTCGAGCGATCCCGCCCGATAGGTCTCGTGGCCGGCCTTCTTCGAGATCCGGTCCACGGTCTCGCGCGAGGCCTCGTCGTGCGCGAGGTCGTACTCGGCCTTCTTCAGGTTGTGGTAGCAGCCGTTGCACGGCGCCATGACGACCTTGGCCTTCATCTCGTGGGCGGCGATCGACATCACACGCGACGAGAGATAGGTCTGCACCTTGGGGTCGATATTCTTCACCTCCATCGCCCCGCAGCAGTTCCAGTCCCTGACCTCGTCGAGCTCGAGCCCGAGCGCCTTGCCCACGGCCTTGGTCGAGGCGTTGTAGGCGTGGCCGGTGCCCTCGAGCGCGCAGCCCGGGTAGTACGCGACTTTCCGGTATTTACTCAAGGTGGAGCGCCTTTCGGTTGCGGGCTTCCTGCTCGTGCACGTAGTCGCTCAGCGCGGCCGAGGCCTTGGCCCACTTGCGCGTGCGCGGCTTGAACACGGCGGACCAGCCCATCATCAGGCCCTGCTTGATCGGCAGCCGGCGCGCGACGCGCTTCGCCATCTCGACCAGCCAGTCCTGCAGCAGCGGCTGCTTCGTCCGGGCGAAGAAGTTGCGGATCACGCGCCCTTCCTCGATCTTGCCGGTGGCGAGCACCTGTTCGGTGAACTCCTCGTCGAACAGCGTCGACTTCGACTTCGGCGTGTGGCCCTTCAGCTCCAGCCAGTGCGCGGTGGCCTTCATCACGCCCTCGGGAAAGACGTCGCGCGGGCAGGCGTAGGTGCACTTGTTGCACGAGACGCACTGCCAGATGATGTCCTTGTCGCGCAGCAGCTCCGACTCCATGCCCGTGCGGATCAGGTAGATCCAGTAGCGCGGGTTGAAGTCCGGGTTGACCGCGTTGACCGTGCACGAATTGGTGCACGAGCCGCACTGCCAGCAGCGGTGGATGTACTCGCCGCCGGGCAGCGCCGCGATCTCGTCCTGCAGCGCCTCGTTGTAGTCGGTGACGACGCGCGGCTCGATGAAGGTGCTCCAGTGCCCGGAGACGTCGACGCCGTCGACGACCTTGTTCTCCTGGACCTTCAGGTTCTCCGGACGGATCAGCGATTTCTCGTGGATCGGCATCTCAGCGTCCGGCCGCCATGTTGGCGTTGTCGGCGATGTCGGCGATGTCGGCGACCCCGTCGGCCGCCTTCAGGCGCGTGCGGCCCGTGGCCGCGTCGACGCCGTCCAGGCCCAGGATGCGCCGCGTGTGCAGCATCGGGTCCTCGGGGGTGGCGAAGTCGGTGCGCAGATAGGTGCCGCCGCGCTCTCCGATGTAGTCGGCGTAGACGTGCGCGGTGAGCACGTCCACGTACCAGAGCACGTCGCGGAACACGCCGTTCTGCGTCAGGTACCCGGCCAGCTCCTCGCGCAGCGCGAGGAACGTCGCGTAGCCGTCCGGCACGTCGATGCGGATCACGTCGACGTCCTCGCCGTGCCAGATCTCGCGGATGACGCCGGTGTTGGTGCGCGCGTCCCACACCCAGCGCTGCATCAGCGGGTAGCGCTCGGGGTCGAGATTGTGCAGCAGCTCGGCCGCGAGATCGCGCACCCAACGGTGGTCGCGATCCTCGGGAAACCCCGCGCAGAACGCCGCCACGCGCCGATCGGCGCCCGCGGCGTCCTCGCGCCCAGCGAGCAGCGTTTCGATGCGCGCGCGCATCGCGTCGAACGACGTCGCTTCGGCGTGGCGCCCGATGCGCCGGCGCACGGTCGGCATGTGGGCGCACAGCGTGCGCAAGCCCTTCGGGTCGAGATCCTGCAGCAAATCGCGGAACAGCGCCGACTTGAGCTTGAGCGCGTCGACGTAGGCCTCGACGCCGCCCTGCTCCTCGGAGCGGGCGACGAGGCCTTCGAACGCGAGGCGCAGCTTCGGCCCGGACAGCTCCAGCGTCACGCGGCCACCGCGTCCTTGCGGTTCAGCAGCTCGAGCGCCGCCATCGCCGCCGCCTTGCCCTGCGCGATGGAGTCGTCGATCGTCTCCGGGCCGGTGGCCGCGCCGGCGACGAACACGCCCGGGCGCGTGGTCTCGCCGAGCGTGCCGTAGGAAAGCGCCTTGGCGATGTGGCCGTGCTCCTGCAGGTTCACGCCGAAGACCGAGGCGATCGCCTTGTTGTCGACGTTCGGGTCCATGCCGATCGCGTGCACGACCATGTCGAACGGGATCGTGATCGGGCGCTTGACCAGCGTGTCCTCGCCCTTGACGATCAGCTTCTTGCCGTCCGAGGTGACCTCGGCGATGCGCGCCTTGATGTACTTGACCTTGAACTCCTCCTGGCTCTGCCAGTAGTACTTGGTCTCGTACAGGCCGTAGGTGCGGATGTCCATGTAGTAGATGTAGACGTGGCAGTCGGGCAGCTCCTCGCGGATCTCCATCGCGATGTTGCACGACACCGTGCAGCAGATCTTCGAGCACCACTCGCGTCCGATCTGGCGGTCGCGCGAGCCCACGCAGAGCAGGATCGCCACGCGCTGCGGCTTGCGGCCGTCGGACGGGCAGCGCACGCCGCGCCCCGACGAGATCATCTGCTCGACCTGCGTGGTGGTCACCACGTCGGGGAAGGTGCCGAAGCCCCATTCGGGCTTGTTCACCGAGTCGAAGTGGGTAAAGCCGGTGGCGAGGATCGCGGCGCCCGCCTCGACGCTTGAGCCGTCGGACAGCGTCGCGCGGAAATTGCCCGGCGCGCCCTCGAAGCGCTCGACGCGCGCGCCCTTCCTCACCGAGATGCGCGCGTCGCGCTCGACGCGCTCGACCATGCCGCCGATCGCATCCTTCGCCCAGGCGCCCGAGGGCACGAGCTTCGCGTAGCCCGACAGGATCGGCGCGCCGCCGAGGCGCGATTCCTTGTCGACCAGCACCACGCCCTGCCCGACCGCGGCGAGCGCGTGCGACGCGGCGAGCCCGGCCGGCCCGCCGCCGACCACGAGGACGGGCCGGGTCATTGCGCGGCCTTGATCGGGATGTAGCCCGGGCCCGAGGTGATCATGCGGCGCGGGTCGTAGAGGTTCTCCTGCTTGCCGGCCTTGATCTCCTCGAGGTAGGCGACGAACTCCGCCTTCTTCGCCTCCCAGTCGATGCCGAGCTTCTCCATCAGCGTCTCGGTCGGCGAGGCGTGCCAGTGCGACTGCACGATCTTGTACGGATGTGCGCCGCAGGCGAGCGCCGCGAACTGGCAGTCGGCGAGGATCGGCAGCTCGTAGCCCTTGCCGGCGGCCTTGCCGATCCACTGGTTCTTGTCGAGCGTGGTGATGCAGCCGGTGTCGTGGCCGATCATGACGTCGGCCTGCGCTTCTTCCACCGCGACCTTGATCTTGCGATCGATCGCGAACGAGCGCGTGAACTCGCGCTCGCTGATGATGTGGCGGAAGCCGAAGCCGCAGCAGTCGTACCAGGTCTTGTAGTCGATGACCTGGGCGCCGAGCGCCTGCATGATGCCGGTGGACACCGCCAGGCGGTTGCCGCCGTTGATCGAGTCGTCGTAGATCGCGTCCGCGGGCACCATCTTGTAGACGTGGCAGGCCGGGTGGATCGTGGCGCGGATGCCGCTGCAGTCGATCTCGCGCATCGAGGCGATCCGGTCGCGCATCACGTGCAGCCATTCGGAGTAGTGCACGACCTCCTCCGGGATCAGGAGCTTGCCGTCGACCAGGCGCCCGAGCTTGCCGAGGATCTTCTTCACGCTCTCGCGCAGCTTGGCCGAATGCATCAGGTAGCCGCGCACCTCCTTGTAGTTGCCGAACGAGGTGCCGCAGTGCACGAGCGGGTAGTAGTAGGACTCGGGCAGCCCCTGCGCCTTCGCCGCGACGTAGGCCTGGTGGAAGTTGCGCAGGAACACCGCGGCCAGGCTCTCGAGGTTGCCGATCCCCGAGCCGTGGTAGTTCCACGCCGTGCACGAGGTCTGGTCGGTCTCGTCCAGGTACTCGACGTCCATGCGGTTCATCAGCCACAGCAGCGATGCCGGGTAGCCGGGGATGTTGCCGCACTGGCCGCAGGACTTGTGGTGCCACAGGCGCGTGGTCGGGATCTTCTTGTCCCAGCCGTACAGCGTCTTCACCACGACAGGCCGGTGCTCGTCGCGCACGCGATGCACGACGATCTCGCCGTCCTTTTCGAGCTGCCACATCGCGTCGCGCACGTCCTCGACGCGGTCCTTCTGCGTGAGCATGGAGCGCTTGTCGACCTTGAGCTCGACCCAGGAGGTGGCGACCTTCGCCTCGGCCGGGCTGAGGTTGGAATCGCGCCACTCGCTGCCGTGTCCCGTAAAGCGTTCAGTCATCGCCGCCTCCTTCCTGCTGTTCCGCGAGGAAGTCCTTCCAGTCCTCGCGCTTCTCGTCCATGATGTCCTGGATCACATCGAACAGGTTCTCGTCGATCCCCTCGAGCTGCTTGAGCACCCCGGTCATCTCCCAGATCGTGTAGAGCTCGACCGAGGTCTTCAGGTTCACTTCCCAGGCGGTGGCCGTCGTGTTCAGCGTCGGCATCGGAATCGCCTTGCGCAGCAGCTTCAGCGGCGCGTCGACCTTGGAGA
>Ga0335082_10009033_pt1 | contig 10850 bp, 10 predicted proteins | sample Lox_Sample_41_FD_206718 | JGI IMG/M metagenome (GOLD analysis project Ga0335082, IMG submission 206718) | Soil microbial communities from Loxahatchee National Wildlife Refuge, Florida, United States - Lox_Sample_4.1 | ecosystem: Environmental > Terrestrial > Soil > Wetlands | place: USA... | reverse complement strand
TGCGTATTGGAATAAATGCTGCTGTAAGGAGTATAGAAGGTCCAGCCGGTATCCACTCCGCCGGCAGCCGCGGCCGTCAGGGTAAACAGGCCGCCGAGAATATAGATGTACCAACTGGCCAAATTGAGGCGCGGGAAAGCCAGGTCCCGGGCGCCGATCATCATGGGAATCAAAAAATTCCCCAGCACCGCGGGAATCGACGGAATGAGAAAGAAAAAGATCATAGTGACGCCGTGCATGGTGAAAAGTTTGTTGTACGTCTCCGCCTGCACCAAATCTCCCTGTGGAGTAAGAAGTTCCAGCCGAATCAAGGTGGCGAAAAGTCCGCCGACGAAAAAGAAAAAGGTCACCGATACCAGATAGAGCCATGCGATCCGCTTGTGATCGGTGGTCAGCAACCACGACTTGAGGCCGTAGTTCACGTTTAAATAGTGTCGCCGGGGTTCTACGGGTTGTGCGTTCATTTCTTTGCCTGCGCCCCTTCTTCCCGCTTGAGGGATTTGATATAGGCGATCATCTGCAGGATACCGTCTTCGCTGATCAAGCCTTTGAAGGTGGGCATAATCGGCGGGTAGCCCACGACTAGTTTTGCCTGGGGATTAAGAATCGACTCGCGGATGTAATTCTCGTCAGCGGTCACCGCAGTGCCTCCCGCGAGTTGCACGGTCTTACCGAAAAGACCCACCAGAGACGGACCACGTCCTGTGTCGTTGCTCAAGTGACAGGTGACACAGCCCATACTTTTAAACAGCCCCTCTCCTGCAGAGGCCATTGATACACCGGTCGCATTGCCACTCAGCCATGCTTGGTAACGGGCGGGCTCCATGACGACAATCCGGCCCACCATGCCCGAATGTTGCGTGCCGCAATACTGCGAGCAGAACAAGTGAAATTCTCCGGCCTTGGTCGCTTCAAACCATACCGTCGTGTAGCGTCCCGGAAGCACGTCCCTTTTGACCCGGAAGGCGGGCACGAAAAAATCATGGATGACATCCTGCGAAGTCATGGTCAGCTTAATCGGCCGGCCCGCGGGGATGTGAAGTTCATCGATTTCCAGCCGCCCTTCCGGATGTTGCACTTTCCACATCCATTGTTTGGCCACCACCGTGATCTCAAGGGAATTGATCGGCGGGTGATAAATGACAAAGAAAAGTTTGGCGCCCCAAACGAACATGACCATCGTTAATCCAAGAGGAATGAGGGTCCACAACATTTCGAGGCGAAGGTTGCCGGGAATGGCCTGCGGCTGTTCGCTGTCCGAGCGGCGCCGGTACTTGACTACGAATGCAATGATGAGAAGTGCGATGAGCGAAGCGAAGAAAATACTGACGCCGACCAAAAAATAAAAAAGCGCATCCACCCGGGGGGCCATGGTGGAAGCCTGATCGGGAAACAACGGGAAACCCAACATGGTTTTTAGGCGGTCCTCCCATCCTGCGACGCATGGCGCTCGCGCCGTACCATGGCAAAAATAAAGACGCCCAGAAGGAGCACCGTGGCGAGCCCTGCGAACCGGATAACGTTGTTAATAAGGAGACCGTATTTACCCGTGACGGGGTCATAGTGGTAGCAAAAAAGCAGGAGCTGATCGATGGGCGAACCAATCTTGTTGCTGGCGGCTTCTATCAAACCCAAGCGCAGGTCACGCGGTGAAAAATCAATGCCATAAAAATAGCGCGACGTTTTTCCGGCCGGCGTTAAAAGCACGATGCCGGTGGCATGGCCGAATTCGCCCGTGTGAGGATCATAGCTGTAGCGGAAACCGACGGATTGCGTGAGTTTTTGAATCTCAGATGGATCGCCGGTTAAGAAATGCCATCCGCGGGCCGCCCCGGGCCGCGCATATTGTCCAGCAAAATCTTTTTTCTTGGCTGCGGCCAGCGCCGGGGTATCACGGGCATCGAAGCTTACCGTCAGCATATTGAATTCATTGCCGGCGCTGAAACTCAACGCTTTTAACGATCTCACGATCCCATCCAAAAGCAGTGGGCAGAGGTCCCGGCACTTGAAATAGACGAAAGTAAGGATCACCGGCTTGCCATTGAAATAATTTGCCAGGCGAATCTGATTCCCGTCTTCATCGCGAAAGGTGAGACCGAGAGGAATTTGCGCATCGAGTTTTTGCTCAAAGGCGACATCGCGAAGGGCCGGAGGTCGAGTGTTATCGTGGGCGGTGGCTGCATGAGGCCACGCGGCGATCAGTGCAAGCGTAATGCTCAAGTTCTTAACCCATGACAAAACTACGAATAGTCTAATTAGCGTTCGCCCGCGCATCGCGACGCGGCGGTCGCCTGTTGAAGGAAAATCTCCCCTAGCCCCTCTTTTCCAAAGAGGGGTAATACCGGACTGTGAGCGAAACGGTCCCCCTTTTTGAAAGGGGGATAGAGGGGGATTTTTCAGATGCCCGGATGCAATGTTTACGGTGGTCATTTTGTTTTTTCGCCGCTTTGTGGCCGAGCCGGCAACCCGCGTTGGGCTATGATTTCGATTGCCCGATCGATAGGGATCCGCACGATCCCTTTTTCCCTGTCGACCCAATCGTAACTGTTGAGAATTTTATCTTCTTCGGCTCTCATGGTCTTTAAATCTTGGCCGGGATTGACCAGGAGATGCGGTTCCGGAGTCGGCTCCCTTGTGTAGGAAAGCGGGCTTGGGACCGCCTCGGTTTTCGTTGCGACGGACAAGAAGTGCTGGAACAGCGCATACGTCACCGCGAGCGCGGCGATGATAGTCAGGGTCAAGGCAATCGCACAGAGCGCGATCTTTTTCGGACTCAGATCACTAAGCTCATGACCGGCGTCGGGGGATTTTGAAGGAACGTTTGCCTCAACCATGGCTAACCAGTTCGCGCTCTTCGATGATGGCGACAAAGCGCGGGTCGCGGAACGGCAACAAGGCTCGACTTTGCAAGCGCCAGAGGAAGGCAGAAAACCACAACCCGCCAATGCCGACGGGCGCCAGCACCGTCGTCCAGTGGAGCGTGAATCCCTCGGGATGAAACGTCGGCGCGACGAACCAAAACAGCTCGATCAAGTGCATCGTCCCGATAACGACCGCCACCGCGAAGAGCGCCGCTGCTTTCCGTTTCACGGTTCGCGACAGTAACAACAGGAATGGCAAAGCAAACTGAATCGCGATTAAAGCCACGGCGATGCCTCCCCATCCTCCAGCCATCCGGTGGAGATACCAGGGGATTTCCTTGTCGAGATTTTCCACCCATAGGAGAAGAAACTGGGAAAAGGACAGGTAGGCCCAGAGCATCACGAACGCGAGCAGCAAGTTGCCCAAGTCCTGAAATACCCAAGGGGCGATGACTTCGGACAGCGGCTCTCGACGGGAGAGAAAAAAAGCGACGCCGATAACGAAGGCCAGAGCGACCAGCCCATCGCTCACCATAAAGATCATTCCATAGATCGTCGAGTACCATCGGGGCTCCAACGACATCAGCCAATCAATGGTGGAGAAGGTCACCGTCAAACCGTACAACACGAGGCCTGGTCCGCTGAGCGTTTGGAGGCGCTCCACCAGCGCAGGGTCGCCGGTTAGATCTTGTTCACGCGACCACTTCGTCAGGAAGGAACCCACAAGGATCCAGATTGCGAAATACAAAGCAGCGCGCGTGACAAAAAACGGGATGTTCAGGTAAAGGGTTTTTTGTTGCAGGACGATATCGTGGGCGACGGCATCGGGCCGCGCCCAGATATATAGATCCCGCAGTCCGAAGAGCAAAGGCAAAAAGAGCGCCGCCATGACCGGGAACGTCTGAATGGCCGCTTCCAGCGGCCGCTGAATCATAAATCCCCAGGTTCCCCCCACGAGGTGGTGAATCATCACGATACCCAAACAACCGAGAGGAACACCGAGCCAAAACACATACCCCGTCAGGTACGAACGAAAGAACTGTTGGCGATTGAAAAAAGCTCCTACCACGCATAAGCCCAGCGCAACGATACCGATAGCGAGCGCTCGTTTGAGCGTGGGTTCTGCCTCCGTCAATGGAGCGTCCAGATGATTCATTTGCCGGTCTCGAGTGCTTGCCGTTGGTTGCCCGGAACGTCGGCAAGCGTGGCATTCTGACTCAATTGCAGCGCCCGGATATAAGCCACAATCGCCCAGCGATCATGTGGCGGGATTTGTTCCGCGTAATCCGGCATTGCGCCAAAGCCATGCGTCATCACATCGAAAAAGTAGCCAGCCGGCGCCGCCCGCAATCGGTCGATATGATAGGAAGGGGGTGGACGATAACCGCGTCTGACGATCATCCCTTGTCCGGTGCCGACTCGATCGTGACAGGGCGAGCAGAAAATATCGTAGCGCGCTTGGCCGCGGAGCAAGGTCTTTTGATCGACGGGAAAGGGAAAAGTCTCTGCCGGCTTGCCGTTAATTTTTCCCGTGTAGAGCTGTTCGTCTGCGCGCAGATAACCCCGAGCCACGGTTCCTTCGACTAGCGGGCGCGAGGCGCGCTCGTCGCCGAAGAAATCGCTTTTGGCCAGCGGTTTGTATCTTGGTTGATCCGCCATCTGTTGCTGGCAGGCGAGGAGCCAACAATCGAGCGCCATGGCGCAGCAGAGCTTGAGTATTTTGAATAACGTTTGCCTCATTTACGGCTCGACTTCGTAAACGCGCTGGGACCCGATAGCTTCGAGAAATTTTCGCGTTTCGCCGGCATCGAACTTAGGGTCCGCAGCCTCGATGCAGAGAAAAAAACGGTTTCGCGTGGCCAGTTCAAAGCGCTCGACGTTGAAGACCGGATGATATGGCATGGGCAGCCCATTCAATGCCAGCACCGCAAAGAAAGCAGATAAGGCAGCGATGAGAATCGTCAATTCAAAGGTCACGGGAATAAAGGAAGGCCAACTGTTAAGAGGTCTTCCGCCCACGTTGATTGGATAGTCGATGACCGATGCCCAATACTGCAGAAAAAAACCGCCGGCACAGCCGAGTATGCCGCCGATCAGTACAATGAGCGGGACGCCGGTCCGGTGAAAGCCCAACCCTTCGGCCAAACCTTCGACGGGGAACGGTGAATAGGCGTCCATCTTTCGGAAGCCTTCCGTAAAGGCGCGGCGCGCCGCGGCGAGCAACGCTTCCGCATTATCGAATTCCGCCATCAGCCCGTAAATCGAACTTCCTTCCATCGCAGCATCACGACGGTGTATAGCCGGGTTTCAAAACCGCCCTACCCGTTTTTAGCGTTTTCCTCATGCACCAGCTCGCGCATCTCGAAGATCGAGATCATGGGCAAAACCCGGATGAACAGAAACAGCAGGCAGACGAACAAGCCGATGGAACCCGCAAGCACAGCATAGTCAACGATGGTGCCTGAATACATTCCCCAGGCCGACGGCATGAAATCGCGGTGCAAGCTCACCACCACGATGACGTATCGTTCCAGCCACATACCGACGTTTACCGATATGGCGATCAAGAACAGCACGACAACGTTCGTTTGCAGACTGCGGAACCAGAGAGCCTGCGGAATCAAGATGTTGAACAGCACCAGCAGCCAGTACATCCAGCCGTAGGGCCCGAACATCCGGTTCATCATCATGTACTTTTCGAAGATGTCTCCGCTATACCAGGCAGTAAAGGTCTCCATCAGATAGCCGTACGCGACGATCATTCCCGTGGCCAACATCACCATAGCCATATTTTTCAGGTGCCGCAGGGTGATGAAGTCCTCGAGCCCGTAAAGTTTGCGCAACGGAATGGCGATCGTTAGGACCATGGCGAATCCGGAGTAGATCGCCCCCGCGACGAAATAAGGTGGAAAGATGGTTGAGTGCCAGCCTGGAACGAGAGCCACCGCAAAATCAAAACTCACCACGGTATGAACTGATACGACCAGCGGCGTCGCCAAGCCGGCCAAAAGCAAATAGGCCATCTCATAGCGGTGCCAATGGATCGCCGAGCCGCGCCAGCCCATGGCCAAGATGCCGTAAATAAACCGCGGCACCCGGCCGCGCGCGCGGTCGCGCAAAGTCGCCAGATCCGGGATCAGACCGAGAAACCAAAAGAGCAATGAAACCGTAAAATAAGTCGAGACGGCAAAAACGTCCCAGACAAGGGGGCTGCGAAACTGCGGTTGGATCGCCATGGTACTGGGGTAAGGGAACAACCAGTAGAAAAACCATGGGCGCCCGAGATGCAGCAGCGGAAACAGGCCTGCGCAAGCAACGGCAAAAAGCGTCATCGCCTCGGCAAAACGATTGATCGACTGGCGCCACTTCTGGCGCAACAGGAGCAGGATGGCGGAAATCAGCGTCCCTGCATGGCCGATGCCGATCCACCAGACAAAGTTAACGATGGCAAAGCCCCACGCGACCGGAATCATGATGCCGAAGAGACCGACGCCGATAGCGAGCAATGCGCCGATGCAATAAAGCAGGATCAAAACAAAGATGAAAGAGAAACCGAAGCCGAAATACCAAAACCAGGGCGTCCGATGGGTAAGAACGATGGAGCTGATCTTGTCGGTGATCGAACCCAACGTGTGCCCCGGCTCGATGAGCGCCAAGGAATCTTGAGCTCCCACTGATTCTTCGCGCGCTTCAGGATCCATGGCTAAATCTTTTCTATCTCCGGATTCGGGTTTCGCAGCTTGGCTTGATAAGTCGTTCGCGGTTTTGTATTCAATTCGCCGAGTAGTCCGTAATTCAACGGCCCGCTCTTCAATTTCGAAACACGGCTGTTGGGATCGTTCACGTCGCCGAAAACGATGGCCTGGGTCGGGCAGGCCTGCTGGCAGGCGGTCACGATTTCTCCGTCGCGCACTTTGCGATCTTCTTTTTCCGCTTCGATCTTCTTGGTGTTGATGCGCTGCACGCAGTAGGTGCATTTTTCCATCACACCGCGGGAGCGCACCGTTACATCCGGATTGCGCAGTAGCTTGAGGCTCGGCGTCGTGAAATCCCCATACTCGAAGAAATTGAACCGCCGGACTTTGTAGGGACAGTTATTAGAACAATAGCGTGTTCCGACGCAGCGGTTATAGACCATGTCGTTTAGACCTTCGTGGCTGTGGCTGGTCGCGCCGACGGGACAAACCAGCTCGCACGGCGCGTTCTCGCATTGCATGCACGGCACCGGCTGATGAACCATTTCCGGATTGGCGAGATCGCCCTTGTAGTAGCGATCGATGCGGATCCAGTGCATCTCCCGGCCGCGCATCACCTCTTTTTTGCCCACTACAGGGCTGTTGTTCTCGGCCTCGCAAGCAACGACGCAGGCATTGCAGCCGATGCACGAATTAATATCGATGGCCATGCCCCAAGCGTAACCTTCGTATTTAAAGCCGGGATATAAACTTTGGGAGGATTCACTTTCCTCCGTTTCCTGGGCGAAACGTGGATTCTCGCGGTATTGGTCGAGCGTCCCGACGCGTACAAGGCCACGCCCTTCCATCAGATGATGGAACTGGGTGCAAGCGAGAGGATATTGAGTGCCGGTCTTACGGATTTGCAGTCCGGCGCCGCGCCATAAGTGGTCGGATGTTCGGAGCGAGTTGGCATTGAATCCAGTGTTGTTCCCGACTCTACCGGCGCGGGTGCGACCGTGGCCGAGATGCACGGTTACGCAATCATCGGCATGGCCGGGAACGATCCACGCGGCACCACGCACTTTGCGGCCTCGATATTCGAGCTCCACGACGTCGCTGTAGACGGTGCCATGCTCGCCGCCGGTGGTCCCGACGCGATAGGTAAGACCAAGCCGTTCGGCGGTAGCAGGGCTGATCAGGACCGCGTTGTCCCAGGTAAGCTTGGTGAGTGGCTTGGGTAATTCCTGGAGCCAGCCGTTGTTCGCGAAGCAACCATCAAAGATCGTCGGGTCAGGGCGAAAGATGATATCGAGGGAGTTGGACGTTTCGGGTTCTGCAAGGGCGGGTTTCAAACCCGCCCCTCCTTCAGAGGCGAAGTTCGAAACCGGCTTGAGGCGCATCGGCTTTGGTGAAAACGCGCTTCCGGGAACGACGCCGTCTTGCAGTGCGGTGCGCCAAAACAGCTCGAAATCCTTGCCGCGACTCTGCCGCTTCCAGTAATCGCGTACGATTTGGTAGCTTGGGCGTCCCGGCTGCCCCATCAAGGCAGCAAGAATTTCGTGAGCGGTTCGGCCGCCATAGAGCGGCGCGATCAGCGGTTGGATGATGGTGGCGGTGCCGTCGTAAGCGCGCACGTCGCTCCACGATTCCAGATAATGCGCCTCGGGGATATGCCAGTGGCACAAAACTGAAGTTTCGTCTTCGTAGGGAGAGAGATGGACACTGAGATTCGATTTGACGAGGCGGCTGGCGAAGTTTAAATCCGCCGGAGCTGTGTAGACCGGATTCCCGCCGATAATGATCAGGAGCTGCACTAGGTTGGCGTCCATATCGCGCGCGAGGTCGCGGAGCGACTCGGCATGATTCACCGGCTGCGCTTCGACAGGATCGGTATAGACGATGGTCGTGCCGACGTTCGCAAGCGCCTGGTTCATAGCGTGGGCCAACGCATGGATCATCGGAGGTTGTTGGTGCCCGCTAATAACAATGCTCCTACCGCGATGACGTTGGAGGTCGCGAATCAATATTTGCAGCCACTTGCCATAATGAGCGGCCGGCGGTTCCGCCTGAGACAGCTGCACACCGAGACCTCTTGCAAGAGCTTTGGTGAAGCGCTCGATTTCACTTGGACGCAAGGGCAGTCTGTGGTCCGCCCTCGAGCCGGTCACCGTCGGCGTGCTCTCCACGGCGTAGAGCCGGTTCATCCCTGCGGCTGGACCATTGACGCACCGCTTGTCGGCGAAGTCACGTGCGTAACGAATCGCGCCGGGACCGAAAAAAAGAAAATCCGCGTCAAGAGATAAAATGACGTCAGCTTTATCGAATCGATAAAGAGTCTCGACGACATCACCAAACGCAAGTCGGGCGCCTTCGTAGACGGCATCTCGGCCAGCCGGCTCGTATTGATGCCATTTGGCCTTGGGAAATTTGGTCAGAAGTTCTTTGATCTGATACCCAAGCGTCGGCGAAGTCACGGTCTCAGTTAAAATACGCAATCCCGCGCCTTGATTGAGGCGTTGGGTTTCGAGATCGGTATTTATCGCTGAAAAGAACGTGTTCCAGGTGCTAATCATGCCTGCGTTGCTCAGAACGTGGGAACGATCCGGATCGTAGAGACCCAAAACGGAAGCCTGCATAAAAACATCACTGGAGCCAAGGGTAGAAGGATGTTGGGGATTTCCTTCCACTTTGGTGGGGCGACCCATGTGGCTTTCAGCGAGAACACCGCGGCCGTAGCCGGCAAGCGGCATCGCCGTAGCAAAGAAAAGTGGCTTGCCGGGGATGATTTCTTCGGGTTGGCTGACGTAAGGGACGATTTTTTCGTCGCGCGGAGCAGGGGACGAGCTTACGCAGCCGCTCAGTCCGGCGAGGGCGAGGGAAGCGCCCATCAGCTTTAGAAAACCCCGGCGATCCAGCGAATCGAGCCAGGCTGAAGCGTGGCGGGGATATTCTCGGTGCAACAGTTCTTGAAACTCTGGGGTGTCCGCCAGTTCTTCGAGCGAACGCCAATACTCCACGCCGCGAGTCGTCGAAAGACGCTGGCGAATAGAATCCAAATTGATCGAGCTCATTGGCGCTTCGACTATCGGTGACACGTAGAACAGCTGGTTAATTTTTGGACTTTGTATTCCTGCACCAGTTTTTGGCCCAGAGCGATTTGATTCACCGGGGGCCGATAATCCATGCTAAAGACATACTGACGGGGGCGCACAAAACGTTCCGGGTGTCGGTGACAATCCAAGCACCAGTTCATGTAGAGAGTGTTTTCCCGCCAAGTCAGAGGCATTTGATCTACCCGCCCGTGACAGGTAGAGCAGCCGATTCCTTTGTGAAGATGAATACTATGGTCGAAGTAAACAAATCCGGGCAGGTTATGAACCCGCGTCCATTGCAGTGATTTGCCGGTACGAAAGCTTTCCCGCACCGGCTCCAACACCGGGCTCTCCGCCCAGATTTGGGTATGACAGTTCATGCAGGTTTTGGTCGGTGGAACGCCGGCAAAAGAACTTTCCTCGACTGAGGTATGGCAGTAGCGGCAATCAATGCCATCATCGCTGACATGATGCTTATGGCTGAAGGGAATTGGCTGGACGCGGGCAACGCCCACCTCGGTGATGTAAGGCGACTCGTTGATTGCCGCTAGCGCCGCCACCAATGAGGCGAGCAAGACGACACTTCCGAAAATGCTCAGCTTGGAAATGGTGTTGGTACTGGGATGGAATATCTGAGCCACTCAAGTTCACATGTTAAGTGGTTGTGCAATGTCGGGTACTTACGAAATGCCGCGTCTCGCAGGATGACGCCTAAAGAAACGCCGCCAATCCTAGACTTATAGCGCCCCGACGTCATCCCAAATTTATTTTGGGTCCTCTTCGGGTTTATGCAGCAACAGCGGCGCCAGATTCGTTGGGGATTCGGTAAACGCTTTTAAACAGCACAAGGCCACGTCTAATATACTCCGGATCAATCCCAAGCAATGAGCAGATATTTTCAAAAGCGAAGACGCCCTCACTCTCGGTGTAAAAAAACCACTCTTGTGTTTCCGTAAATATTCTTTTCTCTCTTCGACCTCGCATTTGCACATTCGTGAAATAACAATGTAACGCATCCTCCAGCACGGCCAGCATCAGCTCGAGTTCCGGTTGGCGAAAGCGATTCGGGCGGTGGACTTGCCAATATTCATACGGAGCGAGAATATCGGATCGAAACAGAACAGCTTCGAGATCAGATCCAGTGATGTCTGTGTGGTTTATGTAATCCATGGCCGCCTCCTGGTGAATGCAATTCTTTAATCGAGCTTGTTCAACCCCAG
>Ga0335082_10009032_pt1 | contig 10851 bp, 9 predicted proteins | sample Lox_Sample_41_FD_206718 | JGI IMG/M metagenome (GOLD analysis project Ga0335082, IMG submission 206718) | Soil microbial communities from Loxahatchee National Wildlife Refuge, Florida, United States - Lox_Sample_4.1 | ecosystem: Environmental > Terrestrial > Soil > Wetlands | place: USA: Florida... | reverse complement strand
TCATTTTTTTCAGGCTTGGATGTACGTCGCCGCTATCGTCCTGAGTTTCCGTCGCAGTTGTTGGGGATATTTCATCGGCCTCTCGGTGGCCGGGTTGTGGGACTACATGAACGTTTTCGCGACGACGTTCCTCTTCAATGGCCTGCAGAAACTCTCGGAGTGGATTCATACAGGACATCTGGATCGCCCGGACTTGATCATTGCGATTCCGGCATGGCTCTCGAACTTCCTCGTGGTCGTAGGCTGTATTTGGGGCTATTCGCGTCTGCGCGAAAAACGGAGGATCGACGCCGCGAAACTGCTGCTGACGTTTGCGCTCGCCACCGGATTCTTCGCTCTGGATATGTACATCTTCCAGCCGCGCTATCTGGGCATTTTTCCGCGACTACTGCACCCGCGGCTGCCGTAGGTCCGCGTTGGAACCGAGGTGTTCGGCGAGACTTCGAAAGACGGCAGGTAACCAAGCATTCCACTGGTTCCAGTCATGCCCTCCGGGAACGGTGTGAAATTCGTAACTGAAATGCCGTTGAGCCAGAAGGCCCGCAAACTCACGGTTGGTAGGCAGCAATCCCTCTTGCCCGCCGCACGTCAGAAAGAAGTATGGAGCTGTACCGGGATCTGCTGCCCGTACGAGGATGAAGGGGTCGTTGTCTCGCCGCGTGGGACTCCCATGAGCACCGAAAATCGCGTTGAAATGTCGTGACTGCTGAAGCCGTTTGATCGTGAACGCTCTCTGTGGAGCATCGACCGCGGAACTAATCCCACCCACAAAAACGAACATGTCGGGATGGTGAAGAGCGAGATTCACCGCGCCGAACCCGCCCATGGAGACGCCGATGATTGCACGATTCCCGCGACCCTCAGCTACAGGAAATCTACTGCTCAGATCCGCGATGAGGTCATGCACTATGTAGTCTTCGTACCGATCCTGCGAGGGGTCGACTGCATTCGTGTAGTAAGAAGATCCACCCTCGGGCATGACGAGCAGCAAGCCCGATTCCGCGAATCGCGCCACATCAGAATAATTCGACCAGTCCCGATATCCGCCACCTCTGCCATGCAGAAGGTAGACAACGGGCAACTTCTGGCCCTGGAAAAGCTTCGCCGGAGAAATGACTCGATATTGCATCTCGCGAGAGAGTGCCGAACTTCGAAAGGTCACGTCTCGGAGAACGACGTTGGGTGTGAGTCGAGGATGATCCGGCTGGACTGACGTCTTCGTACATCCTGCCGCCATCAGGATAGTAAAGATCGCGACCGCGCGATTAGATCGCCTAGTTACTGCAAACATAGCGGATTGATCATAAGCCAGAAACTTGATGATCAATTGTGCGTCAACTCCGTCTGGTGGGCCCTGGCATTTCGCTCGTTTGTGTTCCAGAAACGCGCTTACGCCACGTATGATAGGGGATTCACTCCTCCGACGTGACCGGACCTGTAGCAAAGACGGAAAGCGTGTACGCGAACCAAGGGCCTCCCTCTGCCTGCAAGATCGCCCTCATCGGCTTTGGGACGGTAGGCCGCGCTGTTGCGAAGATTCTGGTGGAGAGCGGAAATCCTTCGCTTCGACTCACTCACATCTGCAACCGCAACGTTGCCCGAAAGAAACAAAGCTGGGTTCCCAAAGACGTGATCTGGACTGAAGATGTCGACTCGGTCATTCAATCCGATGTCGACATCGTGATCGAGCTCATCGGCGGGCTAAACCCGGCCGAGCAGATCGTCCGTAAGGCGCTTGAATCTGGAAGATCGGTTGTCACCGCGAACAAGCAGCTCATCGCGCGCTGCGGACCCGATCTGTTGCAACTCGCCGCCAGTAAGGGATGTCAACTTGAATTTGGTGCTTCGGTCGCTGGCGGAGTTCCGGTGTTGCCGTCGCTGCGCACAGGGTTGTGTGGGGACAGATTGCATGGGATTGCCGGAATTCTCAACGGGACCTGCAATTACATTCTCAGCCGCATCGAGAATGCGAGAGTTCCGTTCAGCGAAGCCCTGGAAGAAGCGCAGGCTCGCGGGTACGCCGAGGCGGATGCTTCGGAGGATCTGGACGGCGGGGATGCCCGTGCCAAGCTGGCGATTCTGGCGCTCGCGGGGTTGAGGGCGAGAGTGGTGCCCGAAACAGTTCGAGCACGATCAATCCGGCCGGTTGACGCTGTCGACTTTGACTACGCTGCGGAACTGGGATGTACGATCCGCCAGATTTCCCGCGCGGACTTGAAGGCTCAAACGCTGTATTCGGATGTGGGGCCTTGCCTGGTTCCGTCCGACTCTCCATTCGGAAGAGTGCAGCGAAATCTCAACCTGGTACTGACTTCGGGCCAATACGGTGGGGATATGGCTTTTCTGGGCGCAGGCGCTGGAGGTGATCCGACGGCAGTGGCCGTCGTATCCGATGTCATGTTCGTGGCGCAGGGACTCACCGGCGCGAAGCGAGACGTTGGCAGTAGCGTCTCGACGCCAACCATCAGCTGCGATTTCGAGACCGCCTGGTATTTACGATTCTTTGTGCGGGATCAGCCTGGCATCGTGGCTCGCCTCGCGCAGATTCTGGCGGCACACCGGCTGAATATCGATTCGTTATTGCAGAAACCTGGATACGACAAGGCGTCTCTGCCTTTTGTCATCACGCTGGAACCATGCCGTGATTCACAACTCCATCCGGCGCTGGAGCAGATGGCAGGATTGGATTTCTCCATCCGCCCATGCCTCTGCCTGCCGATCCTTCGATAAACGTTGTGTTTTAGGAAAGAACAACAGCTCCGAATTCTCTGCTGAACCGGCGCTGGCGGAGTTAATTCCAGAAGGGATTTTTGAGGCCTGCCGGCGCGAGGGCGCTGTCAGCTTTTGTTTCCGTGCCCGACTCATCAGAGATCTTCTCATCAATGAAGCGAGACTGGGCAGGCGGCGCGTTCAATTCGTCTTTCTTGCTGGGAGACGGGGTAAAAGGATATTCGGATTTCATCGAAGCGACTCCTCCAACTTTTATGATCTGCTCTTATTAAACACCTCCACGATTGTCATGCGGGCGCAATAATTTTGATGGCAGCTATCAAAAAAACTGCAGGTGCATTCAGGGGTCGGTCCAGCCGTTGTCAGCGGCTCATGCGCGGAAAGCGCTCCTCGATATATTCTGGTCAGTCCTGTTTTGCCTTTGAACCTATCGAATGCACGTTCCGAGAGGACGCCATTATGAAATACCGAAAGCTTGGCCGTACCAATTTCGAAGTCAGCGAGATCGGGGACGGGCTGTGGGGAATGAGCGGATGGAGCGGCTCAGATGACAACGAGTCCCTCTCATCGATGCAACTGGCCGTGGATTCGGGCTGCAACTTCTTCGATACGGCCTGGGCTTACGGCGACGGCAAGAGCGACGGACTGCTCGGTGAAATCATGCACAAGAATCCGGGCAAGCGACTCTACGCCGCGTCAAAGGTTCCTCCGGCGAACGGTCAGTGGCCGGCATTGCCGCAATATAAGTACCGCGATGTTTTTTCCGTGGAACACGTATTCAAGTATGCAGATCTCATTCGAAAGAAACTGCGTGTCGACTCGATCGACGTGCTGCAATTTCATGTTTGGGACGACAGCTGGGCCAATGAACCTGAATTTCGCTCCACGGTTGAGAAGCTGAAGGAAGATGGATGGATCAAATTCTTCGGATTGAGTATCAACCGCTGGGAACCCGAAAACGGAATCAAGGCGCTGCGCACTGGACTCGTCGATGTGGTGCAGGTGATCTACAACATCTTCGACCAGGCTCCCGAAGACGAACTCTTTCCTGTGTGCCAGGAACTGAACGTTGGCGTGATCGCGCGCGTGCCGTTCGATGAAGGCAGCCTGGGTGGAAAGATGACGCTGGAGACGCGCTTTCCCAAGGGCGATTGGCGCGCGGGATATTTTGGTCCGGAGAACTTGCCTAAGACTATCGAGCGAGTGGAGAAGCTGAAGAAGTCTCTGCCTTCCGGCATGTCTCTGCCGGAAATGGCGCTACGGTTCATTCTCTCGCATTCTGCGGTGAGCACCACGATTCCCGGTATGCGTAAGGCGGAACACACGCGGGAAAATATCGCGACCAGCGATGCCGGACCGCTCGACAAAACTCTGCTTGCCGAACTGAAGAAGCATCGCTGGGACCGCAAGCCACAACGATGGTCGGATTGAGGTGAAACGCAACTGTGCACCGGCCGTGACAGCCCTACTAATCTACGATTTGTGGTAGTAGTTACGAAAAGCAAGCTACCTTACCTTGCTGGCGATGCGACCCGGTTGGGCGACATCGTCGAACTTGTCCCTGAATCCCTGAAATCCCATCTGAGGATACTGTGCAGAATAAACCTATGCCCGCGTTCTCGGGCCCAAGACCTCTCTGTGCCCCATTCGCCGCAGTCCGGGGATTTGCAATTCTTGCCATAAGCACTTGCTGCATTGCCTCCGCATTCGGTCAGAACCCAGCCCCTTCAGCAGCTACGTCGCAAAAGCTCCCGAGAGTGGAAGAGCGCGTTGAGGTCACTGCGACACGTCTACCTGAAGATCCGGAGAAGGTGCCCGCGCCGATTGAGGTGTTCACGGGTGAGGAACTTCAGGCCCGCGGTGCCCGCGATTTGCGAACCGCACTCGCATCGGCAATAGGCGTTGATATTGCGCCCGGCGGCGATGCAGGTCCAGCCAGTTCCGTGCCTGATTTCTGGGGACTGAAAGAGTTCGATGCATTCCTGCTGGTCGTGGATGGAGTGCCCTGGGGCGGCGCCTTCAACCCGGCATTAACCACGCTGGATCTGAATGATCTTGATCGTATCGAGGTCCTGCGCGGACCCGCGCCGGTCACCTACGGTGCGACCTCGTTCGTCGGCGTCGTGCAAGTAGTCCACAAGGGTGTGGATGCGAAGGAGCGCACTCTCACTTTGCATGGTGGGAGCTACGGAAGTGGAGGCGCTTCGTTCTCAACGCCAATTCCGCTCGGTGCAAACTGGTCTTCGCGACTCAGCGTGGATGGAGAGCGTCTAGGGTACGTGGATGACCGCACGAGTTACCGGCGTGGTCATGGGTTGTGGCGAGTTGGCACTAAGCCGGTCGGGGAGAACCGGGTCTGGTTTAACGCGGATGCCAATTGGCTGGACCAGGATCCTGCCAGTCCGCGAACCGAGGAAGATGGCGCGCCTGGGTGGTCGCCCGTGACTCCGTTGGATGCGAACTACAATCCGCCCGGTGCTTACCTGAACGACCATCGCTTCACGGGCATGGCGGGATTCGACCGCAAGGCGGGAAGCGCGCTCTGGTCCATGATGGGTAGCGTTTCTCGTAGCAAACAGGATATTTTCCGGGGATTCCTGGAAGAACCCGTCGATGACGACGAAGAAGGCGAAAACTCGCATGGGCTGCAGGAAAAAATCAATCTGACCGACGTTTACGTTGACTCGCACTTTTCCTGGAAGCTGCGGCACGGTGTCACTTTCCTCGCCGGCGCGGACTATTTGCACGGAACAGGATCAGCTCGAGGAGCCGACTTCGACTACTTTGTGCATCTCAATGGCACATTTGAAGAGCCCGTTCCGAAACCAGATGAGCTCGATGTGACGATCGAAGACCATCGCGATTTCATCGGCCCTTACGCATCGGTTGAGTGGCAACCGACGGACCGGCTTCGGTTCGACGCAGGCATTCGCCTCAACGTTACTCACGAGAGCCGCGAGAACGCAGACCCCGGCGCAGGTACAGAATCGGAAGGTGATCAGACCAACACACGGGCCAGCGGAAGTCTCGGAGCTATCTTCACGGCGTGGCAGCGTGGCCAGGATTCAGTGCGCTTCTATGCGAATTATCGCGATACGTTCAAGCCGGCCGCGATCGATTTCGGAATCGGTGAGGGCGATGAGGAAGAGGGTGGGGGCGAGGAAGAAGGTTCGGGCATTCTGAAGCCAGAGACGTCGCGGAGCATCGAGGGCGGAATCAAGGGACAGTTTCTCGATCGTCGTGTGGAGTGGGAAGCGTCTGGCTTCTATATGGATTTCACGAACCTGGTAGTGGCCACAGAGGTGGACGGATTGCCGGCGCTCGAAAATGCCGGAAGCGAACACTTCAAAGGCTTCGAGGGCGGAGCATCGGTCTACCTGGGACACAATGTTGTGGCGCGCGGTTCTTATAGCTATCACGACGCCCGGTTCAACAACTTTGTGGATATTATCGACGGCGAGCCGAAACAACTTGCCGGGAACCGGCTGGAGGTGTCAGCGCATAACCTGGCTTCCGGCAGTGTCTTCTATCTGCCGCAGCACGGAATGATGGGTGGAGTTTCGATCAATTACACGGGCAGCCGCTTCCTTGACCGGGACAATGCATCGCTCGCGCCGGGTTTTGCCTCCGTCGATTTGAGTATCGGATATCGCAAGCCGCGGTGGGAGCTAAGAGTAGACGCGAGGAATATCGCAGACCGTCGGGATGCGGTGGCGGCGAGTGAACTGGGAGAAGGTTCGTTCTACCTGATGACGAGCCGCCGAGTCGAAAGCAGCTTCAGCTTTCACTTCTAGGTAGGATGGCGCGCGAGCTAACGAACCAGCCACTCGGTGGCACTGTGCACTTGCACAAGCAGGTAGCCATAGGTCGCTGCCAAGGTTGCGACAACTGCCGCCCCTGCACCCAGAGCATACCAGAACGTAGGCTTCTGCTCAGTGTCCGGCTCTTTCGACCAATGAATCAATCTTTTCACCCGATCATTGATCGTTGAGGCAGGATTGCGCAGCAGCGACATGGCGAGTTCCGCTGGCTGCTCTTCTGGAGCCAGATATGAGAGCTTGATCAAAGCAGCGGCGAGATCAAGCGCCTCGCCCGCATTGGAGACGGCCGCGTCATCAGCCGCCATCTCAGTGGCGTTGAGCCACGCGTCTTCCAGAGGCCGCATCCCCGGAAACGCCACCAGGCGGAGCATCAGCTTCTTGAGGTTGTCATATCGCCGGACATGCGCGATCTCGTGATTCAAGGCCGTCTGCAGTTCTCTCTCTTCCAGCAGAAATTCTGTGGACCCGGACACAAGTATTCTGGGTCGCAGAATGCCGATGGCCGTCATGCGCGGCGCCGCGGGCGAGATTGTCAGGACGGGAAGCCGCGCGAAACTTTGAACGGATTGAGCACCCGACATCCATTGAGAAATAGTGCGCAAAGCGCGGCGGATGGCGAACGCAACGTTCACCGCTCCAAGAGTCAAGGCGATCGCGCCGCAGAGACCCAGGATCAGCGGAACTCTGCCTAAAGGCTCGTCAATCGCGCGCGGTTCCAACATCAAAAATGAGGGAACGACGAATACCGTCGTGATGATAATCCCAGTAGCCAGAGGAAGCATGCGGATCGCATACAGCACGTCGGCGACGCGGCACATGCGCTGGTGCTTCACGCGCGATTGGATTCTTTCCCACGTGAAAGAGACGAGCAGCGACATCACTCCATAGATCACTACGAAAACAGAGAGTGAAACGGCCACGCCACGGAGAGCAAACATCAGGAATTACCCTCGGAAGAGGAACGCTCCGAATTTCGCCTTTCGCCGGCTGTAGTGCCGCGCAATTCTTTGCGCTTGGCTTCAACCAGTTGCCTGAGGTCCTCGAGCAGATGCCGATCCCGTTCAGAGACGATTTCAACCAAGTAAGAAAGAGGCAGGGATGATCCGGGACTCGCATTCAAGAACTGCCGGAAGGCCTCGCCCGCGGCTTCGCGATGCAACTCTTCCCGTGTGAACCGTGGAGTGTAGCGAAAGGCGCGTCCTTCGGCTTCACGCGACATCAATTTCTTCTTGAAAAGACGGTCTAGGGTAGTCATTACCGTCGTGTAGGCAAGATCTCCGCACGGCCCGTCAATTAGCTCACGGACAGTCGCGTTGCCGCGAGCCCACAACTGCTCAAGCAGCCGTTGCTCAAGCGGACCAAGCTGCGAAGAAGAAGCGCGAAAGTGAAAGATGCGATTCATGCCCCAAGAGGACTGCGCAGGATTCTACTTGAGTGCGGCCGCCTGCGCCAATGGTTCTACGACTTTACACACCCTTCGGAAGAATCATCTCTAATAGGACTTTCGTGCGTGCAGCTATCTTTGGCAAGTATCAGGTGGCGAGTCAGGGCGCGGAAGATGGATTCCTGGTGAGTTTGCACTTGCGATAAATATCTGGCGACCCCGGAGGGAATCGAACCCCCAACCCTCAGTTCCGAAGACTGATGCTCTATCCAGTTGAGCTACGGGGCCGCTCGGGTTCAAACCTGCTCGGCTTCGTCGCGGAGCCGTGGCGGATGTTCCTACGTGAGCAGACTCAGGACAAGAAAATGGGGTGGGAAACGGGAATCGAACCCGCAACCGCCGGAGCCACAGTCCGGTGCTCTGCCAGTTGAGCTATTCCCACCGCAGGAAATTCATTATAGCAACTTGCCGCGGGCTCGAGGGTCTGGATGATCTGGTGTTCGGGTCTTGGGTTTAGGTGGTGGGTCTTTGGAGTTCGGATCGCATCTTTCGATTTGGGTTTCAAGAGGGAAGACAGTCGAAGCTTAAATATCTAATACCTAGCCCTAAGGGCAGGAACTGAGGCCCGAAGTTCGACGCTAAACGCGGCCGATCCCGACGTACTCGAACCCGAGGGCACGCAGGCGGGTGGAATCGAGCAGATTCTTGGTATCGACGATGACCGGTTTTCGGAGCAGATGCTTGATGCGGTCGAAGTCGAGCGCGCGGAACTCGGGCCATCCCGTGCCCACGACCAAAGCGTCGGAACCCTCCGCGGCCGCGTAGGCCGAGTCGCAATAACGAACCGATCCGTTCAGATGGGTCTTGGCTTCGGGAATCGCGACGGGATCGTAGGCGCGAACATGCGCACCTTTTGAAACCAGGGTCTCCGCAAGACGCAGCGAGGAAGATCCGGCGACGGAATTGGTGTTCGGTTTGAATGCCAGTCCCAGAATTCCGACTTCTTTGTTCTCCACAGAATCCAGGGCTAATGCGATCTTCTCGACGAGGCGTTCCGCCAGCAGATGATTCACATCACGTGCGGCGCTTAAGACCTTCAGCGAGACGCCGTGCGACTGAGCCAGCCCAACCAGCGAGTCCATATCGGTTTCAGCAAACACGCCGCCCATGCCAGCTCCGGGCTGTAAGCATCGCGGAGCAATTTTCTTGTCGAGCCCAAGCGCAAGGGCCAGATTGACGGCATCGGCGTTGACACGTTCGCACAGGGCAGCCACTTCATTGATGAATGAGATCTTGGTCGCAACGAATGCAGTCGCAGATTCTCGAACCAGTTCGGCAGTAGCCTGATTCGTCACGATCACGGGGACACCACGCATCACGAGCGGATGAAAAATCTGCTTCAGAATCTGGACCGCCTCGCTCGAGGTTGATCCGAGAATCAGACGATCGGGCCAGTTGAAATCTTCTACCGCGCAGCCGTCGGTGAAAAACATTGGCTGCGAGACAATCGTGGCCTGCAGGCCGATGTCTTTGATGCTCTTTTCGAGCGCGTTCGCAGTTCCGACCGGGACGGGAGTGACAATGGTCAGAACCGGGGGCTTAGGCGCCAGCCTTGTGATGCGGATCGCGATATCGTTGAGATTCTCTGCTTTGTCTTCCGCCAGAAAGATCACGCCAGTTCTACGTGCAAACGACTCGATGTCAGTGGAGTAAGCGAGTCGCCCGGCGCGGACGTTGCGGCGAATGATCTCCTTAAGATTTTTTTCGAAGAATGGGATGTTGCCTTGCGCCATCTCGACCATGCGCGAGCGGTCCGGATGGCAGCAGGTCACCGGAGTTCCAAAATCCGCGAGGCAGGCCGAAATCACCGTTCCCAGATACCCCGAACCGTAAACTCCGATCTGCATGTGCTTTCTCCCGTCCGTTGCCGAAAACCCGCGTCAGAACTGGCGTTTGACGTGAGTTCCGCTTGCTGGCCTACTCCTTATCTACAGGTGCGGATTGGCGTTTTCAACACACGGGAGTGAGATGTACCTGGGGCCATGTACGTCTGGCGGCAGTAACTAGAGGATTCTTAAGCAGATTATCGAGAGACCAAGCGACGGCCCAACTGGACCGGGGCAAGATCCACCCAGCAGTTCTGTGAGTCTTCCCGGACGAAAGTGAGCTTTTCCAACAGGATGCGGCGGCTCCCGGAGTAACCTTGCCAGCGGTTACGGGCGATTTCAAAGGCCGCTTGGGCTTGTTCCTCGGCACTCATCTTCACGATCGTCAGGTGCGGAATGTAGGGCCATTCTTCCTTAAAATGTAATTCTTCAATATTTAGTTTCTCGTGGAGCGTACTCATCCGCCTAGCCGCAGCTTCGATACGAATGAATACGGTTGGCGTGACGGGAATAAACGTCTCCACGGCGCCTAGCGACACTTCGAAGGACTCCTCCGCGCTGCAGATCCGCTCGAGAGTGCGAAGTGCGGAAGTCTCTGTCCCCTTTAGAAGTCGAGGCGGGAGAATCGAGACGTGGGCCGCGAGGTGCGGAAGGGCCGGGTGCAGTTCGCGCCGAAGGTTCTCCACGAACTCGCCTGCCGGGCTCTTCAGATAAGCCACCAGCGCATAGCGCGGCGTGTGCATGGACAAAAATTATACCGCGTACAGGCAGTGACTCTACATCTCGTCGACAGACGACCAGGTTGCAGACAACGGGCGGTGGCCAGCGCACGGCGAAGTTCACGGCAGGAAAGCGAATTTCTGCAGTAGGACAGCGGTTCTGGCGAGTGGAACAAAGTCGGAAGGTACTTTAAAATGAATTTTGCCAGTCATTGTCGGGGCGTAGCGCAGCCTGGTAGCGCACCTGCCTTGGGCGCATAAAAACCCGCTCTAAACGCTCTTCTCGTTCTGACCGCTTCTCGAAAAAACAA
>Ga0335082_10009031_pt1 | contig 10852 bp, 8 predicted proteins | sample Lox_Sample_41_FD_206718 | JGI IMG/M metagenome (GOLD analysis project Ga0335082, IMG submission 206718) | Soil microbial communities from Loxahatchee National Wildlife Refuge, Florida, United States - Lox_Sample_4.1 | ecosystem: Environmental > Terrestrial > Soil > Wetlands | place: USA: Florida... | reverse complement strand
CGACCTCTCCATCGCGTCGGTGTTCGTCATCCTCGCGGTGATGGGGGTGATCGTCGCGTATTACCGGTGGTGGAAGAGCATCCCCGCGCTCATCCCGCCGCTGCTCCTCGCGGCGGTCTACGCCTTCGCGCTCGCCTCGCTGCCGCCGTTCCGCATCACCGAGCTCAACTCGAACACCGCGTTCCTCGGGACCATCATCATCGGCAACGGGATCAACTTCGGCCTCATCTTGGTCGCGCGCTACCGCGAGGAGCGGCTCCGCGGCGAAGGGGTCGCGCGCGCGCTCGAGCTCGGCATCTGGGGCGCGCGGCCGGGGACGCTCGCGGCGGCGCTCGCGGCGGGCGCTTCGTACGCGTCGCTCATCATCACCGAGTTTCGCGGGTTTCGTCAGTTCGGGTTCATCGGCGGCCTCGGGATGCTCACGTCGTGGGGCGCGGCGTTCGTGCTCGTGCCGCCGCTGCTCGCGTGGCTCGACGGCGAGCCCGCCGTGAAGCCGCTGCCGGAGGGCTCGATCCCGCCCCCGCCGGACTCGTCTCGCCCGAGCCTGATGGTCGAGCGCCGCTGGTCGCTCATGCGGTGGGTCGCGCGCTTCGCCGCGAGCATGCCGGGGGCCATCGTGGTCGTCACCATCGGGCTCACCGCCGCGGCCGCCGTGAAGACGGCGCACTTCGACTCGTCGCAGCTCGAGTACGACTTCGCCAAGCTCCGCCGCTACGACACCTGGATCAACGGCGAGGGCTACTGGGGCGACAAGATGGACAAGCTCCTCGGTCGCTACGTGACGCCGACCATCGTCATGTTCGACACGCCCGAGCAGGCGTCGGCCGCCGAGAAGCGCATCCGCGAGTCGTTCGAGAAGGGGACGCTCAAGAAGTACCTCGCCGACGTGCGCGCGGCCGACGACGTGCTGCCGAAGGACCAGAACGCCAAGCTCGCCGAGGTCGCCGCCATCCGCGAGGCGCTCACCCCCTCGGTGCGCGCCGCCATCCCCGAAGAGAAGCGCAAGAAGCTCGACGAGATCCTCGGCGACGAAAACCTCAAACCGGTCACGCTCGCGGACCTCCCGCCGAGCTTCCTCACCGGCCTCCGCGAGCGCGACGGCACCATCGGGCGCCAGGTGCTGGTGTTTCCCAAGCCCAACGATTTCCTATGGCGCGCGGAGGCCATGCACGAGTTCGTGCAGACGCTCCGCGATTTGTCGAAAGGCGACGGGCGGCCGGGGCGCGTCGCCGGATCGATCCCGCTGACGAGCGACATCATCGAGAGCATCTCGCGCGACGCGCCGATCGCGAGCATCACCTCGCTCGCTGGGGTGATCCTCGTCGTGCTGCTCGTCATCCGGCGGCCGAAGGCGACGGCGTACGTCATCGGCTCGCTCGTCATCGGCGTCGTCTGGCTCTGCGGCGCCACGATGGCGCTCCACGTGAAGATCAACTTCGCGAACTTCATCGCGTTCCCGATCACGTTCGGCATCGGCGTCGACTACGCGGTGAACGTCATCGCGCGCTACGAGCAGGACGGCGAGGAGGACGTGCGCGGCGCGGTGATGTCGACGGGCGGCGCCGTCGGGCTCGCGTCGTGCACGACCATCATCGGCTACTCGTCGCTCCTCCTCGCGAAGACGCGGGCGCTCTTCTACTTCGGGCTCGTGGCGGTGATGGGAGAGGTGTCGTGTCTCACGACCGCGGTCATCACCCTGCCGGCGTTCCTCCTGCTCGTGCAGCGCTTTCGGAAGCGTAAAACGGTGTGAATCGGGTGTGCAGCAAGCTGCACAACCGGCGTGAACGCGGAGAGCACGATCGCAGGGATTTTCCGGTGCGGCACGCGGGCTGCACAACGGATGAGCATGGTCTCGGGCGTGCGAAAAACGGCGGCGCGGCAGCCTCGGCTGGCGGTGGTCTTTCCCGGCGAGCCGGTCGAGCGCGCGCTCGGCGCGCCGGCCTCGTGGCTCGCCGACTCGCTCTTCACCGACGCGTCCGCCTGCGCCGGAAGCGACATCCGGCGCGCGCTCACGGGCCGCACCGTCCTCGGCACCGCGGTCGTCCAGCCGGCGCTCGTCGCGCTTCAGCTCGCCGGCTTTCGGCGCTTGCTCGCGTGTGACGCGGTGCCCGCGCTCGTCGCGGGGCAAGGAGCGGGCGAGATCGCGGCGTGGGCCGCGAGCGGCGCCATCGACGACCACGAAGCGCTCCGACTCGCCGCGCTCCGCGGCGCCGCCGTCGAGCTCGCGTCGCTCGTGCACCCCGTCACGCGGCGCTCGTCGCCCGGCGGCTGGAACACCATCGCGATGGCGCCGGCGCAGGACGTGCTCTCGTCCGCCGCGGCGGCCGTGCCGCGCATGATGCGTCACGTGCCGCAGGTGGAGAGCGCCTCCGGCGCGGTGCTCGCCGAAGACGAAGCGCCCGACCTCGCCGCGCAGCTCGTCGACCCGCCCGACTGGCGGGCGATGCTCGACGTCTTCCTCCGCCACGGCGTCACCGACGTCGCCGTCCTCGCGCCGGCGCGCTTCGTTCGCAACGTGCTCCGCGACGCGCGCGTCGCCATCGCGTTCCACGCCGCGGAGACGGACACCGACTTGCTCAAGATCGCGCGCGCGCTCGCGCCGGAAGAGGAGGAGGCCCAAGTAGGTTGACTCAGCCGAATCGAAGCCCGGGGCCGATCGAAGGGCGGCGCGTGTTCGCGCCATGCAAGTGGAGGGGGCAGAGCCACCCAAGGCCCGGGAAGCAGCGAAAGCTTGCAAGACTCTCGATCGACCCTGGACTTCGCACCGGCTGCGTTCGTGCTACGCCGACAAATGTGACCGAGCTCCGCTTGCTCACCTGGAACAGCTTCGGCGCCGCGCAGGACCCGCTCTCGTTCTTGCGCTGGCGCGGCGTGCCCGACGCGCATCGATTCGAGCACCCCCAGGTCCTCGAGACGCTCGCGCGCGCGGACGTCGTGTGCATGCAGGAGATCTTCCTCTCCGAGGCGGAGCTCTTCTTCGACGCGCTCGCGCACGACCACAAGCTGCGCGACTCGAACGAGACCTCGCTGCGCCCGCTGAGCTTCAGCGGCTCGGGGCTCGGCGTCGCCTCGCGGCTCGACATCGCGTCGCACGCGCGGCGACCCTTCTCGCCGCCGCACGTCCACGCCGAGCGCTTCGCGCGCAAGGGCCTCCTCCACGCGCGCGTGCGCGTCGGCGATGCGCTCGTCGACGTGGTGAACACGCACCTCCAGTCGGGGCGCGGCCGCGCGGCGCGCGCGATCCGCAAGCGCCAGCTCGGCGAGCTCCGGCGGCTCGTCGACGACGTCGGTCGCGCCGGCGTGCCCATGATCGTGTGCGGCGATCTGAACATCGACGGCCTCGCGAAGGAGCGCCGCGCGGAGTACGTCGAGCTCTCGCGCGCGCTGCCGGAGTTCGTCGATCTCGGCGCCGCGGCCGACCACGTCACCTTCGACACCGAGCACAACGCGCTCGCGCGCCGCCATTACCGCTGGGAGCCGCCGCAGCGCCTCGACTACGTGTTCCTCGCCGACCCGACCGGCGCGCTCGAGGTGGTCGGCGTCTCGCGAGTCTTCCACGTGGCGCTCGAGTCCGCGGGGCGCTCGCGCACGTTCGCCTCGGATCACTACGCGCTCGAAGCGCGTTTTCACTTGCGTTGAAGAGGTACGCGGCTTGCTGCGCCTCGTCTCATGACGTGGGACGCCGTGGTCATCGGGTCCGGACCGGGTGGGCTCACCGCGGCCGTGGCGCTCGCGCGCGCCGGCCAGCGCGTGCTCGTGCTCGAGCAGCACTACTTGCCCGGCGGGTGGTCGCACAGCTTCACCCTCGGCGGCCACCGCTTCAGCCCCGGCGTGCACTACGTCGGCGACCTCGGCGAGGGCGGCGGCATCCGTCGCATCTACGAGGGCCTCGGCCTCCACGATCTCGAGTTCTGCGAGATGAACCCGGACGGCTTCGACCACTCGATCGTCGGCCGCGAGCGGCTCGATCAGCCGAAGGGGCTCGATCGCTTTCGCGCGCGCCTCGTCGCGCGATTCCCCCACGAGCGCGCCGGCATCGAGGCGTATTTCGACGTGGCGCGCGGCATCGTCCACGATCTGCTCGCGTGCGACGAGATGCTCGGGATGCCCGGCGCGCTGATGCTCCCGTTTCGCGCGCCGCGGCTCTTCCGCCACGGCTTCGGACGGCTCGGGCCGATGCTGTCGAAGCGCGTGAAGGACCCGCTCGTGCGCGCGTTTCTCTCCGCGCAGTGCGGCAACCACGGCGAGCCGCCGTCGCGGGCGTCGCTCGCCGCGCACGCGGTCATGCTCGCGCACTACTGGGACGGCGCGTTCTACCCGCGCGGCGGCGCGCGTAGCATCGTCAAGGCGTACATCAAGGAGCTGCGGCGCAACGGCGGGACGATCCGCGTGCGCGCGCCGGTCACGCGCATCCTCGTCGAGAAGCAGCGCGCGGTCGGCGTGAAGCTCGCGACCGGTGAGCGCATCGACGCCGAGCACGTCGTGTGCAACGCGGACCCCGCGGTCACGTTCGGCGAGCTCGTGCCGCCCGAGCTCTGCGGGCACGAAGTGCGCAAGGTGCACAAGATGGAGTACTCGCCGAGCTTCGTCTCGTGCTTCTGCGTCGTGGATCTGCCGCTCCGGAGCATGGGCTACGACTCGGGCAACTACTGGTGGTACCGCGACGACGACGTCGACGGCATCTACGGCCGCATGGAGCGCGCGCTGCCCGGGCCCGAGATCGACGCGCTCTTCCTCGCGGTGAGCTCGCTCAAGGATCCGCCCGCCGATCTCCGCGACGGCCCGCATACCATCGAGATGTTCACCTTCGTGCCGTACGAGCCCTTCGAGAAGTGGCGCGCGAGCGTGCAGGGTCACCGCGCGCCCGACTACGTGGAGCTCAAACGATGGCTCGGCGCGAAGATGATCAGCGCGGCCGAGAACGTGATCCCCGGCTTTCGACGGCACCTCACGTTCTGCGAGGTCGGCACGCCGCTCACCAACGACTTCTACTGCCGCACCTTCCACGGCGCCGCGTACGGCACGGCCAAGACGCCGATGCAGCTCGGGCCGTTTTCGTTCTCGCAGACCTGCGGGATCGAGCGGCTCCACATGTGCGGCGCGAGCACGCTCTCGCACGGCGTGGGCGGTGCGTGCATCAGCGGGCTCGTCGCCGCGCAGCACGTGCTCGGGCTCTCGTCGCGCAACGACTGTCTCGGCGCGCCCGAAGGCCGGCTCCGCATCGTGCCGGCGGACCACCCCGAGGAGTGGCTTCGCGAGCGCGCTTCACTTCTTGCGTGAGCGCTGGCGATCCACCATCCGATAGAAGCTCGGGCGCGCGACGCCGGCGAGCTCGGCGGCCTTCGACACGACGCCGCCCGCGCGCTCGAGCACCGCGGGGATGTACGCGTCCTCGAAGCGCGCGAGCACGTTCTCGCGCGCCTCGTGGTACGGCAGGCGCGCGAGCTCGTCGAGCGAAGGCAGCGCGCGCTGCTGGCCGAACGCACCGGTGCCGAAGAGCGCGTCGCGATCGCGCGCGCCGAGCGTCGCGAAGCGAAGGACGACGTTGCGGAGCTCGCGGACGTTGCCCGGCCAGCGGTACGCGACGAGCATGCCGGCGAGCTCGCTCGGGAGCTCGGCGCGCGCGTCGTGGGTCGCGTCTCTCAAGAAGTGCGTGGCGATGGGCAGCACGTCGTCCGGGCGATCGCGGAGCGGCGGCACGTGCACGCGCGCGACCGCGAGGCGATAGTAGAGGTCCTGGCGGAAGAGGCCGATGGACGCGAGATCGCCGAGCGGCCGCTGCGACGTCGAGACCACGCGCGCGTCGAACGGGCGCGCCTCCGAGCCGCCGATGCGCGTCGCCGTTCGCGTCTCGAGCGCGTGCACGAGCTTCGACTGGAGCTCGGGCGAGAGTGCCGAGACCTCTTCGAGCACGAGCGTGCCGCCGTGCGCGAGCTCGAACGCGCCGGCGCGCGCCTCGCCCGTCCCCTCGAAAGCGCCCGGCTCGTGCCCGAAGAGCTCGTCCTCGAGGAGCGCGGCCGAAAATCCGCCGCAGTCGACGCTCACGAGCGCGCGATCGCGACGTGGCGACGACGCGTGGACCGCGCGCGCGAGCGCGTCCTTGCCGACGCCCGGCTCGCCCTCGACGAGCACGGCCTCCTCGCTCTGCGCCGCGCGCGCGAGCGTCGCGAAGACGTGACGAATGGCTTCGCTCGACCCGATGGACTCGCCGAAGCGCCCGCCGGGGTGGAGCGCGATCGCGGTCGTCTCGGCGTCGATGCGCACGGCGAGCGACGTCGTGCCGAGCACGAGGAGCGCGTCGGCCGCGAGGAGCGCCGAGCCGATGCGCACGCCGCCGATCCACGTGCCGTTCTTGCTCCCTTCGTCGCGCACGTGCACGCCGTCCTGGCCGAGCGACATGCGAAGGTGCACGCGCGAGACCGTGTCGTCGGTGAGTCGCACGTCGGCGGTCGGACCGCTCCCGACGACGAGCACGGGGCGGTCGAGGCGCGCCTTGAGGCCCGCGTCCGGACCGGCGGTGACATCGAGGCTCGCGGCGCGCGCGCGGAGGACGTCGCGCTGCGAGTCGTCGAGCGTGTCGTCGAGGTCGCGCTCGTCGTCCGGCATCGGCGGCGCGCGGCGCGTCGCGGGGCCCTCGGTCATGCGCGCATGGTATATCGGAACATCGTTCGTCGCTTCTGCCTCCTCGCTCTGGTCTGCGCGTGCGCCCGGCCGCCGCCCGCGGTGCTCGCCGAGTCGTTCCCGGTCGAGACGACGCTGGACCACGCGAGCGTGGCGAACGCGCCCGACGTGTGGCGCGACATGATCGACCACGCGACCCGCTCGCTCGACTTGAACGAGTTCTACGTGAGCGACGCGCCGCGCTCGGAGCTCCACGCCGTGCTCGAGGCGATCGAGCGCGCGGCGGCGCGCGGCGTCCGGGTCCGCCTCCTCGTCGACGAGACCTTCTACGCGAAGTACCCGGAGATCCCCGACGCGTGGTCGCGCCGCGCGAACATGGAGGTGCGGCGCATCGATCTGCGGCCCGGCGTGCTCCACGCGAAGTACTTCGTCGTCGACGGACGCGACGCGTGGGTCGGGAGCCAGAACTTCGACTGGCGGTCGCTCGAGCACATCGTGGAATTGGGCGCGCGCGTCCGGACGCCGCGCGTCGTCTCCGCGCTCGCGGCGATCTTCCGCGCCGACTGGGACGCGGCGGGCGGCGCGCCGTTCCGGCTCGACGCGATCCCGTCGACCGATCCCGTCGACGGCGGCGCGATCACCCTCCTCGCGAGCCCGAAGGCGCGCGTGCCCGAAGCGCTCTGGGACCTGCCGCGCCTCCTCGCGTGGATCGGCGACGCGAAGAGCACGCTCCGCGTCCAGTCGCTCACCTACAAGACGAAGAACCGAGACGGGAGCGCCTTTCCGGATCTCGACGACGCCCTCCGCGCGGCGGCGAAGCGCGGCGTGCGGGTCGAGCTCCTCGTCTCGACGTGGACCGAGAAGGACGACGCCGTCGCCGCGCTCGCGGCGGTCCCGAACGTCGAAGTGCGCGTCCTCGACATCCCGAAGTTCTCCGGCGGCGACATCCCGTTCGCGCGCGTCACCCACGCGAAGCTCGCCGTGTTCGACCGGTCGCGCGCGTGGGTCGGCACCGGCAACTGGGAGGGCGATTACTTCCTCCATAGCCGCAACGTGTCGCTCTTCTTCGATCACGGCGCGGTGCCCGAGCAAGTGCTCGCGTACTTCGACGAAGAGTGGCGGAGCCCCTACGCCCGGAAGCCGCATTGACGGCCGCTCGGACACGAATGTCGCGGCGCGCGAGCGATCCGCCCGCGAAAAACCGGCAAAAAATGGCTGGTACGTACGTTGCGATGCGAGGACGAATCATGTCGCGCTTCCTCTTCTCCCTCCTCGCCGCATCGACCGTCCTCGTCGCCTCCCACGCCCGCGCCGACTGCGCGAACGGCTCGAGCTACGACACGAGCGTCAGCGGGAACACGGTCACGATCGGGCTCGACAACACCGACCGCGTCTGCCCGGACGCGAGCGGCATGCTCCGCGAGAACGAAGCGACCGGCGAGGTCGTGGTGCTCGGAGACTTCTGCGGCAAGAGTCAGTACGAGTCGGCGTACGTCGACGAGTGCGTGCCGCAGGGCACCTACCGCTACGGCCTCGCGCTCTCGTACGACTGCAGCCACGGCGGGTGCGGCGGCGTCGAGATCTTCCACGAGGTCACCGTCGTGGATCCGCTGAACGTGACGTGCACGCGCTCGTCGGGAAATCCGGGCCCCACCACGACGAACGAAGCGCCGCCCTGGGGCACGGGCGCGGAGATCGAGCAGTTCAAGGCGTGCCCGGGCCACGGCTGCTTCTGCGACACGGCGACGGCGACGGTCGTGTCGATCAACAGCTTCGCGCTGGGCGTCGGCTTGATCGCGCTCGTCGCGTCCGCGCGCCTCCGCCGCCGCCGGCGATCGTGAACGGGACGCTCGCCGCGCTGACGGTCACGATCGCGATCGAGGTGCCGATCGTGGCCGCGATGTTTCCGCGCCAGCGCGCGCGCATGGCGCTCGTGGCGCTCGTCGCGAACGCGGCGACGAACCTGTTTCTCAACGTGGGCCTCCCGTGGCTCGGCGCGCGCGGCGCGGCGCGCATCGTCACCGGCGAGATGATCGCGCTCGTGGGCGAGGCCGCCGCGTACGCGTGGTGGTCGCGCCCGCGGTCGATCCCGCGCGTGGTGGTCGCGTCCGCGCTCGGCAACCTCGTGAGCTTCGCGGCGGGGCCGTGGATGGCGGCGTGGCTACGGTGAGCGGCGCGCGCGGGCCCGTTCCAGCGCGGCGACGTCGAGGATGTCCTGCGGGCGCGCCGACGCGCGCTTGTTCGCGATGAGGTCGTCGAGCGAGATCACCTTCACGGCCACGCCGCCGAACGTCGTCGCGACCGCGTGCGCGAGGACCTCGTTGGCCGAGACCCCGTCGATCCGCCGCAAGACGTCGATGCGCTGCGGTGGTCGCCCGACGTAGACGATCTCGTCTTCCGTCATGTGTCGTGCCGCGTCGACCACGTTGCGTGGAGCGCCGAACTTGGCGAGCGCCGCTGCCGCACGCTCCTGATTACCGGGCGTGCTGGCGAGCAGCACATCGAGGTCTTTCGTTGCGCGCGGTATGGAGTGGAACGCGACGGCGTGGCCACCCACGAGCACGAAGTCAACCTTCTCGCTTGCGAACGCCGCCAATAGATCGATCAAGTCGCGGGGCAGGTCCATGATCGCCTCCGAGCAAGCGGAGCTGTTCCATCAGCTCGAACACGGCGGCCACGCGCGCCTCGGGCGTGACCGCAGCCCAGAACTCGAAGTCGCGCTCCGCCATTTCCTCGTGCGAGCGAGCGACGCCGCCGGTCCACGTCCGGCGTCGCGCGTCGGCGCGCGCTTCGAAGTCGTCCTTGGCCACGCACGAATTCTACCACGCTCACCGGTTCGCGCGGCCGTTCGGGAGCGTGGGGAAGAGCGCGCGCGACGCGGCGCGAAGGTCGTCGCACCCCGCGGCGGGCGCGTCGGTCCGTAGATCGACGCAGCGGAAGTCGCCGTCCCACGGCTGCGCGACGAGCGCGCGCCCGCCCTGCATCACGCCCCACGTGCGGACGGGGCAGGGGAACATCTCGGTGCAGTTCGTGAGCGGCACGATCGGGTCGTCGGCGCGCGCGCGGAGGAGCGAGCGGCCGGCGAGGCGCGACGCGAACGGGCGAGCGGCGAAGTCGTCGAGCACGCCGAAGGCGTCGAGGAGCGTCGGCAGGAGATCGAGGTGGGAGACGAAGTCGCCGGCGCGCGCGCGGAGCTCGGCGTCGCTCATGCCGCGCGCGAGGATCCACGCGGGCACGTGCGTCTGCTCGGCCTCGAGGCCCTGGCCGTGGTGGATCGCGCCGCGCTCGCCGAACGCTTCGCCGTGGTCGCTCGTGAAGACGACGAGCGAGGGCGCGTCGCCCGACGCGGCGAAGAACGCGCGGAGGACGCGCGCGACGGATGCGTCCTGCGCGTAGATGGCGTCGCGATACGCCGCGTGGAGCTCGCTCATGCCCGACCACGTGACCGCGTGCGTGTACGGGCGGAATGGCGCGCGCGCGTCGTCGACGAAGTACGGCGCGTGCGTGCCCGAGAGGTGCACCATCGCGACGAACGGCGGCGCGAGCTTCGGGAGATCGCGCTCGACGCGCGCCGCGAGCATGCGGTCGACGCCGAGGTCGATGGTGTCTTCGATGTCGGAGGTGTGGCGGCCGACGAGATCGTCCACCGTGACGAAGACGTCGCACGCCGAGCGCACGTCGCGGTGCTCGAAGAGAGACTCGTCCTGGGCCGAGAAATACGCGACCTTCACGCCCTCGACGGCGCGCGCCCAGTCGAAGAGGTACGGTGCGTTTCGCACGGCGCGGTCGGTGGGCGGGAGGCCCGAGAGGAGCGAGGCGACCGCGATCGACGTGTAGCTCGCGACGCTGCGCATCTCTGGGAAGTCGACGCGCCCGCGCGTGAGCGCGGTGGTCTCGGGCGTGGTCGTCGCGTCGTAGTCGGAGGCGCGCACGCTCTCGTCGAGGATGAAGAGGACGTTCGGCACGCGACCGCGCGCGCGGAGCGCGGGGACCTGCACGCTCGCCGCGGCGCGCGCCTCGTGCGCACGGAAGAAGACGCGGAGCGACGAGAGGGCGCTCAAGTCCGGCGACGCGTCGCGGAGCGGCGGCAAGAAGAACGCGCCGAGCGCGGCCGTCGCGAGCACCGCGAGGCGACCGCGCCGCGCGAGGGGCGCCGCGTACGACAAGAGCGCCCACTCGAGCGCGGCGATCACCGCCGCCGCCGCGAGCACGCCGGGGAGCACGTGGAGCA
>Ga0335082_10009030_pt1 | contig 10852 bp, 9 predicted proteins | sample Lox_Sample_41_FD_206718 | JGI IMG/M metagenome (GOLD analysis project Ga0335082, IMG submission 206718) | Soil microbial communities from Loxahatchee National Wildlife Refuge, Florida, United States - Lox_Sample_4.1 | ecosystem: Environmental > Terrestrial > Soil > Wetlands | place: USA: Florida... | reverse complement strand
TCGCGACGACTTTTCCATTGCCTACATCTTTCATCACAGTAACCGCGCCCTCGATCCTAAATATAAGTTCGCCACTTTGTGGTCCGGGCAGGAAGGTTCAATCCTTTTCTGGTGTCTGCTGCTCTCAGGGTACGGTTTCGTGCTCCGTCTTCGCCACAAAACGGATGCGCGCCTCTTCGCCTACGCATCCGTCATCATCGCCGCCGTTCAGGTCTTCTTCCTCGCACTCGTAAACTTCGCGGCGAATCCTTTCGGTCTGCTCGAAGGCCCACTGCGTCCAGATGGCAGCGGCCTCAACCCGCTGCTGCAGTATCCCGAGATGGTGATCCATCCGCCCATGCTCTATCTCGGATACGTCGGGTTCACCGTGCCTTTCGCCTTCGCCCTCGGCGCGCTCATCATGCAGTACCCGGGCGAAAAGTGGATTCACATTACGCGCCGCTGGACGATGGTCACCTGGGGATTCCTCACCTGCGGCATCTTTCTCGGATCGCACTGGGCCTACTCGGTTCTCGGATGGGGCGGCTACTGGGGGTGGGATCCCGTCGAGAACGCTTCGCTGATGCCGTGGCTCGTTGGCACTGCGTTCCTGCACTCGGTCATGATGCAGGAAAAACGCGGCATGCTGAAGATCTGGAACATGTGGCTGGTCTTCGCCTGCTTCTGGCTCGCGATTCTCGGGACGTTCCTCACGCGCAGCGGCATTATCAGTTCCGTCCATGCCTTCGCGCAATCATCGATCGGCAACTGGTTTTTCTGGTTCCTCATGATCAGTCTGTTGGTATTTTTCGTTTTCTTTGTCATCAACATTGTCACCTCCAGGCACCTTTACAGCGAACACCGTCTCGAGGCGATTGTGTCGCGCGAGTCAAGCTTTCTGTTTAACAATCTGCTGTTCCTGCTGCTGACGCTCGACGTATTGTGGGGGACGTGGTTCCCGAAACTTTCCGAACTAATCCAAGGCAATAAGGTCACGGTGGGCGCACCGTTCTACAATCGCGTCGCCATCCCCGTTGCGCTCCTTCTCTTATTGCTCACCGCCGTCGGCCCGCTCCTGGCATGGCGCAAGACTTCCTTCGAGAGCCTGAAGCGCAACTTCCTGTGGCCCACTGTCGGAGCCCTCGCAGTCGGCCTGTTTGTGATGTTCACCCCCGCAAGCTGGGGATCGATTTTTGGCCTCAAGCCGTGGCTCGACATCAGCTACTTCTACTCGCTGATGACGATCTTTCTCTCCGCCCTTGTCGCGTTCACCGTGTTCTCCGAGTTCTATCGCGGAGGCCGTGTCATTGCCGAGAAAACCGGACAGGGCATGTTCGCCTCCATCGTACAACTCACGCACCGCAATACGCGCCGCTATGGCGGCTATGTCGTCCACTTCGGCGTCGTCCTGGTCATGATCGGATTCTCTGGCGCCGCCCTGAATCAGGACAAAGAAATGGAGATGGGGTACGGCGACAAGATGACGATCGGCAGCTACGACCTGATCTGCCGCTCCTACACGCAAGACGATAACGCCAACGAGTTCACCGAGTGGGCGATCATCGACGTCAATCAGAACGGCAAGCTACTGCGCACTATGTCGCCGAAGCGCATCCTTTATAAGGCCAGCCAGCAGGCCTCCACGAAGCCCGACATCGACCAGGGATTCAAGGAAGATCTCTATCTGGTTTATGAAGGGCAGAACGATAAAGGTCAGCCGGTGATTAAGGCGCACCTGAATCCCATGGTGATCTGGATATGGATCGGCGCCTGGGTCATGATCATCGGCACCGGACTGTGCCTGGTGGAAAACGCCCCAGCCCCGGTGACGGTGCGTGTGCCAAGAATGGTCGAACATGCCGCGCCGGTTGCCGGAGATTAGATGTGGGGGCGGACGCATCTCGTCCGCTCCGCGCCCAAGCGCGGCTGATGAAGTCGAGAAGGGTTCGTATCAGGGCACGGCTTCAGCCGTGCCGAAGAGTCGGAAAAGATAGAACGGCTTTAGCCGCTGAGGGCTGCAAGCCTCGTCAAGTCGAATGACCACAAAAGTCAACCCGAACCTCCGCCGCACGTTCCACGGCGTCGTGCTGGCCGTTGCCGTCTTCGTCTTCTCCGGCGCCAGCGACCCGAGCACGCGCTTCAACGCAATCGGCCATCAACTGATGTGCATCTGCAGCTGCGGCCAGATCCTGCTGGAATGCAATCACGTCGGCTGTCCTTCTTCCGACGGCATGCGCAACGAACTGATGGCCGCCGTCAGCCGGGGCGACAGCGATAGCCTGGTGCAGCAGGCCTTCGTGCAGAAATACGGTCCCACGGTCCTCGCTGCCCCTACAACGTCCGGCTTTGATCGCACCGCGTGGATCATGCCAATTGTCGCTTTTGTTGCCGGACTCGCTTTTCTGGTGCTGGTCGTCCGCGCATGGAAGAAGCGTCCTGCGCCGGCGCTAGCCGACGGAATCACTCCCGTCCACGGCGCCGAACTCGATCAATTCCGCGAACAGGCACGCAAGGAGACCGAGCTGTGACCTTGGAACTAGCCTGCATTATTCTCGTCAGCGTTGCATCGCTCCTCTACGTTTTCTATCTGCCGGACAGGATTTACCTCGGCCCGGAGAAGACGCGTGCCGCCTATCTGCGCGAACGCAAGGATGCCGTCTACGAAAATCTGCGCGACCTGAATTTCGAATACAAGGCCGGAAAGGTCCCCGAGGCTGACTACCAGAGCCTGAAATCCTCTCTGCAAGACGAAGCCGCCACGCTCCTGGCCGAAATCGCGCGGCTAGAATCCCAGCCCGAACCCGCGCCCGGAAAAGCGAGATCATGAACCGAACTCAAATCCCTGTCATCCCCGCAAGCTCTGTCATCCTGAGCGCAAGGAATGCTTCGCGCGGCGGAGCGTTCACAGAGTCGAAGGAGCCCCACTTCCGGCACACTGCCCGCGCGACTTCAATGGCTCTGTTTGCGGCTACGATAATCCTTCTGCTCTCCACTCTCGCCTCCGCCCAAACCCTTACCGGCACCGTCAAGAACTCCACCACCGGCAAACCCTCCGGCGGCGACGACGTCGTCCTCCTCAGCCTCGGCCAGGGCATGGAAGAAGCCGGACGCACCAAGGCCGATGCCAAGGGCAACTTCTCCTTCAAACTCGACGGCCAGGGTCCGCATCTTGTGCGCGTGGTCCACCAGGGCGTTACTTATCACCGCATGGCGCCTCCCGGAACCACCTCCGTCGAAGTTGAGATCTACGACGTCAGCAAAAAAGTCGACGGCATTGAAGTCATCGCCGACATCATGCGCTTCCAGGCCGGCAATGGAACCATGCAGATCGAGCGCACCTTCGCCGTGCAGAACAATTCCAAGCCGCCGCGTACGCAGATGAACGAGCACAACCTCGAGTTCTACGTGCCCGAGGGCGCGACCATCAGCGAAGCCCAAGCCATGACCGCCGGCGGACAGCCAGTAAAGTCCGCACCCGTGCCCGAGGGCGAGAACGCGAAGAACCGGTATTCGTTTCTGTTCCCATTGCGCCCTGGCGAGACGCGCTTTGAAGTCGTCTATACGCTTCCCTACACAGGCACCATCAACATCGATCCCAAGCTCGTGTATCCGCTGGAGCATTTCGTCGCGATCTCACCTAAGGCGATGCAGTTCACCCCCGCACAGGCGGACGCTTACAAGCCCACTCCGTTCCCCGGCCAGCCTGACGCGAACGTCGAAGTCGCCTCCAACATCAAGGTCGGTCAGCCGATGGCATTCAAACTCGCCGGTGAAGGACTTCTGCAGAATCAGGACGAAGGCGGGCAACAGTCCGGCCAGGCATCTTCAGGACAAGCCGAGAGTCGCCCCGGCGGAGGCCTCGGTCCCCCGATCGACGCGCCCGATCCGCTGCAGAGATATCGCTGGTGGATTCTCGGCGGATTCACCGCCGCGCTGCTGATTGGCGGAGTCTTCGTCGCCCGCCGCCAGCAGGCCGCGCACCGCACGGCCCGCGCGACCGCCGGACTCTCAACCATGGAAGACGCCGAAGATTTCGAGGTTCCGGCGACTCCCGCGCGAGCGACGCGTCCTCCCGCGCCAGCCATGCAGCCAGTAACCAGCAGTTCCTCCGCGCTGCTCCAAGGCCTGAAAGAAGAACTCTTCGAACTTGAAGTCGAACACAAACAAGGCCGTATCAGCCAGCAGGAATACGAAAAAACAAAATCAGCTTTGGATCAGACGCTGCAAAGAGCCCTGAAACGCGAAGCGCAAAAAACGTAGCACGGGGTGCTCTGCCGCCCGTGGCAGAGCCCGGCGGACCACGGGAGTTTCTTCGGATCCCCCAACTCTTTATTCCACAGCGCCTTACCCGCTGCCACCAGGCCGATGCAACGCAGCCGGACGTTCATCATCCAATGAAATAGCGTCACAAACCTATGGGAAACACTTTCAAGACCGCGTTCCTGCTGACCGCTCTCACGCTTCTGCTGATGTTCTTCGGAGCCTACTTCGGCGGTCAAAACGGAATGTTCCTGGCGCTGGCTCTCGCCGCCGTCATGAACTTCGTTTCGTACTTTTACTCCGACAAAATTGCCTTGGCCATGTATCGCGCGCAGCCCGTCACGCGCGAGCAACTTCCGCGCGCGTTCGCTGCCGTTGAGCGGCTGACGCAGAAAATCGGCATGCCGATGCCGAAGATGTACGTGATCCCCACTGAGTCGCCCAACGCATTCGCTACCGGACGCAATCCGCAGCACGCATCGGTCGCGGTCACGCACGGCATTCTGCAACTGCTGAATGACGAGGAACTGGAAGGCGTGCTCGCGCACGAACTCGGACACGTCAACAACCGCGACATCCTGATCAGCTCGGTCACCGCGACCATCGCCGGCGCTATCACCATGCTCGCCAGCATGGGACGTTTTGCCCTGATCTTCGGCGGTTACGGCGGCAACGGCCGCGATCGCCGCGGCGGAGGCGGCTTGACCGCGCTGTTCATGCTGATTGTCGCCCCCATCGCTGCCGGGCTGATTCAGTTGGCTGTGTCGCGTTCGCGCGAATATCAGGCCGACGCCACGGGCGCGCACTTCACCGGGAACCCCTACGCGCTAGCCAGCGCCCTGCAAAAGATTGACGCCTACTCACGCCGTTTGCCGATGCAGGCCACGCCGTCGACCGCGCACCTGTTTATCATTCAGCCATTTCTTGGAATGAATGCCGGGATGTTCGCCAGTTTATTCTCGACGCATCCGCCGACGGCGAAGCGCATCGAGCGGCTGACGGGAAGGCCGGCAGATCTGGTGCAGTGATGCTCTCAGCTGTCAGCCATCAGCCAAACCCTGAACGCAAGCACGGCCGCTGCGCACGTTCTATAAAGGATGACCAGCTTCATATGCTGGAGGATCGAGGGTTTAGCTGAGAGCTGGCGGCTGAAAGCTGACAGCCGGTCCTATGACGTAGGTAACTCTGCCACTCAGTTCACTGTGAATTAGAATCCAATCCAATGTCGCCCGAGACCGCCATCGCTGTGTCCACCAAAGCCGCTGAACTCGAAAAGGCGCTCCGCCGCGTGATTCGCGGCAAAGACGACGTCGTCCGCCTCGCGCTGGTCAGCATCTTCGCCCGCGGACACCTGCTCATCGAAGGAGTCCCCGGAGTCGGCAAGACTACGCTCGGACAGGCGCTGGCCCGCGCCATCGATTGCACCTTTCAGCGCGTGCAGTTCACCAGCGACATGCTGCCTTCCGACGTGCTCGGCATCTCGGTGTACTCCGCGGCCGACCAAGAGTTCGAGTTCAAACGCGGCCCCGTGTTCACCAACGTGCTGCTGGCCGACGAAATCAACCGCACCACGCCCAAGACGCAGTCCTCGCTGCTCGAAGCCATGAACGAAGGCCAGGTCACAGTTGACGCGCATTCTTACGAACTGCCGCAGCCGTTTCTCGTGATCGCCACGCAGAATCCGGTCGAGCATCACGGAACGTATCCGCTGCCCGAGTCACAACTCGACCGCTTCCTGATGCGCGTGCGCATGGGCTATCCCGACGCCCAGGCCGAGCGCCAGATCCTGCGCTCCGAAGCAGGCGTCGCGCACCTCGACGAACTCCGCCCCGTCCTTACCGGCGCTGACGTGCTCGAGATGCAGCAGGCCGTGAAGGGGATCCGTGTGGATGATTCGCTGGTAAGCTACGCGCTCGAAATCGTCCGCCGGACGCGCGAATCGGAATTCCTTTCGTTAGGCGTTTCGCCACGCGGATCGCAAGCACTCTACCGCGCCGCGCAAGCCATGGCCTTCCTCGAAGGCCGCACGTTCTGCACGCCCGAAGATTTCAAGCCGCTGGTCGTGCCGGTCTTCGCCCACCGCGTTCTGGTCAACAATCTCTACGCGTCGACGCTGAAAAAGTCGGAACAGTCCGACCAGGTGTTGAAAGAGATCGTCGAGAACGTGGCCGTTCCGGTCTAGTGGACATCTCTCAGCTCGCCACCCTGAAAAACTGTCTGGTCATCCTAAGCGTAGCGAAGGACCTCTGCACTTCTGCCTGCAGCGTCGAAGCTGCGCAGGAATGCACAGTTTGTCGTCGCAAAGAACGTGCCTCAGGATGACAAGGCTGTTTATAATTTCTCCGTCATGTCCATCCTGCGCTTCCTGATGCTCCTCTCGCTCGTGGTCTGGATCGGCGGTCTCATCTTCTTCGCCTTCGTGCTCGCGCCGACTGCGTTTCAGGTTCTCCCCAACACGCACCTCGCCGGCAATGTCGTCGGACGCGCTCTCGGCAGACTGCACTGGATCGCGATCTTCTCCGGCGTCATCTTCCTGATCACCTCGCTCCTCTACAGCTACCTCACGCAAGGCACTGCGCACCTCTTTGCCGGACGTCACATCCTGATCTGCCTGATGCTGGCCCTCACGCTGTTTTCGCAGTTCTGGATCATCCCACGCATGGACACGTTGCGCGCGCAGGTCGGCGACTTCGCTGCAATCCCGCTCACCGATCCGCAGCGCATACAGTTTGACGCGCTGCACGTCTGGTCCACACGAGTGGAAGGTGCAATCCTCCTGCTTGGCCTGGTTGCGGTCTATGTAACGGCGAATGCGTTAGTGCATAGATAAAGGCCAGCCGGTGCGCGGCTGGCCTCGATCAGAAAACCGCTGCTCGCACGAATCAACGCGTCGCCACCTCCTCGGGACGCACCTGCCACTCACCTTCTGCAACGTATCCTTCCTTCTCGTAAGAGTGTCCCGTCACCAGTCCTAGCACGAACCAGCCCAGTGCCAGAGCGCCCAGCGCGAAGATCGAATCTCCGATCATGCGCATCCAGCGCAACTGGTTCATGCCGCCGGAATGCAGGAATTCGGCCGAGCGCGCGTACCACGTTCCGTATTCCACCGACGCCCACGCCTGCATGAGCCCGATGGGAAGCATGCTGAGCAGGACCATCAGCGCGAGTCCGATGTTGATCGTCCAGAACGCGAACCACAGCGGCGCATTCTTCCAGGCACGTCCCGGACGCAAAGCGCGCAGGCAGAAGAGCATCAGTCCAAGCCCTAGCATGCCGTAGACGCCAAACAGCGCTGTGTGGCCGTGGACTGGAGTCGTGTTGAGTCCCTGCATGTAGTACAACGCGATGGGCGGATTGATCAGGAACCCGAACAGGCCCGCACCAACGAAGTTCCAGAACGCCACCGCGACGAAGAAGTAGATGGGCCACTTGTACGCGGCAACCCAGACGTGCTGCTCCCGCGAACGCGCCAGGCGGATGTTCTCCCAGGCCTCGAATCCGATCAGCACGAGCGGCACAACTTCGAGCGCACTGAATACCGCGCCCAGTCCAAGCACGATGTTCGGTGTACCGGCGAAGTACAAATGGTGGAACGTCCCAATGATGCCCCCCGACAGGAACACGACAGTCGAGAACAGAACTGCCTTAGTCGCCGTCGTGACCGAAAGCAATTTCAGGCGCGTGAGCAGGAATGCGATGACGACCGTGGCGAAAACCTCAAAGAATCCTTCCACCCAAAGATGTACCACCCACCAACGCCAGTATTCGGCGGTCACCAGATTGCTGCGCTGCCCGTACATCAGTCCCGCCGCATAGAACAGGGGAATGGCGATGCTGGAAATCAGAAACATCATCAGCAGGGAGTAACTCTGGTCTCGCCGGACGAGCGCCGGCTTGAGGGCGCGCCACATGAGCCACAACCAGAAGACCAACCCCACAAAGAGCAGGATCTGCCAGAAGCGGCCGAGATCCACGTATTCGTATCCCTGCGTGCCGAACCAGAACCAATTGTTCCCGAGGCGGTGCTGGATGCTGAGCCACTCGCCGGCCAGAGATCCAATGACAACCACGAGCAGCGCACCGAAGAGAGCGTTCACCCCAAGGCGTTGCCCTTTCGGTTCATAGCCGCTGACCGCGGGTGCGACATAGAGGCCGGTCGCAAGCCACGAAGTGGCAATCCAGAAGATGCCGATCTGCAAGTGCCAGGTTCGAGTCACGCTGTACGGCAACCAGCGGTCGAGTGGAATTCCGTAGAAGCCCGATCCCTCCACCCCATAGTGCGCGGTAATCGCGCCCAATGCCACTTGGACCACCCACAATGCGGCAACCACAAAGAAGTACTTCACGGTCGCCCTTTGCGAGGGACTGGGTTTGAGTCCCAGCAGAGGATCGTTGCCGGGCAAGAGTTCCTCTGCCACCGTGCGCTCCTGCGATGCGAAGTACCAGACCATGCCTCCCACACCGGCGAGCAGCAGAACGAAGCTGACCACGCTCCACACGATGGCGCCTCCGGTCGGCTCGTTTCCGATCAGAGGCTCATGCGGCCAGTTTTGCGTATAGGTAACGTCGGTGCCCGGTCGGTTCGTGGACGCTGCCCACGCCGTCCACCAGAAGAACGCACTCATCTCGCGCAGCTTGGGGGGATCGCTCATTGCTCCGGGCTGAATCGCATAGTCGTTACGCCCGCGCGTGAACAGATCCGAGTAGTAGCGCACCAGCTCCTCAAATGCTTCGGCACGCACCGGATCGACCGTGATCCGGCCAGATTGAGGATCGTACGTGTTGTTCCGCATGATCTGCCGCAACCGTGCCTGCAGCGCCGCCTGCCGCTCCGGTCCCAGCGAAGCGTAGTCGGTTGCGCCATCCTGCTTCGCCCAGCGCTCCAGGATGAACGTTGATTCGCGGTGCAACCAGTCGGCGGTCCAATCCGGGGCAATGTACGCACCGTGCCCCCAGATGGTTCCCACTTCCTGGCCGCCGATCGACTGCCAGACTCCCTGGCCGTTCCGAATTGTATTGTCATCGAACAGGGCGTGCCCGTCCGTAGTCATCACCTGCGAGGGAATGGGCGGCGCACCCTTGAGAACCTTGACGCCGACTCCTCCCAGAACAGCGAATGAGACCACCACGACCACTGCCAGCGCAATCCAAAGCTTCCTGTAGGACACAGTTTCGTCATCTCCGAATATGAATTTGTAGAACTGAAGCGCAGGCCCTGACCGTGTATCGTAATACGATATATCACAATAAAAAAGAGGGCGTTTCCAAAATCTCCCGTAAGCCTTCGTTGGCCTGCAATTGCGAGGTTAGATGGAGCTGTCGCGCAAGCCGATGACTTTTGTCACAGCACCGGATTCGCGCCCGGCGAGCCGCCAAAATGAGTACTACCGCGACTGGCTGGATGATCTGTAGCGAAAGCAGTCGGGAGCGTGATCGTCCACCATGCCCACCGCCTGCATGAAGGCATAGCAGATGGTCGAGCCGACGAAGTTGAATCCACGGCGCTTGAGGTCTTTACTCATGACATCGGATTCCGCGGTTCGCGTCGGAACCTTGCGCACCTTCCATGGATTCACGATCGTCTCTCCGCCGACGAACTGCCAGATGTAGCGGTCGAAGCTCCCGAATTCTTCCTGGACGCGCAGAAACGCCTTCGCGTTCCACACCGCCGAAGCGATCTTGAGCTTGTTTCGGACTATCCCGGGATCGCCGAGGAGCTTCTTGATCTTGCGCGCGTCGTACTTGGAAACTCGTTTGGGATCGAAAGCGTCGAAAGCGCGACGATAGTTCTCGCGCTTGTTCAGGATGGTGCTCCAGCTCAATCCGGCCTGCGCGCCTTCCAGAATCAGAAATTCAAAGAGCCTGCGGTCGTCGTGCACCGGCACGCCCCATTCTTCATCGTGATACTGAATATACTTCTCGCCTTTTGCCCAGCCACATCGGACCGGCTCTGGCTCGGAACTTCGTTGGGCTGACATGTCTGGGATGATACAGAAGAATTTATGCCCTCTGCGGAGGACACTCCACAGAGGGCATAGACGATCGATGGGGAGAACTTACTCCAGCGACTTCGGTTCCGACTTGTTCACCGGAGACTTCTTGTCGAGCAGGGAAACGAGTTGATTCGCGCACGCCGGGATGCCGACCTTTCCCTGGCGAATGATTTCTTTCGCCGTCAATTCTTTTCCGTACAGTTTCTTGTTCGCGCTGCCGTCGGAGCGCAAGGTCGAGCCTTCCAGCGAGACGCCTGCGAAGAGTCCCTTATTGCGCGAATAGGAAAGAATCTCGGCGCTCATCACGATGTCGGTCGCGCCCTCGGCCGTGCGTCCCTTGGGACCCGCTGCCGCGGAAGCATCCGCACCGAGCTTCACTTTGCTGTAGAGCAAAGACTCGGCGCCCTTGGGATTCATTACGAGCAGCACGAAGTCGGTCGCCTGGCCGCCGAGTTGGAATCCGATACTGACACCTTCCAGAGCGTACAGGGCCGGAGCGCCCCATTTGCCTTTGTAATGTTCGCCGCTGCGGCACACCATCACGCCGCGGCCATAGCTGCCGCCGATGCCGAAGGCGCCCTTCTTTACCGATGGCAGAACCACGATGCACTCTGCCTTGT
>Ga0335082_10009028_pt1 | contig 10852 bp, 9 predicted proteins | sample Lox_Sample_41_FD_206718 | JGI IMG/M metagenome (GOLD analysis project Ga0335082, IMG submission 206718) | Soil microbial communities from Loxahatchee National Wildlife Refuge, Florida, United States - Lox_Sample_4.1 | ecosystem: Environmental > Terrestrial > Soil > Wetlands | place: USA: Florida... | reverse complement strand
AGCTGGCGCATCCACTTCAACTACTTCCGCTGGCTGCTGGGCGGCATGATGGAGGCCGCGTGATGCAAGACCGCGTCCTCGGTCGCTACGACGGTCCGACATTGCGCCGTCTCTTCGACGATGCCGGTATCCTGGAGGTGCTGCGGCAAAAGGGGTTCACCGACCTCGAAGTCGTCGTCGACGCGCTCGGTCGGGCCTTGCCGCATGTCTTGCTGCAGGGGTCGAAGCACGGCGAGCGCTTCCTGCTGCTCGACGGCTGCATTGGTGAAGCCGTCGTGCGTCCTGCGTTCTTTGCGCAGCGGGGTCATTCAATGCCGCAGCCCATCGATCTCGCGGTCGTGCACTGGGTGCGCGAGGAGGACCCGACGGTCAGCTTCGCGGCTGACCGGCCGGCGTTGCCGCTGCAAGATCACCCGGGGCTCGGCATCTTGCGGCGGGCGTTTCAGGTGATCGCGCGCATCGCCGGCGAGCTGAAAATGGATGGCGTCGCCAGCGTGCCCAAGTTCTTTCACGATGCTGTCATCTTCTATCACTCGCGGCTGTTCCTCTTCCTCGACGGTGAAGAACAAGGTCGCTTCGAGGCCCTGGTGCGCGACCTGTCGACATTGGACCTCAGGGACGCGTCGCTGGCGATACTAACCCGGTTGGTGCGCGACGATGGCGGTGCGGTCGTCAATTGGGTGCCCGGCTATCAGGTGTTCCCACTATCGTCGCAGCTGACGGCCTACTTTCATGCGCCCGAGTATGCTGCGCGGGTTGCCCGGGCCGTCGCCGGTTGGCATTTCACCGTCGACCTCGGCGCCGCGGCGGCTCGGGCACACGGCCGGTCGCCGGCATGAGACCATGCCGGCCGGGTCGCAGATCGCGGCGCACACGCTGACAGCCCCGAACGCAGTGCGCTCGTTGAGGAGCGACGCCCGCCGGGGCTTGACCGCGGCGCAAGCCGCCGAGCGCCTGGCGCGCGACGGCCCCAACCAGCTCGCCGAGGCCCCGCCGACGCCGGCGTGGCGGCGCTTCCTCGACCAGTTTCGCGAGCTGGTGGTGTGGATCCTGGTGGTCGCGGCGGCGATCGCGGGGGGGACCGGTGATTGGACGGACACGCTGGCCATTCTGGCTATCGTGCTGATGAACGCCGTGTTGGGATTCCTGCAGGAGGCGCGTGCGGAACGGGCCTTGGCGGCGCTGCGGCAGCTCTCGGCCCCGCAGGCCAAGGTGGTACGCGAGGGCACACCGCAGTGGGTGGCGGCGCGCGAGTTGGTGTGCGGCGATCTCATCGAGCTGGAGGCAGGCGACCACGTCCCGGCGGATGCACGGCTGCTCGAGGCCATCGGCCTGCGGGCGCAGGAGGCGGCGCTGTCAGGCGAGTCGGTACCGGTCGACAAAGACGTCGGCGTCGGGCTCGACGCGCGCACGGCGCTGAGCGAGCGCCGCAACATGGTGCATATGGGCACCGTGATCGCGACGGGCAAGGGACGCGCCGTGGTCGCCGCCACCGGCATGGCGACGGAGCTTGGTCGGATTGCCGGCATGCTGCAGCACAGCGAACGCAAGCCGACACCGTTGCAACGGCGCCTGACCGAGTTGGGCAAGGTGCTCGTGTTCGTCTGCCTGGCGATCGTCGCCGTCATCTTCACGATCGAGCTGCTGCGCGGCCGCCCCTTCGTCGAGGTCCTGCTGCTGTCCGTGAGCCTCGCCGTGGCCGCAGTGCCGGAAGGTTTGGCGGCCGTGGTCACCGTCGCCCTGGCGCGCGGCCTGCAACGCATGGCGCGGCGCAACGCCCTGGTCCGTCACCTCCCCAGCGTTGAGACCCTGGGTTCAGTGACCGTCATCTGCTCCGACAAGACCGGCACGCTGACGCGCAACGAAATGACCGTGCGCGAGGTCCTCGTCGGCGCGGCACATTATCGCGTCAGCGGCGTGGGGTACGCGCCGCGCGGTCACTTTTGGCGCCGCGTGCCCGGTGGGTCGACTGGCGTCGTGGTCGCTGCGAGCGGCAGCGACGAAAGGGTCGATCCACACACCGATGGCGACCTGTTGCTGGCGCTGGAGATCGGCGCGCGCTGCAACAACGCGCGGCTGAGCCCGAGTGGCGACGATGACTGGCAAGTGATCGGCGATCCCACCGAAGGGGCCCTGCTCGTCGCCGCCCTGAAAGCCAACCTGGACATCTCACCACCGGCGCACGGCCTGCTGTACGAGCTGCCCTTCGACTCCGAGCGTCGCGCCATGTCGGTGGTGCTGCGGCGGCCGGATGGCGTGGCAGTGATGTACACGAAGGGCGCCCCGGAGGTCATTCTGGCCCGTTGCGTCGCCGAGCGACGCGGCGGGATGGTGGAGCCGCTCACCGAGACGCGGCGGCAGGCATTCCTGGCGGCCAACGCGGCAATGGCGGCGGGCGCGCTCCGGGTGCTGGCGTTCGCGTATCGGGAGTGGCCGGACAGCGGTGGCGTGCCGCAGGCGGAGGTCGACCTGACCTTCGTCGGCTTGGTGGGCATGATCGACCCGCCGCGCGACGCGGCCAAGGCGGCGGTTGCTACGTGCCGCGCCGCCGGGATCCGGCCGGTGATGATCACCGGAGACCACGTGGCCACCGCCCTGGCGATTGCCCGGGAGCTCGGGATCGCTACCGACCGCTTGCGCGCCGTGACCGGCGCCGAGTTGGACGGCCTGTCCGACGACGCGCTCGCGGCGCAGGTCGACGACATCGCCGTGTATGCCCGCGTCGCCGCCGAGCACAAGCTGCGCATCGTGCGCGCCTGGAAGGCCCGTGGCGAGATCGTCGCCATGACCGGCGACGGGGTCAACGACGCGCCCGCCGTCCGGGCCGCGGACATCGGCATCGCGATGGGCCGGGGCACCGACGTCACCAAGGAAGCGTCCGACATGGTGCTGACCGACGAGAACTTTGCCTCGATCGTCAGCGCCGTCGAGGAAGGGCGCTCCATCTTCGACAACATTCGCAAGTTCGTGCACTATCTGTTGTCGTGCAACGCTGGCGAGATCCTGGTCATGTTCGTCGCGGCGCTGCTCGGCTGGCCGGCGCCGCTGCTGCCGATCCAGATTCTCTGGATCAACCTGGTGACCGACGGCCTGCCGGCTTTGGCACTCGGTGTCGAGCCGGCGGAGCCCGACATCATGCGCCGCCCGCCGCGGCCCCCGCATGAGCCGGTCATCACGGGGCCGCACGGCCTGCGGATGCTCGCGCACGGCGTGCTGATCGCCGCGGTCACGCTGGGTGGCTTCGCCCTGGCACTAGGCAGCGAAGGTGGAACCCTTGCGCAAGCGCGCACCGTCGCCTTCTGCGTCGTCGCATACGCGCAGCTGCTCTACGCCTTCGCCTGCCGCGGCGAACGCTACACGGCGCTCGAGATGGGTCTGTTTTCGAACCCGTACCTGTGTGGAGCGATCGCCATCTCGGGGCTGCTGCAACTCAGCGTGGTGGCGCTGCCGTTCGCGCAGCCGGTGTTCCGGGTACCAGTCACCCCGTCATGGGAGTGGGGCGCGGTCGCGCTGCTGGCGCTGCTCCCGCTGACGATCGTGGAAGTCGCCAAGCTGCTGCGGCGCGGGTTGCGACGTCGCCGCAGCTAACGGCGCCGCCGCGCGCTTCACGCCGCGTGCAACTGACTCGCGCCGGCGCGCGCGTCAACGACCAGCGAATGCTTCCCCCCGGTCTCAACCGCGGTTTGCCAGCGCCGCAAGCCGTCGCGGATATATTCGGGGTCGATGTCCAATATCTCGCAGATGTACGCGAAGTCGAAACTGGCCGCCTCGGGATCCGCCACTGGTGGGTCGTCGTCCATCATCCACGCCTCCGCCTCGCGGAAGAGCCGCCGCCCCTGGCCGTCGCGCGCCAACGCATACTTGGTGAAACAATGCAGCGCGTCCTCGAGAACCGCGACCAGCAGCTGATACTCGCCGCGCTTCGCCGGACCCTGGCGGCGCACCGTGGCGAAGAATTGCGAGGGAACCACGACATCTGGTTGTATGAGTTCGTCGGCCCGGCTGACGGATTCGTCGGTCATCGTGGTAATCTCCTTTCACCTAGGTAGCGTCGTCAAGGCAAGTGACGGGCCAGCAGGCTAGCGCCCGTGCCCCCATGCATTTTGTTCAGGACAACTCTGACGATGGGATGTGCCTGCGCAATCTGTTCGCAGCGCTCGGAATGCACGCAACGTGACCACCAGTCTGGGAAATGGGAACCGGGGGCGCGTGAATGTCTCAGGCGTGCGACGACGGAAGGCGGCGATTTGTAGAGTCTGCCTGTTGGCGCACCACTGGCGATCGGCAAGGGTTGTGCGAGGCAAGCCAGCGGGAGCGCGCCGATGATCAAGGAAGCCCTCTTCTACGAACCGATCGCAGGCGGCCGCGTCCTGTGCACCCTCTGCGCGCTCGAGTGCAAGATCGCCGCCGGGCATCGTGGCGCCTGTGGGGTGCGGGTCAACGTCGATCAAACCTTGTATACGCTGGTCTACGACCGAGTCGTCGCTCGGCACATCGACCCTATCGAGAAGAAGCCGCTCTTCCACTTCCGCCCGGGCAGCCAGGCCTATTCCATCGCCACCGTCGGCTGCAACTTCCGCTGCCTGCATTGCCAGAACTTCGAGATCTCCCAGGAACCGAAGGGCAAGACGCCGCCGATGCGCTCGAACGGCGGTGCCGTGTCAGACATCCTCTGCGTGTCGCTGCGCGACGTGGCGGCGCGCATCCCCGGTGAGGTGATCACGCCGGAGGAGCTCGTTCGAGTTGCCGAACGCAGCAACTGTCGCAGCATCGCGTACACCTACACCGAGCCGACGGTCTTCTTCGAGCTCGCGTACGACACGGCCCGACTAGCGGCGGCGGACGGTCTCGCCAACGTGTTCGTGACCAACGGCTACATCGGCGCCGAGGCGCTGGCGACGATTGCCCCGTACCTCAACGCCGCCAACATCGACTTGAAGAGCTTCAACGACTCGGCCCACAAGCGCATGACCGGCGCCCCCCTACAGCCCGTACTCGACGGCATCCGCGCCTACCACCGCTTGGGCATTTGGATCGAGGTCACCACCCTGGTCATCCCGGGCTACAACGATTCCGACCAGGAGCTGCGGCACATCGCCGAGTTCATCTGCAGTGTGAGCCCCGACATCCCGTGGCACGTGACCCAGTTCTACCCCGCCTTCCGGCTGCTCGACCGTCCCCCGACCCCGGCGGCAACGCTGCACCGCGCACGCGCCCTCGGCGAGGCCGCCGGCCTGCGCTACGTGTACGAAGGCAACATCCCGGGGGCCGGCAACGAGAGCACGTACTGTCATGCGTGCCAGGCACTCCTGGTCGAACGCCACGCCTACTTCGTGCTCGACAACCGTCTGCAGGGCCCCCACTGCCCCGAGTGTGGTACGCTGATCCCAGGGGTGTGGAGCGAGCCGGAACAATAGGGAACACGAGCCCCGAGCATAGAGGAGCCGCTGATGGACACCTCGAAGACAACGTCGCAGACCGGACCCGTCCGAGTCGAAAGTCTCATGCGGCCATCGCCGGCGGCGACCACGCCCACCGAGATCCTGGCCGTGGCACGCGCCGTCATGGAACGCGAACACGTCCACCAGCTTCCGGTCATCGAGAACGGACAGCTCGTCGGTATCCTCGCCGAACGCGACCTCCACGCCCATACCGGGTACCTCGACCGCACCAAGGTCGACGCCGCCATGACCTGGAACCCGATCACGATCGCGCCCGGGACCACGGCGCAGGCCGCGGCACAGCTGCTGATCGACAAGCAGATCAACGCCGTGCCCGTCGTCGACAACGGGCGCATGGTCGGCATCGTTTCGCGCACCGATCTGCTGCAACTGCTGGTGCGACTCTTGGAACCGAGCTGAGCGAGCGGGACGTTTCAGGCGTCGGCCGCGGGCCGGTCACCGTGAACGCCCAGGCCGCTGCCCGCGCCACAGCGGCCGGCCATCGTCGTCACGCAGCTTGACTGTCTGATTCCCCTTCTTCACCTCTGCCGCGATGATCGCCGGCTTCCCCTCATACGTGACCCGCGAGCCGCGCACGTCGAGGTGCTCCTTCGCCTCGATCGTGAACCCGTGGTCGGCCAGGTAGGAAGACGGTCCCAGGTGGATGGCGACCTCTTCCTTGTCGGTCTTCAACTGCACATGGATCCCGCCGCCGCGACGCCCGCCATCCTTGGCGATCTTCTCGACACTCACAACCTCGCCACTGACGCTCTCCACGGTCTTCGGGTCGTACATCGACGCGCCGGGCCCGCGGCCGCCACCCCGCTGCGCCAGCAGTTGACCGGCACAAACAAAGCTCACGGTAATGAGGACGATGACGGGCACCACACTGCGCGATGGTCGTTCATAGTCTTGCTCTTCCATGGATGCCTCCGGCACTCGGGCTATCGATGCGCTGGGCCAAAAGCGAGTTCCGGGCCAAGGGCACCAATGTAGAACGGACCGCCAACATCCCAGTGGGGCACCTCGCGAATCGAGGACGACACTCTGCAATCCTTTGCACATCCGAGAAACCGGCGGTGCGGCCTCGGCGCCCTTGACCGGCGGCCACGCGCTCTCTCGGCTTCCAGCGGGTGACGGACACGATCGGCGGCATCGTGCGCGCATGGATCTGCACGACGCTAGCGCTGCGGTGGCGGGGCCAGAGCCGATCGACGGCGACGCTACGCCGGCGTGAAGCGACACGGCATGCGCTTGATGCCGTGGATGAAGGCCGACAGCAGCATGTCCGGCGCGCCGCTGATCTCGATGTCCGGCAGGCGCCGGAACAACTCGTCGAACATCACGGCGATCTCACGCCGCGCCAGGTTGGCGCCGAGACAGAAGTGCGGGCCACCGCCGCCGAAACCGACGTGCTCGTTCGGCTCGCGTGTGACGTCGAAGCGATAGGGATCGGGGAACGCCGCGTCGTCGCGGTTCGCCGCGGTGTACCACATCACGACCTTCTCACCGGCCTTGATGGGTTGGCCGCTGAGCTCGGTGTCGGCCGTCGCGGTGCGCCGGAAATGCATCACCGGCGTGGCCCAGCGCACGATCTCCTCGACCGCGGTCGGGGTGACACGGGCGAAGGCGTTCTGCCACTTGGCACGTTCGTCGGGAAAGTCGGTGAGCGCCTTCATGCCGTGGCTGATGGCGTTGCGCGTCGTCTCGTTGCCCGCCACCACCAGCAAGATGAAGAACGAGCCGAACTCCTGGCCGGAAAGGCGTTGGCCTTCCACTTCGGCGTGCATCAGTGCCGAGGTGATGTCGTCGCGCGGGTCCTCGAGCCGTTGCCGCCCGAGCTCTTGCGCGTATTGCGACAGCTCCATACCGGCCGCCATCAGCTCTTCGATCGTGGTGGCGTACTCCGGATCGCCGACCCCGAGGATGGTATTGGTGAGCTCGAAGATGCGCGCGTAGTCCGCCGGCGGGATGCCCATCATGTCGCAGATGATCTCGAGCGGTAGCGCCGCGGCAACGTCGCGCACGAAATCACACTCGCCGCGCGGCGCCACCGCATCGACGATCTTACGCGCCTTCTCGCGGACCGTCCCTTCGACCTTGGCGACCATGCGCGGCGTGAAGCCGCGGTTGACCAGCAGGCGCAGCTTGGTGTGTCGCGGCGCATCCATGTTGATCATCGAGCCGAAGAACTCCGCCAACTCGATCGGCAGGTCGCCGATGTTTGACCCCTGGCCGGAGACGAACAGCTGCGGATTGCGGCTCACCGTCCACACGTCCGCGAAGCGCGTCACCGACCAGAAGCCCGGCCCCTTGGGGATGCCCGGGTACTCGAACTCCTCGTGGAAGGACACCGGTCGTTCGGCGCGGAGCTTGGCAAAGCACGCGTCGCGATCGGTGCGCATCCAGAATGCCGGGTCGCCGAACTTCATCTCGTCGACCGTCAACGTGGTTTGCGGCGTCGGATTCATCGCGCCCTTATACCGCGAACGTCGTCAGAGTCCACCGTGCGCCGGCTCGCGCTCGAATACCCGCCATTGGCCGTCGACGAGTCGTTCGTGCGGCACATAGCGCCCCTTGTACGCCATCGATGGGCACGCGCCGACGTACAGCCCGAGATACAGATAGCGCAGCCCCCACGTCCGGCACAGTGCCAGCTGCTTGAGGATCGAGTAGGTACCCGGACTGAAGCGTGCAAAGGCTGGGTCGTAGAAACAGTAGACGGCAGAGAGCGCGTCGGCGGCTCGATCGGCGATGGCCACGCCGACCAGCTGCCCTTGGTAGCGGTACGACAGCTCGAGGGTGTCGACGCACGTCTCGACCAGAAACTGCTCGTAGCCGCGCGCGTCGAGGCGGTCATCTCCGATGAGCAGCCCGCGCTCCGCCTTGTGCCGGTTGTACAGCGCCACCTTCTCGCGCGTCAGCGTCGGCCGCCGCACAACGGTGTGCAGCAAGGCCTCGCCGCGGCGGAAGACGCGGCGCTGCGTCTTGGTGGGGACGAAGGTCCGCTCATCGAGGCGGATGGCCTCGCAGGCGTGACAGGTCGGACACGCAGGCCGATACAGCAGCACGCCCTGGCGACGATCGCCGGCTGCGAGACGTCGCGTCAACTCGCTACGGCGCAGCGCGCGCGCCGGCAGGCGCAAGGGCAGGCGTGCCGTCTGGCCGCGGATGTAGGGGCAACGGAACGGGGCATCGTGCACCAACCACTCCGGCGGATCACCCGGCAAACGATGCGGCTCAGCCCGTTGCATCACGCTCCCCGCTCACGGTCGCGACGGCCGCAGCGACAGGGTGTACAGACGTTTGCCGCCGCTGTTGATGATGTCGACGGCCAGATCACCGGCGGCGTCGACGCGCACCTCGCCGAAGTTGAACCACGACTTGGCCTGCTCGAAGCCTTGCGCCGGGTCGGCGTTGTCCGGGAAATGAAACAGTTGCTGCGGGTGCAACGTGACGTCGACCTCGGTCTTCGGAAGGACGCCGGCGTTCAACGGCCCGGTGTCGATCTCGTACAGCTGAAACTTGGGTGCGTCGGCGAACGGCGTGTCGCGGAAGACGGCGGCGAAATGGATGTCGGTGGAGATCCAGATGGTGTTGTTGATGTCGCGGGCGCGCAGAAATTCCACGATGTCGAGCAGCTCATGCTCGAAGCCGGTGGAGTGATCGAAGTTCGCCCAGCCGTCGCGGCCGCGCTCGGTGCTCCCGGTGGGTACCGACAACGGCACGCTGGTCACGATGACCTTCCAGGTCGCGTCGGACGTCCGCAGCCCTTCCTTGAGCCACGCCAGTTGCTCCGTGCCGAGCATCGTCTTCGGATGCGCGGTATCGTCCGGCGCACTATTCGGGTCGCGGTACTGCCGCGTATCGAGCAGAAACAGCTCGACATGTCGGCCCCAGCGCACGGCGCGGTAGAGACGGTGCGACGTCTGCACCGCATCGGGAAACGGATTGTAGTCAACGAAGGCCTGCAGGCCGATCGGCAGGAGGTGGCGATCGGGTGGATAGGGCGGAACGGCGCCGACGTCGTGCTGCGGATCGAAGTCGTTCAGCACCTCGTGGTCGTCCCACACGCCATAGTACGGGGTCGCGGCCAGCAACTGGCGCAACGCCTCGTCGTCACGGTTGTACTTCCAGTACGACCAGAAGGCGGGCAAATCGGACGCCGGCTGCGCCGGGCCGGGGATCTGCTGATTGCCGTAGCGGCCGGTGGGCAGGCAGGGATCGTCGGCGTAGATCATGTCGCCCAGGCCGATGAAGAAGTCGGGCGCACGGTCATTGATGGTGCGGAAGATCAGATAGCCGTCGGTCCGGTCGCGGCAGGTGTTCTGTCCGGCGACGTCGCCGCCCCAGATGAAGCGCACCGCGGCGGGGTGCTCGTCGTCGGGCGCGGTGCGGAACGAGCCCGCGACGCCTGCGGCGGGATCAGGTGTGTCGGCCGGATCATCGAGGCACCACACCTGGTAGCGATAGCGCGTCTCCGGCCGCAGGCCGTCGAGCCGCACGTGCGCCGTGTAGTCGTGCGCGGGCGGCGCGGCGGCGCTCGCCGACAGCACGGCCGGTCGCCCCGGCTCGTCGACGGTCACGCGCACGTGGCTCTGCCGTTCGCAGCGCGCCCACACCACGGCGGTCGACGGCGTCACCTCGCCGACGGCCACCCCGTGGGTGACGGGCGGCCCGCCGCGCCGGAGAAACGCCGGGGCGCACGCGATGGCGAGACACGGGAGCACTGCGACGATGACTCGGGTTGGCGCCGGCACCTTCACCATGGCTGCGGCGGAGGCTATGCGCCCGCGGGTTACAGTGCAAGCGGCGGCACGCATCGCACGTTGCGCGGCGCGCGCCGCCGGTGTTAGCCAGTATGGCATGCTGTCGATTCCAACTTGCGCAGACCGCCGGAGCGCGCCGGAACGCACACGTCTCTTGAGGCGGCACATGCAGTGAACCGCGTGCGGGCACGTATCTACGACGCGGTCATCGTCCACATGACCGCCGGCTGGTACGGCGCGGTGCTGGAGCGCGTGCCGGAACGTTGCCGGCTGTTGGACGTCGGGATCGGCACGGGCAGCGCGTTGCTCGAAAACGCCGAAAAGGTCGTGAAAAAGGATCTGCACGTGACCGGCATCGACATCGATGCCGACTATGTCGAGCGGTGCCGGCGGGAGATCGCGCGGCGTCGGCTCGGGCAGCGAGTCGCGGTGCGACTCGAGTCCGTCTACGACCACCAGGGTGGTCCATACGACGCCGTCTACTTCAGCGGCAGCTTCATGCTGCTCCCCGACCCAGCGCGCGCGCTGCAACACGTCGGCCCGCTGCTGACTCCGGGCGGCCGGATCTATTTCACCCAAACGTTCGAGCAGCGGCGGTCAACTGTGCTGGAGATCCTCAAGCCGCTGCTGCGACTCGTCACC
>Ga0335082_10009027_pt1 | contig 10852 bp, 13 predicted proteins | sample Lox_Sample_41_FD_206718 | JGI IMG/M metagenome (GOLD analysis project Ga0335082, IMG submission 206718) | Soil microbial communities from Loxahatchee National Wildlife Refuge, Florida, United States - Lox_Sample_4.1 | ecosystem: Environmental > Terrestrial > Soil > Wetlands | place: USA... | reverse complement strand
AGATTCTAGCACTGGCAGATTGACAGAGGGCCGGTGGAATCACCGCGGATCGCGGTGTGGAGCGGGGTGCGCTATGACGCGCCGGAATTGCGCCACGGCTGACCCACAAGGGGCGTCTGCGCCGCTCGTCGTGTAAGATGCTTGCCGCAAGATTTCTCTATGCTAAGGAGGCGATATGAAGACCATTCCGCGGTTGATGTTGGTAGTAATCGTGTCCGGGCTCTGTTGCATGGCGCTGTTTGCACAGGAGAATAAGGCCGCCGCAAAACCCAAGGCAGGGGCCAAGGCGGCGGGTTCTGCGCAATCGATGCCGATGGCTAAACCGGCGCCCGAGATGACCAAGCTGATCAAAATGCTGTCGGGGAACTGGAACGTAGCCGAGAAGCACGAAAAGAATCCCATGATGCCCAACGGCGGAACAGGAAAAGGTACGGCCAAGATCTGGGCCGGCCCCGGCGGACTGTCATTGATGGAGAGTTATCAGTCCGCGGGCGCCATGGGTAGCTTCAAAGGCATGGGCACCTGGTGGTGGGATCCCAAGACGCAGGCCTTCCGCGGGCTGTGGTGCGATAACATGACGCCCAATGGTTGCGACAGTAGCGGTTCCACCAAATGGGAAGGCGACAATCTGGTGGGCACGATGGAAGCCGATATGGGCGGAGGGCAAATGATGATGATGAGATTCGTCTACTCCGACATGACGCCGGATTCCTTTGTCATGACTATGGAAATGGGCCCCGATGCCAGCAAGATGCAGAAGAGCGCGATCTTTACCTATACCCGCGCCGCTGCACCGGCAAAGATGTAGGAGCGAGGGGACCAATTCTTGAGCGCCAAACCGGGGCTCCCGTCCGAGATGGGCGGGACCCGGTTAGGCTCACGTTTTCTATTGAAGCCTGCGCCAGCTTGCACTAGACTTGGCCGACTCTTCTCAGGAGGATTCCCCCAATGCAAATTCGTTCAAGCTTGATCGTAGTTCTCGTTCTGCTGGGGTGCGTACTCGCAGCGCCTCTAGCGGCGCAGAATTCCGAGCAGATGCCTTATGCGTCCATGGCTTCCAGCAAGTTCATGAGCTTGCCGATGCTGCCCGCCTGCATGACCCTGTCGGCGCAGCGCGGCGACCCGATGAAGGGTCCTGCAGTCCTGCTGCTGAAGTTTAAGAGCGGCTGTGTTGTGCCCTGGCACTGGCATAGCGCGTCCGAGAACCTGATGATGGTTTCCGGCAAAGCCAAAGCTGAGATGAAGCCGGGCGGGGCCCACACGATGACCGCAGGCGACTACCTCTTCCTGGCCGGCAAACAGGTGCACCAGTTCACGTGTGTTAGTACGTGCGTCGTGTTTGATGTGATTGACGCCGCCTTTGATATCCACTACGTAAATGCTGACGGGAAAGAGATCCCGCCTGAACAGGCATTGAAGCCAATGGCGCCAAAGAAAATGTGATGCCATCTTGCTCTGCCGGACAATGCGGAGCGGCGGACACCGACGAGCGTCCGCTGGCTAGCGGCGGTACTTCATCCTGATTCCATTACGTTGCGCAATTGAATTTGCGCCGTCGGATGCCTCTGCGGTAACGTTCGACTAGTGGAGCATCCCTGCTATCGCTGTCAGGCCCTGATCGAAGAGGGCATTGCGTTCTGTCCGCACTGCGGTGCTCCGCAGATCCGTGTTGTTGCTCCTGAAGAGAACGGGGCGGCAATGCCTCCGTTGTCGCCCGGCGCTCCCGTAGAACTTTCTGCTCCGGTTCCCCCTGCGCCATGGCCATCAGGCACGATACCCTATCATCCGACTGGCGGGATTCAGTGGGAGCTCGCATGGCCAGGCGCCCTGTTGGCCGGAGCCGGCGCCGCCGTCCTTACGGCGATCCCTTTTGTTTCTCTCGGCTGCTGTCTTTGGATGCTGGGCGCGGGCGCGCTCGCAGCGGCACTCTACCAGCGCCGAGTACCAGGCTTGACGATGACCCCGGGAATGGGGATGAAGGTCGGTGCCCTGGCAGGGGTTTTCGGGTTTGTGATTAACGCGGCCATAACCACGTTGTCGTTTCTGGCATTCCGCTCCGCCGGCAGTCTTCGCCGCGCCATGCAGGAACAGATGGAAAAGCAAATGGCCAACTCGCCTGATCCCAAGGCGCAGGAAATCATGCAGCGCATGGTGGATTGGATGAGCACGCCCCAGGGCGCCGCGACGCTTATGGTCCTGGTACTGTTGGTGCTGGCGATCGTGTTCTTGCTCTTTACCGCGGCTGGGGGAGCGCTCGGGGCCTCGATGGTCGGCAAGAAACGGGAATTCCATTGATCACCGACCGTTGTGCGCAGGATCACAACCGCACACGCAGGAAGTTGCTACTGCTGGAGGCTTTTCGTATGATTCGAGGGGCATGATGAAAGCCTCCGCCAGCTCGTCCCACCTCCGCGAAAAGTCGCAAATCCTTTCCGCTTCTGAAATTGAACGTACGCTGGTCCGCCTGGCGCACGAAATCGTCGAGAAGGACAACGGAGTCGCCAACCTCGGTCTGGTGGGAATTATGCGTCGTGGCGTACCTTTGGCGCGGCGTCTGGCCAAGGTTCTGGGGCGCATCGAGAAGACCGAGGTCCCTGTGGGCACCCTGGACATCACCCTCTACCGTGATGACCTTTCCACCGTCGGCCATCGTCCTGAGGTGCGAAAGAGCGCGATGGAGTTCGACATCCAGGACAAGAACATCATCCTGGTGGATGACGTCCTCTATACCGGCCGGACTACGCGGGCGGCGATGGATGCTCTCTTCGATCACGGGCGGCCGCGCCGCATTCAACTCTGTGTTCTGATCGACCGTGGCCACCGCGAACTGCCGATCGAGGCCAGCTTCGTCGGGCGCACCATCCATACGACGGACCGCGAAATGATCGAAGTGGGGCTGCAGGAAACAGATGGCGCCGACAAGGTGTTGCTGGTGGAGCAGGTGGCCGAGGAGCCATGAAGCCGCAATTGCACGCCTTGCTGGGGATTGAGCAGCTCACCAATCAACAGATCGAGGCCATGTTGGCGCTGGCCCGCCGCATGGATCCCAGCCGCCCCTCGCAGTTGCTGCATGGCAAGCGCGTGGCCCTGCTCTTCTACGAGTCCTCCACCCGTACCCGGACGTCATTTGAATTTGCTGCCAAAACCCTCGGCGCAACCACGACACTGGTGACACCGGTCTCTTCCAGCATCGAAAAGGGCGAGTCGCTGATTGATACCGGCTGGACGGTTGCCAGCCTGGGAGCGGACGCCATCGTTATGCGCCACGCCAACAGCGGCGCCGTCTATCTGCTGGCGCGTTATGTGCAGGTGCCGATCGTGAACGCGGGTGATGGCATGCATCAGCATCCTTCCCAGGCGCTGCTCGACGCTCTGACCATCACCAACCACAAGAAGAAGCTCAGAGGACTGCGCGTGGTCATCGTGGGCGACGTGTATCACAGTCGGGTGGCCCGGTCTAATGCCGAACTGCTCTCCCGCTTCGACGCAAGTGTTGTCTTCAGCGGCCCGCCCGACTTAGTGCCCGAAGTTGCGGCCACCATCGCACCCGGGGTAACCGTCTGCCACGATCTGAATATCGCTCTGCAGGGAGCCGACGTTGTGATGGCGCTGCGGGTACAGCGGGAGCGACTGGCGGGCAAAGACATCAGCGTTGAAGACTACATGGCCAGCTACCAGATCACACCGCAACGCATGAAGCTGGCCAAGCCGGACGCTATTCTCATGCATCCCGGGCCCGTGATTCGCGGCATGGAGTTGACCAGTGAAGTAGCCGATGGGCCGCAATCCTGCATTCACGAGCAGGTCCGCAATGGAGTAAAGACACGCATGGCGATTCTGGCCATGCTGCTGGGAGCAGCGCGCACGGAATGACTGGCACTGACTCATTGCTCATCGCACGTGGCCGCGTCGTCGATCCTGCCGCCGGCGTGGACCAGGAAATGGATGTGCTTTTACGTGACGGGCGCGTCGCCGCGGTGGCGTCACCGGGCAAGCTGCGGGGGCAGGCCGGACGGACGTTCAACGCGAAGGGATGTATCGTCGCTCCCGGCTTCATCGATCTCCACGTACATCTGCGCGAGCCCGGACAGGCCCACAAGGAGACCATCGCAACTGGAACTGTGGCGGCAGCGGCGGGCGGATTCACCTCGGTTTGCGCCATGCCCAACACCGTACCGGTCAACGATTCGCCGGAGATCACGCGCTGGATGCAGTCCCCGGAGCGCGGCGCGCTGGGCAACGTCTTTCCCATCGCCGCTGCGACGGTCGGGTGCATGGGGGAAAAGCTCACGAACTTTGCTGCGCTCAAGCGAGCCGGCGCGGTTGCGGTCAGCGATGACGGCAAGCCGATTCTCGACGATCGGTTGATGGGCAAAGCGCTGCGTGCGGCCGCACGCTGGAAGATCCCCGTCGTGCAGCATGCGGAAGACACGCGCATGACCGCGGGCTGCTCGATGAACTTCGGACCAACTTCGTTTCGCCTGGGCGTACATGGCATGCCGAACGCTGCCGAGGCGAGCGTCGTCGAACGCGACATTTCGCTGGCGCGCATGACTAAGGGGCATTTGCATATTGCGCATCTCTCCACTCGCGAGGCCCTGGACGCGGTGCGCCGTGCCAAGAAAGGCGGGCTGCCTGTCACTGCCGAGGTCACACCTCACCATTTCACTCTTGTGGATGCGAACGTCGGCGATTTCAACACACACTACAAGATGAATCCGCCACTGCGCTCCGCCGCGGACCGCGACGCCCTTATCGCAGGGATTCTCGATGGCACCATCGATGCCATCGCCACCGACCACGCGCCGCACGCCTTCCACGAGAAGCAGGTCGAGTTCGAAAAAGCTGCCTTCGGCATCACTGGACTGGAAACCGCCCTGGCGATCGCGATCACCGTCCTGCACCAGCACTTCAATTTGCCGCTGCCCCGGATCGTCGCACTGCTGTCATCGAATCCCGCCAAAATCTTCAGCCTTGAAGGTCGGGGCACCTTGAGGCAAGGTGCCTGCGCCGACGTTAGTATCTTCGATCCCAGGAAGGAGTGGACTTTCGATGCCTCACAGTCGTATTCGAAGTCGAAGAACACGCCCTTCGACGGCTGGAGCTTCAGCGGGAAAGTGGTGGCGACCATCGTTGGCGGGAAGGTTGTTTACGAGGGGTGAGGTGGCAGAGCTAGCCTTCAGACCAGCGTCTCGGACGTCGCAGTTTCGTGCGAGCCGGCCTCAGCCGACGGCAGCTCCCTTCAGGGTCGGTTGTCGAAGACAGGATCAGCAGCGCGGCGCTCGCCCCCAACCCAAGCCCAAGCCCAAAGCGCACTCCCAACCAATTGCCGTGCAGCCCGGCGAACTCACTCGCGACATCGAAGAAATTGAGCACAGCCACAGCGAGCAGCAAGCGCAAGGCGAAGCTTCGCGCAGTTCTGAACAGCAGGCCGAGCGCTGCCCCCACGTAGACGCCCAGGCATCGCGCGCAAACAGCCACAGGAACGCCTGCCATCCAGAACGACCGCTCCGGCCTCTGATGGCAAACCAGTGCAAAGCCGCGTTGCAAGGCCAATCCCAGCGGCAGAAAAGCATGCGTCAGAAAGTATGGAGTGGCGATGGCAACGCACGTAAGCGTGAGAGGCAGCAGAAGCCACCAAGTCCACCGGACACATACACTCTGAGATTTGATGGTCTCACTAGCCACTGGCGACTGACCACTGGCCACTACACAATCCCCATGCGCTTTCCCACCCGCTTCAACGTCTCCAGCCCCTGGTCCAATTCCTCGCGCGTGTGGGTTGCGGTCATGATGGTACGAATCCGTGCTTTGCCTTCCGGCACCGTCGGAAAGGCGATGCCCGTTCCCATCACGCCCTCCTTGAACAGCTCGCGCGAGAAGTCCATGGTGAGACGGCCGTCGCCAACGATGATGGGCGTAATCGGCGTCTCGCTTGCCGGTGTGTTGACGCCGCCGATGTTGAAGCCGAGGCTGCCCAGCTCCTTCTTCCAATAGCGGGTGTTCTCCCACAGCTTCTCGATGAGCTCCGGCTCCTGCTCTAGCACATCGAATGCGGCAATGCAAGTGGCCGCGACCGACGGCGGATGCGAGGTCGAGAACAGAAACGGCCGCCCCCGATGGTAGAGGAACTCGATGAGATCGCGCGTGCCGCACACATATCCGCCCAGCGCGCCGATGGCTTTCGACAGCGTGCCCACCTGCACATCCACGCGCCCGTGCAGTTTGAAGTGGTCCACCGTGCCACGCCCGTTGCGGCCCAGCACGCCGGAGGCGTGCGCGTCGTCCACCATCATGATGGCGCCGTATCTTTCGGCGAGGTCGGTCAATTGCGGCAGTGCGCCGATGTCGCCGTCCATGGAGAACACGCCATCGGTGATCAGTAGCTTGTGACCTGGCTCGCTCTTGACTTCATTCAAGAGCTCCTCGGCGTGGGCGACGTCTTTGTGGCGGAAGACCTTGATTTTGGCGCGTGAGAGCCGTGCCCCGTCAATGATGCTGGCGTGGTTCAGTTCATCCGAGATGATGATGTCTTCTTTGCCAAGGATCGCCGAGACTGTGCCCGCATTGGCCGTGAAACCGGACTGAAAGACAACGCAGGCCTCGACGTTCTTGAAGCGCGCAATCTTCTCCTCCAGCTCCATGTGCAGCGACATGGTGCCCGCGATGGTACGCACCGCGCCTGAGCCGACACCATATTTTTTCGTCGCTTCCAGTGCGGCCTCGCGCAACTTGGGATGCGTGGTGAGGCCGAGGTAATTGTTGGAGGCAAGGTTGATGACCTTCTTGCCGTCGAAGGTGCATACCGGCGCCTGCTCATCCTCAAGCACGCGCAGCTTGAAGTAAGTACCCTTCTGCTTCAGGTCATTCAGTTGGTCGGTGAGATACGTGAGCGGATTGGTGCGAGTGGTAAGGGTTGCCATCGATCGCTCCGAGTCGAAACCCGCCTATTTTATCGCGCCTTCGATCGTTGAGCCGGGGGGACATCAGACGAATGGGTCACGCTGCGGGATGGCCGGGCCTCAGGCGGAACCTATCTTCCCCTGGCGGGCGGGCGGGCGTTAGTGAGAAGATGGGCTGGCAACAAGGAGAATTCTGAATGCCGCAACTGATGAGAACCTCCAATCCCGCCTTGAGAGGCGACACCTTCCGCGCCGGCGCGGCGACCTACGGTGAGGGCATGACCATTTCCGGCGCCGTGAACAAGACAGGTATCCTGCTTATCTGCTGCGTCGCCACCGCCGCCTGGACCTGGAACCGGTTCTTCAACGCTACCTCGCCGGAAGAGGCGATGCAGGCCATTGGACCGATGATCCTCATCGGCGGCATCGGCGGATTCATCCTGGCGATGATCACGATCTTCAAGAAGGAATGGTCGCCGGTGACGGCGCCCATTTACGCCCTCCTCGAGGGTCTGGTGCTGGGCGGGGTCTCAGCGATGCTGGAGCTGCGCTTCCGCGGCATCGCCATTCAGGCGGTAGCGCTCACCTTCGGGACGCTGGTCGCGATGCTCCTCACGTATCGTTCCGGCCTCATTCGCATGAGCGACAAGTTGCGGCTCGGCATTGTCGCAGCCACCGGCGGAATTGCCGTGTTCTACCTGCTGCAGTTCATCCTGGGGTTTTTCGGCGTGCACTTCACCGCAGTCAACAGCGCCAGCCCGATCGGCATCGGCTTCAGCATCATCGTCGTGATCGTCGCTGCGCTGAACCTCGTGCTCGATTTCGATCTTATCGAGAACGGCGCCCGTTATGGCGCGCCGAAGTACATGGAGTGGTACAGCGCCTTCGCGCTGATGATCACGCTGATCTGGCTGTACTTCGAGATTCTGCGGCTGCTGTCGAAGTTCCGCAGCCGATGAGGATCGGAGGGCGATACCCCGGAAATGGACAAAACGCTGATCCCAAGTATCATCTCCGGCGCAGTGGCGCTCATAGCTGCTGTCATCGCTGTAATCGGTCAGCTTCGCGTCAAGAAGGTTGAAGGAGAACTAGACAGGCAAAGGAAGGAAGCCGAACGGCGGGCCGAGATCGAAAAGACGACCAGAAGGTTCCGCGAGCCCCTGGGACGCGCCGCCTACGACCTGCAAAGCCGCATCTTCAACATCGTGAAGATTGGCTTTCTCGATCTGTATCTCAAGAATGGCGACAGGCGCACGCGTGCGTACGCCACCAAGAATACGGTATTCCTCATCGCGCAGTACTTCGCCCAGGCCGAGCTGGTTCGTAAGGAGATTCAATACATCGACCTGGGCGCCGACGACCAGACCCGCCGCCTGAGCGAATTACAGGACGGCATCTACGCCCTTTGGCAGACCGATCGGTTCGGCCCGCTGCTGCGCATCTTTGCCGGCGAGCAGCGCGCCATTGGCGAACGCATCATCCGCGAGGGAACACGTGGGCCGGAGTGCATGGGATATGCCTCCTTTCTCGATTCCTACAAGGCCAAGCCGGACGCGTTGCTGTGCGCTCTGGAAGACGAAATCATGTCTCTCGGCTCTTCCCTGGAGCGGGCACGACCACGCTTGTTGGCGCTGCAGCATGCGCTCGTGGACCTTCTGGAGTTCCTCGACCCGGATGGCGTCCGTTTTCCGAAAAGGGCCCGCACCAAGCTTGAGGCTTGATGCAACGAAGCCGGGGTGCGCGAGCAAATCCGGCGCACCGTGATCCACGAATTCGGGCACTACTTCGGCATGAGCGAGGAGCAGCTTAGGGGTGTATAGGCGACGATACGGTCAGTGGGCTTTTGCGTACATAGCCAACCTCAATCGGTTCGCCTGCTTCCACACCCGTGGTTGGTCCCTATTTATGAATTTGGTACTACGTCAGCAATTAACACCTCCTCTAGAATGCGGGGGCTGCATACTTATGGCGTGGGAAGCCTGACGGAAATACTGTTCCGCGAAGACCCTCAGCCGCCTCCCCACTTCGCACCTTCGCGATTCCACCGTTCAAGTTTTCGTTCGGCATCCACTATCCGGCGCGCTCACGTGGCCGCGGTCTGTTACCGGCTGCGCGGTGGTGAGCCAGAGTTCCTCCTGGTGCGCACCAGAAACGGCCATTGGACGTTTCCCAAGGGCGGGGTGGATGAGGATGCAACCCACGCCGACGCTGCTGCGCGGGAGGCCTATGAAGAGGCCGGCGTACGAGGTTGGGTGGAGCGAGCCCCTTTCAGCTCCTACCGGCATTGCAAACCCAGCCGGCTACGTTCACGCAAACATGTGACTCTGGTTCACGCTCATCTGTGCGAGGTCAGGCACCTTGTGCCACCAAGCGAAGAGTACCGCAACCCAACCTGGTTCACCGCGGCGAAGGCCAAGCGACGCCTGCGGAAGTTCCGGACGTCCGAGTTCGCGGCCGAGATCAGCGGCGTGATTGACCGGGCAACCGAGCGCATCCTGCGCCGCTAACGGCTGGCGGAAATCGTCCGGAAAGTACGGCTCGATTCAGCCCAAGTATCTCCTGATACGCGCGCTCCTCATGACGCTGCCTAACCCGCTTGTATGATGGTGCCTGGCTGTCGTGGAAAGAGGGGACTCGCATGCAATTGAGCGGCAACACGATCCTCATTACCGGGGGCGGAAAGGGTATTGGCCGTGGCCTGGCCGAGGCGTTTCACGCTAAGGGGAACCAGGTGATTATTGCTGGACGCGGGCACCAAGCACTGTACGAGACGGTATCGGCCAACCCGGGCATGAAGAGCGCCGTGCTCGATATGACCGACGCGGAGGCGATTGTTCGCTTTGCTGACCACATAAAGCGGGAAGATCCCGGCCTGAATGTGGTGATTCTCAACGCCGGCATCATGCGGACGGAATCGGTACACAGTGGCGAACTGGCAGATGCAGAGGCGATCATTGCGACGAACCTGCTGGGGCCGATTCGTCTCACGACTGCGCTTCTGCCTGCACTTCTGTCGAAGGAACGGGCGACCATCATGACCGTATCTTCCGGGCTGGCGTTCGTGCCGCTGGCCCACACTCCAACCTACTGCGCTACCAAGGCCGCAATCCATTCGTATACCCAATCGCTCCGCTATCAACTGCGACACTCGCCGGTGGAGGTACTGGAACTGATCCCACCGTATGTGCAGACGGAACTGATGGGGCCGGGACAACTCACCGACCCGAATGCTCTGCCACTCAAGGATTTTATTGCCGAAGCGATGCACATCCTGAAGCATTCGCCTGAGACGAAGGAGATTTGCGTCGAACGGGTAAAACCGTTGCGGCACGCTGAGGCGAACGGAAACTACGAGGTTTTCTACAAGACGTTCAATGAGCGCGCAGCTTCCACGCACACAACGCTGTAGCGCAGAGATGGTGCGTCTATCTGCTCGACACCAAAACAGGCGCTTAGGCAAGATCGTGGTCGAAGATGTGTACAGCAACATCCCAGGGGTCGTCATTCTCGACTGCGCGGCATTCCACTACGGTGTAACGCGCCTGTTCGTCCACGATGCCTTGCAGCACCTGCTCGAACTCCTGACTTCGCCAGCGGACTACAAGATGTTCTTTGCGGTCATACCCGCGACCCTGGCACAGTGGGCAAGCCATTTCGTGAGTCTTCAGTTTGCGGGCCATAGACACCTCCTCCTCGCTTGCTGCAGTCCCGGTCCACACGCCTCTTAGGCCTGCGTGTTTGGGCGGGAGTGGTCACGGCTTGCAAGCGGCCCGGTGCCGAACGGAATAGAGGTCGGATCCAGCCACGTGCGCGCCGGAGTATGAAGCAGGTTTCAGGTTCAGGTGCGGAGTCCAGGCGACGGCACCTTACACCGATGCGGACGCGCAAACTACTGCACCGGGAGACATACTAAGTAAACAGAAAGCCTGCCACGTCGTGCAGTGAACCTG
>Ga0335082_10009026_pt1 | contig 10852 bp, 10 predicted proteins | sample Lox_Sample_41_FD_206718 | JGI IMG/M metagenome (GOLD analysis project Ga0335082, IMG submission 206718) | Soil microbial communities from Loxahatchee National Wildlife Refuge, Florida, United States - Lox_Sample_4.1 | ecosystem: Environmental > Terrestrial > Soil > Wetlands | place: USA... | reverse complement strand
CGTTTTCCAAGCCGAAGTGGCAGGGAAAACCCCAGAGCAAGTCAGAGTACCATGCCGCGCGAGTGTGTAAGACTTTCCCTCCTAGTGGTTAGTTTGGTGCGAGGTAACAGGCGGTTGTGACTTTGAACCCGCGGCTTCATCGAGAGCTGTCATCCCTCCGCCGATCGAAGGGAGGCCGAGGACCTACCTCAGAAGTGCGCGCGCAGTTGCGGGAAGCTCTCCACCACCAGCAGGCGGCGGGAGTCCGCAGGGACGGCGACTTCCTCGTGCTCCAGCACCCAGGTCATGTCGTGGGGGACGAAGACGGCGTTCAGTCCCGCCGCCAACGCCGGGTTGACGTCCGACTTGGGGCTATTGCCCACCATCCAGGTGAACTCCGCGGCCAGGCCGTACTTGGCCACCACATCGCGATAGGTGGGCGCGTCCTTCTCGGCCACGATCTCCACCGCCGCGAAGTACTCCTTCAGCCCCGAGCGCTCCACTTTGCCCGACTGCTCGGCGAAGTCGCCCTTGGTCATGAGGATGAGGTGATGACGGCCAGCCAGGTAGTCCAGCGTCTCGGCCACCCCGGGCAGGACCTCCACCGGGTGCTCGGCGATGGCGTGGGCGATGCCGCGGATGGTCTCGTGCAGCGCCGGGGTCAGCGGCTCCACCGCCAGCCGCTCGAAGGTGTCCACCAGGGCGTGGGCGAAGCTATGCAGCCCGTAGCCGTGGCGCAGGATGCACTCCCGCTCCACCTCGTTCAGCACCTCCCGCACCTGTGCGGGGGAGTACTCCCGGTGGTTGAGGAAGGAGATGAAGCTGGCGATGGCGCGCTCGAAGTAGATGTTGTTCTCCCAGAGGGTGTCATCGGCGTCCACCAGCAGGGTCTGGGAGCCGGGAATCTTCGCGGGCGCGGGCATGCTTTGGGCATCATACCGCGCCCGGAGCAGGGCGAGTACCTCCGGACAGTGTCCTACCGGCCCTGTCCCAAGGAGAATTGACGAAGCCAGGCGGCCAGCCAGAAGATGAGGCCCTCAGCCCAACGACGGGGGATCCCCACATGGTCGCCATGTCAAACCCCGGGATGGGTCCTGATTCCGATTCGCCCGCGAACAGGACGTCACGTTTCCGCCCACAGGTGTCCCTGGCGGAGGAATTGGCACGGGCCCAGACCTTTACCGGCGCCAACGGCGCCGCCCTCGCCACCCTGGAGGGGGACAACCTGATCTGGCTAGGGGCGGTGGGCGAGAACCTGCCCAGGACTGGGGATCGCTGGTCGCTGGCGGGCAGCTTCGCTAAGTTGTGCCTGGGGCGCAAGACGCGGCCACAACGCTGTGACGACGTCGAGGTGGACGGCCGCGTGGATGCGGCCTTCCGCGGGCTGCATGCCAAGTCGCTGGCCCTGGCTCCCGTCCACGACGCCGGCAAGGTGACCGGCATCCTCGCGGTGTTCTCCGGCAACTCCCGTGCTTTCAACGGCATGCACACGGCCGTGTTGCAAACCGAAGCGGACGGTCTGGCCGAGTTGGTGCAGCAGGCGCGCCAAGCCGCCGGCGTCCAAGGTGAGAAGCAGAAGGAAGAGCAGCCGCCGGAGCAGAGGCTGCGCCCCGCCGGGTCGCAGCCCGTCGAGGTGGTCGCGCTGGCGCCGCCACCGCCCGCTCCGCCCGAGCCCAAGCCGGCGGCGATCGTGCCGCAGCCGGTGAAGTCGCCAGAGAGAGAGTTCGAGGCTCTCGAGTCCGCCTTCGTCTTGGTCCCTCCCCCAGTGGCCGGACCGCCGCCGGCTCCCGCTGCCGAGGTCGCGCCGCCGCCAGCGGCGGCGGCGCCGGCAGGGGCACCGGAGGCGGCGCCAGCCGTTGTTTCCACACCGCCGCCGGCGGCCGCCGCTACGCCGGCTCCGGTGGAGCGGCCGACCCTTCCCGGCTTTATGCCCTTATCGGCCACGGCGGCGGCCCTGGCCAAGGCCAAGCCCATCCCAACCCCGCCCGATCTGCTGGTGGATGCCAAGGTCCGCAAGCCGGTGACCTCGGTCGGGGTTCCGACGCCGCCCCCGGCGCCGGTCGCGGTGCCGCCGCCGCCGCCGGCTTTCACAGCCGTGCCGACGCCTCCGCCCACGCCCGCCGCAGTCTCAACTCCGGCCCCGGCCCCGGCGGTGAAGTTCGTGCCTCTGGCGAAGCCCGCTTCCAAGACCCCGCCACCGGGGAGCCTCCCGTCCGTGGCGACGCCCCCGGCCAGCGCTTCGAGCGCCAAGGCCGTCCCCAGCGAGGAGGAGAATTTCCTGCCGGCGGCGGTCGATCCCTTTGCTCACCATGCTCCCGTGCATGTGCGGCCGCCCCAGACGTGGCCGCGCTCCTATGCGGCCCCGGTGCGGCCGACTTTGGCCAACCTCGAGATCGGAGGACGCCGGAGCCGCGGTGGCACTTGGAAGCTTCCGCTGCTGGTCGCGACTGTGGCCGCGCTGGGACTGGGGATCCTGTGGTTCCGGACGCGCAGCCACGCGGCCCGGAGCCAGTCCGCGTCAGCCGTGACACAGGCCGCCCCGGCGCCGGTGGCGACCCCTCAGCCCGCGCCGCCGGCGTCCACCCCGGAAAGCCCGGTGGCGGCGACCCCGGCGCCGGCGGCGGAAACCGCCTCCGCCGCTACCCCCGTGCCGGCCTCCGCCGAAGGCAGCCGGCAGATAGTCACTGCGCAGCCAAGCTCTCCCCCGGCCAAGACGCAAGCGCCCGCCGCCGCGGCGCGCCCGACGGCCACGGTCGCGGCGCCGGCCGGCCTAGAGGTCAGAACGCCAGCGCCGGTGGCGGTGCCGGTAGCGACGCGCCCTCAGGGCCCGGCGCCCAAGACCCTGCTCGCTCTGCCGGCAGCCGCCCCCGCCAAGTTGCCCGACCTTCCCCGACCCGAGGCTCCGGCCGCCAACCTGGTCCGCCAGGCCTCGACCCCGGTTCCGGCGCAGCTCTTGCAGAGCGTCCCACCGGTCTATCCCGCGGCGGCTAAGTCGCTGCGGCTGGAGGGCGTGGTGCGGCTGAGTGCCAAAGTCAGCCCGCAGGGCACGGTCACGGAAGTGGTGTGGATCGCCGGTAACAGCTTCTTCAAGGACAGTGCGCTCTCGGCGGTGCGTCGCTGGCGCTACCGGCCGGCCTCCCTGGATGGGCAGCCGGTGGAGTCGACCGTCGAGATCGTCCTGAAGTTCACGCCGCAGTAGGCTGGCGAGACCGGGCGCGGGAAGCTGGTTCCCGCCTTCCCGCCTGGGATACAATCGCGCTTCTCCCATGACCGCCTATCCGCTCCGCTGGCTGACTCTCCTGCTCCTCCCGGCCGTGCTCGCTCCCTGGGTCCCCGCGCAGCGCCCCCCGCAAAAGAAGACACCTGCCGCGCCGGCCGCCGCCGCTCCCCGCCCCGAGGCCATCCTGGCCAGGTTCCGGACGGTGCGCATGCCCTTCCGCGCCACCCATCTCTCCGCCCGCGAGCGCCGCATGGTGCAGAAGCTGGTGGAGGCCTCGCAGTATCTCGAAGACATCTACTGGCGGCAGAGCGACCCCGACGGCCTCGCCCTGCTGCAATCCATGCAGGGCAGCAAAGACCCGCACGATGTCGCCGTGCGCCGCCTGCTCATGATCTTCGGCAGCCGCTTCGACCTGCTCGATGACAACCGGCCCTTCGCGGGTGACGAGCCCATGCCCCCGGGACGCGGCCTCTATCCCCGCGGCCTCACCCGCGGCCAGATCGAGCAATACGTGAAGGACCATCCCGAGAAGAAGGCCGAGATCTACAGTCCCTACACGGTGGTGCGGCGCGATGGTGACGACCTGGTGGGCGTTCCCTACCACGTCGCCTACCGCAGCTTCCTCGAGCCCGCTGCCAAGGCCCTGCGGGAGGCCGCCGCTCTCTCCAGCGATCCCGCCTTCGCCGCCTTCCTGCGGGCGCGCGCCAAGGCTCTGCTCACCGACGACTACTATCCCAGCGACCTGCTCTGGCTCGACCTCAAGGAGCCGCGCTGCGACGTCATCTTCGCTCCCTACGAGACCTACCTGGACGACGTGCTGGGGGTGAAAACCTCCTACGGCACGGCGGTCATGGTGCGCAACGAGGAAGAGAGCGCCAAGCTGGCCGTCTTCCAGAAGTACGTGGCCGAGATCCAGGACTCGCTGCCCCTGGCGGCGGAGGACCGGCCCTCGGTGCGCGGCCACGCCACCCCCATGGAGGTCATGGACACCCCCTTCCGCGCCGGCGACCTGCGCCACGGCTACCAGGCGGTGGCCGACAATCTGCCCAACGATCCCCGCATCCACCAAGAGAAGGGCACCAAGAAGATCTTCTTCAAGAACTTCATGGACGCGCGCGTGAACTTCGTGGTGCTGCCGGTGGCCCGCCACCTCATGCGCCCCGACCAGGCCGCGCAGGCCTCCGCCGAGGGCTACCTGGCCGACGTGATGATGCACGAGATCTGCCACGGCCTGGGTCCCGCCTTCGCCCGCCAGAACGGGAAGCCGGTGGACATCCGCGTCGCCATCGGTCCTGCCTACTCGGCGCTGGAAGAGGCCAAGGCCGACGTGGTGGGCATGGTCGCCTTGAAGTGGCTGGTGGAGCACGGCGCCCTGCCCAAGGAGCGCCTGCCGGAGTACTACGCCTCCTACCTGGCCGGCATCTTCCGCACCGTGCGCTTCGGGGTGGCCGAGGCCCATGGCCGCGCCGAGATGATGGAGTTCAACTACTTGGGCGAGCAGAAGGCCATCGTGCGCGAGCCTTCCGGGCGCTACGCCATCGACCCGGCCCGCATCGGTCCCGCCCTGGCCTCGTTGGCCAAGGAGCTACTGGAGCAGGAGGCCACCGGCGACCGCGCCCGCGCCGAGCAGTGGTTTGCCCGCTACGATTCCATGCCTGCCGAGTTACAATCCGCTCTCAAGGCAGCCTCCCAGGTGCCGGTGGACGTCGAACCGATCTTTTCGTTTCCGGAGCCAGTGCAATGAAAAAACATGAACCATCCGGGCATGAGCGCCGCCGCTTCGAGCGCGTGGACGTGGCCTTCTCCGCCGGGGTGCAGGTGACCGACCGCAAGGGCAAGGTCATGGGGGTGGTGCGGCAGTTGGGCCGCGGCGGTTTCATGCTGGAGCCCAACAAGCCGGTCAAGCCGGGCAAGAAGTACGAGCTGCTGATCGTGGACCAGAGCGAGAAGGTACGCCGCGAAGTCACGGCCGTGGCCCGCTACGCCGACGCCCGCTACGCCGGCTTCGAGTTCCAGCACTTGGACGTGGATGCCGCCGTCGACATCGGCATCCTGATCGGCAAGTATTACGCTTCCGAGGTCGCTCCCGCCTAGCTGCGGGCGCCGCCCTCGCTCCCGTCCATGAGGTGAGCTATGCACGACAAGCGCAAGTACGAGCGGGTGAACCTGCCGGAAACCGCCAAGATCTATGTCGCCGACGAGAAGGGCGCGCGCCTGGGAGCGGTCCGCGTGCTGGGGTTGGGCGGCGTGCTGGTCGCCACCCCGCGCCAGTTCGCCAAGGGCGAGAAGGTCACCCTGGCCATCGTGGACGAGAGCGAGGGTATCCGCCGCAAGCTGAAGGTCCGCGCCCTCTACACCCTGCCCATCGGCGTCGGCTTCGAGTTCGGGAAGCTGGACGAGCAATCCGCGGTCGAGATGGGCGTCATCATCGGCAAGCACAAGGGCGGCACGTAGGGACAGGCTTGTGACGGAGTCTTCCGGCCCGCGCGGCCCCGGCTCCTCCCGAGCCGCTGGCCAACATCCGCACCCAGCTCGACGGTTTCACCCCGCCGCTGCGGCAGCGGGCGATGAGCCTGTTCATGGACGAAGGCCGCTTCTCCTCGCATCTGCGCCACATGCGCTCCGTCTATGGGGCCAAACACGCCGCGCTGACCGCCGACCTGGCGCCCCTCACTGCCCGCGGCTGGACCTGGTCGAACAATCCCGCTGGCATGCATCTGCTGGTGCGGCATGCGCGCGGCGACTACGTCCGGGCGGTGGCGGTGGCCAGTCCGCTCGACCTGGCGCTGCTCAGCTCGTATCGCGTCACGCCCAGCCGTGACGATGGCCTCTTCCTCCGCTTTGGCGCCCTGGATCCCGCCGGCCTGCAGGCGGGAACCGCCGCGCTCGTCGCCACGGCTGAGAAGAAGCTAAGAGCTAAGAGCTAAGAGCGGCGGCTTCAGCCTACGAAGTCCACTTTGGCGGCGTGGGGGATGATGCCCGCCTTGTGGCCCATGGCCAGCAGGCGGCGCACCGCTTCGCGCCCGTCCTGGCCGTAGTCCAGGGTGCGCTCGTTCACGTACATGCTGACGAAGCGGTTGGCCAGTTGATGGTCCAGGTCGCGGGCGAACTGCATGGCGTAGTTGAGCGCCTGCTCGCGGTGGTCGAGCGCGTACTGGATGCTCTGGCGCAGCGCCCCGTTGACGCTGGTGATCAGCTTCTTGCCCAGGTCGCGGCGGATGGCGTTGCCGCCCAGGGGCAGTGGCAGCCCGGTCTTCTCCCGCCACCACTGTCCCAGGTCCACGATCTTGTGCAGCCCGGAGCGGGCGAAGGTGAGCTGCCCTTCGTGGATGATCAGCCCGGCCTCGTAGCGCCCCTCCACCACCTGGGGAATGATCTGGTCGAAGGGCACCACCTCGGTCGTCACCTGAGGCGCGAACAACTTGAGCGCCAGGTAGGCGGTGGTCATGGTGCCGGGGACCGCGATCCTCTTCTGCGCAACCTCCTCGGCGGGAAAGGCGCGCGCCGCCACCAGCATGGGCCCGTAGCCCTCGCCCACGCTGCCCCCGGTGGGCAGCAGCGCGTACTTTTCCTGGACGTAGGGATAAGCGTGGAAGGAGATGGCGGTGAGGTGGTAGAAGCCCTCCAGCGCCTTGCGGTTCAGGGTCTCGATGTCGCACAGGGTGTGGACGAACTTCAGCCCTGGCACGCGCACCTTGTTGGTGGCCAGTGCGTAGAACATGAAAGCATCGTCGGAGTCAGGGCTGTGGGCGACCTTGATCTCTTTGCTCTTGGCGGCGCTCTTGGACATGGGTTGCTGGGTCCGGGGAAGAGGGTGGTAAGACGGCTGGTTATCTCAGCGTACTCTGCTTTTCCTGCTCGATCTCGTGCAGGGCCTCGCGCAAGGCGGTTTCGGAGGCCTCGTGCTGGTGCCGGCGCCAGCGCAGGTAGCAGGCCCCCGCCACCGCCAGGATGGCCGCCACGGAGAGCACGAAGATCAGGAACAGGATCTTCATGACGATTGCGTGACTAGGATAGCAGAAGCCCCGCCGGGCCCGCGCCCCAAAGGCCACGAATAGAGGCAGTATAGGCGGGAGATGGTCGTTGCGACAGATACTCTCTAGGTTCAGCCGCTACGGCCGCTGCGCCATCGCCTTCTCCACCTCGTCGGCGGTGTGGGGCAGGGCGGAGGTCAGGTCCACCAGCTTGCCCGCCTGGTCCACGTAGAAGATGTCCTCGATGCGCACTCCCAGCTTCTCCTCCGGAAGGTAGATGCCCGGCTCGATGGTGAAGACCATGCCGGGCTCCAGCGGCGCGGTGGTGTCGCCCGCGTCGTGCACCTCCAGCCCCACGTAGTGGCTGAGCCCGTGGATGAAGTACTGGCCCAGGCGCTTGCCGTGCAGGTCCTTGCCGTGGCTGTTGATGTACTCGTAGGCCACCTGGTAGAGGGAGTCGGGACCGGAGCGCGCCAGGGTGGACTTGCCGGAGCGGAAGGCGGCGATGGCGGCGCGCTGCGCGCCCAGCACGATGTCGTAGATCTCGCGCTGGCGCGCGGTGAAGTGCCCGTTGGCGGGCAGGGTGCGGGTGATGTCGCTGGCGTACATGGAGTACTCCCCGGCCACGTCCATCACCACCACGTCGCCGTCCTCGATCCTTCCCGAGTTCTCGGAGTAGTGCAGCACGGTGGAGTGGAAGCCGGCGCCCACGATGGGCGCGTAGGCGGGGCGCTCGCAGCCCCGCTTCTCGAACTCGTACTGCATGAGGGCGGAGATCTCGCGCTCCGTCATGCCCGGGCGGAGGGCCTGCATGGCCGCCCGGTGCCCCGCCATGGAGGCCTCGGTGGCCTTGCGGATGAGCGCGATCTCGCCCGCATCCTTGATCACCCGCAGCTCGGCCAGCAGCGGCTTCAGGTCGCGGAAGGCGACGTAGTTGGGAAAGGCGTTGGCGCGGCGCAGCCAGTCCAGCGGACCCGGGGCGGAAGGCGAGCTTGCGTCCCAGGCGGGCAGGTCGGAGTAGACCGTGGTGGCGGGGCCCGGCGCCAGCCGCGCGATCTCGCTGCGCAGCATGTCGAGCGCCTCCACGTGGTCGAAGCCGGTGACTTGCGCTGCCTGCGGCTCCTCGGGGCCCAGCTTGGGGCCCGTCCACTTCTCCTGCGAGAGGTTGTGATTGGGGAGGAAGAGGATCTCGGTGTAGGGGCGGCCGGCGGCGGCGGGGGCGATCAGCAGCGCCGACCCCGGCTCCGCCCAGCCGGAGAGATAGTAGAAGTTCTCGTCCTGGTGGAAGCCCCAGACCGCGTTCTGGCCCTCGGCCTCGGTGGCGGCGAAGAGCAGCACCAGGCCGCCCTTGGTCGCTTCGGCCAGGCGCTGGCGGCGGGCGCGGTAGTCGGCGTTCGCCTGGCGCTCCAGCGCGCCGGCGGAGACGCAAAGCAGGAGAACGGCGATCAGCAACTTGCGCACGCGGAACCTCCGGTCACAGATGAAAGCGGGATTCTAACAAAAGGAGGGCGCCTACACGCCCACGGGAAAGGGCTTCTCGTGGATCTCCAGCTCCGACTGGGGGCGCAGCAGTTGCGCCAGGCCGGAGAAGCGGCCCTGCAGCAGGGACATCAGCCCGGTGTACCAGTAGCCGAGCACGAAGATCACCAGGAAGGGCACCGTGATGTAGTTCAGGTTGACCATGGCGTAGTACACGCCGGCCGCGAAGTAGCTCCCGATCAGCAGCTCGATCCAGGGCAACACCAGCAGGCGGCGGCGGTACTTGCCGGTCCGCACCCGGTCCTTCTTCGATTCCACCTTGTACTTGGGGGTGCGGGCGAAGGCGGACTTGTGGCCGACCAGCGCCTCCAGCACGGCGCGCGAGTTGGTCAGCGTCAGCCCGATGCCCAGCGCCATCAGGAAGGGCAGGAAGAGCAGGGTGCGGAACCAGCGCCCGGGGAACAACTCCTTCTGCGAGACCAGGTAGAAGCTGGAGATGGAGAAGGTGGAGGCCAGGAACAGGGGCAGGTCGATGTACAGCATCTGGAACCAGCCCTGGTAGAAGCGGATGATCATGGCGGGCAGCAGCAGCACCGAGAGCACGATCATCAGCGGGTAGCTGATGTTGGCGGTGAGGTGGTACCAGGCCTCGTACTTGTTCTTGAAGGGGAGGTCGCTGCGCATCACGCGGGGCAGGATCTTGAGCGAGGTCTGGATCAGGCCCTTGGCCCAGCGCGCCTGCTGGGTCTTGAAGGCGGTCATCTCCACCGGCAGCTCGGCGGGGCACTCGATGTCCTGGCGGTAGAGGAACCTCCAGCCCTTGAGCTGGGCGCGGTAGGAGAGGTCGGTGTCCTCGGTGAGGGTGTCGTGCTGCCAGCCGCCCGCGTCCTCGATGGTGGCGCGCCGCCACATTCCGGCGGTGCCGTTGAAGTTGAAGAAGACGCCGTGGCGCGAGCGCGCCCCGTGCTCCAGCACGAAGTGGCCGTCCAGCAGGATGGCCTCCACCTCGGTGAGGAAGGAATAATTGCGGTTGATGTGGGTCCAGCGCGCCTGCACCATCCCCACCCTGGGGTCGGTGAAGTGGTGGATGGTGCGCCGCAGGAAGTCTTCCGGGGGGACGAAGTCGGCGTCGAAGATGGCGATGAACTCGCCGCGGGCGCTCTTCATGCCTTCCCGCAGCGCGCCCGCCTTGTAGCCCTCGCGGTTGCTGCGGTGCAGGTGGGTGACGGGATAGCCCAGGGCGGCGTAGCGTTCCACCACCCTGCGCGCCACCTCCACCGTCTCGTCGGTGGAGTCGTCCAGCACCTGGATGTCGAGCTTGTCCTTGGGGTAGTCGAGTCGGCAGACCGCCTCCACCAGCCGCTCGATCACGAACCGCTCGTTGAAGATGGGAAGCTGCACCGTCACCCGCGGCAATTCGGCGAATTCCTCCGCCGGCGGCCGGCACTGGTTCTTCCGCCCGCGGTAGTACTCGTACACCAGCACGTAGCGGTGCACGCCGTAGGAGGCCAGCAGGATCAGGACCGTGAAGTAAGGGATCAGCAGCGCCAGGTCGAAGGCGTTGGCGTGGTAGAGCCCCTTGAAGGTGGTGTCGAGGAACTGGGTCTTGAAATAGCGCACCACCGGGTTCTGCGGCGCTGCCGCTGCCAGCAGACAGATTGGAATCAGAGCGCTCAGAGAATCACTCCGGACAAAAAGGCTTGCGGGGAACCCGACCCAGGACGAATCCAGACGGTGTAAGTTTACCCCATTTTGAAGGTCGGCAGGTGCGGCCGCCCCTGCTCCGGCCGGCCTCCCGTGGAACGCAGGGGACCAAAGGACGCGGAGGGCGGCTGATTTGGCCGCCGCCCTCGGGTTACCCTGGTGCATGGCCCAGCGGCACCTACCGTCCGGCCGAGCAGCAGGAGGACAATTGTCCGCATGGACGAGAGGCGAGGTGCCCCCCGATTCTCGCTGATGCTGCCCATGCGCTATCGCCCCACCGGGGACGCGCACTGGCGGAGTACTACGACCAAGAACGTCAGCGCCAGCGGCGTCCTGTTCCTGGCGGTCGAGCCGCTGGTTCCGGGACGCAAGCTGGAGGTCGAGATCCTGATGACGGAGTCGTCGGCGATCAAGGCCAGCCGGGTCCTGGCCACCAGCGAGGTGGTGCGGCAAAGCTCCGAGACCGAGTGGCTGCTGACGGCGATCCACCACCTGC
>Ga0335082_10009025_pt1 | contig 10853 bp, 12 predicted proteins | sample Lox_Sample_41_FD_206718 | JGI IMG/M metagenome (GOLD analysis project Ga0335082, IMG submission 206718) | Soil microbial communities from Loxahatchee National Wildlife Refuge, Florida, United States - Lox_Sample_4.1 | ecosystem: Environmental > Terrestrial > Soil > Wetlands | place: USA... | reverse complement strand
CCTGCCGTCGAGTCAGTACATCTTCCTGCCGGACCGCGCGCACCCGGTCGGCCCGCTCGTGACCGTGCCCGGCGGGCACGACCCGAAGAGCGGCGGCGTCTACTTCGTCGACGTCGTCGTGCGCAAGGCCACGCTGCTCGAGCGCCTGTTCGGCGGGCTTCATCACGGCGCCGACCTCTACCCCGCGTCGGCGATCGACCCGCCCGGCGTGTCGGACTCGGGCCGGCAGCGGATCGATCTCGAAGACATGCACCGCTCGCAGCAGATCGCGGCGGCGGTCGCGTTGAAGGCTGCGGGCAAGAAGGTGACGCTGCGCGCCACCGGCGCGCTGATCGACGCCGTCGAGGCAGGGCTGCCCGCGGACGGGAAGCTCGAGCAGGACGACGTGATCACGGCAGTCGACGGCACGCGCGTCCGCGACCCGCGCGGCGTCTACACCACGATGTCGAAGCGGCACATCGGGGACGTCGTGCGCTTCACGGTCCGGCGCGGCAAGGAGGCGCTGGTCGTCCCGATCAAGACGGTCGCCTCGCCCACGCCGCCGAAGCGCGCCGTCGTCGGCGTCCTGCTCGAGACCGCAGTCGACGTCCGCCTGCCGATCCCGGTGAAGATCGACGCGGGCGGCGTCGGCGGGCCCTCGGCCGGTCTCGCCTTCGCGCTCGACGTCCTCGCGAAGCTGAAGGCCGGGGTGCTCCACGGGCACCGGGTCGCGGCCACCGGCGAGATCTACCCCGACGGCTCGGTCGGGCCGATCGGCGGGATCAAGCAGAAGACGATCGGCGCCCGCGAGGCGGGTGTGGACGTCTTCCTGGTGCCCGCCGGGGAGAACGCACAGGACGCCAGGAAGGAAGCCGACGGGCTGCGCATCGTGCCTGTGAAGACCTTTCCACAGGCGTTGCACGCCCTGGCGACGCTGCCCGTGAAGGCGAACTGAGGCCGCCGAAACGGGCCGGCCGGAACTCCCGGAAACTGCACGTTTTCCATCTGGGCAAGCCCTTTCCGGGGCCCGGGGCGCCACGTAGCATCCCCCGGCCCCCACCCCACCCCCCGACGGAGACCGATTGACCCCCAAGGACGCCCCGACCTGCGAGGACTGCTACTTCCGCCGCGGCGGGCTCTGTGCGATGCGCCCGGAGCGCATCTGCCCGACCTTCAGGGCGGCCTCCTCGACCCTCTCCCCGCCGGCCGCGCCGAGGCTCGTCCCGCTCGCGGCAGTCGCGGCCGGCGCCGTCGCGTAGGCTCGGGTCGGCATGTCCGACCCGACACCGACACCCGCACCGAGCGCGAACGGGAAGCCGAAGGCCGCCGGTCGCGGCGCCTCGTCGAACGTGAAGCTCCTCCTGATCGGGATCGTCGCGCTGTTCGCGATCCTGTTCATCGTCCTGAACACGCACAGCGCCAAGGTGAACTTCGTGTTCGGGTCGACGAAGATCTCCGTGATCTGGGTGATCCTGCTCTCGATCGGGCTCGGCTTCCTGCTCGGGCTGTGGTTCCCGTCGCTACGCCGTCGCCGGCGAGGCAAGCAGAGCTGACGCGAGCCGGTCGACGCCGTCCGCGATCTCGGCCGGCGAGACGAAGCTGTAGGCGAGCCGCATCGAGTCTGCGCCGCCGCCGAAGTCGGTGCCCTTCACGAACGTGACACCGGCCTGCTCCGCGCGCTGCAGAAGCTCGCCGCTGTCGAGCCCGTCGGCCGTGAGCCAGACGAAGTAGCCGCCGTCCGGCCGTGACGTCTCGCACTCGGGCAGCTTCGCGTCGAGCGCGGCCAGCATCGCGTCGCGGCGGGCGCCGAGGAGCCCGCGGACGCGCTCGAGATTCGGCTCGAAGAGCCCGCGCGAGATGAACTCGAAGACCGTTGCCTGTCCGAGCAGCACCGGCGTGATGTAGGTCCCCGTCGCGGTCGCGGCGATGTCGATCGCGAGCGACTCGGGCAGCACGAACCAGCCGACGCGCAGCCCCGGCGCGACCGTTTTCGAGAACGACGAGCTGTACGCCGTCGTGCCGCCGGAGAGCTCGAACAGCGACGGGAGCGGTTCGCCCTCGAAGCGCACGAGGCCGTAGGGGTCGTCCTCGAGCACGAGCAGATCGTGCTGTTCCGCGAGCTCGACGACGCGCCGGCGCCGGTCGAGCGGCAGCGTTCGTCCACTCGGGTTCTGGAAGGTCGGGATCAGGTAGAGGAACGCCGCATCGCCCGCCCCGAGCTCCTGCTCGAGCGCGTCGGGATCGAGCCCGTCGTCGTCGCAGGCCAGCGGGACGATCTCGGCGCCGAGCTCACGCAGGATCTTGAGCGGCCGGTCGTAGGTCGGGCGCTCGACCAGCACGCGCTTCCCCGGCGCGAGGCGCTGGGCGAGGAACACGAAACCCTGGAGCGACCCGTTCGTGGCGAAGATCCGGGCCGGGTCGACCTCGTGGCGCTCGGCGAGCCACTCGAGCAGCGGGCGGTAGCCGGAAGAGGGCCCGTACGAGAGGACGGTCGCGCCGTCGCGCTCGACCACCGAGCGCGCGCAGTCGGCCAGGTCGGCCACCGGCAGGCACTCCGGCGCCGGGACACCGCGCGCGAACGAGATCATCGCCATCGCTCACCAGCCTACCGGCCGGGCATCTCAGCAGACTCTTAGGCGGTCGGGTGACAATTCCCACATGAACTCCCGCGTTCTCGTCGTCGACGACGATCCGGCCGTCCGGGCCGCGATCGCGCGCGCGCTGCGCGTCGACTACGAGGTCGACGAGGCGGCCGACGGGGCCGAGGCGCTGTCGCGCCACGCCACCTCGGCGGCCGACGCGATCGTCCTCGACCTGCTGATGCCCGAGATCGGAGGCCTCGACGTCTGCCGGTCGCTGCGGCGGCGGGGCGACGCGGTCCCGGTGCTCGTGGTCACCGCGCGCGACGCGGTTTCGGACCGCGTGGAAGGGCTCGATGCCGGCGCCGACGACTACCTCGTCAAGCCGTTTGCGATCGAGGAGCTGCGCGCGCGGCTGCGCGCGTTGCTCCGCCGGACGGGCGGCGGCGGCGGCGAGCTCGCCTTTGCCGACGTCAGGCTCGACCCGGCGACGCGCGAGGCGTTTCGCGGCGACCGGCGGCTCCAGCTGACACGGACGGAGTTCAACCTGCTCGAGCTGTTCCTGCGCAACCCGCGGCAGGTGCTGACGCGCTCGCAGATCTACGAGCGCGTGTGGGGCTACGACTTCGGCGCGACCTCGAACGCGCTGTGGGTGTACGTCGGCTACCTGCGCCGCAAGCTCGAAGACGGCGGCGAGCCGCGCCTGCTCCAGACCGTGCGCGGCGTCGGCTACGCACTCCGAGAAGAGCTGTGAGCAACCTCAGCTTCCGGGCGCGCATCGCGCTGCTCACCTCGCTCGCGATCGCGATCACGGTCACGGGCGTATCGGTCGCGGTCTGGATCATCGCGAAGCACGAGCTGTACTCGCAACTCGATTCGACGCTCGTCTTCCAGGCGAACAGCTCGTTGCAGGGCCCGTTCGGCGGGGGGCCGCTCACGGTGATCATCGGCCCCGACGGCGATCGCCACGGCTCACGACTGATTCCCGTCACCGAACGAGCGCTCAAGGTCGCCGGCGGAACGTCGGAGAGCTACTACACGAACACGACCGTCGCACAGACCCCGGTACGCGAGCTCGTCGCAGGGACGCGCGGCGGGGGTGCGATCGTCACGATCGCACCGCTCAACCCGACGACGCACGCGCTGCACCGCATCCGCTTCTGGATCTTCCTGATCGGCGGGATCGGCATCGCCCTTGCGGCCGGCCTGGCTGCCGTCGTCGCAACCGCCGCCCTACGGCCGGTGCGCCGCCTCACCGCGGCCGCCGAGAACGTCGCCGCCACCGGTAGCCTCACGGAGCGGGTCGAGGTGACCGGCCACGACGAGCTCGGACGGCTGGCGATGCAGTTCAACGCGATGCTCGAGGCGCTCGAGCGCTCCGTCGGCGCGCAGCGGCGGCTCGTCGCCGACGCGTCGCACGAGCTGCGGACGCCGCTGACCGCCGTCCGCACGAACATCGACCTGCTCCGGGAGGGCAAGCTGCCTCCCGAGGAGGCGGAGCACGCGCTCGCCGATTCCTCCGTCGAGCTCGACGCGCTCACGCGCCTCGTCGCCGACCTCGTCGAGCTCGCACGCGGCCAGGAGCGGAAGCTTCGCCTCGAGGACGTGCAGCTCGACGATCTCGTCGCCGCGACCGTCGAGCGGGCGCAGGCACGGGCGCCGCAGGTGACGTTCGTCACCGCGCTCTCACCGACGCACGTGCAGGCAGATCCCGTCCTGCTCGAGCGCGCGGTCTCCAACCTGCTCGACAACGCTGTCAAGTACAGCCCGGACGGCGCGCCAATCGAGGTCTCCGTCCGCGGCGGAGAGGTGATCGTCGCCGACCACGGACCGGGGATCGCCGACGAGGACCTCCCGCGCGTCTTCGACCGCTTCTACCGGGCGGCGACGGCGCGCTCGAAGCCCGGCGCCGGCCTCGGCCTCGCGATCGTGCGCGAGGCGGCGGAGGCCCACGGCGGCCGGGCGACCGCCGAGAACTCGGCCTCCGGGGCCCGCTTCCGGCTCGTCCTCCCGACGACCTAGGCGACCGACGCCGACGGCGGCCGCCGGCTCCGGCACTCGACCATCCGGTCGATCCTCGACTTCACGGCGGTCAGGATCTGCGACTCGCGGTCGCTCGCCACCCGCCCGGCCGCGACGTCCGCGTCGAGGTGCCACTTGAGGTCGGCGAGGAGCGCATCCTCGAGACCGCGCACGGAGCGGCCCTCCTCGAGGGCGACCTGCCCGAGCGTGCGCCCACCCTGGAGCCGTGCCCGGAGCTCGAGCTCGTCGAGGTCGAGGTAGGCCGCCGCAGCGGCGATCGGGCCGCCGTGCACCGGAACGGAGTTGCTGTCGGGCTGCTGCGTCAACGGATTTGCTCCTTTCACGCGTCTAGACGGGCCACAAAGGACATCGCCCGCACCGAAGAACGCCCCCAGCCCTGCCCAAGAGAAACCCAAGAAACGCGCACGCCTTGACATGTGACCATATGGTCACCTATTCTTGCGCCATGGACGACGACCACGTGTTCAGGGCGCTTGCCGATCCGACGCGGCGGTATCTCCTCGACCGGCTCTTCGAGCGCGACGGCCGCACGCTCACCGAGCTCGAGTCGGAGCTCGAGATGACGCGCTTCGGCGTGATGAAGCATCTGCGGGTCCTCGAGGACGCGGGGCTCGTCGTCACACGGCGGTCGGGGCGGGAGAAGCTGCACTTCCTGAATCCCGTCCCGATCAGGCAGATCCACGACCGGTGGATCGACAAGTACACGGAGCGTGTGGTGTCAGCGCTCCTCGATCTCAAGGACGACCTGGAGGAGACAGCATGAGCACAATGACGCAGACGACCGTGCAGGTCTACCAGCTGTTCATCAAGGCGACGCCCGAGCGGATCTGGGAGGCGCTCGTCGACCCCGAGCTGACGTCGAAGTACTTCTACGGCTCGCGGATCACGATCTCGCCGGAGGGCCGCCTGTCGACGAGCCTGGACGGCTCGGAGAACTGGGGCGACTCCGAGGTGCTCGAGTGGGACCCGCCGCGCAAGCTGGTCCACGGCTGGCAGTCGCTGTACGACCCGGAGCTCGCCGCTGAGGCGACGAGCCGCGTCACGTGGGAGATCGAGCCGCAGGACGGCGGCATGACCAAGCTGACCGTGGTGCACGACCAGCTCGAGGGTGCGCCGAAGACGGCGGAGAGCGTCGCGGGTGGCTGGATGTTCGTCCTGAGCGGCCTCAAGACGCTGCTCGAGACCGGCAAGCCCCTCGCCTGACGAGAGAGAAGCAAGGTGCCTGGCACGGAAGTGCCAGGCACCTTCTCCTTCGGCCCGCGGCAAAGGCGGAGCGTTCCGGATCATCGTCATCGACGTGTACGGCAAGACCGTCGTCATCTACCTCGACAGCTTCACCGCACCGGCAGCGAAGTCTCCGGTGTCGGTCGGCTTCGCCGACAAGCTCCTCTCGACGATCACCTTCGCCCGCGCCTGAACGACCGTCAGTCGCCGCGGTGCGGGCTCTACCCGGCCTACGCGCCGGCCGCGGCGACGACGAGCTCGGCGACCTCGGTCGGCGTCGTGCCGACCCTGATCCCGACCGCCTCCAGCGCGTCCTTCTTGGCCTGCGCCGTCCCGGACGAGCCCGAGATGATCGCGCCGGCGTGGCCCATCGTCTTGCCGGGCGGCGCCGAGAACCCGGCGATGTAGGAGAACACCGGCTTCGACATGTGCTCGGACGCCCAGCGAGCCGCCTTCTCCTCCTCGTCGCCGCCGATCTCCCCGACCAGCACCACGAACTCGGTCTCGGGGTCGGCCTCGAACTTGGCGAGGATGTCGACGAAGCCCGAGCCGATGATCGGATCGCCTCCGATCCCGACGATGCTCGAGTTGCCGAGCCCGCGCTGTGCGACCTCGTGACCGATCTGGTACGTGAGCGTGCCCGAGCGCGAGACGAGCCCGATGTTGCCGGCACGGAACACCTGCGCCGGGATGATCCCCACGTTCGCCTTCCCCGGCGACAGAACGCCGGGGCAGTTCGGCCCGATCAGGGTGACGCCCTTGGGGCGGATGTAGGTGTAGACGCGGAGCATCTCGTGCGCGGGGATGTGCTCCGTGATGCAGATGACGGTCGCGATGCCCGCATCGACCGCCTCGTAGATCGCGTCGGGCGCGAAGCGCGCAGGAACGAAGATCATCGACGTGTTCGCCGCCGCCTCGGTGACGGCAGCAGCAACCGTGTCGAAGACCGGAATCCCTTCCACGTCCTGGCCGCCCTTTCCGGGGGTCACACCGGCGACCACCTTCGTGCCGTAGTCGCGGTTCCGGAGGCCGTGGAAGCGCCCCTCCGACCCGGTCAGGCCCTGGACGACGAGCCGCGTCTCGGTGTCGACGACGATCGCCATCAGACGCGAGCCTTCTCGCCGCGGATCACGAGCGTCGGCAGGTTCATCCAGCCGTCGACGATGCGGTCCCCGAGGAGCTCGCGAACGCGGGCAGCGTCGGCGCCCGTGCAGCCGACGCGGTCGAGCCACGGCTCGATCTCGAGCGGCCGCTCCAGGTAGCGCTCGTCGGCAACGGTGAGCCCCGACAGCTCGAAGAACGAGTGCCACTCGGCGACGGCGTAGTTCCGAACGTGGCTCGGATCACGGAGCCGGTCGGCTTCCTCCGACTGCACGCTGACGAAGGTGTTGTCGCAGATCACGACGCGACCGGCCGCGACGCGCGCCATCTCGCGTATGGCCGCCTGCACGTCGAGGAAGTGGTGCGCTGCGAGACGACACGCGACCGCGTCGAAGCTGTCGTCGGCGAAGGGGAGCGACTCCGCCGGCGCGGTCGTGTCGGCCTGCATGCCCGGCGCCGGGTCGACCGTGACGACCGTCGTCCCGAGCTCGCGCAGGCGCCGCGCCACGTGCCCGCCGCCGGTCGCGACGTCGAGCACGCTCACTCCCTCCCCCGGCTCGCACCATTCGACGACTAGGTCCAGGTCCTCGCCCGCGGAATGGATCGCGCTCGTCCGGTACGCCTCCGCGCGGTCGCTCCACGCGTCTCCCGCTTCGGCCCCGGCCAAGCCGGCACCTTCGCTCTTGGGCGGCTCCGTCGAGCCTACGCCGCCGGTCATGTCGCCAGCTCCACGGCGAGCCGGGCCGCCTCGAGCATCGTCGGTGCGACGTGCAGATTCGGCGGCGCCGCGTCGGCGAGAATCCGCAGCCCCTCATCGGCGTTCGTCCCGTCCAGGCGCACGACGATCGGCACCGTGATCTCGATCCGGTGCAGCGCCTCGAGGATGCCCCGCGCGACTTCGTCGCAGCGCGTGATCCCGCCGAAGATGTTGAAGAAGATCGACCGCACCTGCGGGTCGCGCGTGATCACCTCGAGCGCCTCGACGACTCCCTCAGCGTCGCCGCCTCCTCCGAGGTCGCAGAAGTTCGCGGGCTTCCCACCGGCGGTGACGACGACATCGACCGTCGACATCGAGAGCCCGGCGCCGTTCCCCAGGATCCCGACGGTGCCGTCGAGCTTCACGTACGTGACGCCCTTCTCGCGCGCGAACGCCTCGAGCGGATCGGCCGCGCTCGTGTCGCGGAGCTCGGCGATGTCCGGGTGGCGGTAGAGCGCGCTGTCGTCGACCGTGAACTTCGAGTCGAGCGCCTTTATCTCGCCCTCCGGCGTCACGATCAGCGGGTTGATCTCGCAGAGCATCGCGTCGCTCTCGACGAAACAGCGATAGAGCTGCTCGACGATCGCCGCGATCTGCTTCTGCTCGCCCGCGTCCTCGACACCGGCGCCGTAGACGAGCCTCCTCGCGACCCACGGCTGGAACCCTTCGAGCGGGTCGACGTGCAGCCGCACGAGCGCGTCGGGATCGTTCGCGGCCACTTCCTCGATCTCGACACCGCCCTGCTTCGTGAACATCAGCAGCGGGCGCTTCGCGCCGCGATCGAAGGTAACCGAGAGGTAGTACTCCTTCGCGATCTCCGAGGCGCGCTCGATCCACACCTTCTCGACGACGTGGCCGCGGATGTCGAGGCCGAGGATGTCCTTCGCCTTCTGCTCCGCGTCGGCCGGGCCGGCCGCCAGCTTGACGCCGCCCGCCTTCCCGCGTCCGCCGGTCAGCACCTGCGCCTTCACGACCACCTGGCCGCCGATCTCCTCCGCCGCCGCCCGTGCTTCCTCGGGGGTGACTGCGAGCCGGCCGTCGGAAACGGGGATGCCGAAGCGCTTGAAGAGCTGCTTGCCCTGGTACTCGTAGAGGTCCATCGGCCGCGCGGCACTCTACCCACGAGGGCCGGGCGACCGTCGCTACTGTCGGAGACGTGGACGCGATCGTCGTCTCGGAGCTCCGCAAGCGCTACGGCGACGTGCAGGCGCTCGACGGCGTCTCGTTCGCGGTCCGCGAAGGCGAGGTGTTCGGGCTGCTCGGGCCGAACGGCGCCGGCAAGTCGACCACCGTGCGCGTGCTCGTGACCCTGACCCACCCCGACTCCGGGTCCGCGACGGTGAACGGCCACGACGTGATCCGGAATGCCGACACGGTCCGGCGCTCGATCGGGTACGTCCCGCAGGACTCCGGCGTCGACCAGTACGGCACCGGGCGCGAGAACCTGATGCTGCAGGGCCGCGTGCAGGACATGGGCGGCGTCGACCTCCACAAGCGCGTCGACGAGCTGCTCGAGCTCGTCGGCATCGCCGACGCGGCGGACCGGATCGTCAAGACGTACTCGGGCGGGATGCGCCGTCGCCTCGACATCGCGCTCGGGCTCGTCCACCGCCCGCGAGTGCTGTTCCTGGACGAGCCGACCACGGGGCTCGACCCCGAGGCGCGGGTGGCGATGTGGACCGAGGTCTCACGACTCGCGGAGTCCGAGTCGCTGACGATCCTGCTGACGACTCACTACCTCGAGGAGGCCGACCAGCTGGCCGACCGCCTCTCGATCGTCTCGCAGGGCAGGGTCGTGGTCGAAGGCACTCCGGCCGAGCTCAAGCGCGGGCTGCGCGGCGACGCGGTGCACGTCGAGCTCGAGAACGGCGCGGTGGACGAGGCACAGCGCGTGATCGCCTCGGTCGGCGCACGGCCCGAGCAGGTTGTCGAGGGCAGGATCATCGTCTCCCGCGTCACGAACGGCGCGCGCGAGCTGCCGGGGATCCTGTCCGCGCTCGAGAGCGCCGGCATCACCGTTGCCTCGGCGTCGCTCTCGCGTCCCACTCTCGACGACGTCTACCTCCACTACACGGGACGTGAGTTCAGCATGGAGGACAGCGGCCGATGACCGTCCTGCGCGACACCTGGTTCATGACCGTCCGCCAGGCGCGCAATCTGATGCGCGAACCGATCTGGATCGTGCTCCTGCTCGTGCAGCCGATGGTCTGGCTATTGCTCTACGGGCAGCTGTTCCGCAACGTGACGCGGCTCGGCGGCTTCGGCACGAGCTCCTACATCACGTTTCTCGCGCCGGCGATCGTCGTCATGAACGCGTTCTTCGGCGCGACGTGGAGCGGCATGTCGATGATCAACGACCTCGACCACAAGGTCGTCGAGCGCTTCCTCGCCACGCCGGCTTCCCGCCTGTCGATCGTGCTCTCGCAGATCGTGCGCTCTGCGCTCACGGCCGCGATCCAGGCCGTGATCATCCTGGTCGTATCCTTCATCCTGGGGGTTCGGATCCACACCGGCGTTCTCGGCTGGCTGACGATCATCCTCGCGGGGATCCTCGTGAACAGCGCCTTCGCCGGCATCTCGCAGGCGATCGCGCTGCTGACGAGGCGCGAGGCGACGATGATCGCGATTGCCAACTTCATCGGGCTGCCTCTGCTCTTCCTCTCGTCGACGATGATCGCGCGGCCGCAGATGCCCGGCTGGATGCAGAGCGCCGCGAGCCTGAACCCGGTCGACTGGGGCGTGCGTGCGGCGCGCGAGGTCGTGCTCCCCCACACGAACTGGTCGGCTGTCGGGTGGCGTCTGCTGCTGCTCTTCGCGCTGACGGCGGTCACCGCCGCGTGGGCGACCTCGACCTTCCGCGCGTACCAGCGCTCGCTGTAGATCTGCCGTCTCAGTCGCCGGGCTCGGATCCGTCGGAGTCGATCGCGCAGATCGCCTGACCGATCGACACCGCCATTCCGACCGAGACCGCGAGATCCGAGACGACGCCGGCGCGGTGGGCGGTGATCTCGTTCTCCATCTTCATCGCCTCGACGATGCAGACGACGCTTCCCGAAGCAATGGTGTCCCCAACGGCCACCTTGACGTCGATCACCGTCCCCTGCATCGGGCTCCGCACCGTCCCCGAGCCCGGCCCGGCCGCCGAGCCGGCCTCGCGCGCCCGCCTACGC
>Ga0335082_10009024_pt1 | contig 10853 bp, 9 predicted proteins | sample Lox_Sample_41_FD_206718 | JGI IMG/M metagenome (GOLD analysis project Ga0335082, IMG submission 206718) | Soil microbial communities from Loxahatchee National Wildlife Refuge, Florida, United States - Lox_Sample_4.1 | ecosystem: Environmental > Terrestrial > Soil > Wetlands | place: USA: Florida... | reverse complement strand
AGCCGCTTCCACCGCGCGACCTGACATAGCAAGCACATTGTGCTGCACCAGGCGGTCCATGCCGGCGATTCCGATCGCCGACAAGAGTCCGCCGATGGTGGTCGGAATCAAGCACACCAGTAATGACACCAGCACGAAGATGGTTTGCGGCGAGCCGGAGTAGATTGCGAACGGCTGTAACGTGACAACCGCGAGCAGGAAGATGATGGTCAGTCCAGCAAGGAGAATGTTCAGCGCGATCTCGTTGGGCGTCTTTTGCCGCTCCGCGCCCTCCACGAGGGCGATCATGCGATCGAGAAAAGTCTCGCCCGGATTCGAGGTGATGACCACCTTGATCTGATCGGACAACACGCGGGTGCCGCCGGTCACAGCCGAGCGATCGCCGCCGGATTCGCGGATAACCGGCGCCGATTCTCCCGTGATGGCTGACTCGTCGACGGATGCAACGCCGTCGACAATTTCGCCGTCCCCGGGAATGAAGTCGCCGGCGGAGCAGACCACCACGTCGTCGCAGCGCAGTTTGGAGCTGGGAACCTTCTCGATAGTGCCATCCGAACGCAGGAGGTTAGCCATCGTCTCAGAGCGTGCCTTGCGCAGCGTCTCGGCCTGCGCCTTGCCGCGGCCTTCGGCCATCGCCTCGGCGAAGTTCGCGAACAAAACGGTGAACCACAGCCAGAGCGTGATCTGAAGGTTGAACTTAAGTGCAGGTCCGCCCCGCACCAGCAAAACGGTCGTGATGACGCTGCCAATCTCAACTACAAACATGACGGGGTTGCCCATCATCTTGCGCGGATTGAGTTTCAGGAATGAATCCCAGATCGCGCGCCGGACGATGTGCCACTCCCACAAAGCCTTCTTTCGAGACTTGGTAGGCGAAGGTCCAATGTTTGCCATCTTTGCGTCAGGGAGTATCTTGCTTTGCGTTGTGCTCGCCATCGTTCAGTCCTTCAGAAAGTCTTACCCGCCCCCATCAGCAGGTGCTCAAGAATCGGTCCCAGGCTGAGGGCCGGAAAAAACGTCAGGGCGCCGACGATAAGAATGACGCCGATCAGCAAGACAGTGAACAGCGGTGTCGTGACCGGGAATGTTCCCAGCGACGGCGGGACATACTTCTTCCGCGCCAGGCTGCCGGCTATTCCCAGCATCGGGATGATCATCAGAAAACGGCCAATCAGCATCGTGAAGCCGCCCGAGACGTTGTACCAGGGCGTGTTAGTGCTGAGTCCTGCGAATGCCGAGCCATTGTTGCCGGCCTGGGAGGTGTATGAGTACAGGATCTCGGACAGCCCGTGTGGACCGGGATTGAGGATGCTCGAGGTGCCGAATGTATACAACGTGGAGATCGCGGCGAAGGTGAGGATTACCAGCGGGAATACCAGCACGACCAGCACGGCCATCTTGACGTCGTAGGCTTCAATTTTCTTGCCGAGGTATTCAGGTGTGCGGCCGACCATCAGGCCGGCAATAAAGACAGCCAGTACGATGTAAATTAGCATTCCGTACATGCCAGCGCCGACGCCACCAAAGATGACTTCACTCAACATGATGTTCACCAGTGGCACCATCCCTCCCAACGGAGTGAACGAATCATGCCAGCCATTGATGGCACCGCAACTGGCGTCCGTGGTCACGGTTGCCCAGAGCGCGGTGTTGGTTATGCCGAAGCGAACTTCTTTTCCCTCCATGTTGCCGCCCGGCTGCGATGCGGTGTGGTGTTGGTTCACCGCGGCGGGGAACAGCGGATTACCCTGAGCTTCGGCCCAGTAGGCGACTGTAACGCCTGCCACGAACAGAATGGCCATCGCCGCCCACACCGCCCAGCCGTGCGCCTGCGAGCCGGTCATCCGGCCAAGCGCATAGGTCAGTCCTGCGCTGACAGCGAAGATCGCGAACAACTCGACCAGGTTAGAAAACGGGGTCGGATTCTCAAATGGGTGGGCGCTGTTCGCATTAAAGAAGCCCCCGCCATTGGTGCCGAATTCCTTGATGAATTCCTGTGACGCGACCGGGCCTTGTGCGATCGACTGCGTAGTAACCGTGTCCATGACTGGCTTACCGTTAGCGTCCACCGCGGCCTTGCCGTCCGGATTTACATGCTGCACCTGTTGCGGCTCCGCGAGCGTTGCAGTGTCGTACGGTCGTAAGTTCTGTACGACACCCTGCGAAACCAGGACGAGAGCTCCCACAATGCAGAATGGCAGCAGCACCCACAGGCAGCTTCGAACCATGTCCACCCAGAAGTTGCCGATGGTTTGCATCTCGCGGCGTGCGATGCCACGAATGAATGCAATGGCCAGCGCAATGCCCACCGCTGCTGAGACGAAGTTGTGGTAGGCGAGCCCAGTCATCTGGGTGAAGTAGCTCATCACGACTTCGCCGCTGTAGTTCTGCCAGTTTGTGTTGGTGGTAAACGAGGCAGCGGTATTGAAGGCCAGGGCCTGGGGTACTGCTCCCAACTTCTGAGGATTGAATGGCAGGAACCCTTGCAGTCGCTGCATCCCGTAAAGCACCGCCATCGAAACCAGGCTGAACAGGAGCATCGCGGCGGCGTATTCGGTCCAGCGCATCTCATGCTCTTCATCCACGCCAGTGAGGCGATAAATCAATCTCTCGATAGGCCGCATGACGGGATCGAGGAACGTACGCTCACGACTGAAGACCCGCGCCATGAATATGCCCATGGGCTTCGTAACCAGCAGAATCAGCAAGAGAAACAGCCCGATTTGTACCCAGCCGTTGATGGTCATATCAGAATTTCTCCGGCCGCAACAGCGCGTAAAACAGGTAAATCGTCGTAAGTGCGCAAATCACGATCATCACTATGGATTGAGCTTGCATAGTTCACCTTCATCCGATGCGGTCGCAAAACCGCACGTAGGCCAGCGATAGAGCAAAGAACAAAACCGTGATTGCGATGTAGATGAGGTCTTGCATCGTCAACTCCATGAGAATCCGGCCTTGCGGCCAACATCATCAGAACATCACTAGCAAAGCATAGGTCAGGCGATTTTCGGTTTTCCGCAGGTCAGGCGTGAAGCCTGCAACCATGGAGCCCGGATCGCCTTGATTGCCGCCCTGTGGAGTAATGCCGCCATGCCCCGAGAAGTAAGGAACATTGGCCGCGCGATGGTTGTATTCAAAGCGAAATGTTATGTACTGAACGGGCATGTAATCGAAGGTTGCCGAAACGTCCCACGCCTTAAAAGGATCGCCCGGGTTCTCCGTAAAGTAAGGAGTGCCAGACGCGGCGGTCGCGCCGTTGATCGGCGGTAGCAATACTAGATAACGCCCGGGGTTGTTGATCTGTCCGCCCCCCAGCGTGACGGCATAGTGGTCCTTCGCGAACCAAAAGCGGTTGTAAACCATGTAGCCGAGGAAGCTTTGCTTCGGTCCACTGGAACCATCTCCAAAGCAACTGACACCGTTGCCCGTCTCGCATCCGGCATCTCCGGTGACTGAAAACGCCATCCGATCCAGGACCTTGTCGGGATTGTAGTAATACATGTATTGCACGCTGTCGTCAGTGTGATAGCGGCGGCGACCCGGTAACCCGAGCGTGTCCTGACCCAGAAAGTATTGATTTCCCACGAAGGAGAACCTCCCGTTGGGGCGCCACAAAATCTGTCCTCCGAACCCCAAGCCGTTGTTGAACTTGCCATAGGACTGCCAGCCGTTAATGATCCACGGCTCGATCTTCAGGTGCTCATTGGGGAAGATCTGCGCACGCACTCCACTGAAGAACCACGGCGTATTCGACGATACGTAGGACGGTTGATAGGCCCAGTTATCGAAGTTGTAGTAGCTGAATAGCCCGATGTAGGACATGAAGATACCCGCCTCCACGTTGATCCCATCGAGCTTGTCGAAGTGATATCCGCCGTAGGCCTCCGAGACGTAGCGGTAAGCGTTCGCGAGTTGCCACTGGCCGCGCGCAGGGCTGGCATCGTTGCGGGGTGTAGTCTGCGAATACATGCCGAACTGCGTCATGATGCGTGCAATCACGTTGTCCCAATGGAAGTCGCCTCCGACGCCCATCTGGGTGACCTGGAACTCGCCCGAGCGAAAGATCTCACTGGAGCCGCCGATGGTATCGTCAGCTGGGTGGGCGAAGTCATAGACATAATCAACGTCTGCACGAATCTCGGGCGTGAAGAACTTAGTAGCGAATGGCGTCTCCGTCACTCGCGAGTTGCCGTTTAGCCAACTGAAATCGGCAAACGCAAAGGGTTCCGGTTTCTGGTTGGGATTGGGTTGCTGGGCCGCCTTTTCAGAAGTTACTTGTGGCGGCAGAGGCGCTCCGGGAGTCTGCTCGGCCAGCGAATGATCAGCGGAGCCGTCTGCTTCGGTTGCGGAGGTCTGTGCTTGTGCAGGCCGGCTGCGAAGCTCCTGCTCGAGTTGCTCAATGCGCTTCTGCATTGCCTCGAGCTGCTTGGCTACGGCAGGAGGAATGTCCTGGTTTGAGGCAGCATCCTGCCCCTGAAGGGGACCTGCCAACAAGAAGCAGAGCGTAACAGCACCAAATGTCTGAGTTATACGAGGGCGCATATTGTGGCGTCTCCTAGCTGTAGAAGTCTCAAAGAGGATTTCCCGTGCCCGCAGCACACAATTCGAAAGCGAAATCCGTAAAGGAGTTCTAAAGCAGTCATAAAAAGTTTATTAATTGGCGAAACGAGCTACCGCTGGAGCGAACTGGTCAAACTTCGGGTCAAAAGTATGAGAGGAAATCAAGAGTGTTCGCTACCGGGGATGTCGCTCTGTTGTTCTTGGATCAGCTTCCTCCTGCGTCGAAGCTGTAGAAGAGGCATGGCTCCGTCCGTAAGTAATGAGCGGCTCCGGACGCAGCATCGAGCTTGCGGCGGAGCGACAGCAGAGTGGGCATGAACTCCGCCTGGCGAACACCGCTTCCCACGTGACTCAGGAGCAAGGTCTGCGGAGTGACCATCTTACGGGGATGGTTGAGAAGAAACCGAAGCAAATCGAACTCGGCAGAGGATAGATTGAGATCCTGGCCGCGCAGATAGGCTCGCCGTGAACTAGCGTCGAGCGCAAAATCGCCGAACTGAGCCCGTTCGGCCCCATCACTTTGGACAGCGCTCGGGGACTCAGCCGATCCCTTCTCAAACCAATTCCGCAGTGTCGAACTCAGCCCCATATCTTTCTCCGCGTCGCCAGCGTTTCAGCAGCCGCACTCCCGTCCTTCCGTCCCGAAGCGGCGGTCGTCATTTGAGCGACTAACATTACTTGCGTGCGAGCCGGCTTCCATTAATGCCAACCGGGTCGCCGCGACGAATCTCCTGCGCTCGTTCAACGCAAGATCGTGCCATTCAGGCTTGTCCGTGGATGAGCACTCAAAATCGGCAGCCAGCGCCTGATAGTAATGGTGGAACAGCTCCGCAAACCCTTCGACTCTCTCCAGACTTACTGACATACGGCTTCTTATTTCTCCTTCTTACAAGCGTGCGCCGCCTGCTAAACGACGACCTGAATCGTTGCCCTTGCGAGGCGTCATGACCACGAGGTTGTCCAGATCATCGGGCAGCCCTCGCGCTGTTTCCAGCAGCTCGGCGTTGGGTTCGTGTTTTTTTCCGAGCGCCTGTGACACACGCGCTAGCAGACCGATCTTTACGCGCTGCGTCTCGCGGAACAGGGCCACAAGAAACAAGCCCATGAACGCGATCCCCAGACCCGCGATTCCGGAAAAGACTGCCATTTGCATTTGCCTACGGATTGCTTGCAACGTCCCGCGCAACCGAGTGTCATTCACCTGCATACCGATTAGAGAATTTGTGTCCTAAAGTACGAATAAAGTGTGCATAAAAGGTTCGTTAAGCGGGATGACACTGAGCGGGAGCAACTTGCAGGCAGGCTGGAAGAGTTTGATCAGAAGAAGAGACTAATCTTCGCCGGGTTCAAAACGGTAGCCAACCCAAGGCTCAGTCAGGATGTACTGCGGGGATGCCGCGTCGAGCTCCAACTTCTTGCGCAGATGATTCATGAAAACGCGCAGGTATTCCGGCTGCTCTGTGCTATTCCCACCCCAGACTGCAGCCAGCAACACGCGATGGGTCAGAACTTTATTGGGATGGTGCGCCATGTAGGTCAACAGGTCAAATTCTTTCGGGGTAAGCCGAACTTCGCGTCCACCCACCAGGACGATCCGCGTGGAGAAATCGATGACGAAGTCACCAACCTTGAGTTGCTGCTCCTCTGGCTCGGTTAGGGGTACGGCAGCCCGGCGCAAGCCGGCGCGGACCCGAGCGAGCAGTTCATTCATGTTGAAGGGCTTGGTGACATAGTCATCCGCGCCGGCATCCAGTGCCTCGACCTTGGCTCTTTCCTCCCCGCGCACGGAGAGAATGATGATGGGCACCTGTGACTTTGCGCGGATGCGACGGCACAGTTCCAGACCGCCCATGTTGGGCATGGAGAGGTCGGTGATTACGAGGTCGGGAGACCATTCCCGCATGATCTCCAAGGCCTCATCACCGTCGCCGGCGGTTCTAACCGCATAGCCGTGACCCGCGAGCGCAGTCCGTAGTACGCGAGTGATCTGCGATTCATCGTCAACAACCACGATGTTCCGCTGCGCCGGCGGTTCGGGCATTTAGCGCGCCTCCTGAGTGACGATGTGCACATCGACAGCAGGAGCATCGCGGAGGAACTTGTGAATCGCCGAGAGATAGAGATATTTCTTAACGCCCCTTACTGCCGAGCGCCCGAAAACGACCTGGGTAATGTGTTTCTCGCGGACGATCTTCGCCACCTCTTCGGCCACACTCTTGCCCTTGGCGCGAATGACATGAGCGCCCAAGTTCTCGGCGAAGCGCAGGTTTTCCTGCAAGGCGCGTCGGTATTCGGGTGTGTTATCCGTTCCAATATCTACGTAGATAACGTACAGTTCCGCATCAATGCGAGCGGCCATGCGGGCGGCTCGCGCCATCAGGTATTGTGCGGCGGGATTGGAGCTGATGCAGACGGCAAACTTCTCCGCCAGCGGAGTGTGTTGTTCAAGGTGTTCCTTCTCCAGGTAGGATTCAAGTCCGCGGTCGACCACGTGGCTGACCTGCCTCAACGCGATCTCTCGCAGGGCAATCAGATTACCCGGGCGAAAGAAATTCGCCAGGGCACGCTCCGCCCGATCCACAGGATAGATATCGCCACGCTTCATGCGGTTTTTCAGCGCTTCAGGCGTAAGGTCCGTCAGCACAATTTCATTAACCCGCTGCATGACCCAGTCGGGAACGGTTTCGCGAACAACCACGCCCGTGATACGGGCCACCAGCGGCGTGACACTTTCGATGTGCTGTACGTTGATGGTGGAGATGACGTCAATGCCGAGGCCGAGGAGCTCGAGTATGTCCTCGTAGCGCTTGCGATGCTTGCTGCCCTCGACGTTGGTGTGCGCCAGCTCGTCAACCAGCGCCACCTGAGGTTTGCGCGCGAGGATGGCATCGACATCCATTTCTTCAAAGACCGTGCCCTTGTACTCCAGCTTCTTGCGTGGCACGGTTTCCAGCCGGGTGGCCAGTTCGGAGACCCCGGCGCGTCCATGCGTCTCCACCACGCCGATAACTACATCCTCGCCGCGGCTGTGGCGCCGAACTCCCTCGCTCAACATGTTGTAGGTTTTGCCGACTCCGGGAGCATAACCGAGGAACACTTTGAAGACGCCGCCCTTGCGTGCCGGCTCGGCCTCTTCTAACCACTGCTCCGGAGTTTTTTCCATAAGCAGAAACTCTGACTTGTGGTAATTGTGCCTTCATCTACAATCGTGCGCAATGAAGCATATCGCAAAGGCGCTCTCGCGGGTTGCCGTACTAGTGGCCAGCGTGGGCTTTGTCGTTCTGGCATTCCGAAAGGCCTTTCACGTCAATCCGGCTACCGTGGGATTCATCTTCCTGCTCTGCGTGTTAGTAGTCTCAGCCGCGTGGGGTCTGCGCTATGCCATTGCCCTCTCGATCCTTGCGACGTTTGCCTATAACTTTTTCTTTCTGCCTCCCATTGGAACGCTCACCATTGCCGATCCGCAAAACTGGGTTTCGCTGGCCTCATTTCTCATTACCGCAGTGATCGCCAGCCAGTTGGCAGAGCGTGCCCGCCGCGAAGCGCTGAGCGCCACGCATAGAAGAATAGAGCTGGAGCGGCTGTATGCCTTAAGCCAGCAGATGCTGGCAACGGAGAATGTCCTAACTCTGGTCAACAACATTCCCCGCGCGGTCGTGGAGACATTTGGCGTCAGCGCTGCGGCAGTCTATATTCCGGAGCGCAGGAAGGTTTACTACTCCGATCTGAAGGCCCAAGCCAGGCTACCCGAAGACGACTTGAAGCGCGTCGCGACCCGCGCGGAGCCCTCGATCGACAGTGCCGAAGCGCTCATGATGGTGCCACTTCGAGTTGGCATGAGGTCAGTGGGGTCACTCGGCATCATAGGGGCGGATCTCGGGAGAGAGACGCTGGATGCAGTCTCCAGTCTGGTGGCGATCGCCATTGAGCGCGCTGGTGCGGTGGAAAAGCTGGCAGTCACGCAGGCAAGCCATGAGAGCGAACGATTGCGGTCGGTCCTGCTCGATTCGGTTACACATGACTTCCGCACTCCACTAACGTCGATCAAAGCTTCGGCCGAAGCACTTCTCGGCAACCCAAACCTCGATGAAACGTCGCGCCGCGAGTTGCTGACCGTCATCAACGAAGAAAGCGACAGGCTTGACCGGTTGGTTGGCGAAGCCGCGGAGATGGCGCAACTGGACGCCGGAGCGGTAGAGCTTCACCTGCGTCCTCATCACATCCGCGAGGCCATCGACGAGGCCATCGTGAGCACCAAGGCTGCGCTGGCTAAGCACCCGGTCGAGGTGGTGGCCCCGGATTCGTTGCCAAAAATAAGAATGGACCTGCGACGCATCGCCGAGGTGCTGGCACAACTGATCGACAACGCGGCGAAGTACTCACCCCCCGAGACGCCGGTCACGATTACCTCTGAGTTGCAAGGCGGAAGACTCATCACCAGCGTAGCCGACCGGGGTCCCGGGATCGACAGCTTCGAGCAGGGCACCATCTTCGAGAAGTTTTACCGTGGCCGAGGCCAGCGTTCGACGATACAAGGCACGGGCATGGGGCTGGCGATTGCCAAGGCGCTGGTCGAAGCCCACGGAGGAGCCATCAGCGTCGTCAGTCAGCTCGACCGTGGCTCGGTTTTCTCGTTCACTTTGCCGGTCTGAAGGCTGTTTACCCAGCGCGCCGACAGCGTTCCCATTTTGGGAATTCGTCCGCTCTGCTGTGGTACCCCCTCCCCCTATGCTTCCTAAAGTCTTGAAAACACAAAGCCGACCGCGAAGGTATCCTCGCAAAGTCTTGAAGGCAAAGGTATTTACAGGCAAAGTCTTGAGCCGGTAAGGTTTAATAGCAAATAGTTGCGAAAAATCGAAACCGACACACGCCTTGCCCGCCAGTCGCAGCGCATATCGCTGACCTCAGAATTTCAAAGAACCGCCAAAAGGTCGTCCCCAATTAGAGGTTGGCGGATGTGAGCACACTACTCCTCTCTCCTCGCACTACTCAGAACATACCTCCACAACGGCAGAATGGGAAGGCCTCTACGTCACACATCGATGTGATCTAGGACCATCCCACCTAAGTTGCAGAAGAGCTCGCCGGGAAGGCCCCCTCTCGGGCCAGTATGCTGACGCCCAACTTGGCGCCCTGACAATTTATCCATGCGGGGCTGGGTAATCTGCTAGTTCCCGGCGCAATGGCAGGGCGATAACTTCAGACGATTTTCCATATTGGCCGTGCGGGGCGTTCTGCGCCACCGGATCAGGCCCCAGGAGAGGACTTGGGAACTGAATGACAAAGAACCTCGCAGTGGAGATCGAGAGGAGATTATGAACCGAAAGCTTTTGTCGTTCGTCAGTGTTGCAGCCCTTTTAGCGATGGCGGCCTGCTCGTCGTCAAGCAACAGTTCCGTCGCAAACAAAGCGCCAGGTACTGAGCAGGCGGTGAGCGACGCCATGGACGTCTACATCTATGGTTACCCGCTGGTCACGATGGACATGACGCGCCGGCAGATGACCAACGTCGCCACGCCTGACGGCGGACATGCACCGATGGGCCAACTTGTGCGAATGCGCAATTACCCGGCCCCTGACTATCATGCCGTCACCGCGCCCAATGCTGACACGCTCTACACCACCGGGTGGCTCGATGTGACGAACGAGCCATGGATTCTAAGCGTGCCCGATATGGGTGACCGCTATTACCTGCTGCCCATGCTGAGCGGCTGGACCGACGTCTTCCAGGTTCCGGGTAAGCGCACCACCGGCGGCAAGGCCGCCAAGTACGCCATCACCGGGCCGAACTGGTCGGGCACGCTGCCGGAAGGTGTGACCGAGTACAAGGCACCCACAGGCCTGGTTTGGATTCTCGGCCGCATTTACTGCACGGGAACTCCTGACGACTACAACAAGGTACACGCGCTGCAAGATAAGTTTTCGCTGGTGCCGCTTAGCTCCTACGGCAAGCCCTATACGCCCGCCCCCGGGCCGGTGGATGCCAGCTTAAATATGAAGACCGCCGTCCGCGACCAGGTGGACGCAATGAGCATCGACGACTACTTCAACTATCTCGCGCGGTTGTTGAAGACCAATCCGCCCGCCGCTGCCGATGCCCCGATCGTCGAGAAGATGAAGGCCATCGGTATCGAGCCGGGCAAAGATTTCGATCCGAGCAAGCTAGGCGGCTTCGACAGGGAAGCGATCAAGGCCGTACCCAAAGCCGCACAGCTCAAGATTGCGGAGTACTTCAAGAAGGCTGCTGAACCGGTCAATGGCTGGACGTACATGACGAAGGACATCGGCGTT
>Ga0335082_10009020_pt1 | contig 10856 bp, 10 predicted proteins | sample Lox_Sample_41_FD_206718 | JGI IMG/M metagenome (GOLD analysis project Ga0335082, IMG submission 206718) | Soil microbial communities from Loxahatchee National Wildlife Refuge, Florida, United States - Lox_Sample_4.1 | ecosystem: Environmental > Terrestrial > Soil > Wetlands | place: USA... | reverse complement strand
CACATCGACCCGTGGCACCGGCTCGAGGCCCCACCCTAAGCAAGCTCGAAGCATATAACCCCGGTACCGGAGATTGCGAGATAACCACAGTTATCGGGCAACTATCCCGGTCGCGCCGACGGCACCATCGTCATGCACACCCCCCGGACGCATCGGGCCGCAACCTCCGCGAGGTCCTGCCCGCCGGCTGGCCACCCGAGGCTGGCGGCCCGGCAGGAGTGACGAAGGTCCCTATGCCGGGTCTCACCGGCGTGGTACGTGGAGGACGCAGGCGGTCCAGCCCGGGCCGCCCGGCAAGTAGGGGGGCCTGACCATGAAGAAGAACGCACGGAGCACCCGGTCGCGCATACGCGGTCTTGGCATCGTGAGATTGCCTCGCGTCGTGCTGCTTGCGATGGCACTCGCAGTGCCGGCGGGTATCCCGCTGGCCATCCCGGGACCAGCATCTGCGCAGCAGGGTCCAAATTCGGACCTGCAGGCGCTGGAGGTCGCAAATCACGCCGTATCTCTCCCGCCGGACGCGACCAGTGTCCAAGCCGGAACCACGCAAAGCGGCAACAGACTGTGGGATTTCTTCCTCGGGAATAGTTCGCAGACGTCGGTCACGAGCCCGACAATCACGGTCAGCAGCGGATGGAGCCCTTCGCTCTTCCCTGAGATCTCTTCATTCCCGGTTACCGGGAGTCAGGCTAGCCTGGCACCTGGCGACGTGCTTTCCCTGCTACCTACGGGCGCCCTGAACTCGGATATTCCAGTCAGCTTCACCGCGGGTTATGACTCAACCAGGACGGTCAGCCCTTCGGACATCCCCGCCGGAGGCGGCCAGCAGACGGTCGTCATCACCATGACCCTAACCGATGCTCGCTACACACCGCCGCCGGACGGCAACGTTGGCATCATCGTCAACCTGGCTTCGCCTGTGCCAGGCGCGTCTATCGCATCCACGACCGATCCGGCCAACCTGGACCAGGGCGAGATACTTCAGACTGCCACCGGCGCTGCCTTCCCATTCGGGCTGTTCGAGTGGCGGCTTGGCTCCGCGCAGCTTAACAAGCAGTACACGTTCACGGCCGTGCTCAACGTGCCTAACCCATCCGGGCAACCGTTCGGGTACCGCCCAGATGTCCTAGTAAGCGCCGACACCGATACATTCCTCTGCGATGCGTGCGCCGGTTCCACGGTCACCGTTAAAGATCCCGCGCTTGACGGGAATGTGCCAGGCTCTGGCAGCGCCACGTACTCGGTGGCCGAGACAAACCACACGTGGACACCTACACACGCCGAGGAATTCGCAGTTGACTACCAGGGCACAACTCAAGCAGCCGATGCAGCCCTCCACGTCACCCACATCGCCGCGGCCGCGGACCACAAGCGGCATGCGGCAGTCGGCGTGACCTTCACCGACGACGATCCCGCCGGCAACCTGTCCCAGTACAGCGGCACCGTCGCCTGGGGCGACGGCTCGGCCACCACCATCCCGGACAAGCTCTTCACCAAGATCCCGGCCCGCCTCGGCGGCGGCTTCGCGGCCGCCAGCCTTCACACCTACGCCAGGCCAGGCCGCTACGTCGTGACGGTGACCATCAACGACGCCGGCGGCGCCTCAGACAGCAGATCGACCACCCTTGTCGTGCCATCCGGCTGACGACAACGCCCCCGCCGCCAGCACGCCCGCCGCCAGCTCGCCGGCGGGCGTGCCACGGCAGCGCAGGCCCGCCGTGCGGCAGGCAGGCGACGGCACCCCGGGTGACTGCCGCTGCGGCCCGCCGCTGTCCGCCTGCACCCGGGTGCACGAGGGTCACTGGACGCGCTTGCCGTCCCGCATCTGGGCGTAGCCATGAGAGCCCAGCGGGAGCTCGCGGCCGCCCAGGCGCTAGAAATCCTCGACATCGAGAACAGCGGCCACGTCAGATTGCCAGCTCGCCTGGTGATGTGCCCGATCATCTTGAGCGGTTCTGGTTCCTGGCGGGCGTGGCTCGCAAACGGGTCCCGCCGCGAATGTAGGACCGTCATCTCGGCCGACGCTCGGTGCTGGTGTGTTTCCTCCGGATTAGGCTGGGCATCTTCAGGCCGGATCTTTCCCGGGGATGCCGAGGCGGTGGCCGTGCTGGATGAAGCCAGCGTGGAGCGGGTGCTTGTCGTCATTGCCCATCCGGACGATGCGGAGTTCTGGGCGGCCGGAACCATCGCCCAGTGGACGGACGCAGGTGCCGGCCTCACCTACTGCGTGCTGACGGACGGACAGAACGGCAGCCACGACCCCGGCATCGCGAGAGACCGGATTCCGGCGATCCGCCGGGACGAACAGCGGAAGGCGGCCGGACTGCTGAAGGTCGGCGAGGTCCATTTCATGGGCCTGGACGAGGGCCTGATCGACCCCGCGAGCCGTCAGCTGCACGAGCAGCTTGTGCGGATCATCCGCCAGGTCCGCCCGCAGCGGATCCTGACGTGGAGCCCGGAACGGAACTGGGCGCGGTTCCGCAGCTGCCACCCCGACCACCTGGCCGCCGGAGAGGCCACGCTGCGGGCCATCTACCCCGACGCAGGGAACCGGCTGGCCCTGCGCTCACTCTATGAACAGGAGGGCCTGGACGGGTGGACAGCCGGGGAGGCGTGGCTGTTCAACAGCCCCCGCGTGAACAGGTACGTCGATATCACCGGTACCTTCCCCAGGAAGGCGGCCGCGGTCGCCGCGCATCATAGCCAGGTCGGCAGCCGGCGTGATCTCGCCGGTGACCTGCGTGCGCGGGCCGCCGCGACCGCAGCGGAAGGTTCGCTGCCCCAAGGGCGGCTGGCGGAGGCATTCCAGGTCGTCGCCACAGGCTAGGCCGTGCCCGGCGCCGTGGGTGGGCGGCGGGCGGCGAGGAACTCGCGGGCCTGTCCGGAGAAACCTTCGGCTGAGCGCGAGCGGGTCGCCTCGATGCTGGCAAGAAGCGCGGCGATGTCGTTGTGGACATGCCGGGAACGCAGGTCCCAGGCGTCGGCGATGATCATCTCGCCCACGGCGGCCAGCTGACGGGAACTTCATCGTTAGCCCCAATACGGTGTCCGCCGGTGTCCGTGTTCGTCATCTTCCCGCGCTCCGGTCCTGGGTTCACGATGGCAAAGGCGAGGCAATGGGAACGGGAAGGATGCGATGGAGACTGGGTTCGCGCTGTCAGAGATCGACACCACGACGCCGCACCCGGCCCGGATGTATGACGCCCTGCTGGGCGGCAAGGACAACTACGCCGCCGACCGGCAGGCGGTCCGCCAGCTGCTGAAGGTCGCGCCGGAAGCGCGTGACTCGGCCCGAGCCAACCGGGCGTTCCTGCAGCGGGCGGTGCGGTTCCTGGCCGGCGATGCGGGCATCAGGCAGATCATCGACGTCGGCACCGGCATCCCGGCGGCCGGGAACGTGCACGAGGTCGCCGCCCAGGTGGCGCCGGGCACCCGGGTCGTCTACGTGGACAACGACCCGATCGTGCACGTGCACGCCAACGCGCTGCTGACCGGCAGCGGCACCACCAGCATCGTGCTGGCCGACCTGCGCGAGCCCCAGGCCATCCTGGACTGCCCGAAGGTCCGGGCGCTCATCGACTTCGCCCAGCCCGTCGCGCTGCTGCTGGTGGCGATCGTGCACTTCATCACCGAACCCGAGGACCCGGCCCGCATCCTGGCCATCTTCCGCGAGGCGCTGCCCGCGGGCAGCTACCTGGCCCTGTCGCACGCCACGGCGGACGTCCGCCCGGCCGCCGCGCGGCAGGCAGCCGCCGTGTACGACCAGGCCACCTCCCCGGTGACCCTGCGCACCCGCGCCCAGGTCGCCGCGCTCTTCGATGGCTGGGACCTGGTTGAGCCGGGCCTGGTTCAGGTGCCGCTGTGGCGGCCGGACGGCCGGCCGCCCCGGCAGAGAGAGCTGGACCGGATCTGGGTCTACGGCGGGGTGGCCCGCAAGAGCCCATGACCGCGGAAAGGAGCCGCCTATCGGCCGCACCACGACATTGAGGCCGAACGAGCGGCGATCCCGCCCCGCCGAACCGGTCAGCCTGGGCTGGCGGGAAGGCTGTGCAGGTCAGCGGTAATGGCCTCGGAGCTGAACTCCTCGATACGCTCATCCAGCTCACGTGCTTGCGGCGGGCGCTGGAAGATCGGGGCGGCGAGCTCGGTGCGCACCAGGTTCAGCCGGGTCGTCACCGCATTGATCCGCTGCGAGGAAGGGAGCGACAGCGGTGGCTCCAGCGCTGCCACCGCGGCGTCGAGCGCGCCGACGCGCAGCCGGATGGCCGCCAGGTCGATGCCGGCGAGCGCCTTGCCGCCGAACCAGTGCTGCTCACCGGGACCCGGACCCGCGTTGTACAAGCTGACGGCACGCTCCAGCTGCCCGGCTGCCTCGCTTTCCGCACCCTCGAGCTCGGCGAGGGCGGACCCGGAGAAATAAGACTGCGTCGCCAGCGACAAGCCGAATTCTCCGCCCAGGGCCAGCACCCCGTCGGAGTGCTCCCGGTCGCGAGCATCCTGCGCGTCGGCTATGGCCTGGTGGGCACCGTCGGCATCGCCGAGGCGTGCCGCCGCCCGCGCGTATTTGACGTACAAGTGCGCGGCGTTCGGCCCGTCCTGCAGGTAGCGCAGGCCGTCTTCGGCCAGGTCACGGGCCTGGCGTGGCCGGTTCTGCCAGAAGACGACGCTGGCGAACTGCAGGCGCAGGTGCGCCATCAGCGGCCGGTGGTCGATCGCGGTCGCATACGCCCAGCCGGACCGGATCAGTTCCTCGGCGGCCTGCGGATAGCCGAGGCCGGAGGCGGCGACGGCCATGAGATCGCTGAGGCAGCCGAGGAGGAAGTACAGATCGGCCTGGTCGCCGGGTCTTAGCTGTCCGTCAAGGAGCCGGTAGATCCGGGCGCGCACCCGGCGCATCTCCCTGAACAGCGGGAACGGCTCACCGGTCATGGATGCGACTGACAAGCGCGCCACGTCGGCGCGCAACTGCTCAAGGGTAGCCTCGCCGATGTCGCGTCGTTCCGCCTGCTCAGCGTGCTCGCTACCCTCGTGTGCTGCCATCAGCACCTCTCGCTCAACCGTGGAATCGCCCATTTGGGGATCTTGTCTCCCACGGTAAGCGACGGCGAGAGGGATGAGCAGGCTCGGGTCGGCCGGATCGGAGGGAACCTGCGCGATCTGCTGGTGCGCGGCCGGGTCTGCGCCGAACTGATCCGGCGGGATGCCGAGGGCCTGGCAGTAGTGGAGTTTGTAGCGTTCGGTGAGGCCGCCTTCGCCGCGTTCCCAGCGGTGGATGTTGTGGCACATGCTGTCGGTGCCGGGCATGGACTTATCGCCGCCGGCCCGGCCGGCCTGGATGAGCTGGCGGGCCATCTCGCGCTTGGTCCACCTGCGGGCCTCGCGCTGCTGACGCAGCCACGCTCCTAAAGTCTCGGACATGACGTGCCGCCTTCCGGGGTGAGGCGGACTTCCGCGGACAGGGCAGTGTCCGCGGATGTCCGCGACTGTCAGGCGAGCAGCTCGTCGGCCAGGCCGGCCTTGGCGCCGTCGATGAAGGCGCGGATCTCATCCGGTTCCAGGATGAGGGCAGGGCTGTTCGGGTCGGTGGACTGGCGCAGGGCGACCCGGCCGCCGGGGAGTTTCCTGGCTTCCAGGCAGGAGCCGCCGCTGTCGCTCCAGGGTTTGCGCCAGCCATCGGGGCCGAGGCTGGCGGCGGGCATGCCGTTGCGGATGGGCTCAGGGTGCATGGTCAGGTCTCCTTGATGATCTCGCGCAGGATGGTGATGGTGTGCTCGGGGGACGCCACCTGGGCGGCCATGCGGTCGAGGGCCTCTGGGTCGGCACCGACCCCGCAGCGGCATCGTCGATGCGCAAGAGCGAGGAACGCCTCCGCACGCTGTACCCGTTCGCGATGGCCCGCTATGACCGGCTCCGCAGCGAAGGAGCCAGCCCGCTCGACGCGATGCGCGAAGCCGCGCCGCTGTTCGGCCTCCACCCGCACGCGCGTCCCGCGCCGTCCCGCTCGCGGCTTGCGATCGACGCTCCAGTTGCTGACGCCGCGCCGGAGGCCGGGATCACTCATGGCACCTCACGCCAGCCTGGACCAGAACTGGACCCCTACCAGGACGCGGAGCGCCGTGGACGGTGGATTGCCGGGCGGCTGCAAGCCCAGGCTCTTGACGAGCGGGGGGCAGAGATCAGTCCGGACGAGCTGGCCACTGCCCTGTAGGAAGCGACCAGCCTGCCTGCCGAGGTCATCGCACGGCTCGCCCGAGCCCGGAGCGAGGAACGCGTAGCCGAAAGTGCGGAGCGCGCCCGCGCCGCCGACCTCGGGCACGCATCAACAGCTCCATCCGCCCGCGACCGCATCCAGGACCTGACCGCCGCGGGCCGCGACACCCAGGCGGCAGACACGGCCGACGCGCACGCCTCAGCCGACGGCACCGCGGCCCAGCTGGCGGCCGAGAGCTTCCCGCATACCGCAGCGGACGGCGTCCGCGCCGCCATCACTGGTCGGCTCCAGCAGCCGGAACGGTCACCAGCCCGCACCGCTGGGGTCACGGACACCCGGCGCCACGGCCTGTCCTCATTAGATAGCTGCCCGGGACGCTATGTGTGACGCGGCCCGGGACACAGCACCTGACTCGCTGGCCTGGATCTCATCGTGGAAGAACGGCCGATACCGCGCGCCCGGGCAGTGCCCTCTTCGCGTAGTACAGGAGCCTCTGGAGCTATAGGTTCGGCAGTTCCTCGCGTTCTGCGGCGGCAGCGGGAGACCGAGCGGACCCTGTCAAGCCCCGAAGTGCACTAGGGATCCCCAAATAAGCGGGGAGACCTTCTGCCGGGCAGCCGCCGCGATCGCCTGCGGCAGCGCCGCAGGCGATCGCAGGAAAGTCAGTCGCTCGTGGAAGTCCCGCATTAGCGCGACCGTATGCGGCCACTCCGGCAACGGCCAAAGCGCCCCAACCACCGAGCGCGCGCCAAGCGCGATGAGCCCGGCGGGGAACCCCAGTTGCTCCGACGGCGGCAGCGTGGCGGTGAAGCCGCCGAGTTCGCACGCTGACAGTACGACAAGCGGACTACGCTCCAGTTCCTGTTCCCGGCGGAGCAGGAAGTGAAGGAACAGCGGCTGGCCGCCTAGGAGCAGGGCCGGGGTGTCGCCGTCCAAGCTCCCGTGACAGGCGAGGTGGATCACGCTCGCGGTGCGCATCCTCTCGCCGATGGCAGCGCTCTTGGCGATGTCAGCATGCATGCCGTGCACCTCAGCTGGCACCAGGCTCCGGAATGTCCGCAGCGGCGTGACGGACCGGTGCCCCTTCAGTTTCGGGGCGGCGGGCCAGGGTCCTACGGACGCGTAGATCTCCGGCGTGGCGCGGTGAACGGCGGCGACCTCGGCGGCCTCCTTGCCAACTAGGTGCAGGAAGTCAACGCCATGCCAGGGATCGGCGGCGACGAACGCCTCTGCTGTGGTGGCGGGCTGATGGATCGCGGCGTAGTACAGAGCACGGGCCGACGGCGCGATCGTGATGTCCAGCGCCGAGCAAGCCGGCCCGCCGCGGAATGTCGCGGTGTACAGCGGCAGCATCGCGGCCTGCCCGATCGGGACGACGGCGACGGGACCGTCCAGCAGGTCCGGCCACTGCGCGGCGACCGTGCCCCAGATGTGGGTCCCGGTCCACTCCAGCAGGTCCAGCGCCACGTCGGCGGCGGCCGCCAAGTCGGGGTCCGGGTCGGCGAAGGCATCACGCATGTCCGCGAGCCGGGACTTCAGTTCGCTCTGCTCCAAGGCCGGCACCCAGCAGCTGTCGGTCAGCCGTCCCGACGCGCGATCGGGATTGACCCTGATCGCGACGCCAGGCACGTCACTCCGCATGCCCGGGACCAGGTAGAGCAGAGTCCGGCCAGCGGCGCGGGCGGCCCACACCGGCGTCACGTGAGGGCTGGTGAAGAAGAACTGCTCAAGCGGGTCCTTCCGGTCGCCAACCGATAGCTGGACCAGCACCCAGTCCTCGGTGGATTCTCCGCCCCTCTCCTGGAGGACGCGAACCCACCGCTCGGAGTAAGCCCTGATGTCCGCTCCTGCGGCGCCGCCCGCGCGCATCCGGCGATCGACTTCCTCAGCGGCCACCCGCCGCATTCGCATGCCCGCCACGACGGACGTCAGGCTCTCGATCATCATCAGTGCCTGCGCCGGATTCCCGAGGCGATGCGCCGCTTCCGCGGCCGCTGCCGAGAACCCGGGCAGCCCTCCATGGATCAGCTTCCACAGTGCCGCCTCGTTACCGTTGTCACCTTGGACGCCGGCATCACGGTGGACGCCGGCCGTGAGGTTCGCTACGGCGACGGTCATCCAATAGCACGCACCGAGCGCCTGGAGCCAGTTCCCGGACGCCATCTGCAGCACGATGGTGGGCCATGCGATAGCGACTAGAGCGTGTGTGGCCTCAAGGTCCTCTCCGTCCCCGGCCGCAGCCCGGGCTAGGACCTCGGGTGCGAGCTGCCACAGCTCATCCCGGACCCGGGATAGCCGCCGTGGGTCATCGGCTGCTTGCGCGGCCTCTCCCTCGGCTAGCAGCCGCTGCACTCGCTCGCCCAGACTGGCTGGCAGCGGGGATCCAGAAGGCACGGGATGAGTAATATCACCAGAAGGAGCGCGCCGTCAGCCGCCACGCAGTCTGCCGCTGTGCCGGCAGCACTAGTGCCGCGATCGGCGGCGAGAGATGAGACAACGGGCTTGCGGCGATCAGGTGCGCTCAGAGCACGCGAACAATCCCGAGTTTCGCTCGGCTCTCGCCCAGGAGCCGCGCTGCCGCATGGGTAGACAGCCTTTCACGGCCCGCCTCATCGACACTGACACCAACGGACCGGTGCCGTGGCTGGCCAGCGAGTACATCTCCGGCCCACCCCTACCCCAGCGCGTGTCCGCTGCGGAACCATTACCGACACTCCCGCTCGTGGCCCTGACGGCAGCGCTGGCCGAGGGGCTCGGGGACGTACAGGCCGCAGGACTTGTGCACCGGGGCCCGGATCCGTCCAACGTAATCCTCTCGAATGACCGGCCCCGCATCATCGACTTCGGGCTCGCCACGCAGGAATCAGCGTCCCTCGCCGAGTTTACTCACGAGCTTGGCGGCATCTGCAGAAATGGTGGTTGGTCGCTGCGAGGGCCGTGGAACGGCTGATCGTCAGTACACGGCGATCCGGTCGAGGAAGTAGGACACGAAGGCGTCTGCGTCGACGCCCGTTGCGACCTGGGCGTTCGGTGCCGGGGCATCGTCGGTGATGAGAAAGTCGGCGATCGCGACGCCCCGGCCGACGTCGTCTCCCGTCACGACGTCGACATGCGCGGGTGTCCAGGTCAGCAGCTCGGGGCGGGACAGGGCTGCGACGGCGAGCGGGTCGTGCATCGCGCACGACCGGCCTGCTTCGGGATCGCCGGGATTGGCCCGGGCCAGGCGGTCCAGCCATGCGATAGTGCACTCGCCGGCGAACGTGCCGAACGGGCGGCCGCCCGCGGCCATCACCGCGGCGTGTTCTCGCGTGAGACGCACCTGGAGCGTCACATCGAGTCCGACGAGGCGGACCGGCGCGCCGCTGCGCATCACGGCGCGTGCGGCGTGGGCATCGGTCCACCAGTTGAACTCGCCCGGCATGCCCCGGCGGTTCGTCTGGCCGAGGAAGATGCCGCCCATCACGACGATCTCCCTGACCGACGTGGCGACGCGCGCGTCAAGGGCGATAGCCGCCGCGATGTTCGTGAGCGGCCCGATCGCCACCACGGTGATCTCGCCGGGCGCCTCCACGACGCGCCGGGCGATCTCGGCGGCGGCGTAACCCGGGGCGGGCCGGTGGTGCCCGAACCGGTCCCGGATCTCCTGCGGGGCGCCGCGGACCTTCTCCGGCTCGACGAGCGGGGCCGCCGCGCCGCGGACGACCGGGACGTCCGTACGACCGAGCCGCTCGAGGAGTTCCAGGCTCAGGTAGGTTGCCGACTCCACGTCGATGTTGCCATTAACGGAGGTCACCAGCTCAAGCTGGAAGACATCGTCGGCGGCCAGCAAGGCGAGGGCGAAGCCATCATCGATCTCCGACCCGGGCGAGCCCATGGACGGGTCAGTGTCGAGGATGACGCGCATCTGAAACTCCCTTGTTCAACTCAACCTCATGGTCCCAGACCTTCAGCCTCTGCAGCAGAGGGATCCTGACGGGCGGGTATTACCTGCCTGTTACAGGCGCGCTGGCACTAAACCGCGGGCATCCCGGGCTCGTGGCTGTAGATGACGGCGGATCATTCCGCCTGCTCCTGACGGTGCAACTGCCCGTCGGCGCACGGTCTGCGCCGGACACGTACAACCACGTATGCCGAGGTGAAAAGTGCCCATCGAAAGCACGGGGCGACATGCCGCCATTCTCCGGGACCTGGACATTCCGGCGCCGTTCGACCTCGGGCTTTTCGTCACCTGGCTGCAGCACCAGCGAGGACGCGTTATCGGGTTGCGCCCGTTCAGGTCAGGTGCAGGTATGCCGTGCGGCCTTTGGATCGGCACTGCGGAGGCCGACTACGTCTACTACGAGGCAGCGACCACGCCCTTCCACCAGACCCATATCGTCATGCATGAGATCGCCCATATGCTGCTCGGTCACCGCCACCGGACGCCCACTGGGCAAGGAGTCGCCCGGCTACTGGCACCCGATCTGGACCCTGCGCTGATCCGGCTCATCCTCGGTCGCGGCGCTTACGGCGCCACGGAGGAAGAAGAGGCTGAGACCCTCGCATCCTTGATCCTCCGGCAGCCAGGTTACCCAGTTAGGCACCTCCTTCGCGCTGAGCTACCGCAGCCGCGGCGACACCGAGCAACTCGCCTTCCGCATGCTCG
>Ga0335082_10009019_pt1 | contig 10856 bp, 8 predicted proteins | sample Lox_Sample_41_FD_206718 | JGI IMG/M metagenome (GOLD analysis project Ga0335082, IMG submission 206718) | Soil microbial communities from Loxahatchee National Wildlife Refuge, Florida, United States - Lox_Sample_4.1 | ecosystem: Environmental > Terrestrial > Soil > Wetlands | place: USA: Florida... | reverse complement strand
GATCACGATGACTCAGGCGTCGGGGGCAGGGGGGAGGGCTGGCGAGCCGCCCTTCTAACACGGGCTCCGGACAATCCGAGCGGGCTGTGTATTCCTGAGGTCCTGCGCTATGAACCCCGCGAAATGCAGCGCCGCAACGTGGTCATCGGCATGGGGGCCGGAGCCGTCGTCCTCGCTGTCCTCGCCTGGTGGTTCCTCGTTCCCGCGCGCCTGGGCCTCACCCAGCCGCGGCTCGTCATCGTCTCGGGAGATGCCCGGGTGGACGACGTGCGTGCCAAGGTGGCGCAGACGCTCGCGGTCGGCGCAACCGTGCGCACCGGCTACGGGAGCGCGTGCTTCAGCCTTCACGAGTCGCGTGTGTGCGTCGGGGCGCAGAGCGAGGCGCACCTCGCCGACCTCGGCAAGACCTCGGCCATCGTCGAGGCCAAGCGCGGAACGGTCGTCGTCGTCGCGGGCACGGACGAAGTGCACGTGAGCATCCCCACGGTGGGCGGGGTCGACGTGCACGGCGCCACGGTGTCCGTCGAGGGTGCGGGCGCGGACACCGTCGTGCGCGCCCTCGACGGCAGCGTCACGGTGGAGGCCAGCGGTCGTCCCGACACCGTCGTCGCCGCCCCGACGGCGATGGGCCTGCGCGACGGAAACAAGCGTGCGTCGAGCCCCGCGCTCGAAAGCGAAGAGCGTGCCGTCGCGCAGCTCGCCCATCGCTGGCAGGGATCCGCCGGCGCCACCATAGAGGTGAACGGGATGCGCGGGCGCGTCTCGATCGACGGCACCGACGTGGGCTCCACGCCCGCCGCGGTGCTCCTCGACGAGGGCGAGCACACCCTCGAGGTCCGCGAGTCCGCGCGCGAGGGGACGAAGGAGAACCTCACGCTCCGCGGCGGGCAGAAGGTCGTCCGCGGAAGCTGAGGTATGCTGCCCTCCTCACGAGGAGGCACCCGTGCTGTCAGTCCGCGCCCGCGCCGTCGCTCTCGTCGCGTTGCTCGCGCCCACGTCTCTCGGGTGCGCGTCCTCGTACGTGCCGCGCCCCGGGCCGCACGTCGCGCTCGTGCAGGACGGCGGGACGATCTCGTACGTGCGCGAGGGCGTGAAGTACGACGGCGGCATCTTCGGGGGCGACATCGATGAAGCCGTGCGCGGCTCGCGGCAAGCCGAGGAGTATGCGCACGAGTACAAGACCGGGATGACGACGGGGTTCATCATGACGATGGTCGGCGCGCTCGGCGCCATCGGTGGCGCCGTGTGGATGGGCGACGCGGCGTCGCAGACGCCGGTCTCGAACTCGGGGATGACGTCCGCGACCATCGTGCTCATCTCGGGCATCGTCGTGGAGCTCGTCGGGGCCGGCATCGCCGCGCGCGCGCAGACGCACCTGTTCGACGCGGTCAATGCGTACAACGACGACGTGGACACGGGCCGGGTGCGCGCAGCACCGGAGGTCTACGGTCCGCCCCCCGTCGCGCCGGCTTCCACCGCCCTGCCTCCGCCCGCGACTCCCTGAGCCGGTCATGGGCGCACGCATGCGAACGCGCCCGCTGGCGACCATCGTCATCCTGATCCTCTGCGTCGCCTTCGCGGCCGGCTGGGTGACCGACGCGCTCCTGGCGCACGGGCGCTCGCCCATCGAGCGGGCACGCGAGCTCGCCCGCACCGGGCGCGTGGACGCCGCCGAGCAGGCGTACCTGGACCTCGCCACGCAGCAGCCGGGCGACCTGCAGCTCGTCGTCGAGCTCGTGGACAATCACGTGAAGCTCGAGCACGGGTCGATGCTCGCCCCGATGATGGCCACGGGACACGGCCCTCGCCTCGCCGCGCCGGTGGACGAGAGCCGCATCGACGCGGTGGTCTCGGCGCCCGCGCTCGGAGCCGACGGCGCCCTCCTGGCCGGCTGGTGGCGGCACTTCGCCGAAAGCGACGAAGACCCCATTGAGCGCGACCGCGTCACCGAAGCCGCGGACCGGCGGTCGCCTCCGGCCTGGGCGAACCATCTGCTGGGGCGCGCCCTGAGTGAGGAGGGCGAAGGCTCCGGCGCCGCCGAGCGCTTCGCGCGCGAGGCGACCTTCTTCGACGGGCGCGCCGAGGACGCCTCTGACGCTTGCATGTTCTGGATCCGGGAGGGCGATCGCGCCCGTCTGCGCTCCGCCCTCGACGTACCCGCGTTCGCTCGCCAGGTCCCCGCGGGCATCCGGTTCGAAGACGCGAGGGATCGCCACGACTGGGTCGGCGCGGCGCGCTGGTTCTTCCCGATGCAATACGAGCACACGACGCTGAGCGTGCTCTTGCTCGCAGCGCTGTCGGGGCTCGTCTGGTTCGTCATCTGCGCCACCATCGGCCGCATCGGACAGCGTCCGGGCCTGCGCATCCCGCTGTACGTCGCCGCCTTCGCCCTGGGGATCGCCAGCACGTACCTCACGCTCGCAGTCGCGATCGTGGAGGAATCGGTGCTCCACTTCACCGAGAGGGGCCAGGCGTTCGACGTCATCTACTTCGTCTTCGGCGTCGGCATTCGCGAGGAGCTGGCCAAGGCGCTGCTGCTCCTGCCGCTCGTGCCGATCGTGCGGCGGTGGGGCACGCGCCGTGAGGCGCTCGCCTGCGGGGCGCTCGTCGGTCTCGGCTTCGCCGCCGAGGAGAACCTCGGTTACTTCCACCTGGGCCTCTCGGTGGGGCTCGACCGCTTCCTCACGGCCAACTTCCTGCACCTGAGCACGACGGGTCTCGTCGCGGTGGCGATCGACGACACGATGCGTGGCACGCGCGAAACGCGCGAGTCGTGGACGCAGGTGGTGCCGCTCGTGGTGGTGACCCACGGCGTCTACGACTTCTTCCTCTCGAGCAAGTCGGTCGAGACGGCGTCCTTCGTGTCGATGTTCGTCTTCGTGCTGCTCGCGCGCCGCTTCGCCGACGTGATCCGCGAGCTCCCGGGCCGCGAGGGGCCGCTTCTGCGCTACTTCGTCGTCGGCCTCGCCCTCGTCACGGGGGGCAGCTTCGTCTACGCCACGTCGATCGTCGGCGTCGGACACGCGGCGACGGCGATCGTCGGCGGCATGCTCGGCGTCGCCATCATGGCCTACGTCTTCGGGCGTGAGCTCGGAAGCGTCTAGAAAGAGACCGACCCCTGTGCGAGCAGCGTACGTCCACTCTGCAGGATCAGGTCCTGCGTGAACTCCGGGCTCACCGGCAGGGAGTACTGCGAGTTGGTCGCGTTGTAGACGCCGAGGTTGTAGCGGACGTTGTACTTCTCGATCTCGCCTGACAGCACGACGTCCCACACGAAGAACGGGTTGGTCTGGATCTGCGGCGGGTCGGTCGCCTTGTCGTTGCGGTCGTAGACGCCCCCCTCGACGCTCAGCCGCGACATCAGCATGAGCACGCGTCCGAGCAGTGGAGCCGCCGCCTTCACCGACGCCAGGTGCTGCGGCGAGTTGGGCACGTCGCGTAGCGAGCCGTCGTTGTCGAGGTAGCGCGAGCGCTGATACGAGTACTGCGCCGACGCCATCCATCCGTCGCGCCACTCGCGCCGCAACTCGATCTCCGCGCCGGCCGATTCCACGGGGTTCGTCACGTTCTGGTACTGATTCGGGCTGGTCGCGGTCCCGTCGCCTGCGAGGTTGATGAGGTCCGTGATGTAGTTGTAGAAGCCCGCGCCGATGACACTCACCGTCGGCGAGAAGTGGTGCGTGTACTCGAGCTCTCCGGAGTACACCGTCTCGGGCTTCAGGTTGATGCCGCCGGGGATCTGCGTCGGCGACGTGTAGAAGTGCTCGTAGACGCTCGGCGCGCGGAAGGCCTTGCCGAACATCAGCTTCACGTTGCCGTCGGCGTACGGCTTGACGATGACCGCAGCACGCGGGTTGAGCGAGGAGCCGTAGTTGGAGTTCGTGTAGTAGTCGAAGCGCGCGCCCGCAGTGAGCTTCACGATGCGCAGCGGGTAGTAGTCTCCGCTGACGTACGCGGCGGCCACGCCGAAAGGATCATCGCGGTTCAAGTAACTGAGGGGCGCGATAGGGATGCCCGCGGTCACACCGCCGGCCGCGACGCCCGTCTGCGCCGCCTTGAAGTGGTCCTGGTACTCGCCGCCGAGGGTCAGGCGAAGCTGCTTCTCGATCACGTACGCGACGCGCTGCTCCACCCCGAACCACTGCCCGCGATAGCTCTCGGTGGCGTTGCCGCCATTGTCGACCGGCGTCGCGAGGAAGTCGTCGAACTGGTAGAGGTTCAGGTGCGCGCGCGACAGGAGCTCGAAGTTCTTGCCGACCTTCGGCTCGAAGCGCGCCTCGAGCACGCCGCGCGTGTCCTGGAAGTAGGTCCGCGGGTCGCCGAGGAGGGTGCCGAACTCGCCGGCTGGGAGCTGCTTCTTGCGGGAGGTGAGAAACCACTGCAGCGTGAAGCTCTTCCACCACAGGCGGCCGTTGACCGTCCCGGCCTCCAGCCCATCGGACCCGCGCGAGTTGCCGCCGGTGGCAGCGTCGGACGCAAACTCCTTGAAGTAGTAGTCGCGCCCGGCGCCGTAGGCCGCCGCGACGCTCGTCCACACGCCCGAGTCGGGCGAGAAACGCACCTGCTGCATCGCTCGAGCCGTCCCGATGCCGTTGCCCGAGGTCGACAGCCCCGCCTCGGTGTGCGTCGGTGCGTTGCGGCTGCGCGTGACCAGGTTGATGACCCCGAAGAAGGCGCCGGTTCCGTAGACGACCGAGCCGGGGCCGCGGATCACCTCGATGCGCTCGATGTCCGCGAGATCGACACGCCCGTCGTACCCGAAGTACGACTGCCCCACGTAGTCGTCGTTGAGCGGCTGACCGTCGAGCAGGACGAGCACACGCGTGCCGTAGTCCCCCGGCCGGGAAAACCCGCGGACGCCCACGTTGTCGTAGCTCGTGTCGTTGCCGACGTAGACGCCGCGCACGCCGCGCAGCGCCTCCGCGATCGTCGGATAACCCATCGCGCGGAGCTCGGCGCCCGTGATGATGCTGACGGAGCTCGGAGCATCCTCCAGGTTCTCGGTGACGCGCGATGCCGCGTTGACCTCCTCGATCTGCGCGAGCTGGACCTCGAGCTTCGCCTGCCCTGTCGCGGTGACGAGCACAGTGCGCTCGACGGGTCGGAAGCCGCTCAGCGACACGCGCACACGGTGCACCCCCACCGGGATGTTCAGGACGGCCGGCGTGAAGCCCATCGCACGGTCGTCGATCTCGACGAGGGCGTCGCGCACGTCCGAGCTCACGACGAGGTTGCCGGCAATCGGCACCAGCCTCGCATGCACGACGCTCGTCGTGTCCGCAGCGACGGTCACCGAAAGCGTCGACTGCACGAACCCGTCGGACGAGACGATCAGCGTATGCGGGCCCGGGGGCATCGACACCGTCGCCGGCAGAGTGGCCGCCGGCGGCGCGTCCTCCCGGTCGACGCGGATGACCGCCCCGCCGGGCTCTCCCTCGACGCGAACGCTACCGACGATCTGGCGCAGCGGGACCGCGAGGGGCGTGTCGACGCCCGTCTGCACCGACACGGACTTCTCGACCGGCTCGTAGCCCGGGAGCTCGACGATGACGGTGTACTTGCCCGAGCTCAGCCCGAGCTTGGTCGGCGTGCTGCCGCGCGCACCGAGGTCTCGGCGGTCGACGTAGATGGCGGCGCCCGGCGGGTCACTCGTGATGCTGAGCACCGCCACGGAAGGCGCGAGGCGCCCCAGGGCCTCCTGGATGCGGGCCTGCACGGCCGGGTCCTTCTCGCCCTCGAGTGCCTGGGTGTAATAGCGGTACGCGTCGGTCGGCTGGTGGAGCTGCTCGTAGGTCCGCGCGATGTTGAAGATGACGTTCTTGTTGGCGACGAGGCGATTCGACGCGAGGAAGTGCTCGAGCGCCCCGCGGAAGTCCCCGGCCTTGTAGCGGTCGGCGCCGATCTCGAACTCGACCTCCGCCTCGTCGGCGACGTTGTCGGCCAGCGCGGTCCGGCAGAACGCGAACAGCAGGGCGACGGCGGCCAAGACCATCAGCAGCTTGCGAAGCGGGGTGGTCATCCACCGTCCCCCATTGCGTCGGAGGGCGCATCGGCGGGCGTGTCCGCAGGCGCATCCAAAGGCGCATCCGCGGGCGCGTCGGCACCGGCGTCGCTCGTCGCGCCACACTCGTTCCCAGCCGCCCACGCCGCGAGCGCCAGGCCGCAGGTGTCCCCGCCAGCGTCGGCGCCTTCCACGGCGTCCGCCGTCGGATAGGGCCCGCACGCGTTGGTCACGTAGGCGACGCCTGTTTTCGCGTCGGTGATGCACACGACGTCGCACGTGCCGCTCGGGGCGGGGCCATCCACGATATCGAAGCTCTGCTGGGGCTGGAGGCAGCCGTCAGCAGAGTCATACGCGTTGCCCACGAGCGGGTGCGTCGTCGGCGTCAGCGGGTCATTGCACGCAGACACGCACACCAAGGCCACGGCCACGACGGCATGGATGGTGGTTCGCGTCATCGAGTCGTCCCCATGCTCTCGGGGAGCGGGGCACCCCATGATGCTACGGGCGCGGGCCGTGGAGAAGAGACGTCGCGACCGACGGCTCAGGGGACTTCGACGACCTCGAAGACGCGCTTGACGATCTGCTCGCTCGTCACTTCCTCGGCGTCCGCCTCGTAAGTGAGCACCAGGCGATGCCGGAGCACGTCGGGTCCCACGGCCTTCACGTCCTCGGGCGTCACGTACCCGCGGTGGCGCAGGAACGCATGCGCGCGCGCCGCGAGATTCAGCGCGATGCTCGCACGCGGGCTCGCGCCGAACTCGACGAGCGGTGCGAGATCCTTCATGCCGTGCTTCTGCGGCTCGCGCGTCGCGAACACCACGTCGACGATGTACTCCTTGACCTTCTCGTCGACGTACACCTGCTTGACGACGTTGCGCGCGTCGAGCAGCTCCGCGGGCGTGACGACGGTCGTCGCCTTCGCCGGCTCGGGCTGCGTCATGCGGTCCATGATCTTCCGCTCTTCCTCGCGCGTCGGGTACCCGACGTTGACCATGAGCATGAAGCGGTCGATCTGCGCCTCGGGCAGCGGGTAGGTCCCCTCCTGCTCGATGGGGTTCTGCGTCGCCATGACGACGAACGGCTCGGGCAGCGGGTACGTCTTGTCGCCGATGGTGACCTGACGCTCCTGCATCGCCTCGAGCAGCGCGCTCTGCACCTTCGCAGGGGCGCGGTTGATCTCGTCGGCGAGCACCAGGTTCGCGAAGATGGGCCCGAGCTTGCTCGTGAACTCGCTCTTGGCCTGGTTGTAGACGACCGTACCGACGAGGTCCGCCGGCAGCAGGTCCGGCGTGAACTGGATGCGCGCGAACCTGGCGTTGATCGCGTCGCAGAGCGTGCGCACCGTCAGCGTCTTGGCGAGACCCGGCACGCCCTCGAGCAGCACGTGTCCGCCCGTGAGCAGGCCGACGAGGATGCGCTCGATCATGTATTGCTGGCCGACGATGACCTTGCCGACCTCGTTCGTCAGCCGGTCGACGAAGGCGCTCTCCTTGGCCACGAGCTCGTTCAGTGCACGGACGTCGTACATGGGGTCGTCTCCCTAGCACGCGGCCGACGGCCGAGCGGAGGGCTTTATTCCCGGCGCGAGCGTAGAATGAGCTCGATGGCCGCCACGACCGCCGATCCCTCGATAGTCGAGCGCGTCCAGGCGCAGAAGGAGCGGGTCCACGTCTCCATCGGCGCGGTGTGCAACAACAACTGCATCTTCTGCATGGAGGAGGACCGCGAGGCGCGCGAGGTCAACAACGGCGCCATGACGCCCGAGCGCGTCCGGTGGATCCTCGAGGAGCACCGCGGCGCCGAAGAGGTGTGCTTCACGAGCGGCGAGCCGACGACGCGCCCCGAGCTGCCGGACTTCGTGCGCTGGGCGAAGTCACTGGCCTACGGGCGCATCAGCGTGATGACCAACGGCCGCCGCCTGTCGCACTTCCCCTACGCCGTCGCGCTGGCGAAGGCCGGGATGAACCGCTTCTACGTGTCGATCCACGGCCACACGAAGAAGCTGCACGAGGGGCTCACGCGCACGCCGGGCAGCTTCGAGCAGACGGTCGCGGGTCTCGACTCGGTGACGAAGCTCAAGAGGTTCGGCGTCGAGCTCCACACGTCGACGGTCGTCACCGACCGCAACCTGCCGCACATGCTCGACGTCTACCGGTTCCTGCGCGAGCACGGCGTCGACCAGGTCGTCTTCAACGTGATGCAGGCGAACGGCCGCGCCAACACGTACTTCGAGCAGATCTTTCCCTCGTACACCGAGATCGCCGCGGGCTTCCGTTCGTTCCTGCGCGACGCCGGCGAGGCGAGACCGATGGCGTTCCTCGTCGACATCCCGCTGTGCACGACAGAGGGCGTCGCCGACTTCAACCGCGGATACGTCGAGAAGTACCGCCACTTCGACCTCGACGGGCACGCGGGGCTCGACTCGGCGAAGAAGGACGAGCGGCGCCAGCACGAGGGCGGCGGCCGGGGCCTGGTGCTCGTGACGCGCAGCGACCTGGACGACGAGCAGCGCGACAAGCGCCCCGAGTGCGCGCGCTGCAAGTACGACGCGGTCTGCGAGGGCGTCTGGCGGAACTACCTCAAGCGCCGCGGCTGGGACGAGTTCGTCCCCGTCGAGTAAGCCGCGGCGGCTACTCCTGCACCGAGAGCGTGTACGGGTTGCAGCTCGTCGCCGACGTGTTGGCCCGGTACACGTGGATCCACACCGAGCCGACGGTGGGCACCGGCGTGAACGACGCGTTGGTCGGATCCGCCGGCGGGTTCGGCCCGCTGTAGGACTCCTCCCACGCCGTCTTGCCGGTGCAGTTGCCGCCCTCTCCGCACGACAGCGGGTTGCCGCCGCAGCTGCCCTGGAGGATGTCGAAGATGTACTCGCCTCCGCCCGCCGTGAGCTGGATGAGGCCGTGGAACGCGGTGTTGCTCTCGCCGTTGAAGTTGACCTGGTACCAGTCGCCGTCGGTGGGGTTGGGCAGAACCCCCGTCCTCGTGAGGGCGGCCGCCCCGAGCGACAGCGTCCCCAGAGCCGTCGCGCCTCCGCACGACTTGCCCACCTTGTCGTCGCAGCATTCGCAGCCGTTCGAGTACTGCTTGTCAAGGTCGTAGCAGCCGCTGTCGCACGTCCCGATGCCGCAGGTTCCGCCCATCGTGCTCGTGGTGCCGCACGTGTACATCTGGACGTTGCCGTTGGCGACGTTGCAGTCGGTGGGCGAGCAGCAGTCGGCCGTCGGGACGCAGATCCCCGCGGCGATGCACGCCTTGTCGCCGTTGGCGCACTGACACGCCTGTCCCGCCGTCGGGCACGTCGCACCCATGATGCTCGTGCAGTCGGCGTTCGTGCAGCAGTCGTTGCTGGAGATGCACGAGTTGGTCTTCGCGCACACCTTCTCGCCACCGGGGCACGCGCAGGAACCACCCGGCGCGGAGCAGATCTCGCCCGGCACCGGGCAGTCGCCGCTGTTGCAACACGTCCCGTTGGGGATGCACGTGCCGCTGGCGATGCACGCGACCATGCCCGTGCCGCACGTCAGCGTGCACGCTCCGCTGCTGCACAGGTACATGGGCGGGCAGGCGATGCCGCAGCCGCCGCAGTTGTTCGGATCGTTGTTCGTGTTGGCGCAGTAGGGCGCCGTCGGATTGCCGGCGTCCGTCGTGCCGCCACCCGAGTCGACGACCGGGCCCGCCTCCGAGGCGCCCGTATCCCCGTCGCTCGTCGCGTCCAGCGCCCCCGTGTCGGTCACGCCGGTCGCGTCCATGCCGGTGCCCCCCTCGGGGGGCAGACCGCAGAGCGTCTCGCCGGAGCCGCAGGAGAAGCCGCACATCCCCATCGAGCACACCTGGCCGGTGGGGCACTTGTTGCCGCACTTGCCGCAGTTCTTCGGGTCGTTGCCCGTGTTCGTGCACGCGCCGCCGCACATGGTCTTGCCGGCCGTGCACCCGGACGCTTCGGCCCCCGTGTCGCCGCCCTCGACGGTGCCGTCGCCGATGCTGCCGTCGTCGCCGCCGCTGCTCGAGTTGTCCCCGCCGTTGGCGCAGCCGCCGCCGCCCAAGACGACGGCGAGTGCGAGCGCCAGGAGGCAAGCGAGGACGGCGCGAAGGCGGCGAGGGTGAGTCATCCGGCCCCGTTGGTTAGGTTACCCGCGCGTCGGCTTGAGGGCGAGCATCCCGAGCGGTACGCTCCTGGTGGACGGGAGGCGACGGACCGATGGCCACCACGCGGCGTGACATCCTACTGGGCGGCGCGGCGCTTACTTCCCTCGCCACCATCAATCTCGTTCGCGTCTCCGAGGCGGATGCGGCGACCGATCCGGCGCGACTGCAACTGCGGGCGGGCGTGCGCGTGGGACCGTGCACGGTGTCGCGCGTGCTGCCCGTGGAGAACGGGGCGCTCCCCGTGGAGCTCGTCGACCCGTCGGGGCAGCCGTTCGTGGTGGAGGTGCACCGGTGGGACGAGGCCGCTCCGCCGGGAATCGCACGGGCCGGTTCGCTCGCCGTCTACCTGCGCAACGGCGGGACGGGGACGACACGGACCCACGAGACCCACGGGCTCGGCGCCATGGCGCTCGCCGCGCTGCTCGAGGCGCGGGAGAGGGCGGGCAAGCGGGTGCCTCGGCTCGCGTCGATCGTCGAGCGATGGCAGCACGACCCGCCGCCCGCCAGGTAGTCCCGCTAGGACGCGCGTGCGACAACGCGTGCGTCTTCTGCGCACAGGAGGGCCTGCCGCGGGAGACCGTGCACGACGTGGTCATGCCGCAGCCGGGGGCGGAGGGGATAACGTTCGTCGGCGGCGAGCCGGGGATCGACCCGCGGCTGGAGGGTCTCGTCGCGCGCGCGCGGGCTGCGGGGCACACACGCA
>Ga0335082_10009018_pt1 | contig 10857 bp, 6 predicted proteins | sample Lox_Sample_41_FD_206718 | JGI IMG/M metagenome (GOLD analysis project Ga0335082, IMG submission 206718) | Soil microbial communities from Loxahatchee National Wildlife Refuge, Florida, United States - Lox_Sample_4.1 | ecosystem: Environmental > Terrestrial > Soil > Wetlands | place: USA: Florida... | reverse complement strand
TCCGTCAGTACCGCTCACGATCTCGTCCGGAATGGCCTCGTCGCGCAGACCTTCGTCGACCGCGGAGTCGACCGTCGCCTCGATGCTCGACTGGTGGTAGATCCGCTCGATCGTGGCCGTGAGCTGTTCGGGCTCGGCGAGCGTGGCAATGAGCCGTTCACCGATCAAGACGCGCAGATCGTCGAGGGCAAAGACGTTGTCGGGTTCTGCCATGGCGATCACGAGCTGATCGCCCCATCGTTCGACGGGAACGGCGCGATAGCGGCGGGCGACGTCGCCGCTGATGAGTCCTGCCACCATCACGTCAGGCGGCCGCGCGTCGAGGTCCGCGAACGGAACACCCAACTGATCCGCTAGTACCCGGGAGAGATCCGTGCGTGACACAGCACCGAGATCAACGAGTGTCTCGCCGAGACGGCGCCCCGTCGATCGCTGCGTCTGCAACCCGCGTTCGAGATCCTCCATGGAGATCAGACCACGCGACAGCATCAACTCACCCAAGCGCGGCAGCCGCCCGTTGGTCACCGGTACTGACCACCGCACGTCCTGCGACGGTGATCGCTCGTGTGATTGGGCGATCGACACGGTAACGTCGGCCTGTGCAACGACGGGTTCCGCGAGCGTTGCTGCACTTGCTTGAGGCGCTGCGCGCAGTCGGCTGACGGTCTCCTGAGCCTCGGTCAGTCGGCTGATGGTCTCCTGAGCTTCGGTCAGCCGGCTGATGGTCTCCTGAGCTTCGGCCAGCCGTTGTGACGTCTCGTCAGCCGCTCGCACCCTGTCAACGATCTCTTGCAGACGCGCTTCCACGGCGCTCAGCGAGGTCGTCCGAGCTTCGAATGAGCGCGGGTCCGTTGCGTCTGCCGGGCGCTCGATCGGAGGGGGCTCGAGCGCCGCAGGCTCCGTCGCCGGGCGCGAGGCCTCCACGTCCATTCCAGATTCATCGGCGCGCCTTGCGTCAAGCTCTCGGCTTTCCGGACGGGAAGTCTGTCAAACGCTGCCATGGGTGACCGGCGTCGCATTCCACGCAGGATCGCGGACGACCCCGGTGTGATCTTGCACACGATGGGCCATCTCCGTTTCGAACGGCACCTCCGACGGCCGATACACGCAGGAGTACGTGCGAAAGGCCTCGTGATGCGTGATCTCACCGACAGCGACATTTACTCGGTGCATGGACGGCCCGGTTGTGCATGCCGCTGCCGATGCACGCGGCCCGCGGACGTGCTCGTCTACGCCGACGCTGACGATGGCGACAGCGTCACCGCCTTCTGCGCGTGGTGTGCTGTGCGGTTCGATACGGCGACCGCGAACGCTCGGAGCGTGGTGAACGCGTGGGAGGTCAATCGGTGGTGCTATTCATCGCGTGAGGACTGGCTTGCGGACTCCTATCGCACGCGCGCCTTGTTCGCTTTCGCCTACAGGCGGATCGCTACCCAGATTCTCGGCCCTGCCTGCGTGCGTCACCGAGCGAGCGTCGAAGCGACTCTCAGCTTCGTCGGCAAGGGGAACTGGTCGATGCTCGCCGAAAGGCGCGTCGCGTACTTCATCGAGCACCCCGCCGCCGATCCGCAGGCCCGGCCGAAGACGCTCGACCTCTACGACACCGGCGAGAGGCACAGCGGCCAGCTCGACGCCGAACCACCGCAGGTAGCCTGGCGCCGCGCGGTCGCGCCAACACTCGCCGCCGATCAACCTCGGTTGCGAGTCGTCAACGCATAGACCGAAGGGTCATGACAACCACGATGACGGTGACGGCAAGCGCTGCTGCGTTCCAAGCGATGCTGAAGACGCTGCCCAGCGCGGCACCGCGCACGCGATTGCCCTGAATGATGATGGGGATACGAGCGCGAGGGGTGCTCGTACGGTGTCGGGTGCCGGTGGGTGGTCTCGAGAATGCCCCGCCGATCCAATGCCATACCCAACGACGACCTGGTCAACCGCAACTTTACCGTCGAGCGACCAGACCGGCTGTGGGTGAGCGACATCATCGAACATCGCACTGATGGCGGCAAGGTGCATCTCGCGGTCGTGATCGACGCGTGCTCCCGGCGAGTGATCGGCCATTCGATCGCCGGGCCGAGCTGGTCGTCGACGCGTTGCAGATGGCGATCTGGCGAGCGACAGCCTGCCCGGGCCTGTTCTGTGAGGTTGTCGGACGGAATTGGTGGGGAACGCGGTCGGTGTGTCGATATGAGCGTATGGGACAACTCGACGATCTTGCTGCGCAAGGCCGCGCCACAACCGCTCATATCGCTGCCGGGGTCGGCGAGGTCGTGGATCGGAATCGACGGCGCCGAAAGGCAGTCTGCGACAAGACGTTCGGTCGACTCCCGCTGCGCGTTCTTATGCGCGTGCCGACAAGCCTTGTCGTCGTTCCTTGGCGAAAGCCGAACTCCGCGCAACTCGCAGCGGTCGTTGATGAACTCGAGACCGTGCATCGTCGACAGCACGACGAACTCCGGGAGACCTTGGCGGTCGCCGCGGAACGACAGTTGAGCGTCCAGACGCTGTTGACGCAAGCAGTCGCGGAGGTCGCGGGCTTGTGTCGCGCGCAACATGATGCGGTGTCTGCGACGCTGGACATCGTGGTGGAGCGAGAGCTCGCGACACAGATGCTGGTGACCCAAGCGATCGACGCCATCGGCGCGCTCGGCCGTCAACAGCACGACGAGTCACGAGAAGTCCTACAGTGCACGGCACAGGAGTTGGAAGCGCTCGCTCGTATCACCGACGCGATCACACGGGCCGTGGATCTGAGCACCCGGCACCATGATGAGGTACACGAGTCCTTGAACGACGTTGCGCGCCAACAACAGCACTCGCTTGGTCTGGTAACCGACGCGATCGAAGCGCTCCTTGCATCAAACCTCCCGAGCCGCACCGCGATACGAGACACGACGCAACAAGCGATGCGCCAAGAACTACACGCGGTCAGTTCCGGGACCGAAGGCGCACACGCCGACTCCCAAGATCGTCCGACACTGTCGGATTGACGCTCACCTTCGTCGCGCGCGAGTGAAATGACAGCGTCGCGCCGACTCTCGCGCTGCATCCCGTGTGAATTTCCCGAGGCGATCTGATTATTGCGGGATACGTGTCACGCCAGTTCTCGGCGAACTCGTGAAGGCTGTCTCGGCAGCTTCGAGCGTCGCCGCGGTGTAGATCGTCCGCATCTGACGCGTGATTCGCTCCAGCGTTTCTTCGACGTCTAACGCAAGCTGTTGCGCGCGACATGCACGACGCAGGTCTGCACCGTCGCGTCCGCCAGGTCGTCCGGATCGCGTCCGGCGCAACTCGCCAACGAGCCGTTCGTCGCCGTCGATCACCGCGGCCGTCCCGATAGCGGCAGGGCGTTCTCGAGACCACACGCCAGCACCCTCGACGCCAAGCCCGGCGCGGCGCCCCGCGGGCCCGTGTATGTGTATCGGGTCACCGTCGGGCTCGACGTCGCGTGGCGCGATGCGCATATGAGTGACCGGACGGAATGGACCCAGCGCGCCGTCGCGGTTCTGACCGGTCCGATCGGTAATGCATCGGTGGATCGGAGTGTCATCGAGTCGTATGTAGGGGAAGGAGTCGCGGGTGCGTCGGCGGAAGATTTGGCGCGCTTGTGGGTGGGTTGGTGAATGTTGCGTCGACCTTGCTGTTGATGTTGGTAGAGAAGACGGGTGCACCTGCAAATGAATTGCTGCAGGAAGTCGCGCTGACGGCTGAGCGGTTCCTCGACGGTTAGCGCGATTCTCGGGAGGGGGCGACGAAACGCTGCAACGCGGTGATGAGATAACGAGTGATGTGGCGTTCTGTGTCGGCGGGGATCAGGTCGAAGTTGACGCCCATCGCTGGCTGTGAGTCTGGGCCGATCCAGGTTCGGACCACCGTCCCGTTCACTTCGAGCAGCACGTCGTCAAGGTGCGTACATATGGTGATTGCCTGTCCAATGAGCGCTGGCTTCGGCGACACGATCGCACATCCGACGGAAGAGAGGTCGAGGATCATTGCGTCGGGTGTGTCGAGTTCACCGCTCGCCGTTTCGATACTCGCGACGAGTGACACGGGGACGCGTACTGCGCGGCGGTGTCGCTCAGCGCCGTCGAAGGATTCTTTTCGTTGTAACCGCATCGACTGCCCCGACGCGGAAAGGACACGTGCTTGTGCAGCGACGAGTGATTCGCGGTGTCCGATGGTGAGCGTCACGATGTCCCGCTCGGCAAAGCGGCTGTCCATCGTGGTCACACTTCGTAGACCGATCGTGTCGCCGTGCACGTAACGGACGAGGGCTGCCCACGTCGCTCCAGAGCTGGACTCCACGCGAGCAGCCGAGCCTGCGACAACATCGCGCGCGCGTGCGTGCGACGCCTCTCGCTCCAAGGATGCACGGAACCTGCTCACCACCACTACTCTCGGCACACAGCACGTATCGCCGCAGTACCGCGGCGCGATGTGACGGGTCGCGAGACGAGAACATCGCGCGATGTGACGGACGTCACAGCCGCAAGTGGCAGCGGCTCGCGCCCGTGGACGTCGCGAAATCACGCGGTCGCGACCGGTCGCCTTCGCAGACAGCGATCTCGCACACCGGCGATGCGGGCGATTCGGGGGTGGTACCCCTGATCACCTCGGATCGCTCACTGACTCGCGTCGGCTGGCTCGACGCCGGCTTCGGTCCGCTCTTAACGTCGTGTCAAGGACGCCGTCTACGAGTCTGTCTACGAAATCGCGTCCCGCACGCGGTCTCATTGCGTCGCATCGAGACGCGTCACATCGCACCCGACCTGCGATGACGTGACGCGGCGTGACCGCATGCGACGCGACAAGACACCTGACAGGCGCCTGGGGGACAAGAGGTCCCGGGTTCGAATCCCGGCAGCCGACCAGCGCTTCAATGTCTTGACGGATTCGCGGCCGACAGGGTGATGTAGCGCCTCCCGGTCCCCGGGGCTACCGTCACGGCGAGCGGTGGCTGCCGCGCAGTGGGGGAACTGTCGAGGTCATGGCGCGAACCAAGCGGAGGGCTGGCGTTGCGATCGCCGTTGCGGTCGCACTTATTGGCGCGCTGTTGCCTGTCGCGCTCGCGGCCGGGCCCGCAGGCGCGTCGCAACCGAACGACATCAACACGATCGCCGGCGGTGGCAACACCTACGCCGACGGCGATGTGCCGACTGCGACGAATGTGAGCCCTTGGGCTGTCGCGACCGACGCGGCGGGCGATGTCTTCATGTCCGACAACACGCCGAGCCTCGACAGCGTCTTCGAGATACCCGCGACGACGAAGACGCAATACGGCATCGCGATGACGGCCGGCCTCATCTACCGCGTCGCGGGCGGCGGCGGGTTCGGCTACGGCGGCGACGGCGGACGCGCGACGTCGGCCCGGTTCGATTATCCCGATGCAATCGCGTCCGACGCGGCCGGCGACCTCTTCATCGCCGATGTGTACAACGAGCGGATCCGAGAAGTCGCGGCCACGACCGGTACGCAGTACGGGATCTCGATGACCGCCGGTGACATCTACACGGTCGCCGGTGGCGCGGGCTGGGGGAGCGCGGGCGACGGCGGCGCCGCGACCGCCGCGCAGCTCGAGCTCACGTCGGCTCCCGGGTTCGGTATCGAACACGCCGGCGTCGCGGTCGACGGTGCGGGGAACATCTACATCGCCGACGGCTACAACAACGAGATTCGCATGGTGGCCGCGGTGTCGGCAACACACTTCGGCCAGGCGATGACGGCCGGCGACATCTACACGATCGCGGGAAGCACCACCTTCGGGTATGTCGCGAACGGCGGGTCGGTGCAGAACGCCCGGTTCGAATCGCCGAACGCAATCGGTGTCGACGCCGCGGGCAACGTCTACGTGCTCGACAATCTCAACGACAACGTCGGCAACTTCGGTACGGTCGTGATCGAGCTCGCGGCGGTCTCGGGTACCGAGCACGGCCTCACGGTGACCGCCAACCACGCGTACACGATTGCCGGCAACGGGCAGCTGTCGTTCGCCGGTTGTCCCGGCGACATCGCCACGACCGCGCACTTCAACGCGCCCGACGGCATCGCCGCCACGCCCGCGGGCGACGTGTTCCTCGCCGACACGTACGACCAGGCTGTGTGCGAACTGCCCGCGGTATCGCGAACGCACTACGGCGTCACGATGACCGCAGGCCACGTCTACGCCGTGGCCGGCGACGGCACGGGAGGATTCACGGGTGACGACGGCCCGGCCTTGCAGGCCGAGGTCGCGCAACCCACCGCGGTCGCGCTCGACAGTGGCGGCGACCTGTTCATCGCCGACAACGGCAACGGTCGCCTGCGCGAGGTCAACACCGGCGCGACCGCGGGCGTGCCGATCAGCGGCACCGTCACGACAACGAGCAACAATCAGACCGTTCCCGTTGCCGACGCGCTCATCCAGGCGTGCTCGACGACCAACAACAACTGCACCGCAACGGGCCTCACGACCGACGACAACGGCAAGTACACGCTCGACGTGCCCGGTCCGGATACCTACGTCGTCACCGCGTTCCCACAGCCTTCGGGCGGAGTCGATCTCGGCGTCGGCACGACCGACACCTCCGACGTCGGTCCCAACGGCGCCACCGGTCTCGACATCACGCTGCCGGTCATCACGCCGTTCCCCGACAGCGTTTCCGTCAACGGGCAAAAGGGTGTGGTGCCGGTTCTGAAGTGGAGCAGCGACGCGACGATCACCGCGACCGGGTGTCCGAACGGTCTCGCGATGGGTACCTACACCGGCACCGACGAGTTCACGGATCAAGTGACGACCGTGAACGCGGCGCTCACGGAATCGCCGCCGGGTTCCGGCAACTACGAAGGCACCATCCCCGCGCTGTATCCGATACACGGCGACGTGACGTCGTCGGTCTCGTTCGACTGTTCGCCCGATACTGCACTGGCGCCCGCGTCGGGTCCGGCCGCGGGCGGAACGACAGTGCGTGTGAACGGCAGCCGTTTCACGGGAGCGACAGCCGTCAACTTCGGCCCGAACCCGGCGCCGAGCTTCACGGTGGTGTCGGATAGCGAGATCGACGCGATCGCACCCGCGGGCACCGGCACCGTCGACGTGACCGTCGTGACGCCCGGCGGATCGACCGCCGCGAGCGGCATCGACGAGTACACCTATCTCTCGGTCGACCACGTCGCGCCCGCGAGCGGTGACAAGGCGGGGGGAACGACCGTCACGATCACCGGCGTCGGTCTCGACCACGCGACCGCGCTCTACTTCGGCGCCGACGCGGTCACGGACTGGACGATCGACTCGGCGACTCAGATCACCGCGACCACGCCGGCCGTCGACGGGCCCGGCCCGGTCGACATCACGATCCAAGCCGTCGACGGCAGTGTGAGCGACGCGACGCCGACCGACGTCTTCACCTATACCGGCGCGGGGGCAATGACGCGCGCCCGGCCGGTGCACCGGCAACCGCTGGTTGTCGCGCCGACGCGCCGGCCGACGTCGTCGGCTCGGCTCGACGGGCGAGCCGGCCTCGCACCGCTCCTGACCCCACTGACCGGGCCGGCGAAGTTCCTGGTCGACCAAGCCGACTTCTTGACCAACATGATCAAGAAGATGAAAGACAAGTGTTCGAAAGAGAAGTTCCCCCAGGCGTTGCTCGACGCGTTCCTCGCGCAACTCGGCGACGCCGGCAAGGAGCTCGCGCAGAAACTGGCCGACAGCGGCCCGGTCGCGTTGCCGATCCCGTTCTTGGTCGCGGCCGGGTTGCTGTTCCTGCCAGGCGAGCTCGCGGGCGGCATCACGGCCGGCGGCATCTTGACCGCGATCGCGGTCGGAACGGCCGTCATCAACCTCTTGAAGGCGCTGCCCGAGCTGAACAAGGATCTCGGCGCGTTGGCCGACTGCGCGAAGAAGTCGCTTCCGAAGCTGCCCAAGATCTCACCGAACTGCAAGACGAAGAACTGCATCGACATTCCGATTCCGGTGATCGGTGGGAAGCTTCGGATCGATCCCTCGGGCACCGTCGTCGACACGAACGGCAACCCGATCGAGAACGCGACCGTCACGCTGTTGCGTTCGGACACCGCGATCGGACCGTTCACCGCGCCACCGAACGGCAGCGCGGTGATGGATCCGTCGGTGAATCCCGAAACCTCCGACGCGACGGGTGAGTTCCACTGGGAGGTGTACGCGGGTTACTACCAGGTGCAGGCCAACGCACCGAACTGTCATGCGCCCGGCAACGCGGCCGAACCGACGGTTTCGACGCCGACGTTGCCGGTTCCGCCCCCGCAAGTCGGCCTGGTGTTGACGATGGAGTGTACGAACCAAGCGCCGCCACCGACGCCGACGGTGAGCGCGCTCGACATCGACACCGGCACGACCGGAGGCGGTACCGCGGTGCAGATCACCGGCACCGGATTTGCCGCGGATGCGATCGTGTCGTTCGGCGGAACCGCGGCGACCGGCACCACGGTGCTCAGCCCGACGACGATCGACGCGGTTGCGCCGGCCGGCACCGGAACGGTCGACGTGACGGTGCGGACCGCGGGCGGGCCGAGCCCGCAAACCGCTGCCGATCAGTTCACGTACGTCGCGCCCCCGGCCGACACGGCCGCGCCGATCGTGACGCTCTCCTTCCCGCCGCCCGCGTCGGGCTACTTCGCTTCGGCTTCCGTTCAGGGTCAGGTGATCGCCGACGATTCGACGACGGGCGACAGTACGATCACCCAGTTCTCGTGCCCGGGCGCGACGGTGACCAACTTCCTCGCATTGAGCAAGACCGCGTCGGCGACGGTAACGGTCAGCGGCGAGGGCGTACACACGATCACTTGCACGGCGACCGATAGTTCCGGCAACACCGGCGCCCAGCCGTTCTTCGACAATTCGGGGACCGTCAAGATCGACACGCAGGTGCCCGCGGCCAAGGTGACTGCTCCGGGCGGGAACACCTCGGGCTCGGCGGTCTCGGTGAAATGGAGCGGGGCCGACAACCTCTCCGGCGTCGCGCACTTCGACGTACAGGTGCGGACGGCGGCGTGGAACGCAGGATTCGGCGCTTGGAGGAGCTTCAAGTCCGCGACGAAGGCGACTGCGGGCACATACAGCGCGCCTGCAGGCACCAGCGTGTGCGTGCGCGTGCGCGCCACCGACAAGGCCGGGAACACGTCGGCGTACTCGAGTGAGCGATGTACCTCCGTACCCCTCACCGCGTCGGCGTTCCATCTCTCGTCGGGGTGGGCGAAGGCATCGAGCCGCGCGTACTACGGCGGTTTCGCGTTCTCCACGACATCGAAAGGCAGGTCCGCGACACGAACCGGGATCAAGGCCCGGCGTCTTTCGCTCGTCGCGACGGAGTGCTCATCGTGCGGCGTCGTGCAGGTGCGGTGGAACAACAAGGTGATCGCGACCGTGAACCTTGCCCACGCGACGACGCTCAACAATCAGGTCATCGCACTCCGACCGTTCACGAGCGTCCAGAGCGGAACGTTGTCGATCATCGTGACGAGCGCGAACGGGAAACGGGTGTTGCTCGAAGGGCTCGCGGTCGGCGCCTTCTGACGACGCGGTCGGAGCGCGGCGCAAGCGCAGCGACGCGCCGCCTACGCGGAGAGCGCGGCCGTCTGTCGGCGTTCGGCGGTTCGCCGGCCGGCTTGCGCGATGCGTGCGATGCGTTCGAGGGTCGCGTCTCGGGCGCGTTCGGCGTCGGGAGTGAGTCCGGTCAGCGCTTCGAGCTTCCAGTGCCGGATGACGACGGGCAAGAGGATCTGCTCGTAGTGGATGTGGAAGTCGTAGATGCCGGCGCGGGCGATCGCCTTTGCATGGTGCGAGAAGTCGACGATGCCCGTGCCGGGCATCTCGAAGGTCCGCACTTCGTGCTCGAGTGCGACGACCATTCCGGACGGGTCGAGGCGGAACGCGGCGTCCGCGAGCTCGCGGTAGAAGAGATAATGGCGGTTCTCGTCGGCGGCGACCCGCTTCATGATCTCACGCCCGGCGGGGTCGTCGAGTTGCTTACCGGTGTTGTGATGCGCGACGCGGGTCGCGAGCTCTTGCAGCGCGACGTACACCAAACCGTTGCGGGGATCGTGAGGGCGGGGAACCTGTCCGCATGCGACCTGCGCCATGCGCGCCCGCTCCAACGCGATCGGGTCGAGCGCGCGGGTGACGGTGAGGTAGTCGCGCAGCACGATCGAGTGCCGTCCCTCTTCCGCCGTCCAACGCCGCACCCACGCGCCCCACGCGCCGTCGTTGCCGTACAGCGAGGTGATGACGCTCGTGTAGTACGGCAAGTTGTCCTCGGTGAGCAGGTTCACGAACAGCGCACTGCGCACACCATCAGCGAGTGCGGTGTCGGGTGCTTGCCCCGTCTCACCTGCGACGTCGTCGCGAGCCCGGCTCCACGGCACGAGCTCGTGCGGAAACCATTCCTTCGTACTGGCCAGGTGGTGTTCCAGCGCCCGTTCGACCGTCGGTTCGAGCTCCGCGATGAGGGCGTCAGCATGCATGCACGGAGTCTACCTTCTTGTCGGTAGATCAGGCGATGGCGGCTGCGACGACGGCCCGCCGTCGCGCTCTCCGCCCCGACCACGTCGTGCTCGCGGCCTCTTCCCGTGCGCCGCGTCTGTGTGACGTGCGCCGCGACCGGCAACGATTGGCCGCACGAACGGTCATCAAAGTCGAAATGGTGCCCGAATCCCCTCAGGTTTGCGACTTTGATGACAAATCGTGAAGAGAGCGAGCGGATTGATGTAGCGCGCGAGATCTAGTTGAGGTGCAGTGTCGTGTCGGGTGAGCTGACGCTCGCTGATGTGGGAGTCACCACGATCCTCTTTTGTCCGTTCGTCGAGGTCCGGCGGCGCGGCTTGCGAGGACTCGTGCGCCGCGTC
>Ga0335082_10009016_pt1 | contig 10857 bp, 8 predicted proteins | sample Lox_Sample_41_FD_206718 | JGI IMG/M metagenome (GOLD analysis project Ga0335082, IMG submission 206718) | Soil microbial communities from Loxahatchee National Wildlife Refuge, Florida, United States - Lox_Sample_4.1 | ecosystem: Environmental > Terrestrial > Soil > Wetlands | place: USA: Florida... | reverse complement strand
GACGGCCGATGCGTGTCCCGTTTCGCACTATCACGACACGATCCGAGCGGGAGATGAAGAGGAACTGGCCGTGCTTCCCGATGCCGGCAAACGGCTCGCGCTTGTCGGGCTCGATCCAGCCCCACCACCAATCGGCGTAGAAGCCCTTCTCGGCCGGCGGCGTCCACTGCCAGAAGCGAGAGTCCGGTGGAAACAGGTCCGGGCGGTCGATAGCGGCGCTTGCAGCTGTGGATTCGGCCACCCACTCTGCAGCGATGATCTGATGTCCGTTCCACCGTCCGTCGTCGAGGAAGAGCTTGCCAAGTTTCAGATAGTCGGTCGCCCGCGCGTTCAACCCGCTTTCCATTTTTTTCCGTCCGGATCATCGAGGCTATGCAGCTTGCCTTCTCGCAGCGCCATCCCCACCAGAGCGGACGAGACGGACTTGGCCACCGAGAACGAGGCGAGCAGGGAATCGCGCCGCGCGCCGTTGAAGTAACCCTCATACAGGAGAGTGTCGTCCCGCAGCACGAGCAACGCTTCGGTGCCCATGTCCGCCAGCATCCGCTCGAAATCCGAGGTTTCAGAGGTCGTCTGGCGGCTGCGACGCGTGGGCTCTGGATTGGGCGCTGCGAGGAAGCGGTAGGGCGCAGCGCTCGCCTGCGGTGTTCGCGAGTCGAAACGGTATTTGTCGCTTGCGTTCGAATCCCCCCAGAAGAGCTTCCGATACGTGTAGGTTGCCGGGCAGCCGGTCAATGCGAAGCCGCGAGCAAGCGCTGCGGCGAGCACTACGATGGCCGCACCGGCGAAGTACCGGCGAGAACGTCGCGTAGCCCAACGACGGAGCAGCTTCATCGCCGCACCAGATCATCGGGCCGGCGATGGAATCGCCGCGTACACCGCCTTTCGCAGTGCGACCTCCCGAGGGTCCATTGTCAGCGTCGGCCCCATCTGGCTTGTGACATAGGCGTAGCCGACGCCGTTCCTCGGGTCCGCGAAACCGAGCGACCCGCCGGCCCCGGGTGATCCGAACGAGGCGTCGCTGCCGAAGGGCAATAACGGGCCGGGCTTCATGAAGCCCAGCGAGAACCGTAGCTCGCCCATCAGGCACTCGTCGTAGAAGCCGTGCGCCGGCGGGATCGCCGGTGCCGACAAAGCCTGCAGCGTCGCCGGACGCAACTGCAAGTCGCGTCCATCGGTCGCGAACACGCTGTAGGCCCGGGCGATCGCGCGCGCAGTGCCGACGCCGCCACCAGATGGGACCTCCAGATCGCGCGCGTAGACACGTTGCTCGTCTTGGCAGATCGCGGCTCCGGGGTTCGTGATGAGCGCGCGGTAGATGTTCGAGCGCGGATTCAACGCGGCGAACGTCATCCGGATCGGAAAACCGAGCAACCTCGCGAGCGGGCTCGGGTTCGCCAGCGGCGCCAGCCTGGAGTTCGGGATCGAGTCCGGCAGACGGATATAGAGGCCGACTCCGAGCGGTGTGGCGATCTCGTCCTGGAAGAACCGCCCGAGGCTGCGATGCTGCGGATCGACCCGGCGCAGCAGCTCCCCTTCGTAGAAGCCGAGCGTGAGCGCGTGGTATGCCTGCCGCGTGCCGGGCTCCCAACTCGGCTTCTGGCGCGCGAGCACGGCAGCAAGCCGGTCGAGATCGGCGACCACGCTCCTGTCCACCGGCTCGTCGAAAGCGAACAAGCCCGCCTGGTGAGCCAGGAGCTGGCGGACGGTGATCGTCTCCTTTCCCTGCTGCGCGAACTCAGGCCAGTACGTGCAGACGCGCTGTTCATAGTCGAGCCAACCGCGAGAGTTCGCGACCGCCAGCGTCATCGCCGCCAAGCCCTTCGTGGCCGACCAGATGAGGACCATGGTGTCCTCTTGCCAAGGCTCGCCGGTCGACTTGTTGCGCACGCCGCCCCATAGGTCGACGACCTTTTCACCGCGGACGTACACGCAACAAGCGCCGCCCAGTTCGTGTCGCCGAGCGAAGTTGTCGGCAAACGCAGTTCGAACGGCCTCGAAGCCTTCGCTGACATCGCCCTCGATCTCGACGCGACGTGAGGACCTCACCGGCGCAACTCCTCTGCTCGCCCAAGCTTAGCACCGCCCCATGCGGGCCGCGGAGGGACCGTCCACTAAGCGTGGTGCTGGGACTCGATGCATCGGCCACACCGCCAAGTCGAGTCCGCCCGCGGGAGAGCGAGGCGCCGGCGCTTGACGCTTCGACCGCTTGGGATCCATAGTCTTCGCTGCCATTTGGCACGTGGGTTGGCGGTGACGGAGGCCGAGGTGGAGCGTCGTATCTCCGGCGATCGGATCGCCAGTTTCGCGTCAGGAAAAGCGCCCGAACGGCGAGTCCTCGCAGGCAGGCTCGTGGTCGTGGAATCCCTCGACATCGAGCGCCACAGCGAGCCTCTCTACGCCGCATCACACGAAGCTCCGCAGGCGCGGCGGATCTGGAACTACCTGCCCGACGGCCCCTTCGACAGCCTCTCCGATTTCCAAGTCTGGCTCGGCGCCATGGCGGCGAATCCGGACCGCGCCGTATTCGCATTCCGAGACTCCCAGACCGACCGTCTAGGCGGCATGGCCACCTACCTCGACATTCGTCCCAGCCACGGTTCCATCGAGGTGGGCTATATCTGGTTCGCGCCGTTCCTGCAGCGGACACCCCAAGCGACCGAAGCGCTGTTCTTGATGTTCCGCTATGCCTTCGATGAGCTCGGAGTTCGGAGGATGCAGTGGCGGTGCAACGCCCTGAACGAGAGATCGCGCGCCGCCGCCCTGAGGCTGGGCTTCACGTATGAAGGGACCTTCTATCAGCACATGATCGTGAAGGGCTGCAACCGAGACACGGCCTGGTACTCGATTCTCGACGGGGAGTGGCCTCGCATCCGAGCGAACTTCGAGGCTTGGCTGGCACCCGCTAACTTCGACGAGCAAGGCCGCCAGAGGCAATCACTGAGGGCGCTGAACTCGAGTGCACGGTGATGGCGCAGTGCGCATACTCCAAGATCGCGTCGTCGAGCGACCGTGTTCGGGGATCTGGCAGTGATCTGCCCGGACGAGACGCCCCTGGTCTTGCTTCCCGCCGTCACCGAACGTATGGCCGCTCTCGAATTGTGAGGACGCTCTCGACCGATTCCTTTCGGCCGATCAGTGCTGTTCGTGGTCACTGGCGGCAATCGATCCTAAGGCGCCGTCGGCATCCTCCAGGAGCGGACGTTCATGGGCGACGGTGGCTGGGAGATCGGACGGCGGCAGCAGCTCAGGCATGGTAGCGTCTAAGCGGATGCCTGGTCCCCCGCAGTAAGCTATCGAAAGCACGCTTTTCTTCGAGCGCGCGACGCGGCAAGTGGCGCCAGTTCCAGGGAATCGCGCGCCTAGTCGTTGCATAACGGACGATACTTGCGATCGCGCCTTGCCAAGTCGAACCTTGGGAGAGACCGATGAAACTCTATCCGTTGCTGCTCGGGCGTACGAAAGTTCCCTACGGTCAGTTCTATGGAGGCCTATCGGGCTGGGAAGGGCTCGGCGCGCTGCTCCGATTTATCACCGACAAGAGCCACTTCATCTGGGTGCCGATCCACGCCTATCTGCTCGAGCATCCCAAGGAAGGACTGGTACTGTTCGATGCCGGCATCTGCTCTGACCAGGCCTATCGGCACAGCCAGTATTACCGCGGCATCCTGCGGCTTATCCTGGACGAGGACGAGTATGCGCAGGAGCCCAACGAGACGCTTGCCGAGCAACTGACGCGAGTCGGCTATCGCTGCGATGATGTCAGGACCGTCGTCCTGACACACCTACACGAGGACCATGTCGGAGGACTGCGGGACCTTCCCAAGGCAAAGGTTGTGATCTCGCAAACCGAATGGAACGCGAGACGCAAGAAGATGTTCGGCTTCATACCAATGTTCTACGAACCCTCCTACGCCTCGGTCGAAGACTGGCTACGCGTGAGCTTCGACTCGGGCGCGTTCCATACCTTCGATCGGAGCTACGATCTGTTCGGCGATGGGACCATCAGGCTGCTCCCGACACCCGGTCATACCCCCGGCCATACCTGCGCTCTAGTTGACCTGGGCAGCTATCAGCTCATGGTTACTGGAGATTGCCTCTACACCCTGAGACATCTGGCGAGCGATCAGGTACAGGCCTTCCGTCTGAACGAGGCGACGGGCGAACAACAGGTCGAATCGATCAATCGGATCGCTGGACTACGAAAGCTGCTGCCTGGCCTACACCTTCTCGTGGGTCACGACCACAGCAACTACCAGTGGAAGTATCTCGTTCCGTATCTGTCGAAGGGCTGGCTTAGTGATGACGAGCTGCATGCGCTGTCGGAGTACGAATCGGGCTTGTTCGATGGCGATGGGAGGCTTCGCGCAAACGCCATGCCCCGGTTTCAGCGCGATGCGGATCGACCAGTCGGGACCGTCAGCGAGCCGTTGGCGATGCCGTAGTGTCCAATGATTCAGCCGGCCGTTGCGGTAGACGTGCAGCATGGGTTCCGTGCCAGCGCCGCGCTCGTTCCTCTGATCGCGCTCCAGGTGACAGCGTTTGGGTATCGGGTTCGAGAGGCCGATTGTCGCAAGATAGCCGACCTGAGCCGGTCGAGGTACGGGACGCTCTGCGCCGCTCGCTGTCGGATGAAGACTGGGCTACTACAGGTCAGAGGCGTGGTTGTGGCGCGCGTGCGCATGTTTGCACACCACCGACCCCGTTGACGCCCCAGCCGCCACCGATCCCGGCCGCGCACGCTCGGACATTCGCGCGCTCGTATATCGCTAATGGCCGCGAGACCAGTACTGGCTGCGCTCGATGGCGGTCAGCACAGGTACACGATGTCATCGGTCGGCCGCTGGACGAGCCTGCGCAGGGTGGAACTACCATCGCCGTGTGAGCGTGTGCAGGCGTTTGCAAACCACGCGGGGCCTCACTCGGTCAACAGCGCTCTACGATCGGCGGGACGACCAGGTGAGCCTGGACGAGGTGGAGTGGATACTGATTTAGAGGCGATAATAGGCCCGTGTGCGGCCGCTACGCCATTCACAGCAATCTCGAGGTCATAGCGCTTTTTTTGCCTCGGTGCGGTCCCTGAGCTCCGGCCACGCCTCAACGCCGCCCCGACCCAGGAGCTTCCGGTCCTTCGCGTCGATCGCGAGGGGAAGCGCGAGGCGGTGCTCGTGCGCCGGGACCTGGTGCCCGACTGGTCGAAAGAGCCCAAGACCGCCTAGAGCACGATCGACGCCATGGCGGAGACCGTGGACACCAAGCCGACGTACAGGACCGCCTACGACCGGCGGCGCCGGCTGGTCCCGGCAAACGGCTGGTACGAATGGCGGACGACGCCCAGCGGAAAGCGCCCCTGGTACTTCAAGCCCAAACAAGGGGAGCTGCTGGCCTTCGCAGGGATATGGGAGCGCTCGGGCCAGGGTGACCAGGCGTTCAACTCCTACTCCATCATCGTGACGCGAGCGAACGAACTGGCGAAGCAAGTGCACAACCGTATGCCGGTGGTGCTCGGCGCCGACGATTTCGCCGTCTGGCTGGATCCGGAGACTCAGCAGCCTGAGCGGCTCAAGCCGCTCGTCGCGCGCTGTCCGCCCGAATGGCTGGAGGCTTACCCGGTAAGCCCGCGGGTCAACAACCCCAAGAATGACGAAGCCGCCCTCGTGAGGCCAGTGTGAAGGTGCATTCGGTCACGCGATGCTCGCTCTGAGTGTTGGGGCTTCTCCAGCCGACTGTGCCCGAAATGACCGGTTTTGCGAGCTGGCACGAGTCTCCCGCGCGTTGTGGCGATTGTTCGCGCTCCCGCGTAACCTTCGACCCGCGTTGGGTCGTTATGGCGGCCCGCATGACCGGACCCCGGTCCGACACGCGCAAGGCCCTTTCCGGGCGGTTCCGGGACTGGATGTGACATGGCTGAGATCAGCGTAGCTCGTGAGGTGGAACTGGCGGAGGTTACTGCCTTCTATGAGGAATCCGGGTACGACGGAACTCCAAGCGGCTCCGATACAATCTTTCTTGCCAGGGCTGCTGGTCAACTCCTGGGCGTTGTGCGGCTCTGTCCCGAAGAAGACGTCACCGTCCTCCGCGGCATGCAAGTGCGTCCTGGGTACGAGAGGCGGGGCATAGGCTCGCAATTGCTTCGTGCCTGTGTCCCGTTACTCGATGCAAGGCCCTCCTTCTGCTTGCCGTACACGCATCTCGTGTCCTTCTACGGTGCGGTGTCCTTCGAGGTGGCGCACCCAAGCCAGTTGCCGTCGTTCCTCGCCGCTCGCTTGGCTTTGTATCTCGCGGAAGGCCGGGATGTATTGGCAATGCGTCGCGTGAGCGCCGACCCCATCGGGCGGGTTTGATCCGAGGTCAGCCGGCGCAGACGCTTTCTGGACGGCCTTCAGGTCGTACACCGGACACTCCACCTTCATCCGCCTCGGTACCGAGGCGACGTTCGGGTGTCCTGCTCGGTCCGGAGGCGCCTCGATGGCCACGACAGGATCCAACGGGCAGCGCTAGATCATCTTCGCTTGATCGGCCCAGACCGACCCCTTTCAGACATCGAGGCGACCGCAATCCGGTCATTCGAATCGCGGAGAGCTGACGATCGCCCGTTCTCGGCCATAATGGCCGTCGCCGACCGGACGCCGAGGAAATGCCCAATGATTGCCGAGTTTCACCACTCTCTGGTCGCCATCGCCGTCGTTACTTTGCTCGAGATGGCGGTGATCGCAAGAATTCTGCTTCGGCCCCATCGCGACCCGGCCTCCCGCATCGCTTGGGTGGTGGTCGTCGGGGTGCTGCCGCTACTGGGCATGCTCGGGTATTTGCTTTTCGGCGAGGTAAATATCGGCCGTCGCCGCGTGGCGCGGCTGCATGCTGTTCTCGAGCGCATGCCGGCATTCCCTCGCCAACGTGCTGCGCCGGACCTCGTGGCTGCCATCCCTGAGCGTTACCGGCATCTCTTTGACCTTGGACGCTCGATCAGCCGCTTCGACCCGGTCGGCGGCAACACCGCGCACCTGTTGCCCGATTCCAATGCCACGATCGACGCGATGGTCGCCGACATCGACGCGGCCAAGGATCATGTCCATCTGCTGTTCTACATCTGGCTGCCCGATCGCAATGGCTGCAAGGTCGTTGAGGCCCTGAAGCGCGCAGCCGCCCGGGGCGTAACCTGTCGGGTGATGGCCGATGCCTTGGGCTCGCGCACGATCATTCGTTGCGAGCATTGGTCGGCGATGCGTGCCGCCGGCGTGCGCGTCGCCGAAGGTCTGCCCATCGGCAATCCGCTGTTGCGTCCGTTCTTTGGCCGCATTGATCTTCGCAATCATCGCAAGATCGTCGTCATCGATGATCGCGTCACCTACTGCGGCAGCCAGAACTGCGCCGATCCCGAGTTCCTGGTCAAGGCGAAGTACGCTCCCTGGGTCGACGCCGTGATGCGCTTCGAGGGGCCGATCGCACGCCAGAATCAATTCCTGTTCGCGAGCGATTGGATGACGTACGTGGATGAGAACCTCGACGACGTCCTGAGCCGGCCGCTGCCAGGCCCAGCCCTGCGCGGGGCGCCCGCACAGGTCATCGGCACGGGCCCGACGGTGCGCTACTCGGCCATGCCCGAGATGTTCGAATCCCTGTTGTTTGCAGCGGGTCGAGAGGTCGTCGTTACCACTCCCTATTACGTGCCTGATGAGGCGCTGCAAAATGCACTCTGTACGACCGCTTACCGAGGGATTGACACGACGGTCGTCTTTCCCGCTAGGAACGATTCATGGATTGTCGGAGCGGCAAGCCGCAGCTACTACGCCGACTTGCTCGCGGCCGGGGTCAAGATCTACGAATACGAGGGTGGCCTGCTGCACACGAAGTCACTGACGCTGGATGGCGAGATTACCTTGATCGGCTCGGCAAACATGGATCGCCGCAGCTTTGAGCTCAATTACGAGAACAATATCCTGTTCTATGACCCCGCGCTCACGGTAGCGATGCGCGAGCGTCAGCAGAGCTACATCACCCGGTCCCGTCCCGTCACGAAGCAAGCGGTGGCGGCGTGGCCGATGTCACGAAGACTGTGGAATAACCTCATCGCAACGCTTGGGCCCGTGCTATGACACTGAACCAACAGCAACTCCCCCCGCGCGAGTGCTCGAACTGCGGCAGCAGCACGATCATTAGCGTCAAGGAAAGGAACAGGACGAGGTTGCGGGATCGACCTGGTCGAAGTAATAGGTTCGCGGCTTGAACGTGAAGTTGGTGCCGCCAAAGAATGCGGGCAGACTTGTCTACTAGAGCGTCCAACGGAATCCTCAATACGGCCGTGCTGGTCCGATCTGCGGCGCGCGGACGGGCTTTGCCATGCCGTAAAAAACCGTCAGCCCGTTGCCGCCGCACTGCGTCGACTTGGCTTCGCTCAATGAAGGGTTCCAGCAAGCATCCGGCGTTTCCCAGTTATCGGCTACCCATACGTTGCCAGCGGGATCGATGCCGATGTCGGTAAGGTAGGACATCCCTCCGCCCACATATCCCCCGGGCGGTGAAATCGGATCACCCGTCTTCATCCCGGGCGGGCACGTCTCCGTACGAGCGCCGCAGAGATGCGTAATGGAGCGGCCGCCGAAGTTCGAGCTCCAAACCTGGTCATTGCCATCGATCGCGATTGCCCAGGAGCCGTAGGTGCCGCCTCCGCTATATGGTGAGCCTGGACCGGGCGTGCCATCGGGACGCAGCATGGAGATACTGCCCAATTTGTCCTCGATGAGATAATTGAAAACGACACGGTGGAGCTCATACAGTCGATCGAACAACTTGAGTTCCAGTATCTTGAGCTTTGCCTCCAGCGGCAAACCCGCTCCCACCGTATTCGCTATCCACGCGTTCCCTTCGCTGTCGATCGCCATACCTTTGCCGCTGTGGCCCCCAGTCGGTAGCACTTCGATTCTCGATGGATCGCTCGCGGGGAAGCGCGTGACATGATCGCCAACGGCGTTCGTGATCCAAATTCGATCTTGCTGGTCCACCGCGAGGTGGAAGGGAGCGTTCAGCTTGCACGGACTCTCACTGTTCGGCTGGCCACCGGTGGATTGGCAGAAGAACTTGACCTTCGAGGGATCGCCCTTTGGTAGATAAACGACTTTGTCATCGCTGAAATCCACCGCCCAAACATCGCCTTTGGGCGTTACGATCACGCCTTGCATGACGCCGAGCTTGCCGCCGAAGTTGAATCCCTCAGAGGGCGACAACGGGTTGCCATCCTTGTCAAAGAGCGACATGGTTCGGCCACCTGTGCTCGTCATCCACACGCGATCCTGCACGTCGATTGCCGTTCCGAAACCCGGACCTAGGATACCGCCGCCGCCGAAGCCCGTTGGGGCCGGCGACAGCGGCCGGCCGTTAGGTGCGAATTTGGCCGAGGTTCCATTCCAGAACGCGTCCGAGCTTTGCATACCGACGATGAAATTCGCTCCCGTCCACACGTTCCCTTCGCTATCGAACATGATCTTGCCCGGCGCGCTGAGCCCGCCTCCGGTGAATTTCACGCCAATCAGCCAGGCGCTAGGTGCATACACGAGATACGGCATGTACGGCGGCTCGCGAAGCTTCTTGCCTTCAGGCACGGGATAAAACTCATCCAACAACGCAAACACCCGCTCCGGTTGATATGCCGGGTAGCGGGCAATCGCCTGCAGCGCTGTTAGAGTATCTGTCGGCGTCTTGTTGGTCGGCGGCGTAGCCGCTGCGAAAAGGCTTTCGCAGGCGTTCGGTTTGACACGCACCACGCAACCTGCAACAACGCTCGCGAGTGTGGCGAAATTAGACATCGTCGGGGTCTGCGTGCTGTTGTTGGAATCCAAAATGGCGGCGCCCCAACCGCCGTTCTCGACGTTGACCAAATTAGGAACGTTACCAGCCGCGATCTTTAGACCCAGTGCATGACCCTTGATCGCGGTTCCTTCGAGGAACTGCGCATGCGTCCACACCGATGCCACCGTCGTCATTTCATTGATCATGACTTTGTGAGGCACGCGGCTGCCAAGAACGGCCATCAATGCAATGTTGGGATTATCTCCGGAGCTGCGATCGGAGGCGGCGTGCCCACCCTGAGCTACCAGATACACGATGGTATTCCTGCCGGCTGGATTCACCGTCTTCACGACAAAACGCCCATCGGATCCGGTTCTGGCTTGCGCAAGTTGCTTCGGTGCATCCGCGCTCGCCATCCACAACGTGACATTCGCACCTGCAATCGGAGCTCCCGCGCCTAGCAATCGACCGCTGATGTCGTTTGCTGAGAATGCGGGGCTGCTCAACAACACGACAAAGACAACAGAGGCCCTTATCCACCGCGAAACCAAGTGATTACACCGACTACGCGTCGCTTGCATACGCTGTGCTCCTTTTCGCCGTTATTCCGGAAAGAATAGCTGCACTTGCAATCGCGCCGCCCGTTCGCCGATACCATCGGGCCGCACCACGCCCGAATCGACGCAAGAAAAGAGACTTGGAGGAGATTAAAGCAGTCATTCGCTTGCTTCGATCACCAGACCACGCTCAGATCAACGGTATCTCCCAGTACACAATCACGCGCCACTGTGCGGTTTCCCCTCCGCCCGCGTTCCATTCCCAGTTGCGCTGCACACGAAACCACAGCCCTTCGAGCAAACCGTTCCCTCTGGGGACCTTGTAGTCCAGATACAGATCCAGCTCGGTCTGATTGGGCTGCGGATGTGATGCAGTGCTCACCGCATCCCAGTAGTAGGCACCCACGGCGGCGAAGCTTGCTCCGGGAAGGCGCAACCGGTCGAAGTGGTAGGACAGCATGCCCAGCACGGCGTTTTCACCGGCGCGCGCGGTATTGTGGATTTCCGTGCGTGT
>Ga0335082_10009015_pt1 | contig 10858 bp, 5 predicted proteins | sample Lox_Sample_41_FD_206718 | JGI IMG/M metagenome (GOLD analysis project Ga0335082, IMG submission 206718) | Soil microbial communities from Loxahatchee National Wildlife Refuge, Florida, United States - Lox_Sample_4.1 | ecosystem: Environmental > Terrestrial > Soil > Wetlands | place: USA: Florida... | reverse complement strand
CCATCCCGTGAGTGGAATGCTATCGCCTGTGCCCATTGCCACGGCCTCCACACCAGGCAAAGCTTTCACGCGCCTCATCACCTCCCGGGCAAAAACCGTCCGCGCCGACCTCTCGAAATAAGGCGTGTTCTTCGGATCGTTCGGCGCAGGCATCCAGATATTCGCCACCAGGACGTTCTTCGGATTGAAACCGGGATTCACTCCGAGCACATTCAGGAAGCTGCGCAGCAGCAATCCAGCGCCGGCCATCAACATCAACGAGAGTCCAACTTCACAAGCGACCAACACGCCGCGGAGCCGAGACTGCCGCAAGCCCCCGCTCGTGCCGCGAGCACCCTCCTTCAAACTGCCCACCAGGTTGGTACGGGCAAGCTGAATTGCCGGCGCTAATCCGAAGACAATACCGGTGAGCAATGAGATCCCCAACGCAAACGCCAGAACGATCCAGTTGATCCCGCTTTCATGAAGCCTCGGCAAGTTCTCCGGCGCGATTCGAATCAATAGCGCCCGCAAGCCGACGACAAGCGGCAATCCCGCCAACCCGCCGAGCAACGACAGCAGCACGCTCTCGCTGAGCACTTGCCGGATCAAATGTCCCTGGGATGCACCAAGAGCAACCCGCACTGCGGTTTCCCGTTGCCGCGCTGACGATCGCGCCAGCACCAGATTCGCAAGACTCACCGAACAGATCAACAATACGAAACCGACCGCGCCAAGAACTACCAGCAGCATCGGCCGGACTTTGCCGACTAATTCATCCTGCAGGGGTACCAGGCGTGGCGTCCATTTCCACGCTTCTGGATAATCGCTAGGAAACTGGCGCTTCAGTTGACCGGCGAAAGCTTCCAGCTTTGCCTGAGCCTGTGCGACCGTGAGTCCTGGTTTCAAGAGCCCGATTGCACCAGGGAGCATCCGTTGGAATCGCTTCGGTTGAACATTGAACGGCGGCGCGGCATAACCTGCCGTGATCCACATTCCGACGTCGCCCGCGAGTGTCTTCCAGGGGTGATGAAAATCGCGCGGCAAGACGCCGATAATCGTGTACATGTCGTTATCGAGCCGTACTCTTCGCCCGAGCACTCGCGGATCCGTTCCAAAGACGCTGCGCCATAAGCCATCGCTTATCACGACAGCCTCGGCGAAGCCCGGCTGATAATCGTGAGCCTCGAACAGTCGGCCTAACTGCGGCTTCACGCCGAGCATCTCGAAATAACGGAGGCCCACGTCCACCGTTTCGATTCGGAGCGGACGATCCGACCCAGTCAGGTTGTTATTGATCGGCCAGATCTCGGAGAGTTCTTCGAATACACCTGAGCGGTCGCGGAAATCCCAGAGTTCCGGCGCGGACATCCCGACATCGGGAATATTTGGCCCGCGTAGGTCGTTCTTAACGGCAACTAACCGCTCCGAACTCCGGTACGGCAAAGGCCGCAATAAAACCGCATCGACGATGCCGAAAATCGCTGTGTTTGCGCCGATTCCAAGAGCCAGGATCAGGCCCCCGACGATAGTGAATCCAGGGCTGCGCGATAACATCCGCGCGGCGTATCGCAAGTCCCGCCAGAGTGTTTCCATGGGCGCCTCTGGAGATAGACGAAACTCGCGTTAACGCGTTAGTAATGCCGTCAATCCAACTCGAAGGCTGACTCGTAGTTCCGCTTTAGCGCCGGGTCCTGATCTTCCTTGCGGAGGAAGCAGTTTCCGACCGCCAGGGCCTCGATCTCCGTGCCCATGAAGCAGCGGAAGGCGTCCTCGGGCGTGCAAACGATCGGTTCGCCCCGAACGTTGAAGCTGGTGTTGACGATCACCGGGCAGCCCGTGCGATCCTTGAAGGCTTTGATCAACGCGTAATAACGGGGATTGGTTTCCTTGTGGACCGTTTGAATGCGAGCCGAGTAGTCGACGTGTGTTACGGCCGGAATTTCCGACCGGGGCACGTTCAGCTTGGCTATGCCGAACAGGGCCTGCTCTTCAGCGGTCATCTCGCGCCGGCGGTCTTGCACGACATCAGCGACCAGCAACATGTAGGGACTGTCGTAATCCATCTCGAACCATTCCGCCACGTCTTCCCGCAGCACCGACGGAGCGAAGGGCCGGAAAGATTCCCGATATTTGACCTTGAGGTTCAGCGTGGACTGCATGGTCTTCGATCGAGCATCGCCGAGAATCGATCTGCCGCCGAGCGCGCGGGGGCCAAATTCCATGCGCCCTTCGAACCATCCCAGCGCTTTTTCTTCCACCAGCGCGTCGGTGCAGGCGCCGATGATTCCGCAGTCATCGAAGACGGTATAGCGTGCGCCCACTGCGGTCAAGCGGCTCTCGATGTCTTTCTGCTCAAAGGACGGTCCAAGGTAAGCGCCCTTCATGGAATCGCGCGGATCCACTGTGCGCGACTGTCCCTTGAATAGGTAATAACCGGCAAGAGCCGCACCCAATGCACCGCCTGCGTCACCCGCTGCAGGCTGAATCCAGATGTCCTGAAATTGTCCGGCCCGCAGCACCTTGCCGTTCGACACGCAGTTCAGCGCAACTCCACCTGCCAAGCACAAGTTTTTCTGACCCGTCTCCTTGGCCAGCGAACTCGTGAGCTTCAGCACGATCTCGTCGAGCACAGCTTGTATCGAAGCCGCCACGTCCATGTGCCGGTCAGTGAGCTTCTCCTCCGGCTTTCGAGGAGGCCCTCCAAATAGCTCGTCGAAGCGGCCATTAGTCATCGTCAGACCGGTGCAGTAGTTGAAGTAATCGAGATTCAGGCGGAACGACCCGTCAGGCTTCACATCAACAAGGTTGTCGTGAATCGCCTGCACGTACTTCGGCCGGCCGTAAGGCGCGAGGCCCATCAGCTTGTACTCGCCCGAATTCACTTTGAACCCCGTGTAGTAGGTGAACGCGGAATAAAGCAGTCCTAACGAGTGCGGGAAATAAATCTCTCGCAATACCTGCAGCTTGTTTCCTTGGCCGAGTGCGACGGAAGTCGTGGCCCACTCGCCGACACCGTCCATGGTCAGAACAATGGCTTCCTCAAACGGCGAGGGATAGAATGCACTGGCGGCGTGGCTGAGGTGATGCTCGGTAAACAGCAGGCGATTGTCCCAATCGTAGTCCGATGCCCATTGCTTCAGGTCGTCGCGCAGGAGCTTCTTTTGGAACAGCTTCTCGCGGACCCACAGCGGCACGGCCATGGAGAAAGATTTCAATCCGCGTGGCGCGAATGCGATGTATGTTTCCAGCAGCCGTTCGAACTTCAAGAAGGGCTTGTCGTAAAAGACGACATAGTCGACCGCGTCCAGCTTGACTCCATCTTGCGCCAGGCAAAACTCCACCGCGTTCGTGGGAAATCGCGAGTCGTGCTTCTTCCGCGTGAAGCGCTCTTCCTGCGCGGCCGCGACAATTTCCCCATCGCGCACCAGCGCCGCGGCACTGTCGTGATAAAACGCGGAGATGCCGAGGACGCGCATCGAAAGTGACTAGAAAAGGGTGTAGATGAACGGCGCTACGGCGGATGTTTGGGCCAGGATCAGGAGCGTTCCGAACAGGACCATCATCACCAGGATCGGCACCAGCCAGAACTTCTTCCGGCTGCGCAAGAACGACCACATTTCTTTCAAAAACGACACAATTCTTTTCCCCTTAAAACTGATGGATCATCGTCGCCGGATCGGGACCTGGAGGCTCACGATTGAGCCAGTAGCTATGCGATTTGGGTTCGAGCTTCAGACGCAACGGATCCTTGCCGCTCCAACGCAGAATTAGCGCGATGGGAGTTACAGCCAAATAAAACACCAAGCCGCTGATAATCGGGCTCATGATTCGATTGAGCAAAGCGCCGAATCGGATCCAAATCCGGTTTAATGGCCCCAGCGCCGAAGCCTTCACCAGCGTCACAATCAAAAACAGAGCGGCGACAACCAGCGCCCAGAGCCGCATGGGCCGATGGTGAACCAGCGGCCATAAACCAAAGAGACTGAGCACGATAGCGAACGTGAAACCGAACCCCCGGTCCGAACCGCCCTTCACGTCGTGGGCGCGGCTGAGATCCTCATGCGCACTCATAATGGCTTGGCTACCCTTAAGATCGCACAGTTTCCCGTAAACCTGTAGGGCAGCATAAGTTGTAGTGATTCAGGCGGTTTGGAAATCTCAGGTGAAGTTTTTTTTGAGATCCTTCAGGCGCTGTGTCCGCTCCCGGCTAAGACCATCCCGAAACCGGACGCCGCCAGTAAAACATTCGACTCATTCTGATTGATCCTGCTGATCACGGTCATGGCACGAGGCTTGCTTAACTCAACCCCATGCTCAACGATCTCCGCTACGGCATGCGCATGTTGCGAAAGAACCCTGGATTTACATCGTTTGCCCTTCTAGCGCTGGCGATCGGCATCGGGGCGAATGCGACGGTGTTCAGCGTCGTGAATCAGGCGCTGTTGAAGCCGCCTGCCTATCAGGAACCGAATCGGCTGGTGCTGGTTCAGTCGGTTAATCCGAAGCAAGAAACGCTCGAGGGATACAGCTCCTACGACGATTTCATGGATCTGCGGCGCGGGTCGAAAACGTTGGAGTCGATCAGCGGCGTTTCGCCCCGCTGGAGTTTCACGCTACAAAGTCAGGGTGGAGCAGAACAGGCGCGCGGCCAGTGGGTCTCGGCCAGCTTGTTCCATCTGCTGGGCGTGAATCCGATTCTGGGCCGCACGTTTACCGACGCCGAAGACCAGCCGGGCAATGTACAGGCCATAGTGCTGAGTTACGAGCTGTGGCAGCGAGCGTTTGGCGGTTCGGCGTCGGTTATCGGCATGCAGCTACGGCTCGACGGGTCCAGCGCGCCGGTAATCGGCGTTATGCCGCGCGGATTCCGGTTTCTCGAAGACGCCGAACTCTGGGTGCCGCTGGCGCCGAACTTCATCAATCAACGTGGGCGTGGGACTCGCTATCTGCGGCTCGCCGGACGGCTGGGCACGGGCGCAACCATCCAACAGGCGCGCGCCGAAGTCGGAAGCATGATGGCCGATCTCGAGCGCAAATACCCGAACACCAACACCGGCTTTTCTCCGCGGCTGACCTCGCTGCAGGAATTTCTCACCACCGACACGCGGCCGATTCTGTTAATGCTGGCGGGTACTGTCGGCGTAGTGCTGCTGATCGCTTGCGCGAACGTCGCCAATCTGGTCCTTACGCGAACCCTGGCGCGCAAGACGGAGATCGCGGTGCGGGTCGCTCTAGGCGCCGGACGAATGCGCGTCATGCGGCAGTTGCTGTCCGAGAGCTTGGTGCTTTGTGTCGCCGGCGGAACGCTCGGACTGCTGTTGGCCGCCTGGGGAACTTTTGCCATTCGGGCGATGCACTGGAAGGGCTTCAGCGAGCTCGCAAGCGTCCGGATGGAGCCCGCCGTTCTTGCCTTCACCTTGGCGGCGTCGCTATTCTGCGCGCTGATTGTCGGTTTGCTGCCTGCGCTGCGAATCTCTGAGACCGGCTGGGCGATGGACCTGCGTGGCGAGGGCCGAAGCGCAACCACCAGCGCAAGCGGCCAGCGCATGCGTTCGGCACTGATGATCTCTGAAATCGCGCTGACCACCGTGCTGCTGGCTGCCTCGAGTCTGTTGGTACGCAGCTTGATCCGGCTGCTCGACGTGAATCCAGGCTTCGACTCGCGACACGTGCTGACGTTCCAGGTCAACTTTGCCGGGAATCCGCCGCCGGCCGAAAAGCTGGCTTTCTACAACCGCTTCTCCGCGGACATCGACAGCTTACCCGGAGTCCGCTCCACCGGCGCGGTCAGCCGGTTGCCGCTCGGCGAGGGAAACATCACCGCCAGCTTTACCGTTGAAGGACGCAACATTCCCGAGGGCAACCTGCCGTCGATCGACTACCGCATCGCCAGCGAATCCTACTTCAGAGCGATGGGTATTCCGCTGCTCTCCGGACGGCTCGCCGATCCTCGCAATCCTGACGAACTGAATGTCAACCAATCCGCCGCGCAACGTTTTTGGCCGGGTGAGAATGCAATTGGAAAACGCGTGAAGTTTGGCCTGGGCGCGGTGAAGGATTCCTGGAAGAGCGTGGTGGGCGTCGTCGGGGATGTCCATCATCTGGGCCTCGAGATCGCTCCGCGTCCGGAAGTGTACCGGCCCTACATTGTGAATCCGCTGGGAGCCCCCGTATTCGTGGTTCGCGGGACTGGTAACGTTGATGCTCTGACGTCGGCGATTCGTGAGCGACTGCGCGCCATGGACCCGCAAATCCCAATGTTCAACATCTCCACTATGGACCAGCTTCTGGCGCGATCGCTCGAGCCGCGCCGCTTTTCGGTACTGCTGTTGGCTATCTTCGCCGGAGTTGCGTTGTTGTTGGCGGGCATCGGACTTTATGGTGTGGTTTCGTACGCCGTCGGACTGCGTACCCATGAAATCGGTATTCGCGTCGCGCTCGGCGCGCAGCGTTCGGCAGTAGTCGGAATGGTGCTGGCACAAGGTGTCCGTCTCATGCTGGCCGGGCTCGGCATCGGGCTAGCCGCCGCCTTGGCAATCGGGCCGGCGCTCGCGCGGTTGACTTTCGGCATCAGCGCGCGCGATCCAATTGCGCTGCTGGCGGGCGCCGGTGTGCTATTCACTGTCGCGCTCATCGCTTGCTACGTTCCCGCGCGAAGAGCATCCGAACTCGATCCGGTGGAGGCGCTTCGCGGCTAAGTGGCGCGTGAGTGTTTTATGGAACACGTTGCGTGTCTGCGAATACACGGCCCCACTCAGTAACCGATCCGTAAGACTAGATTTATCAGGCAAAAAACCGCTTGGAATTCCGCTTGCTGCTCCAATATAGTGGTGGAGGGGATGAATACCAAGCGCGCAGTAGCCATTGGTGTATTTAGCCTCGCTGTTGGCGGCCTGCTGTTTGTCGCCACAACGATCTGGAGAGCATCGCGCAGCGTGAAGAACGCTGAGGCGCGTGTTGCAAAGGAAGGATTCGTTCCGTTCCGGACGATTGCGCTCGACCGTCCACTGCCTTCCAGCTTCGAACCAGTCAGCTCGCCCGCCGAGTTCCGCGATGCAGCTCAGTTTCAGGGCCGCTTTTATCTTTGCGGATCGCCCGGCCTGTTCGCTTACGATGCAAACGGATCGCTGGTTGCGCGATATCGTCCGGGTATGGAGCTTCCGCCCGCGCCGCTCGTAGCGATGGCATCGGGCGTCGTGTCCGCCACGAGCGCACCGCAACTGTGGATCGCGACAGCCGGCGAGGGTTTACTAGCCTTTGACGGACACAAAGTGCTCCAGATCCGGCCCAATGAGGCCGTCTCTCGCAATCTGACCGCTGTCCTACCGCTCGCGAGCGGCCGCGTGCTGCTCGGTACCGAAAAGAACGGTGTGCTCGTTTGGGATGGTCAGGCGCTCGCGCACTATCATCCAGCGCTGAACGAGCTCAAAGTAACGGCGCTTGCGGGAACCGAGCCCGATCTTTGGGTCGGAACCATGGACGCCGGAGTCTACCGCTGGCATGCCGGTCAGTTGGATCATTTCACCGAACAGGAGGGGCTGCCGGATCCTCGCGTTCTCTCGCTCGCAATTGCAGATTCGGCGGCATACGCGGGAACCGCAGTAGGAGTCGCCGAGTTTCGCGACGGCCGCTTCACGCGGGTACTTGCCGAGGGCTTTTTCGCGAAATCGCTCCTTTTAAAGAAAGACTCACTCGCCATCGGAACCCTGGATGAGGGCGTAGTTGAAATCTCGCCGGCTGCTCAAAAGCCGCGTATGCGAAATGTTACGGATCAGAAGGATCTCCCGAACGTCGAGAAGCTGATCGCCCTCGAAGGCAACACCTACGCCCTCGCTCGCGGCGGCCTGTACGCACAATCTTCGCAAGGCGGCGAGTTCAAAAAGGTGCTGGACACACCGGGCGCCCTACTAGCCGACGGAAACATTTCAGCTCTCAGCGTGGATCACGCCGGCCGATTGTGGGTCGGCTATTTCGATCGTGGCTTGGATATCCTCGCGCCCGCTTTCAATCGCGCAACACATGTTGAAAACGAGCACGTCTTTTGCGTCAACCGAATTGTTCACGCGAATGATGGCGGGCTCAGCGCGGTCGCAACCGCGAACGGCTTGGCGCTGTTCGATGGCGCGGCCCAACAAAAACAGGTGCTGGGCACGCGCGAAGGCTTGATCGCCAATCAAGTGACTGACATACTCGTGCGTGGCGACAGCCGGTCGCCCACGATCACCGTAGCCACACCCGCCGGGGTCACGACCATTGACGCAAGCGGAACCAGCAGCCTTTACGCATTCCACGGCCTGGTGAATAATCACGTCTACGCGCTCGCCAGTTCCGGCACTCGCACTTTGGCCGGCACGTTGGGCGGGCTCTCGATCCTCGATTCCGGCACGGTCAGCGCCAGTTTCACAACATCGAATTCCGGACTCAAGCACAACTGGATCACCGCAATTGCGGCGGTCGGCAATGATTGGTTCATCGGCACCTACGGCGCGGGTGTGCTGCAATTCGATTCCACTGGCCGCTGGTCGACCTTCGCCGATTGGAAGACGCCCGTCGAGATCAATCCCAACGCCATACTGGTCACCGATCGCGCCGTGTATGCAGGCACGCTCGCAAAGGGTCTGGCAATTTTCAATCGGTCGACCGGCCGCTGGATTTTCCACACCTCCGGTCTGCCGTCGCTGAACGTCACCGCACTCGCGATGAACAACGGTTATCTTTACGTGGGCACAGATAACGGACTGGTGAAAAGCGCGGAGAAGGAGTTGGCTGGCCAATGACACCGGTACCGAAACTTGTTTTAGCGCTGGGCCTCGTCGCAGCCGCCCAGCTTGCCTGGCCGGACGCCGGCGTGCTGCTGCCCGGCGATCAGAAGCAGCCGAATCCGGCATGGCTTTCGCTCGATGAGATGTCCATCGACATTCACATCGACAACGGCCATGCGCGCGTGTCAGTGCGGCAGATCTTCGCCAATCATCGGGCCACGGTCCTCGAAGGCAATTACATCTTTGCTCTGCCCGGCCGCGCCATTGTTTCCGATTTCGCTGTATGGGACGACGTCACGCGCATCCCTGGCGTGATTCTGGAGCGGCGGCGTGCCGAAGAGATCTATCAGCAGGCGAAAGCCCAGGCCATCGACCCCGGTTTGCTGCAGCAAGGCGAGCGCGGTCTCGATGAAGCCAGCCGTAGCGCGGTCTTCAGCGCGCGTATCGTGCCCATTCACGCCAACGGAACCAAGCGGTTGGAGATCGAGTATCAGGAAGATCTTCCAGTGGAGCAGTTCGAATCTCTACTCGCCGTTCCGTTGCGGCCGGACGCATATCGCCAGCAAACCGCCGGACACTTGTGGATCAAGCTGGATCTCAATTCCGCGCACTCCTTGCGTGACTTTCAAATCACCAGCAAGGCATACCCAGCTCAGGTGCGCGAGCGGACGCCACATCATGTAAGAGCCGATTTCGAGGGCCGCAATGTCGCGCTGTCGGAAGATTTCGCGGTGAAGTACGCGCTTGACCCGGCAGCCGGCGATCACTTGGAGATCCTCACTCATCGCGATCCCGCTCCGCTTCCGCCCGATGCCGCGGATATCGCCGAAGGCGTCCCAGCTACGGCCTCGCCCGCGAATGCACAGGAACCGGGCTTCTTCGAAGCATCCGTATTGATTGGTGCTCCACCGGCAAGCACCACAGGCCCGCGTAAAACAGTGATCGTACTCTTCGACAATTCGCTGTCGATGCAATGGGAGAAGCTGGAACGAAACTTCCAGGCATTAGATCGCGTTCTGCATTCGCTGCAGCCCACAGATCGCTTCAATCTGCTGTTATTCAATACGACTCTGACGGCATTCTCACCGGCCCCCGTAGCGGCTTCGCCGGACCAAGTCGAGAAAGCCATGGGCCTAATCCGCTCCGCGCATTTGCGCGGCGGAACCGACTTGCAGAAAGCGCTGGACGCAGCCCTGGCACAGTCGGGAATAGATACTTACCTGGTCCTGCTGAGCGATGGCGAGGCAACGCGCGGCATCATCCAGAATGGAAAGCTCGCGGCCTGGTACTCAGCCAAATGGAAGCAGAAAGTCGCCAATCAGCGGCCACACACATATATCTATGCGGTCGGCGACGATGCGAACATGACTCTGCTCCGCATGCTGGCGCGCAACGACGGCGTGGTCGAGTGGGTGCGCTCCACTGAGCCTGCGGACTTCAAGCTGAACGCGTTTCTAGCGAAGATCGGACGCGAACCAGTCGAGGGATTGCAGTTGTCCGTCGCGCCCGCTGCGAGCGTCAGCCTCGTGTACCCCCTCGACGACAGTACATTTCCCGGCTCAGTGAAGAATTGGGTCGGCGAATATCAGCGGGCGGCGCAGCGCGTGGCATTCTCGGCGCGAGGTACGCGTCAGGGGAAAGCAGTCGAGGCGCGCGCCACCGCGAATCTCCCTGCCCAGGATGCCGAGCACCCCGACCTGCCTCGTCTTTGGGCGAAAGCACGCGTCGACGCGCTGCTCGAAAAGATCGAGCGCGAAGGCGAGGACCAGGCCACCATCGACGAAATCATTCGGTTGGCGCGGAAATACAAATTGGTCACGCCATACACGTCTTTTCTGGCCGCGCCTCGAGCCTTGTTGCGGCCGCGACTGATCCGCCCCGGCGATCCAGTGCTGCGAGTGAAAACCGACCCGTCGATCGTGTCGGTGACTGCACTCTTTCCCTTCGGTCCTGTGAAGCCGCTACGCTATCTCGCCGACGAAGACACCTGGCAGACGCGCTTTCTCGCCCCATCAGATCTTGAAGACGGTTCCTACCGAGTGCGATTGATTCTGCGCGACAAGCTCGGCCACGTGTACCGCGAAGCCAAGACATTCGTGATCGCCAGCAAACCG
>Ga0335082_10009014_pt1 | contig 10859 bp, 9 predicted proteins | sample Lox_Sample_41_FD_206718 | JGI IMG/M metagenome (GOLD analysis project Ga0335082, IMG submission 206718) | Soil microbial communities from Loxahatchee National Wildlife Refuge, Florida, United States - Lox_Sample_4.1 | ecosystem: Environmental > Terrestrial > Soil > Wetlands | place: USA: Florida... | reverse complement strand
TCGGCGTGACCGTGGGCGACAAGCTGAACATTGCCGCCAGCTCGGGCGCGACCGCCACGCTCACGATCACCGGCATCGTCGACCTCGGCAGCAAGGGCGTGAACCAACGCTACACCTACGTCGCGCTGCACACCGCGCAGGCGCTGCTCGGGCTGGTCGGCGGCGTCTCGAGCATCGACGTCACGGTCGCCGACGTCTACCAGGCCGAGGACATCGCGCAGGCGATCGCGGCCGCCGAGGGCGTCGAGGCCGACAGCTGGATCGTCACCAACGCGCAGTTCTTCTCCGCGATCAGCGCGCAGATCATCGCCAACACCACGATCCGCTTCTTCGTCGGGCTCGCGATCGCGTTCGGCATCGCGGCGGTGCTGATCGTCTCGGTGGTGCAGAAGTCCAAGGAGATCGGCATCCTGCGCGCGATGGGCGCCTCGCGCGGGCAGATCCTGCGCGTGTTCCTGCTGCAGGGCGCGGTGCTCGGGCTCGCCGGTTCGGTCGCGGGATCGGCGCTCGGCGCGCTCGCGATCCTGCTCTGGCGCATCTACGCGCGCTTTCCCGACGGCACGCCGTACCTGCCGATGGACTTCGACTGGCGGCTGTTCGCCGCCTCGGCGGTGCTCGCGACGCTGACCGGCCTCGCGGCCGCGGTGGCGCCCGCGATCCGCGGCGCGCGCCTCGACCCCGTGGTGGCGATCCGTGGCTGATCCGGTCCTCAGGCTCGAAGGCGTGCGCAAGGCCTACAACGCCGGGATGCCCAACGAGGCCGAGGTGCTGCACGGCGTCGACCTCGCGCTGCCGCGCGGGGAGTTCTGCGCGCTGATGGGGCCGTCCGGCTCCGGCAAGAGCACGCTGCTCAACCTCGTCGGCCTGCTCGACCGCCCGAGCGGCGGGCGCATCCTGATCGAGGACCGCGACACCACGGGGCTGGACGACGCGGCGATCACGCGGCTGCGCGGGCATAGTATCGGCTTCGTGTTCCAGTACCACCACCTGCTGCCGGCGTTCACCGCGGTAGAGAACGTGATGATGCCGATGCTGGTCGACCGCGGCCGGCCCGACGACGAGATGCGCCGCCGCGCCGCCGGGCTGCTCGAGAGCGTGCGCCTGACGCCCTGGCGCGACAACCTCGCGCTCAACATGTCGGGCGGCCAGCAGCAGCGCGTGGCGGTGGCGCGCGCGCTGGCGATGAGCCCGGCGCTGCTGCTCGCCGACGAGCCCACCGGCAACCTCGACACGCAGTCGGCGCAGGGCGTGTTCGACCTCATGCGCGAGATCAACCGCGCGCGGGGCACGACCGTGCTGATCGTCACGCACAACCACGAGCTCGCGCGCCAGTGCGACCGCATCGTCGAGCTGGTCGACGGCCGTCTGGTCGGCGAGCGGCGGCCGTGAGCGGCGGCATCGCGGCGCGCGCGCTGACGCGCGACTTCGGCCGGGCGCGCGCGGTCGACCGGCTCGAGCTCGACGTCGCGCCCGGCGAGATCTTCGGGCTGCTGGGGCGCAACGGCGCGGGCAAGACCACGACCGTCAAGATGCTGACCACGCTGCTGCCGCCGACCGCGGGCACCGCGACCGTGGCCGGCTGCGACATCGTGCGCGAGGCCGCGCGCGTGCGGCGGGTGATCGGCTACGTGCCGCAGGCGCTGTCGGCCGACGGCGAGCTGACCGGCTACGAGAACCTGCTGGTGTTCGCGCGCCTGTTCGACCTGCCGCGCGCCGAGCTGCGGCCCCGCATCGCGCAGGCGCTCGAGTTCATGGACCTCACGGACGCGGCCGACCGCCTGGTCCGCTCGTATTCGGGCGGCATGATCCGGCGGCTGGAGATCGCCCAGTCGACGCTGCATCGCCCGCAGGTGCTGTTCCTCGACGAGCCCACGGTCGGGCTCGACCCGCTCGCGCGCCACGCCGTCTGGCGGCACCTCGCACGGATCAATGCCGAGCTCGGCACCACGGTCGTCGTCACCACGCACTACATGGACGAGGTCGAGGCGCTGTGCGGTCGCATCGCCATCCTGCACCGCGGCGCGCTCGTCGCCGCGGGCACGCCGGCGGAGCTCAAGGCGCGGCTCGCGCCAGGCGCCAGCCTCGACGACGTGTTCGCGCATTTCACCGGCGGGTCGCCCGAAGGCGACGGACGCTATGCAGACACCTCCAACGTTCGCCGGTCCGCCAGCCGACTCGGCTGAGCCGGGCGGCGCGGGGGCGCTCGTCGCCGCCTTCGCGCGCAAGTCGCTCGCGATCGCCGACATGGAGGTGCGCAAGCTGCGCCACGATCCGACCGAGCTGTTCACGCGCGCGCTGCAGCCCGCGCTGTGGCTGCTCGTGTTCGGCCAGGTGATGAGCCGCGGCCACATCGTCGACACCGGCGGGCTTCGCTACCTCGACTTCCTGGTGCCCGGGATCCTCGCGCAGAGCGTGCTGTTCATCGCGATCTTCAACGGCATCTCGATCATCTGGGAGCGCGACCTGGGCATCGTGCACAAGTTTCTCGCCAGCCCGACGCCGCGCGCGGCGCTGGTCCTCGGCAAGGCGATCGGCGGGGCCGCGCGCGCGCTGGTGCAGGCGGCGGTGGTGGTGGCGCTCGCGGTCCTGCTGCAGGTCAAGGTGCGCTGGGATCCGGCCGCGCTCGCCGGCGTGGCGGCGCTGATCGTGCTCGGCGCCGCGGTGTTCTCGACCTTCTCGCTGATCATCGCCTGCGTGGTGAAGACGCGCGAGCGCTTCATGGGCGTCGGGCAGCTGCTGACCATGCCGCTGTTCTTCGCCAGCAACGCGATCTACCCGACCTCGATGATGCCGGGCTGGCTGCGGTTCGCCTCGCACGCCAACCCGCTCACTTATGAAGTCGACGGGCTGCGCGCGCTGCTGCTGGCCGGCGCGCCGCCCGGCAGCCTCGGGCTGGGCCTGGACTTCGCGGTGCTGGGCGGCGCGCTGCTCGTGCTGCTCGCGGTCGCGGCGCGCATCTATCCGAACATCGCGCGCTGAGGATGCCGCGGCTCGGTAGCGCATAATCGGCGCCGGCATGTCCGAGATCGTCCTGGACGCGGTGTCCAAGCTCTACGGCGCCGTGCGCGCCGTGGACGGCGTGAGCCTGCGCGCCGACGCGGCGAAATTCCTCGTGCTGCTGGGGCCCTCGGGCTGCGGCAAGTCGACGATCCTGCGCCTCATCGCCGGCCTCGAGGACGTGACGCAGGGCCGCATCGTCATCGGCGGGCGCGACGTCACCCGGCTCGATCCCGAGAAGCGCCGCATCTCCATGGTGTTCCAGTCCTACGCGCTGTTTCCGCACCTCACGGTGGCCGAGAACATCGTCTTCGGACTCAAGGTGCGCCGCACGCCGGCGAAGGAGCGCGACGCGCGCCTCGCGCGGGTGGCGGAGCTGGTCGGTCTTCGCGAGCAGCTCGCGCGCAAGCCCGCGCAGCTCTCGGGCGGCCAGCGCCAGCGCGTGGCGCTCGCGCGCGCCGTGATCGCCGAGAACAGCATCTGCCTGATGGACGAGCCGCTGTCCAACCTCGACGCCCAGCTGCGCCACGGCATGCGCGTCGAGATCCGCGCGCTGCAGCAGCGCCTGGGCATGACCGTGGTCTACGTCACCCACGACCAGGTCGAGGCGATGAGCATGGCCGACCGCGTCGTCCTGATGCGCGAAGGACGCATCGAGCAGGAGGGCACGCCCGAGCAGCTCTATGCGCGGCCCGCGAGCATGTTCGCCGCGCGCTTCATCGGCACGCCCTCGATGAACCTGGTGGCGCTCGAGGACGGCGCGGGCGGCGCGGTGATCCGCGGCGCGGACGGCGCCGCCGTGCTCGCCGGGCGCGGCGCCGGGCGCCGGCTCGGGCTGCGTCCCGAGCACATCCGCCTGGTCGCCGAGGGCGGCGTGCCGGGCGTGGTGTCGAACGCCGAATACCACGGCGCCGACACCATCCTCACCGTGCGCGTGGGCGGGGAATCGCTGCTCGCGCGCGCCCCCGGCCGGGTGGCGCTCGCCGGCGGCGCCGCGGTACGGCTCGGCTGGGCGCCGGAGGACATGCACCTGTTCGACGCCGCGAGCGGCGAGCGGGTTGACGTGGATCAAGACGCGAGGCCGCCGGCGTAACTAGGCTGCAATGGATCGGGCGCAACCTGACATTCAAGGGAGGGAAGCATGAGATCGCTCTTCGCACTGCTCGCCGCGGCGCTGCTCGCGGCCGCCGCCCCGGCGCGGGCCGACACCGAGCTCACGTTCTACTACCCGATCGCCGTCGGCGGGCCGCTGACGAAGGTGATCGACGGCTACGCCCGGGACTTCGAGAAGGAGCACGCGGGCATCAAGGTGCATCCGATCTACGCCGGCAACTACGACGACGCGCGCATCAAGGCGCTCGCCGCGCTGAAGGCGGGGCAGCCGGCGCAGATCTCGGTGCTGTACTCGATCGACCTGTACGAGCTGCTCGAGCAGGACGTGATCGTGCCCTGGGACGACGTCGCCACCACGGCCGAGGAGAAGGCGTGGCTCAAGGCCTTCTATCCGTCGCTGATGATGAACGGCATCTACAAGGGCAAGGTCTACGGCATCCCGTTCCAGCGCTCGACCATCGTGCTGTACTGGAACAAGGACGCGTTCAAGGAAGCCGGCCTCGATCCCGAGCATGCGCCCGCCGACTGGACCGAGATGGCGCAGATGGCGCAGAAGCTCGTGCAGAAGGACGCCGGCGGCAACGTGACGCGCTGGGGCGTGATGGTGCCCTCCACCGGCTACCCGTACTGGATGTTCCAGGCCTTCGCGCGCCAGAACGGCCACGACCTCATGAATGCCGAGGGCAACCGCACCTACTACGCCGACCCCGACGTGGTCGCCGCGCTGCAGTACTGGCGCGATCTCGGCGCGAAGGACAAGGTGATGCCCGAAGGCACCGTCGAGTGGGGCACGCTGCGCCAGCAGTTCACCGAGGGCAAGACCGCGATGATGTGGCATACCACCGGCAACCTGACCGCGGTGAAGACCTCGGCCAAGTTCCCGTTCGGCGTGGCGATGCTGCCGGCCTCCAAGCAGCGCGGCTCGCCGACCGGCGGCGGCAACTTCTACATGTTCAAGAACACCACGCCCGCGGAGCGGAAGGCCGCCCTCGCGTTCGTGATGTGGATGACCACGCCCGAGCGCGCCGCCGACTGGAGCATGGCCACGGGCTACGTCGCCGTGCGACCCGAGGCCTACGAGACGCCGGCGCTGAAGGCCTACGCCGCCGACTTCCCGCAGGCGGTCGTCGCGCGCGACCAGTTCAAGTACGCGACCGCGGAGCTCGCCACCTTCCAGACCGGGCGCGTGCGCAAGCTCCTCGACGACGCGGTCCAGGCGGCGCTCACCGGGCAGAAGACGCCGGCCGAGGCGCTGCAGGCGGCGCAGGACGAGGCCGACCGGCTGCTCGCGCCCTATCGCTAGCACGATGAAGCACGTCTACGGCTGGCTGCTGCTCGCGCCGGCCGCGGTCCTGCTCGTCGGGTTCACGCACTACCCGGCGGCCGCGACGCTGTGGGACAGCCTGTTCTCGACCGGGACGGTGGTGCGTCCGTCCCGGTTCGTGGCCCTCGGCAACTACGCCGCGCTCGCGCACGACCCGATCTTCTGGAAGGTGCTGGGCAACAATCTGTGGTTCGCGCTCGGCACCATCCCCAGCTCGATGGCGATCGCGATGCTGATGGCGATCTGGGTGAACGACCGGCTGCCGGCGCGCGCGCTGGCGCGCATGGCCTACTTCACGCCCACGGTGCTGCCGATGATCGCGGTGGCGAACCTGTGGCTGTTCTTCTACACGCCGCAGATCGGGCTGTTCGACCAGATCGGGGCGGCGCTGTTCGGCGCGCGCAGCCACAACTGGCTGGGCGACCCCGCCACGGTGCTGGGCTGCACCATGGTCATGGTGATCTGGAAGGAAGCGGGCTTCTTCATGATCTTCTACCTCGCCGCGCTGCAATCGCTCGCGCCCGAGCTCGAGGAGGCGGCGAAGATGGAAGGGGCCTCGCGCTGGTACTTCTTCCGGCGCGTCACGTTCCCGCTGCTGATGCCGACCACGCTGTTCGTGCTCGTGAACGCGACCATCAACTCGTTCAAGCTGGTCGACCATCTCTTCATCCTCACCAAGGGCGGGCCGGACAACGCGTCCAGCCTGCTGCTGTACTACATCTACCAGGTGGCGTTCAGCTTCTTCGACACCGCCTACGCCTCGACGCTGACCGTGGTGCTGCTCGTGCTGCTCGCGGGGCTCGCGCTGGTGCAGTTCCAGCTGGTCGAGAAGCGGGTGCACTACCGGTGAGCCCCGCCGGCCGGCGCGCGCCGCCGCTCGAGATCGCCGCCGCGTGGCTGCTCGCGGCGCTGTGGCTCTCGCCGCTGCTGTACGCGTTCTGGGCGGCGTTTCACCCGGTGCAGTACGCCACGCGCTTCGACCCGCTCGCGCCGGTGTCGCTCGCGAACTTCGCCCGGGCCTGGACCTACGCGCCGTTTCCGCGGCACTTCCTGAACACGGTGCTGCTGGTGACCATGATCCTCGGCGCGCAGCTCGTGCTGTGCACGCTCGCCGGCTACGCGTTCGCGCGCTTCGAGTTCGCCGGGCGCGACCTCGCCTTCGGCCTGGTGCTGGTGCAGCTGCTCGTGATGCCCGAGGTGCTGATCGTCGAGAACTACCGCATCATGAGCCGGCTCGGGCTGGTCGACACGCTGCTCGGCATCGGGCTGCCGTACATGGCGAGCGCCTTCGGCATCTTCCTGCTGCGCCAGACCTTCAAGACCGTGCCGCGCGAGCTGGAGGACGCGGCGCGCGTCGAGGGCTGCGGTTTCCTCGGCGTGCTGTGGCGCGTGTACGTGCCGCTCGCGCGCCCGACCTACCTCGCCTACGGGCTGGTCTCCGTGAGCTACCACTGGAACAACTTCCTGTGGCCGCTGGTCGTCACCAACAGCGTGCACACGCGGCCGCTCACCGTGGGCCTCGCCATCTTCGGCGCGCCCGAGTCCGGCGTCGACTGGGGCGTGATCAGCGCGGGGACGCTGATGGCGGTCTCGCCGCTGCTCGTCGCGTTCCTCCTCTTCCAGCGCCAGTTCATGCAATCCTTCATGCAGGCCGGCATCAAATAGGGGACAGGCACCAATTTTCGCCATGCGAAAATTGGTGCCTGTCCCCATTTACATGCTCATCGTCTCCTGGAACATCCAGAACGGCAGGGGGTGCGACGGACGCACCGATCTGACGCGCATCGCGCGCGTGGCGCAGGCAATGGGCCCGGCCGATGTGATCTGCTTGCAGGAGGTCGCGCGGTTCGATCCCGCGTTCGGCGAGGGTGCGGACCAGGTCGCGCGGCTCCAGGCGCTGTTTCCGGGATTCGAAGCGGTGTTCGGCCCGGCGCTGATCCGCGGCGCGCGGCAGTACGGGAACCTGCTGCTGTCGCGCCTGCCGGTGCTGCAGGTCTTCAACCACCTGCTGCCGCACCCCGCCGAGGGCGGCATCAAGCACATGCAGCGCCAGGCGATCGAGGCCGTCGTCCAGGCGCCTTTCGGCCCCTTGCGCGTGGTGACCACGCACCTCGAGTACTACTCCGCGGCGCATCGCGCGGCGCAGGTGGCGCGCCTGCGCGAGCTGCAGGAGGAGGCGGCGGAGAACGAGGCGCTGCCGGCGAAGGACGCGGCCAGTCCCTACGACGCGGTGCCCAGGCCGGCTGCGCTGGTGCTCTGCGGCGACTTCAACCTCGCGCCCGGCGACGCGCAGTACCGGGCGCTGTTCGAGCCGCCGCTGATCGACGCCTGGCGCCACGCGCGGCCGCACGAGCCGCACCCGCCCACTACCGGCCTGCACGACCGCGAGCAATGGCCGATGGGCGGACACTGCCGCGACTACTTCGCCGTGGCGCCGGAGCTCGCCGTGCGCATCGACGCGATCGACTGCGAGACCGCGAGCGATGCCTCCGACCACCAGGCGCTCGGCCTGGCGCTGCGCTAGGGGCGGTAGAAGCGCCGCTTCACCGCCTCGGTCGCCGCCACGTAGGCGGCGGTGACCAGGACGACGGCGAGCAGCAGCGGCGCGCCGAGCGGCACGAAGCCGAACAGGCGCGCGAGCCCGCCCGCATAGGGCAGGACGAGCGCCGCGGTGCACAGTGTCGCCGTGGCCCAGAGCAGCAGCCGGCTCGGCGCGCTCTTCCACGCGGGGCCGCGCGTGCGCAGCACCAGCAGCACCGCGAGCTCGGTGAGCAGGGAGATCACGAACCAGGCGGTCTGGAAGGTGGCCTCGTCCGCGTGGAACACTCGCAGCAGCAGCGCGAAGCTGAGAACGTCGAACGCGGTGCTGACCAGCCCGAAGACGATCATGAAGCGGCGCACGCCGGCCACGTCCCAGCGCTGCGCGCCCTGCAGGCGCTCCGGGTCCACGCGGTCGGTGGAGATCGCGATCGAGGGCAGGTCGGAAAGGAAGTTGTTGAGCAGGATCTGCTTGGCGGCGAGCGGCAGGAAGGGCAGCAGCGGCGTGGCGAGCGCCATGCTCACCATGTTGCCGAAGGTGGCGCTGGTGGTGATGCCGATGTACTTGAGGGTGTTGGCGAAGGTCGCGCGGCCCAGGCGCACGCCGCGGCCCAGCACGTCCAGGTCGGGCCGCAGCAGCACCACGTCGGCGCTCGCGCGCGCCACGTCCACCGCGCCGTCCACCGACAGGCCGACGTCGGCGGCGTGCAGCGCGGGCGCATCGTTGATGCCGTCGCCCAGGTACCCGACCGAGTGCCCCGTGCGCTGCAGCGCGAGCACGATGCGCTCCTTCTGCTGCGGGTCGACCTCGACGAACAGCGTCGTGCGCGGCGCGAGATGCCAGAGCGACTCGTCGCGCAGGCGAGCGATCTCCGCGCCGGTGAGCAGCGCGCCGGCGTCCAGCCCGATCGCGCCCGCCACGTGCGCGGCGACGTGGCGGTTGTCCCCGGTGACCACCTTGACCGCGATGCCGAGCGCGGCGAGCTCGGCCACGGCGCGCGCGGCGTCCGCCTTGGGCGGGTCGAGGAACAGCAGGAACCCCTCGAGCCGCATGCCGGCCTCGTCCTCGCGGCCGTAGCGCTCGCGCGGCGCGACGCGCCGCGTGGCGAGCGCGAGCACGCGGAAGCCCAGCGCGCTGCGCTCGCGCAGGAACGTCTCGCAGGCCTCCCGCGGCGCGTCCGCGGGCGCGCAGGCCTCGAGCACGGTGTCGACCGCCCCCTTGGTGACGATCAGGTGCCCGGCGGGGTCGCCGTCGTCCACCACGATCGTGAGCCGCTTGCGCATGAAGTCGTAGGGGATCTCGTCCACCTTGCGCACGGCCGCGGCGGCGAGGCCCGCGCGCTCGCCGGCGGCGACGATCGCGGCGTCGAGCGGGTTGTCGATTCCCGTCTCGAGGGCGGCGTTGAGGAAGGCGAGGCGAAGCACCGCGGGCGCCTCGCGCCCCGCGACGTCCAGCGCCGCGTCCAGCGTCACCGTGCCCTCGGTGAGCGTGCCCGTCTTGTCGGTGCACAGCACGTCGATGCCGCCGAGGTCCTCGATCGCGTCCAGGCGCCGCACCAGCACGCCCGCGGCCGCCATCGCACGCGCGCCGCGCGACAGCGTCACGCTGACGATCGCCGGCAGCAGCTCGGGCGTGATGCCGACCGCGAGCGCGACCGCGAACAGCAGCGACTCGAGCGGCGGGCGGCCGAGCAGGCCGTTCACCAGCAGCACGAACAGCACCATCGCGACCATGACGCGCATCAGCAGCGCGCCGAAGCGCCGCACGCCGCGCGCGAAGTCGGATTCCGGCGGCGGCGCCGCGAGCCGCGCGGCGACGTCGCCGTAGGCGGTGTCGCGCCCGGTCGCGGCGACCAGCACGCGCGCGGTGCCGCTGCGAACCGAGGTGCCGAGGAACACGCAGTTCGTGCGGCGCGCGAGCGCGGTGTCGGCCGGCAGCGTTCCGGCCTGCTTCTCGACGGGGAACGACTCGCCGGTCAGGCTCGCCTCGGTCACGAGGAAGTCGCGCGCCTCGAGCACGCGGCCGTCGCCCGGCACCAGGTTGCCCGCGCCCAGCAGCACCACGTCCCCGGGCACGACCTCGGCGGCGGGGAGGGTGCGCTCCGCGCCCTCGCGCAGCACGCGCACCGTGAGCGCGAGACGGCGGCGCAGCGCCGCCACCGCCGATTCGGCGCGGTACTCCTGCACGAAGCCGAGCAGCGTGCTGCCCAGCACGATGGCGAGGATGATCGCGGCCTCGGTCCAGTTGCGCAGCACGGCCGAGACGCACGCGCCGAAGGCCAGGATCAGCACCAGCGGGCTGCGGAACTGCCGCGCGGCCAGCCGCAGCGCGGCGAACGGCGGGCGCCCTTCGATGCTCGCGCGCGACTCGGGCGGCAGCCGGCGCGCCGCCTCGGCGGCGCTCAGGCCCCCGGGGCCGCTGCCCAGGCGCGCCGCGAGCCCCGCCTCGTCGCCGGACCAGAAGGGCGCGCTAGCGGCCAAAGCTCGAGACGAGCTGCGCCACGGTCTGCTCGAGCGGCGCGCCGTGGTTCAGCACCGCGTCGATCGCCGCCGAGATCGGCACCGCGACCCCGAGGCGCGCCGCGAGCATCACGACCGCCTGCGCCGAGAACGCGCCCTCGGTGACGGTGCGCCGCCCGGCGAGGATCTCGGCGAGCGGCCGCCCCTCGCCGAGCGCGAAGCCGAGCGAGGTGTTCCTCGACTGCAGGCTGTGCGCGGTCAGCATCATGTCGCCGATGCCCGCGAGGCCGTCGAAGGTGTCGCGCTGCGCGCCCTTCGCCAGGCCGAAGCGGATCGCCTCCGCGAGGCCGCGCGTGACGAGCGTCGCGCGCGCGTTCTCGCCGAGCTTGCGCCCGGCGAGCACGCCGCTCGCGATCGCCACCACGTT
>Ga0335082_10009013_pt1 | contig 10860 bp, 10 predicted proteins | sample Lox_Sample_41_FD_206718 | JGI IMG/M metagenome (GOLD analysis project Ga0335082, IMG submission 206718) | Soil microbial communities from Loxahatchee National Wildlife Refuge, Florida, United States - Lox_Sample_4.1 | ecosystem: Environmental > Terrestrial > Soil > Wetlands | place: USA... | reverse complement strand
GTTCTTCCCCAGTACCTTGGTGATGGCCGCGGTCAGGGTGGTCTTGCCGTGATCGATGTGCCCGATCGTCCCTACGTTCACGTGCGGCTTGGTGCGATCGAATTTCTCTTTAGCCATAAGTGCGTGCCTCAGGCGTAGCGATAGATGTTCTGGAACTTCCGGCGCAGTTCCGGATCCACGTTTTCCACCGCGACCAGGTAAAACTCCCGTATCTGCGCCTGGTCCGACAGCGCCAGGGACTGGTACAGCTCCCTGGCCGACCTGCCCGATGCCGCCAGCGCCCCGTCCACCTGCTCGAGCACGCGCTTCTCCAGCACGGCCTCGAAGCTGCGAACCAGGATCTTGCGGCTCTCCAACCTCTTCAAAAACTTCCCCGCCTGCCCTGGGGCGAGCGCGCGCTCGAGCGCGCCCCGAAGCTGGCCGTACTCCTCGACCTTCTCGACCTTGATGCCTGCCTGCTCAAACGCCACGTCCGCCGCCACCTGCATCGATGCAACTCTGGAGCCGATGACCAGGATTGAACTGGTGACCTCTCCCTTACCAAGGGAGTGCTCTACCAACTGAGCTACATCGGCTCGCAAACTCACTCCCTCAACCGCCGTGCTGCCTGAACTCTGGAGCGGGAGATGGGAATCGAACCCACGACCAACAGCTTGGAAGGCTGTGACTCTACCACTGAGTTACTCCCGCCCTCCGGCACTCTCGGTTGTCAATCTCCCCCGGCCGCTAGCGGTCGCCGCTCTTGGCGGAACCGGCGCGGTCACGCCGATGCGCGATGGTGAGCAGCGCACAGCCGGCGAGAATCACCCAGACGAAGACGCGCAGTTCGACGGTGTGGTCACCCACCGGGATCTTCGCCGTCAGAGTCCGGGCCGCCGCCCACGCGAGCACCGCGTACGCGGCCAGCGCCGCCATCAACCGCACCATCGGAAATCCTGGTGGACAGGGGAGGATTCGAACCTCCGTAGCTCCAAGGAGCGGCAGATTTACAGTCTGCTGCCATTAACCGCTCGGCCACCTGTCCACGATCCGCCGAGCTTGCTTGCGCCGCGCGCGGAGCCCGGTACTGCAAACCCGTCCGGCGCCACCGCGCCGATCCTTGTTGACCCCAGGCAGGGAAAGCGCGCGAACATACTTCCGCATCACAACCGGGCACTTGTCGGAAAAAGTATCCTCGTGGAGTGCGTTCCTTATGCGGAAGACGCGCGCCGCCGCCGTATCGGCGTAGTCTGGAGCTGGCGAAGGGATTCGAACCCCTGACCCTCTGATTACAAATCAGATGCTCTACCAGCTGAGCTACGCCAGCCGATTCCCTCCCGCCTACCGGGCGAAACCTAAAGAGGTTAGCACAAACGGAACTTCACGTGCAACAGAACTTCCCCTCGGACCCCCAGGGAAGGCCGAAGTCCCTCCCTCCCTGGCCGTCCCTTCCCGGGCCGGTCCGCCGCCAGCACAGTGATGCCCTCTCCTGTATGATTCTACCGGAAGACGGTTGCCCGCGGCCACTCCGCGGGCCCGGTCCCGAACCCCGCCCGCCATGCGCCGACGCAAGCTCACCATCCTGATCGCGATGCTGCTACTGCTGGTGGTGGCGGCGGTGGTGATCTACTTGTGGCGCCGCGCCGCCCCCGAAGCGGTGCGCCTGCTGCCCTCCAACGCCGACGCGGTGGTGTACGTGGACCTGCAGACCATCCGCCGGGCGGTGACCCTGCTGGGGCAGGCGCCGGCGGTGCCGCACGACCCCGAGTACGAGAGCTTCATCCGCCAGACCGGCTTTGAGTTCGAGCGCGACCTGGACCAGGCCGCGTTCGCGGTGCACGCCCCGCCGCTGACTCCGGGGGGGCCGCCGCCCTCGCCCGACCAGGTGCGCTCTTCGGAGATCTTCGTGGGCCGCTTCGACTCCAGCCGCCTGACCGCCTTCCTGGGGCGGCTGGCGATGAGCAGCGAGCGCTACCGCAACATCGACATCTACAGCGTCCCCAACCAGGGGCGGACGGTGCGCGTGGCCATCCTGGGAGTGAGCATGGTGGCGGTCTCCAACACGCGGGAGCCGGAGCCCATGCACGAGATGATCGACCACTACGTGGAGTCGGCGCTGCCGGTGCTGGGCCCGCCGCTGGTGCGCGGGCACTTCCGCGACGTCCCCTTCGGCAGCGTGGTGTGGGCGCTGGCCCAGGCGCCCCCGGAGAGCGGGGCCAGCGGCCTGACCGTGCCGGCGCTGCTGCGCACCCTGGCCCCGGGCGCGACGCTGGTGGCCTCGCTGCGCTACACCGGCTCCATCCAGGTGCGGGTGGAGGCCCTGGCCCGCGACGAGCAGCAGGCGCGCCAGATCACGGAGAACGCGGGCACCATGCTGGCCATCTTCCGCGGCGTCGAGTCGGGAGAGCAGTTAGGCGGCCCCGACCCGGACGTGAAGGCCTTCTTCGACAGCATCAAGGTGGAGCAGGAGGGCAAGCGCGCGATCCTGCGCGCCACCTTCACCCAGAGCTTCCTGCAGAAGGCGCTGTCGGAGGCGCCGGTGAGCGTGGAGCCGGAACCTGCGCCCCCGCCCACAAAAAAGCCCGCGCCGAAGCGCGGATCGAAGGCGAAAGCCGCACACTGACCGTTCCGAACGCGGTGCGCGCGGGCGTGTGTCCCACCTATTTCCTTCTTGTGTGCCAGGACTATACTTCTTGGCAACCGCTACGCTGAACATGAAGCTGTACATCGAACCGGTCTCGTTGTTCTTGTTCACGGCATTCTGGACCTATATCGTTTGGAACTGGGTCAGGTGGCTAAGGTCTGCACGCGGCGATGCCCCGAGATGGCGACTTGCCCTGACATTCTTGGGCCTGTGCTTTGCAACGGCCTCCTCGTTTCTAAGCGCATTTCTCTTCATCCATGCGATTCTTACGGGAGGCTATCCCTTTTACCATCCCGTAGAACTGTTTTGCATCCGTGTCGGAGCTTTGACAGCATTATTGGGTCTAATTGGAGCACTTCTGGGCAAGGGCAAGCTGCGGATTCCGGTTGCAGTGATGTCGACGCTGAATCTGTTGCTTTGGTTCATGGATGCGATGTGGCAATAGCGATGGGGAATGCCGGAGTGCACGCCCGGGCGTAACTTACGATAAGGGGATTTATCAACAGTTAGCCGTAGCTAGGCAGCGAACGACCCCCACTCGAAAGCACTTACCAGGTCTTGCCAAAGGCCGCCTGACTACGTCGGAGAAGTTCGCGCACCCACCTGACCATCGGGTCCATTTTGCTCGGGTCGTCGGTTGAATCGTCGAGTCTTACGCTGAGGTGGTGGCGCCCCCCGTTGTCGTAGACAACGGTGTACTCGGGAGTGTGGATGTGAACAACGCCGCTGGTCAAAAACGAGGCGTATCCCGAGTGAATGTTGGACGCATCCTTGGACAGCGCTAAGGCAAAGGCTGTGTGCAGTTCGCGAAACTCGCCAGGGGATAAACTAGTGCGTTCCCAGCGAACCTTCACCAGATCGTCCGCCGCCTTTACGGGGTTAGGAGGCAGAGCGCACGAGTGGTCGAGGTTATCCAGAAGGGAGTAGATGCTTTTTTCGGGCGTGCCTCTCAGCAACTCGAAACTTCGCCCGTCCGTCCTCAGGATGAACTTCGTATCGGGACCGGCGGCCGTAACAGAAATCGTAATTGCTTGCTGCGCCCAATCAGGCGGATGGACGCGATCCAAGACAGCTTCATAGTACGAGTACGTAGCTAGCCCTTGGCCTCTTTCCCCGCAGGGCGCCGGTCCCTCGGGCTGCTGCGCTTGCAGGAGCACAGCCGGGAAGAACAAGAGCGCAACGAAGAGCCGAGTCATTGCCGCACCCTCCTTGGCCGAGAGTATAGCCCCAACCGCGGAAGCAACAGGAAACGCCCCGTCTGTGGCGCTTCTTCGGGAATAATTGTTGATAACAGCCCTTATCACAAGTTACGCCCAGAACCTCGTGACCGGTCATAAGGGGACTCAGCGCCGGTCGAGATTGTCCTGAACATCCCCACATTTGCGCGCGCGAGATGAGGAGCACCGTCAACAGCCATTCGCTGCACGCAAATGTGGGCCAACCAAAAGAAAAAATCCACGCCGTGGCGTGGATGGGAGCGGAAAAATAGCGTGGGCTAGTTGCCCGGGGGAGTCTCCTGCAGGTTCATGGACTGGGCCATGGTGTTGCGCAGGTACTTGTAGGGGTTGACGGGGACTTCGTTGATGCGGACCTCGTAGTGCAGGTGGGGCCCGGTGGAGCGTCCGGTGAGGCCGACGTAGCCGATGACCTCGCCGCGGTGGACGGTCTGTCCCGGGGTCACGGCGAAGCCGGAGAGGTGGCCGTAGCGGGTACTGATGCCGTAGCCGTGGTCCAGGACCAGCAGGTTGCCGTAGCCGCTCTCGGTGTTGGCGAAGGTGACCACGCCGTCGGCCGGGGCGATGACGGGGTGGCCGTAGTTGGAGGAGATGTCGACGCCGGTGTGGAAGGCGCCTTCCCCGTTGAAGGGATCGATGCGCTCGCCGAAGCCGCCGGTGACCGGGCCTTCCACCGGCCAGAGCGCGGGTTGCGCCGCCAGCCGCAGCCAGTCGGAGGTAGTCAGGCTCTGGCTGGGGCCGAAGCCGATGGCGATGGTGGCCGCGCCGGAGAGCGCGGTGTTGCGCAGTACGTAGAGCTGGTCGAGGGAGGAAGCCACCTGGTCGGAGGTGGCGAACTGGTTCTCGGCGGCCTTGATCAGGGCGCCGTCGGGCTTCAGGCCGTAGAGGGTGGAGACGTCGCTGGCCAGCGAGCCCAGCGAGGCCACCTGCACCTGCTTCTCCTGGGCCACCTGCTCCAGCTTGGAGTAGCGCGTCTTCAGCGCCTCTTTCTCGGTGCGGAGCTGGTTGAAGCGCATCACCTTGGCCAGCATGCGGGTGTAGGAGCCGGCCATGCCGGTGATGGTGAACATCCCGATCAGGGCCCCGGCCAGAAACACATAGAGATAATGCAGAGGAACGGGGATCTTGCGGAGCTGGCCCTCGGCGTCCCGGGCCACCAGTAAGATGTAATAGCGCTTACGCAAAAGAGAAATACCTCGCCTTTTTCCGCGGACCCAAAGGTTCTTCTACCCAGATCGGCCCGCCGTTGAGTTGACCACCGCGAGGCTTCGTAGCATTGAAGCCACCGCGACGGGTGGGGCGGTAACCCCTTTACGGGCCTACGGCCAGGGAAACGAGAACAACGGCTCGTGAAAGGTAACAAACGGCTTTCCCGGGTGTCAAGGACGTTCGGGTGGGTTTCCGGTTACGAATGGGGATGGACCTACGTCTGGGGCAGTAGCCGTCTAGGGTATTGGATGGCCCCGGGGCCCGGGGGGATGCAAAAGAGTGCCGGGGAGGGTGGCGGGCTTCCCGGCATCGCCGCTTCCTAATATATTGGGTGGCATCTTGCCCTTACCGGAACGAGAGCTGATTGCGCGCCTGCGCCGCCGGGCCGGAGGCCGCCGAGGGCCCGTGATCGCGGGAATGGGCGACGACTGCGCCCTGCTGCGGCTGTCCGCGGGCCACGAGGCCCTGCTCACTACCGACTTCACCCTGGAGAACATCCATTTCCGGCGGGAATGGCACCCGGCCAAGGCGGTGGGCCACCGCTGCCTGGCGCGCGGGCTGAGCGACATCGCCGCCATGGGGGGCGAGCCCCTGGCCGCCTTCCTCTCGCTGGCCCTGCCGGCGGAGACCCCCCAGCGCTGGGTGGACGAGTTCCTGCGCGGCTTCCTGGGTCTGGCCCGCAAGTTCGGGATCCGGCTGGCGGGCGGCGACACCGCCGAATGCGCCGGCGGAGTGGCCGCCGACGTGGTGGTGATGGGGCAGGCGCCCGCCGGCACCGCCATCCGGCGCCGGGGCGCGCGGCCGGGGGACTCGATCTACGTCACCGGCTGGCTGGGAGGCGCGGCGGCCGCGCTCTACCAGTTGCGGGAGCGCGGGCGGGTGGAGCCGGCGAGTGCGGCGCGCGCCTACTTCTATCCCCAGCCGCGGGTGGCGGTGGGAGCCTGGCTGCGACGGCGGGGGCTGGCTTCCGCCATGATCGATCTCTCGGACGGGCTCTCCACCGACCTGGCCCACATCGGGGAAGAGAGCGGGGTGGGCGCGGTGGTGAGCGAGTCCAGCATCCCGCGCGCGTCTTCTTCCCCGGCCGGCACCAGCACCCTGCACTTCGCCCTGCACGGCGGCGAGGACTACGAATTGCTGTTCACGGCGCGGCGGGGCCAGCCGGTCCCCCGCAGCGTTGCCGGAGTACGAGTCACCCGCATCGGGGAGATCCTCCGCGAGAAAAAGGTCTGGCTGATGGACAGCCACGGGCAGCGCAAGGCGCTGCTGCCGCGGGGCTGGGAACACTTTTCTATCGGGTGATCCGACGCTCGGGTGATCGAAAACCCAGACCTCAGACCTCAGACCTCGGACCTCGGCAAAAACCTGGACTCCTCCGCGCTTGGCGCGATCGGAACGGCGGGTGGGATCGCCGCTACATGTCCTTGAGCAGTTTGAGCCAGCGCTCCCAGGCCTGGTCGTGGGCGGTCTTGTTGGCGGGATTGGTGTCGCCGGGGTCCTCGCCGGCGCGCATGAAGCCGTGACCCGCGCCCTCGTAGGTGACGGGCTCGAACTTCTTGCCCGCCGCCTTCATGGCCTCGATGGCGCCGGGAACGGTGGCGCCGATGCGGGCATCGTTGCCGGCGTAGAAGCCGTACACGGGAGCGGTGATGGAGGAGAGGTCCTGGGGAGGCGGGCCGTAGAAGACGAAGGCCGCGCGCAGGTCGTGGCGGTTGGTGGCGAAGCGGAAGGACTGGCCGCCACCCCAGCAGAAGCCGGCCACCGCGATCTTGCCGTTGCCGGCGGGGATCTTCTTGGCGTAGTCGGCCACCGCGTTGAGGTCGGCGGTGATGGTGCCGGGATCCAGCCCGGAGATGGCCTTCACCGCGTCCTGGGTGCTGGCGAAGTCGCTGCTGCCGCCGCCCTTGGGACCGAAGCCGGAGAGCAGGTCGGGAGCGATGGCGATGTAGCCGTGGGCGGCCAGCTCGTCGGCGGCGCTGCGCGCCCAGTCGGTGAGCCCGAAGATCTCGTGGATCACGATGACCACCGGCGCCTTGTCTTTCCTTTCGGGATAGACCACGAAGGCCTGCACCGTGCGGTTGTCGTGCTTGATCGCCACCCACTCCTGGTGGCGGGGGGATTTTTCGAGCGCTTGCTTGGCCCACTCCTGCGCCAGCGCGCCGGGCAGACTCAGCAGCACCACCGTAGCAATGAGGATGATCTTTTTCATAGGGCGAAGAGTTTACTCCGGGTGAGGAAGGCGCCTCAACCGCCCGGCGGGATGGAGTGGATCCGGCGGCCCTCTTAGACCCCGCGGGGCCGGCAGGATTACCATGGGACCGTGGTCGAGCGCGTTCTGGCCTACATCCGCGAACATGCCCTGCTGCGAGCGGGAGACCGGGTGGCGGTGGCCGTCTCCGGCGGCCCCGACTCGGTGGCCCTGCTGCGCCTGCTGCTGGAGCTGCGCCACGAGCTGGGCGTGGTGCTGGCGGTGGCGCACTTCCACCACGGCATCCGCGGGGCCGAGGCTGACGCCGACCAGGAGTTCGTGGCGGAGCTGGCGCGCGGGCACGGCCTGCCGCTGCACGCGGCCTCCGGCGCGGCTCCGGCGCACGCCGCCGCCCAGGGGCAGAGCCTGGAGACCGCGGCCCGCGACTTGCGCTATGCCTGGTTTCGCAAGCTGCTGCGGGAGGGCGAGGCCACGCGCGTGGCCACCGGCCACACCCTCGACGACCAGGCCGAAACCGTGCTCATGCGTACCCTGCGCGGCTCGGGCACCCGCGGGCTGGCCGGCATCTTCCCCTGGCAGCGGGTGGAGGGAGCGGGCGGCGCCGCCATCGTGCGCCCCCTGCTGGGCGTGCGCCGGCGCCAGATCGAGGACTACCTGCGCGGGCTGGGGCAGGGGTGGCGCGAGGACCAGAGCAACCGCGACCTGCGCCACCTGCGCAACCGCGTCCGCCACCAGTTGCTGCCGCAACTGGAGCGCGACTACAACCCCTCGCTGGCGCGGGGGCTCGCCCAGAGCGCGGAGGTGGCCCGCGCCGAAGAAGAATACTGGAGCGGGGAGGTGGAGCGGCTGCTGCCCGCGGTCTTCCGCGAGGGCGTGCTCGACGCCCACGCTCTGGCCCGGCATCCGCTCGCCCTCGAGCGGCGGCTGCTGCGCGCGGCGGGGGAGTCGCTGGGGCTGCGCCTCGACTTCGAGCAGGTCCAGGGAGTGCTGCGGTTGGCGGCGCCGGGGACGGCCGGCCCGGCCAAGTCCTGCGAGCTGCCCGGAGGCTGGGTGGCGACGCGGGTGCGCGGCCAGGTGCGCTTCCAGCGCGGGCGCGGGGAGGCCCGGCCGCCGGCGCCGGACTACGAGTACCACCTGCCGGTGCCGGGGGAGGTCCAGGTTGCCGAGATCGGCAGTGTCATCCGGGTTTCCTTGCTGCCCCTCTCCGCCGCCGCTGCGGGGTATAATCGGGCCGGATTGTGGGATCCCAGGTCGCTGGCCTCGGAGCTGGTGGTACGCAACTGGCGCGCGGGGGACCGTTTCTGGCCGGCGCACAGCAAGTCCCCGAAAAAGGTGAAGACCCTGCTGCAGGAGCGCCGGGTGCAGCCCGCGGAACGGGCGGGCTGGCCGGTGGCAGTCAGCCAAGGCGAGATCGTGTGGGTGCGGGGCTTCCCGCCCGCCCAGGCCTGCCGGCCGGACGCTGCCGCGCGGCAGGCGGCCGTGATCGAAGAAGTAGCGGCGGGGGCCGGCCCCGCAGGCAAATCTAGCTGACAGAGGCGAAGGGCGTGAGCGAACAGGACGGCGTTCCCAAGAACCTGAAGGTGCTCATCACCGCGGAGCAGATCCAGAAGCGCGTGCACGAACTGGCCCGCCAGATCGCCAAGGACTACAAGGACAAGACCCTGTACGCGGTGTGCGTGCTGGAAAACGGGTTCGTGTTCATGGCCGACCTGGTGCGCGCCCTCGACATCCCCGTGGTCTGCCAGTTCATGAAGCCGGAGTTCAGCGAGAAGATGCAGGGCGGGACCCCCACCACCGAGATCTTCTTCAGCCCGGAGATCGGGGTGGAGGGCCAGCACGTGCTGCTGGTCGAAGCCCTGGTGCAGTCGGGGGTGACCAGCGAGTTCCTGATGCGCAACCTGATGGGGCGGGGCGCGGCCACGGTGAAGCTGGCCACCTTCCTGGACAAGCAGCCGGCGCGCCGGGTCTCGCTGCAGCCCGATTACTTCGGCTTCCTCATCGACGAGCTCTTCGTCGTGGGCTACGGGCTGGGCTCTCCCACCTTCGGCCGTAATCTTCCCTACGTGGCGGCCGCCCCCGGCGCCGGCGCGGTGTCCAGCCCCGATTCCCAGAGCTAGGGCAGCCGCGTTGCGGCGGAACCATTCTCTCCGGTTACGGGTTACAATTGGGGTGGCTCGAGCGAGTCGAGCGGGCGCCGGCGGCGTCTAATCTTAGGTAGGCGCACCCTCCCAGGGCGCGCAAGGGTCAAGGAGCAGGAGTGAATTCGACGGTTAAGACGGTAATTTTCTGGCTGGTGATCATCCTCTCCGGCGTGCTGCTGTGGCAGGTGGTCAAGGCCGGCGGCAACGCTCCCAAGGTGCGGGAGATCAGCTTCTCCGAGTTCATGACCGCGGTGAACCAGGGCAACGTGGAGAAGGTGGAGGTCAACGGCGCCGAGGTCAAGGGCAACTTGCGCAACGACAAGAGCACGACCTTCCACTCCGTGGTCCCGGCCAACTATCCCGACATGTACAAGGTGATGCAGGACAAGGGCGTGATGGTGACGGTGCGCGACACCTCCGGCACCGGCTGGCCCACCCTGCTCTCCTACATCATCCCCCTGGTTCTGATCGGGCTGCTGTGGTTCTTCACGATCCGGCAGATGCAGACCGGCGGGAACAAAGCGCTGAGCTTCGGCAAGAGCCGCGCCCGCCTGCTCTCCATGCAGCAGAAGAAGGTCACCTTCAAGGACGTGGCCGGGGTGGATGAGGCCAAGGAAGAGCTGAAGGAGATCATCGAGTTCCTGCGCGAGGCGCAGAAGTTCCAGAAGCTGGGCGGGCGCATCCCCAAGGGAGTGCTGCTGGTCGGTCCTCCCGGAACCGGCAAGACGCTGCTGGCGCGGGCGGTGGCGGGGGAGGCCAACGTGCCCTTCTTCTCCATCTCCGGCTCCGACTTCGTGGAGATGTTCGTGGGGGTGGGCGCCAGCCGGGTGCGCGACCTGTTCGAGCAGGGCAAGAAGAACGCTCCCTGCATCATCTTCATCGACGAGATCGATGCGGTGGGGCGCCACCGCGGCGCCGGCCTGGGCGGCGGCCACGACGAGCGCGAGCAGACCCTGAACCAGTTGCTGGTGGAGATGGACGGCTTCGAGAGCAACGAAGGCGTGATCCTGATCGCCGCCACCAACCGCCCCGACGTGCTGGATCCGGCGCTGCTGCGCCCCGGGCGCTTCGACCGCCGGGTGGTGGTGCCGCGTCCCGACGTGCGCGGCCGCGAGGAGATCCTGCGCGTGCACACCCGCAAGATCCCGCTCAACGACGACGTGGACCTCTCCATCCTGGCGCGGGGCACGCCCGGCTTCTCCGGTGCCGACCTGGCCAACATGGTGAACGAGGCCGCGCTCAACGCCGCCCGCCAGAACCGCAAGTCGGTGGCCATGTACGATTTCGAGGTCTCCAAGGACAAGGTGCTGATGGGCGCGGAGCGCAAGAGCATGATCCTCTCCGACGAGGAGAAGAAGGTCACCGCCTACCACGAGGCGGGGCACGCGCTGGTGGCGGCTTTGCTGCCGCACTCCGACCCGCTGCACAAGGTGACCATCATCC
>Ga0335082_10009012_pt1 | contig 10861 bp, 7 predicted proteins | sample Lox_Sample_41_FD_206718 | JGI IMG/M metagenome (GOLD analysis project Ga0335082, IMG submission 206718) | Soil microbial communities from Loxahatchee National Wildlife Refuge, Florida, United States - Lox_Sample_4.1 | ecosystem: Environmental > Terrestrial > Soil > Wetlands | place: USA: Florida... | reverse complement strand
TTGCGGGCGCTCACGCGCGTGGGGCACCTCGCGCACTACTTCGGGCGCGATCGGGTCGTCGTGGCCCACCAGCCCGTGGGGTGGGTGGGCTTCGCGCACGACGCGACGAGCCGGCGGACGACGTTCGAGGCGCTGGTCCAGGTGAACGACCCGCGCCTCGCAGCGGCGATCGTCGACGCGTACGCGCGCGACATGGAGCCCGTGATGCTCGACGCGCCCGCCGTCTCGGCGAAGGATGCGGGAGACCTCCGGGCCGACCCGGCCTGGGCGGCGACGCGCGACGAGGCGATAGGCGCCATCGGCGCCGGGCCGGATGCGCAGGGCCGCTTCAGGGTCGGTGGCGATCTCCTCGTGTCGAGAGACGCCCTCGCACGCCTGGAAGCCGCGGCCCCGGGCGCGCCGGACGTCGGGCGTCTCGTGGACGAGACCCTGGCCGCCCCCGGCGTGGCGCTCGACGGCGTGCGGTCGCTAGGAACGATCCGCGACGTGATCGCCGAAGCCCTTGCTCACGGATAGCGGACCTGGAACACCGTCGAGAGCACGTCGCCCAGCTTGTTCGGCTCGGGAGCGCTCGACGAGGCGCGCACGTTGTCGATGAAGTGGTTGTACTCGAGCATGAGCTGGAGCTGACGCGTGAAGTGTGCGACGCCGACCACGGCGAGGGTGTGCCGCCCGTCGTCCGAGATGCTCGTGTCGGGCGTGTAGTAGTCGTAGCGGAAGGCGAGCGTGGACCACTTCGTGATGTCCTGCTCGAGACGGATGAAGCCACCGAGCTCGTTCCGGTTGGTCACGCTCCCGTTGACGATGTCGCTCGGCAGGCCGGGCAGCGCGAAGGCGTAGTTGACGCCACGGTCCATGTTCTGGCCGAGGTTGAACTCCCCGAGCAAGCGGGTCGCGCCGAACTCGAAGAAGCGGTGGTGCAGCGCCGCCTCGAAGTTCCACGCCCACCGCGGGAACTGCTTGAACGCGAGCTGCGCGAGGTTCACCTCTGCGCCCTGGCCGTAGTAGCCGCTCGTCCCGACGTCGAAGGGGCCGAAGTCGTAGTTCACGCGGCCGAGGACCGACTTGCCCTTCGTGAGGTCCGGCAAGAGGCTGAACGTCTTCTCGCCCTGCGTCGCGCCGTTGATGAACGCGACCTGGAACGCGAGGCGGCCGTCCATCGCGCGCGTGTAGGCCTTGGCGCCCGTGTCGAACTCGCCAGGGGTGACGTTCTGCTCCCACCAGGAGCGCTCGATGAAGGGGCGATCCGCATCGCTCTGCAGGACCTCCCAGCCGTACGGGATCTTGAAGATGCCCATGCCGAAGAGCGTCTCGACGCCGCCGCCCCAGTGGACGATGCCGTCTGCCTCGACGTTGCGCGCGATGGTGCCGGTGCCGTTGTCCGGTCCGCCGGCGAGGGTCGGGTCGATCTCCATCACGAAGCGCGAGTACTCGTTGGGCTCGAGCTCGATCTTGAGACGGGCCCGGCGCAGGCGGAAGTAGCTCTTGTTCGTCGTGAGCCCGGGGGTCGATGGGCCGCCGAAGTACTTGTCCGGCGTCGCGATCACGTCGTTCGCGCTCACGCCGCTCGGGAGCGCTCCGTTGACGAGGTTCGGCGAGGCCGCGTCGTTGTAGAAGTTCCAGAGCATCTGCGGCTGGAGGTAGCCGCTGAAGCGGACGTGCCGCGTCCAGCCCCACCAATCCTCGTGCTCCTCCTTGTCGCGCCGGTGCTGCTCCTCGAGCTGCCGGAGTCGCAGCTCCAGGAGGCCGAGGCGGCGCTCTTGCTCGGGATCGAGGGTCGACGCGGGTGCCGGAGCCGGTGCGCCCGGAGCAGCTCCTGCCGCTGCCCCCTGTGCGGGCGCCGTCTGGTCGGCCGGCGCAGCGAGCGGCTGCTGCGCCGTCGTGTTGGGGTTCGCGGTCCACGGCGGCGGCGGCGGGGGCGGCAGGTCCGGCGGGGCGGGCGACACCGCGGCGGGCGCTCCAGCGGGCCGCTGCTGCGGCGCGGGCTGCGCCGGTGCGGGCCGCTGCGCTGCCGGCTGCTGCGGCGCCGGCTGCTGGGCGCGCGCGTCACGCGCGGAGGCGAAGAGGACTGACGCCAGTGCGACGGCGGCCGGCCCGGCGAGGGCCGAGGTGTTGAAGCATGACGAGCGATAGCTTCGAGCCATGTGCGGTCTCCCCTGGCAGGACGGGGACGGCTTCGCCGCCCCGGGGTCAGGCCGCACCCGGCTCTATCACATCTGGGTCCAGACGCGCGCGTCCTTGAAGATGCGAACCAGCTCCGCGTCGAGATGCCCGTCCTTCACGCTGTAATCGAGGATGTCGATGGCGCGGTCCAGGGGAACCGCCTTCTTGTACGGGCGGTCGCTGGCGGTGAGCGCATCGTAGATGTCCGCGATGCTCATCATCTTCGATTGCACCGGGATTTCCTCTGCCTTGAGTCGATTCGGGTACCCCGTGCCGTTCAGCCTCTCGTGGTGCGCCCCGGCGATGACCGGGACCCGCTGCAGCGACTTGCCCCAGGGGATGCGCGAGAGGAAGCGGAACGTGTGTGACACGTGCGAGCGAATCTCGTCGAACTCCTGTTGCGTGAGCGAGCCCTTGCTCACCTTCAGGCACGTGACCTCTTCGTCGTCGAGCAGCGCCCGCACCTCGCCGCGCAGGTCGACGTACGTCTCGCGCGCGATCTCCTCGATGCGCGCGAAGTCGCCCTGCGAGAGCACCGTCGGCTCGTTCGCCGAGAGGACGGCCGCCCACGCTGCGTCGACCGCGCCGCGCCGCTCGGCGAGCTCGGCGTCCAGAGCGGCGAGCTGCTCCTTGCTCGCCCCGCTCTCCAGCGCCCGTACCTTGCGCCCGAGGACGTCCGCCTCGATGGACCGCAGCACGTAGTCGAAGCGCACGCGCACGAGCTCCAGGCGCTCGTCGTACAGCTTCTTCGCCTTCACGAGCACCCGTTCGCGCACGCCGATCTTGCCGAAGTCGTGCAGCAGGCTCGCGTACTCGAGCTCCCGGAGGTCCTCGGCGGTGAACGTGGCCGCGGCGTACGGGCCGGAGGACTCCTTGTCGACCATGCGCGCGAGCGTCACCGTGAGATCGGCCACGCGACGCGAGTGTCCGCTCGTCGTGGGATCGCGCGACTCGATGGCCTCGACGCTCGCCTTCACGAAGCCCTCGAAGAGCTTGCGGATGTCCTCGTAGAGGATCGCCGTCTCGAGCGAGACGCCGGCCTGCGCGGCCACCATGCCGAGGAGCTCCTCGCTGCGCTCGTCGAACGGGACGACCTGCGCGTCGACGTCGGCTCGCGTCAGGAGCTTGGTGGCCGAGTCGCGCTTCTTGTTGATCAGCTGGATGACCCCGATGACCTCGTCGCGCTGGCTGATGAGCGGCGCCATGAGCATCGAGCGCGTGAGGTAGCCGGTGCGGCGGTCGAAGCTCGGGTCGAAGTGGAACGTGGAGCCCGTCGGGAGCTGATAGACGTCCGGGATGTTCAGCGACGCCTTCTGGAGCGCCGCCGTCCCCGCCATCGAGCGGTCCGACAGCGGCATGGTGAACTCGCGCGAGTCGAGCGCGACGCTGTCGTTCTGGGTCAGCTTGAACCGGAGCACTCGCTTGTCCGGTTGCTCGGGGTGCGGCTCGACCACGTAGATGGATCCGGCGTCCGCACCGGTGACGAAGCGGCTCTTCTCGAGGATGACCCCGAGCAGCTTGTCGACGTCGCGCACGGTCGTCATGGCGCGCGCGATGTGAATCAGCTCGCCCAGCTCGTAGCGGTACCGGCGCAGCCAGCGACCGCGCGACTCGGCGCGCGCCTTGGCCTCGAGCAGCTCGAAGGCGCGGTGAGCCGCGAGGTAGAGGTCGTCCTGCGTCGCGTCGGCGTCGAGCACCGTCGCGAGACCACGCGAGGTGGCCTCGGTGAAGGAGCGGTCGCGCGGGCGACCCACCAGGACGACCAGGGCCTGACCCGCGGCGACGCGATCGGCGAACGGCTGCAGCAGCTCGCGCGCGCGATCCCACAAGGCGGCGGGTGCGAAGACGACGCAGAGCTGCTCGCGCGCGCGCCCGTTCGGCGAGACGAGGGTGCGCCAGGCGGTCACGAGGAGCTCGTGGGGCCGCGTCACCGAGTCGGCCGCGAGGCGCGTGTCGCGCTCGAGCAGCTCCTGGACGTGGTCCATCGCACCCCCGGCGACGCTCATTGCTTTCTCTCGGCGTCTCTCTGCTCGTAACGGACGATGATCTTCTGCACGAGGGGATGGCGCACCACGTCCACCTCGGTGAAGTGGCAGAACGCGATGCCCTCGACACCGTCGAGCAGCTCGCGCGCCTCGGCGAGGCCGCTCGCGCGCCCCTCGGGCAGGTCCACTTGCGTCACGTCTCCCGTCACGACCGCCTTCGAATGGTACCCGAGGCGCGTGAGGAACATGCGCATCTGTTCGCTCGTGGTGTTCTGGGCCTCGTCGAGGATGACGAACGAGTCGTTCAGGGTGCGCCCGCGCATGAAGGCGAGCGGTGCAACCTCGATGTGCCCGCGGGCGATGAGGCCCTGGGCCTTGTCGATGTCCATCATGTCGTCGAGCGCGTCATACAGGGGGCGCAGGTAGGGGTTCACCTTCTCCGCCAGGTCGCCCGGCAGGAACCCGAGGCGCTCGCCGGCTTCGACGGCGGGGCGCGTCAGGACGATGCGCTTCACCTGCCGCGACATGAACGCGGCCACCGCGCACGCCATCGCGAGGTACGTCTTGCCGGTCCCCGCCGGACCGATGCCGAAGGTGAGGTCGTGCGACCGGATGGCCTCGACGTACCTCTTCTGCGCCAGCCCGCGCGGCCCGACCGGGCGCCGTCCGGCGCCGAGCTGCACCTCGGCGTCGAACATGTCGCGGAGGTGCACCTGGGGCTCCGAGCGGAGCATGCGCAACGCCCGCCCCACGTCGGCCGCGCTCACGTCCACCCCTTGCTTCAGGAGCGACGCGGTCTCCGCGAGGAACCGTTCGGCCAGGGCGACCGCCTCGGCATCGCCCTCGAGGAGGATCTTGTTACCTCGCAGCCCGACCGCGACGTTCGCCTCGCGCTCGAGAACCTTGAGCTTCTCGTTGCGCGGGCCAGCGAGCGACAGGAGGACGCGCGAGTCCTCTACCTCGAGCTCGGAAGTGACTCTGACGGGGTTCGTGACGGTTGGGCTGCTTGGTGGGGGTCGAGGCATGTACTGAAAACGCCAAACCCAGGATAGCAGCCGCTATTCGTCTGTCGGGTTCGCGAGCTTGCGGCCCCAGAGGATCGCGTCCTTGCGGGCGTTGCCCACCAGGAGGTGGTCCACCAGGAGCCCGGTCCGCCGGAAGCCGTTGTGCAGGAAGGCCATCGCGAGCGAAACGTCGTCGCTCGGGGCCAGGGAGAAGCAGCTCACGACGCCCTCGCCGAGGAGCCGGTCGCACATGGCCTTGAGCGCCCCGGCGGTTGCCAGCTTCTCGGCCTCGTTCTTCGGGCCCTGCAGCAGCTCGAGGTACGCGTTGCCGAAGCACGCCTGCGACTCGGTCGAGCAGTAGAGCTCGAAACCCCCGCGCGCCGTCGCCACGAAGTACCGACGCTCGGCGTCGCGGCCGAACGGCTCGAACGCCGACAGGGCACGGCCGTTCTTCAGCGCCGTGGCCACCGCCTTGCGCGCCTCGGTCTCGCTCACCTGCGCGACCTTCGCCGGCGGGACCGCCTTGTCCGTCAGGTCCTTCAGGTGCTTCTTCGCCGTGAGGATCGTCCGCTCCATCTTCTCCTGGGCGGGGGACATGGGGGGCGGACCGGCGGGCGCCTCGACGACGGCCTCCGCGGCCGGCGCGGTCCTGGCGGACACGGCGAGCCGGATCTCGCTCTGCGACGGGATGTCCTCGTCGTCCTCGGGGATGCGGTCGAGCGTCTTGGCCCGCAGTGCCGCCGCGGTGCGCGGAACGGTGCAGCCGAGGAGGAACGCGTCGCTGCGCTTGTAGAAGCCAGGGATGTTGCCCTCTTTGGCGAACCCGAGCTTCACCCAGGTGGCGACCTCGTCGCGCTCGACCAGGGTGTAGACCTTGTCGACCCCCTCGCGCTGCGCCAGGGACAGGACGAAGAGCCGCTTCGCGTTCGTCGGGCCGGCCCGGAAGTCGATGACGCGCATCGTGCGCGCTCTTCGGTTCACCAGGAGGCAGAGAGACACCGCCTCGTTCTGGAAGAACACCTCTTCAACCGGTTTCTGCTGGGTTCCCCACGCCTTCGCCGCCATCAGACCGCCCCGACTCCCTCCCCCGATCCCTTTGTCCCGGCCTTCGCCGGGCGGGCCTCCCGCCGCGCCCAGGGGGAGCACGGGGGAGCGCATTTCAAAGTTGAAACGGCACTACCACGCTGGCAAAGCCGAGGTCAACACGAAGACGAGGCGATTCGAGGGCTTGAGTGGAATTGCAGAACGGAAAACGTGAACGCACGGTGACGCTCAGGCGAAAACAGCCTTTGCGCACGAAGTCCCCAGCTTGTTCTACGGGGTCAGCCGCTGGGCGTCCGCGGCGCTGACCCCGAGCTTCTGGAGCGCTTCGGCGAGGCGTTTCGCGGGGATCGACACGAGCGTCGGCATGCCCCCGGAGAGCCCGAGGAGGTCGAGGAAGGACACGCCGCTTCCGTAACGGGCCGCGATGCTCACGGTGTCCATGTCGAGCACCATCGCCAGGCTCGCCCGCTCCTGGCCGGCGAGCAGGAGCTGCGTCTTGTCGTACTGACCGTGGTGCGCCGTCGCGTTGACGAACGCGAGCGATCGCACGTCGGCCGGGACGCCCTGGGGGCGGATGTCGACCACGACGTAACCGGCAGCGATCGCTCGCGTGCGCTCCTCGATGGGGCCGAGCTCCGCAGCGGCGCGGTCGATGGCTTCCCAGAGCGACGCGTCGCCGAGCCCGTCGGCGAGGTGACGCACGACGAGACCGAAGAGAGCGGTGTCTCGCGGGCGCGCGCGGAGGGCGCGGTCGAACCGCTGCCCGATCGGGCCGGGTTGTGCCGTGCGCGTGTCGATGGCGCGCGCGTCGTCGTCCGCCCCCGCGTAAGGCTCGGTGCCGCCGCGGACCCACTTGGCGGCGCTGCAGAGCCCATCGAAGTCGGTGTGGCACACGATGGTGTCCACGGCGCCGATGCGCGCGATGACCTCGGGAGTCACCATCTCGGGACAGGCGCCGTGCTCGGCCTTCGTCGCGAGGACGAAGCGCGGGTCGCTCCTGTAGCGCTCGTGCATCACGTGGTCGTGGTGGTCGACCCACCCGGCGAGACGCGGTCCGAGCTGCTGGATGAAGGGGAGCGTGATCTTCTCGAACCCACCGCTCGACGCCTCGCTCGCGAAGGCCACGTCGAGCACCACCACGCGCCCGCGCAGGTCGCGCGCACGCGGCAGCTTGCGCGGGGAGGCGAAGGCGAGCTCCGGGCGAGGCATGGAGGGAGACGGGATAGCACGCGAGGGTCGCCTGCTACGCTCTGCCCCGCGATGGCCAACCTCCCTCTCCAGTTCGGCGATCACGGCCTCATCCCCGTCGTCGTGCAAGACCACCTGACCGGCGAGGTCCGCATGGTCGCCTACGCGACGGCCGAGGCGATCGAGAAGACCGTGCAGACCGGACGCGCGACGTTCTGGAGCCGCTCGCGGGGCGAGCTCTGGGAGAAGGGACGCACGAGCGGCAACGCGATCGAGGTGCGCCGGGTGCTCGTCGATTGCGACGCCGACTGCGTCGTCTACTCGGGCGAACCCCACGGCGCGAGCTGCCACACCGGCGCCGAGAGCTGCTTCTTCCAGGTGCTCGAGAACGGCGCGCTCTCGCAGGCGAGCGACCAGCCGCAGACGCTCCTGGCCACGCTGGAGGCGGTGCTCGAGTCGCGGAAGAGGGCGACCGGCGACAAGAGCTACACGAAGAGCCTCTACGACGCGGGTCCGGCCGCCATCGGCGCGAAGGTGCGCGAGGAAGCGGACGAGCTCGGGCGCGCGCTCGCGAGCGAAGGCGATGATCGCGTCGTGTCGGAGGCCGCCGACCTCCTCTATCACCTGCTCGTCGCGATCCGATGGCGCGCCATCCCGTTCCGGAGCGTCCTGGCAGAGCTGGGCCGTCGTCTCGGCACGAGCGGCCACGCCGAAAAGGCGGCACGGTCTGGCCCCCAGCCGTAGTGGCAAGCGTGGTATCGTCGCCTTAGCTCCATGGCGACCAAAGTCCTCGTCTTCGAGAGCGATCCGGCGTTCGCCGGCGAGCTCCGGAACGAGCTAGGCAAGCTGGGCTGCGCCACGACCGTCGTCGACGACGGCAACGTCGGGCTGCAGCAGGCGGCGTCCGAACGGCCCGACCTCATCCTCCTCAGCATCGAGCTGCCGCGCATGAACGGCTTCTCGGTGTGCAACAAGCTGAAGAAGGACGCCGGCCTGAAGGACGTCCCGCTCATCATCATGTCGAGCGAGTCGAGCGACGAGACGTTCGAGCAGCACAAGAAGCTGCGCACGCGCGCCGAGGACTACGTGCACAAGCCGATCGCCTTCGGCGAGCTGCTCCAGCACATCCAGGGGTTCGTCAACCTCGCCCCTGCGGCGGCGGGCGAAGGCGACAACGCCATCGTCATCGACGACGAGATCGAGATCGGCAGCACCGACTACCTCGAGGAAGACGAGGGGACGCAGATCGCGTCGCGTCCGCCGCACATGCAGGACATCGCCGCCGCGTCGGCGACCAAGCGGGGCATGGAGCCCGTCGACGCCGACGTCGACGCGTTCGCCGACGCGGCGTTCGGGAGGCTCACGGGAGCTGACGCGCCGGGCGCGGTCGCCGAGGCGCGTCCCATGGCCGAGCGCGTCCCCATGCCCCAGAACGGGGCGCCCGAGTCGGTCACGTCGCCGGCCGCTCCCGCGCGTCGGCAGAGCGAGGCTCCTGCGCGCCGGCCGAGCGTGGCTCCGATGCGGGCGAGCAAGCCGCCGGCGTCGGTCGATCTGCAGGAGTACGAGCGCCTCCGCGTGGAGCTCGAGTCGCAACGGGCGCGCCTGATGGACACCGAGCGCGCGCTGACGGACGCGCGCAACGAGGCGGACAAGCTGCGCATCGACGCGGGCGAGACCGAGCGGCTGCAGAAAGAGGTCGACGAGCTCAAGGCGAAGCTCCTGTCGGGCGCGAAGACGAGCGGGATCTCGAGCCGCGAGTTCCTGGATCTGCGCGAGGGTCTCAACAAGAAGGACAAGGAGATCCTCTCCCTCAAGGAGCAGCTCACCAAGAAGGACCGCGACAGCGTCGAGGCGCAGGACCGCGCGCTGGCGCTCGAGCGGGCCAAGGCCGACATCGAGGACAAGCAGCTCGGCCTCGAGAGGGAGCTCGCGGAGCTCCGGGAGAAGACCGAGACGCTCGGGCTCGACAAGGACACGGCGAAGAAGGCGGCCGAGGACTTCAAGGCGCGCTTCGAGAAGGCGCGCCACGAGATCGAGACGAAGGAGCGCCAGCTCGTCGAGAGCCGGGGCAAGCACGTCGAGGAGATGGCGACGGCCGAGGCGAAGCTCGCGGCGGCGCGGGCCGATCTCGACCAGACGCTCGCCAACGAGCGCGCCGAGCACGCCCGGGCGGTCGACCTGGTGGAGCAGCGGCGCAAGGCGGACCTCGAGCAGGCGCGCACCGACCGCGAGGGCGCGCTCGCCGAGCTGCTCGAGCAAGCCGACCACGAGAAGCAGGAAGAGTTGACCGCGCTGGCCGAGAAGCTCCGTCAGGAGAACGACGGCAAGATGGCGGCGCTGCACCGCGCGCATCAGCAGGAGATCGAGCGGCAGAAGAACGAAGCGGCGCAGGCCATCAGCACGATGACGCAGGAGGCGAGGGCCGAGACCGAGAGGAAGGCCGAGGCGACGCTCGCGCAGGTGCGCGGGGAGTACGAGGAGAAGATCAAGGGGATCGAGAACGACCGCGACTCGCGGGTCGCTGCGACCGAGGCGAAGGCCTCGCGCGAGCTCGGCGAGGTGCACGAGCAGCTGGCGAAGCTCGACATGGATCTGTCGGCCACGCGCGGCGAGCTGGCGAGCCTGCGCGAGGACAAGGAGAAGGCGGACGCCGAGGCGGCCGCGAAGATCGCGGACCTCGAGAAGTCGCTCGCCGAAGTGAGGAGCGCACGCGAGGAGCTGGACAGGAAGGCGACGGCGGCGGAGACCCGCGTCGCCGTGCTCGAGGGCGAGGTCGCCTCGGTGCGCCAGGAGCTCGCCGAGACGAAGCAGAAGCTGGCGGCGGAGTCGTCGCGCGCCGACAAGGCGAACGCCAAGTGGGAGTCGGATCGTCAGTCGCTCGAGAGGGCGAAGGACGCTCTCGCCGTGGCGCTGCAGCAGATCGAGGACGCCGAGGGGCGTCCGATCAGCTGACGCGATCCGTCAGACGTTCGCGCGGGCGGCGAGCTTGCGGGCCTCGGTACGGGCGCGCGCCTTGACGCGTCCGGCGTCGAGCCGCTGGTGCTCGCGGTCCTTCACGACGAGGGCGCCGTCGACCATCACGTGCACGACGTCGCGCGAGGTGCACGCGTAGACGAGGCGCGAGAACACGTCGCCTCCCGGCTCGGCGTGGGGGCCGTCGAGGCGGACGACCGCGAGGTCGGCGCGCTTGCCCGGCTCGAGGGAGCCGGTGATCGCGTCGAGGCCGAGGGCGCGGGCGCCCTCGATCGTCGCGAGTCGGAACGCGCGGCGAGCCGGGAGCGAGGTGACGCCGGTGCGCACCTTCGCGAGGAGCGCGGCGTGCCGGAGCTCCACCCACGCGTCGAGGTTGTTGTTGCAGGGCGCGCCGTCGGCGCCCATCGCGAGGGCGACGCCCATGCCGTCGAGCTCCGCGATGCGGGCGATGCCCGAGCCGAGCTTCAGGTTCGCGCTCGGGCAGTGGACGATCCGCGTGCCGTC
>Ga0335082_10009011_pt1:0-5000 | contig 10861 bp, 6 predicted proteins | sample Lox_Sample_41_FD_206718 | JGI IMG/M metagenome (GOLD analysis project Ga0335082, IMG submission 206718) | Soil microbial communities from Loxahatchee National Wildlife Refuge, Florida, United States - Lox_Sample_4.1 | ecosystem: Environmental > Terrestrial > Soil > Wetlands | place: USA... | reverse complement strand
CGCTGCAATTCATCCAAGTGCCCTGCCCTGCAGCGGGCGGCGCTACGCTCCAGCGCGGTGAGGTCCTGTATTTCCACCCATTGTGAATTCCGGGGCCCCATACTTCGCTCGCTGTCTTGCCGCGGCGGCGCTGCAATTCGGCGTGCGCGGGCCTATATTTTTGCGCGTTGTTATTTCCGAGCGCCCTGCGCGGCGGCGCCAGCGCTGCCATTCAGCGCCCGGGTGCGCCGTAGTGCGCTGCGGTTCGCTGCGGGGCGCGCTGTGGCGGGGCGCGGTGCGGTCCGCGGCCAAGTCCCCCGCTTGCGTGCGGCTGGCCGGCTGCGTTGTATGGCCGTGAGCCCATTTTTCGAAAACGCCATACAAAATAAATTTTGCGGAACCAGAAATATGCGGCGGAACCAGCGTACGGTCCTGGGCCCGTGCTCAAGGTGTGCAGGGTATATGAGGGAAAGAAAAAAAAAAAAGAACGGGGCACAGCGGCCCAGGCGCTAAGACGCAGCCGCCTGGTGCGCTGGACCCCGGGGGGGGGGCACGGCGCCGCGGAGCGCTGGGGGTAAGGCGCTCTGCCGCCCCCAGGGCCTGCTTGTGTCGCCTGCACTCAGGCCGGGATGCCCTCTGGGCACCCGAGCTGGGTGCGCCGCCGGCGGGCGGCGCGTTTCGGTCTCTGTCCCTTCGGGGGCAGGAACTGCACCCGCACCTCTCCAGAGAAACGTTCCATATCTGTACCGGCAGCTGTTGCGTGGCCTCTTATACAGCCTGGGAGCCCTAGAAGGCCCGGCGACGAGGGGACCATAACCCTGCCAACCCCCCCTCGGAGCGGCGACCCCCTGTGAGGCCGCCTAACCGAGATGCCAACGGCGCTGCGGCTCAGCCGCAGCGCCGGCTGATGGGCTCTGTGGACGCCTGGCCTCTGGCTAGCGCTACACCGAGCAACGGGAGTTCCCCTCCCGCCCGAAGACGCTGTTTAGCAGTTGACGCGGGCGGGCTGGGCCTCCTCCTGGGGCACCTAGGTGCCGCCCACGGCGTGTGCTCCGGCGCACCCCGTGGACGCGGCGGCCGACGGCGCCCTGGGGAACTCAGAGGGGGAAAGCGGAAGCGGCGGCGCACGCCCCGGCTGCGGCCGGGGCGCGGCGCCCGCCGTGTGCCCTCACGGGTGCCATCAGTGACTACCCGCCCCCGCGGCGGCGCCCACCCCGGCGTACGATAGTTACCTGGTTGATTCTGCCAGTAGTCATATGCTTGTCTAAAAGATTAAGCCATGCATGTCTAAGTATAAGCAATTATACAGCGAAACTGCGAATGGCTCATTAAATCAGTTATCGTTTATTTGATAATACCTTACTACTTGGATAACCGTGGTAATTCTAGAGCTAATACATGCTAAAAATCCCGACTTCGGAAGGGATGTATTTATTAGATTAAAAACCAATGCCCTCTGGGCTCCCTGGTGATTCATAATAACTTCTCGAATCGCATGGCCTTGCGCCGGCGATGGTTCATTCAAATTTCTGCCCTATCAACTTTCGACGGCTGGGTCTTGGCCAGCCATGGTGACAACGGGTAACGGAGGGTTAGGGCTCGACCCCGGAGAAGGAGCCTGAGAAACGTGAGTTACCTATTTTATTCTGTCCCACAAACTGTCCCACATCTGCTGGGGCATATTTTCTGTTTCTGCTTTCTAATTTCGTGTGGACGATCTGCTAACATCCCCCCCCCAGGGCTACTACATCCAAGGAAGGCAGCAGGCGCGCAAATTACCCAATCCCGACTCGGGGAGGTAGTGACAATACATACTGATACAGGGCTCTTTTGGGTCTTGTAATTGGAATGAGTACAATTTAAATCTCTTAACGAGGAACAATTGGAGGGCAAGTCTGGTGCCAGCAGCCGCGGTAATTCCAGCTCCAATAGCGTATATTAAAGTTGTTGCGGTTAAAAAGCTCGTAGTTGAACCTTGGGCCTGGCTGGCCGGTCCGCCTCACCGCGTGCACTGGTTCGGTCGGGCCTTTCCCTCTGGGGAGCCGCATGCCCTTCACTGGGCGTGTCGGGGAACCAGGACTTTTACTTTGAAAAAATTAGAGTGTTCAAAGCAGGCCTATGCTCGGATACATTAGCATGGAATAATAGAATAGGACGTGCGGTTCTATTTTGTTGGTTTCTAGGACCGCCGTAATGATTAATAGGGACAGTCGGGGGCATCCGTATTCAATTGTCAGAGGTGAAATTCTTGGATTTATTGAAGACGAACTACTGCGAAAGCATTTGCCAAGGATGTTTTCATTAATCAGGAACGAAAGTTAGGGGATCGAAGACGATCAGATACCGTCGTAGTCTTAACCATAAACTATGCGAACTAGGGATCGGACGATGTTATTTTTTGACTCGTTCGGCACCTTACACGAAAGTACAAGCTTCTGCGTTCCGGGGGGAGTATGGTCGCAAGGCTGAAACTTAAAGAAATTGACGGAAGGGCACCACCAGGAGTGGAGCCTGCGGCTTAATTTGACTCAACACGGGAAAACTCACCAGGTCAGCTTGGCTGCTACCGTCTGGGCCTGGAAAAGTAGAATCCCATTGCTAGTCCGCCGAGTCTCGGCGGGCGACACCTGCTGGCACAGGAGACGCCTGGCTTTTTGGAGCCGCCAATCCTGTGGCGAGCTCGGCGCAGTCCGAGCCGTCGCAACGCGCGCAAAGCGGTGGGCCGGCCATGTGGCTGGCTTCAGGTACGTGCTATACTCACAGAATTGTGATCCTCTTGCGGGGAGCAAGAAGGGCGCCAGTCTCTACTGGCGGGACAGGTCATGTTGCAGAGAATATCACAGTGGACGCACATGTGGAGTGCTAGCAGATCTGTGACGTAATTCTTTACAACAAGGCAAGAGCCAGACACGATGAGGATTGACAGATTGAGAGCTCTTTCTTGATTTCGTGGGTGGTGGTGCATGGCCGTTCTTAGTTGGTGGAGTGATTTGTCTGCCTAATCGCGATAACGAACGAGACCTTAACCTGCTAAATAGCCCGTATTGCTTTGGCAGTACGCCGGCTTCTTAGAGGGACTATCGGCTCAAGCCGATGGAAGTTTGAGGCAATAACAGGTCTGTGATGCCCTTAGATGTTCTGGGCCGCACGGTATGTCATCCCCCCACCCCCAGCCAACGGGACCCCACCCTCTGTCGACATCATATGCTAACCTCTTTTACAGCGCGTTACACTGACAGAGCCAGCGAGTTCTTCCTTGGCCGAAAGGCCCGGGTAATCTTGTTAAACTCTGTCGTGCTGGGGATAGAGCATTGCAATTATTGCTCTTCAACGAGGAATTCCTAGTAAGCGCAAGTCATCAACTTGCGCTGATTACGTCCCTGCCCTTTGTACACACCGCCCGTCGCTACTACCGATTGGATGGCTCAGTGAGGCTTTCGGACTGGCCCAGAGAGGCGGGCAACTGCTTCTCAGGGCCGGAAAGTTATCCAAACTCGGTCATCTAGAGGAAGTAAAAGTCGTAACAAGGTCTCCGTTGGTGAACCAGCGGAGGGATCATTAGAGAGTCACAGAACTCCCAACCCCTGCTTATCTTACCTGCTCTATGGCTGGCGGGCAGTCCCCGGGGAGGGACTCTGTCCGGCGATGCTGCCGGGGCCCGCCGCAAGCCTGAACAAACTCGTTTTTTTTTTGGCAGTCTCAGTAAAAAGAATCCCCTAGCGGGATAGCAATCGTCAAAACTTTCAACAACGGATCTCTTGGTTCTGGCACCGATGAAGAACGCAGCGAAATGCGATAAGTAATGTGAATTGCAGAATTCCGCGAATCATCGAATCTTTGAACGCACATTGCGCCCGCTAGCTCTCTAGCGGGCATGCCTGTTCGAGCGTCATTTCTCCCCTAGCGCCTCCCCCCCGAGCTTCACCGCCCGGCGGCGCTGCGTTGGGATGCCACGGCCGCCCTACCGGGCGCCGTGCGTCCCGAAATCCAGCGGCGGCCCCGCCGTGGCCCTCAGCGTAGTAATTCTATCTCGTTGTAGGCTGTTGCGGCGGGCGGCTTGCCCCTAAGCCCCGCGGCCGGCGCTCCCCCCCTTCGGAGGGCGCGCCGGTGCGGACCTTCTGGATTGACCTCGGATCAGGTAGGAATACCCGCTGAACTTAAGCATATCAATAAGCGGAGGAAAAGAAACCAACAGGGATTGCCCCAGTAACGGCGAGTGAAGCGGCAACAGCTCAAATTTGAAATCTGGCCCTTGTGCCCGAGTTGTAATTTGTAGAGGATGCTTTGGGTGCGGCGCCTTCCGAGTTCCCTGGGACGGGACGCCACAGAGGGTGAGAGCCCCGTATGGTAGGACGCCTAGCCCGTGTAAAGCTCCTTCGACGAGTCGAGTAGTTTGGGAATGCTGCTCAAAATGGGAGGTAAATTTCTTCTAAAGCTAAATACCGGCCAGAGACCGATAGCGCACAAGTAGAGTGATCGAAAGATGAAAAGCACTTTGAAAAGAGGGTTAAAAAGTACGTGAAATTGTTGAAAGGGAAGCGCCCGTGACCAGACTCGAGCCCGGCGGCTCCGCCTGTCTTCTGGCAGGTTCACTCCGCCGGGTCCGGGCCAGCATCGGTTTTCGGAGAGGGACAAAAGCGGTGGGAATGTGACTCCTCCCGGGGAGTGTTATAGCCTGCCGCAGAATGCCTTTCCGGGGACCGAGGTCCGCACTCTGTAAGGATGCTGGCGTAATGGTCACCGGCGACCCGTCTTGAAACACGGACCAAGGAGTCAAACGTTTGTGCGAGTGTTCGGGTGTTAAACCCCAGCGCGTAATGAAAGTGAACGGAGGTGGGAGCCCTCGGGCGCACCATCGACCGATCCTGATGTCTTCGGATGGATTTGAGTACGAGCACAGCTGTTTGGACCCGAAAGATGATGAACTATGCCTGTATAGGGTGAAGCCAGAGGAAACTCTGGTGGAGGCTCGCAGCGGTTCTGACGTGCAAATCGATCGTCAAATATGGGCATGGGGGCGA
>Ga0335082_10009009_pt1 | contig 10863 bp, 9 predicted proteins | sample Lox_Sample_41_FD_206718 | JGI IMG/M metagenome (GOLD analysis project Ga0335082, IMG submission 206718) | Soil microbial communities from Loxahatchee National Wildlife Refuge, Florida, United States - Lox_Sample_4.1 | ecosystem: Environmental > Terrestrial > Soil > Wetlands | place: USA: Florida... | reverse complement strand
TCATCGCCCAAGTGGGGAGCCTTGACCCGCAACATCTCGGGGTCATTGCTCGCACGTCAGCGATGCGATACAAACACACACAGAAGAGCGCTGCGCAAATCTCTCGTGAGGTTGGTGCCAATTACTTGCTGGAAGGGAGCATTCGCCACTCCGGGGACAGAATTCGGGTAACCGCCCAGCTGATTCAGTCATCCGACCAGTCGCACTTGTGGGCCGAAAGCTACGATAGGGAATTCAGCGATGTTCTGAGGATCGAGAGCGATATTGCCAGTTCGGTGGCGAGCGAAATCCGGCTTACGCTTTCGCGGCAGACCCATCAACGCCTGGCTGCCGCGGGCAGTACGAACGTGGAAGCCCACGATGCATATCTGCGAGGACTGCAAGGCTGGAACCTACGAACACGGGACGGATTCCAACAGGCAATCGCGAATTTCACCCGAGCCACTGAATTAGATCCCAGCTATGCGTCTGCTTTTGCCGGTCTTGCCCGCGTTTATTCTCTCGCCCCAATTTTCGCAGGCGTGCCTGCCGGAGAAGCAGCCCCCAAAGCACTGGAGGCGGCCAACCGAGCCCTCAGCCTCGACGAAACCCTTGCCGATGCTCATTGCGCTTTGGGATTTGTCAAAGCGCACTACGAATACGATTGGCCAGCGGCCGAGCGTGAGTTTCGTCGGGCGATCGAACTCGAACCGAACAATGCGTATGCTCACCTGTTTTACTCCAACAGCTACCTTTCGCCGCTCGGCCACCATGAAGAGGCCATTGCAGAAATGAGAATAGCGATGGATTTGGATCCGCTTTCTCCCCACATCCAATCCTTCGCCGGCGTAACTTTCAAGTGGGCGCGGCGTTATGACGATGCGCTTGCGCAATTCCAGAAAGTGAACCAGATTGAGCCCAATTTCCCTTTAAACCATGAGCGTTTGGCTCAGTTATGCGCCATCCTCGGAAAGTACGACGAGGCCATCACTGAGGAAACGAAGGCGCGTCTCCTGGCCGGCGAGAAACAGCAAGATGTGCTTGCGAAAATGAAAACGCTGCAACAGGAACTCGCTACGAAGGGCGAGCGCGGCTACTGGGAAGAACAACTCCAGTTTTCGCGAGATCAGCAGAACCCTCCCGAAGCTTATGTTCGTCCTTACGGTCTCGCGATCATTTATACCCATCTAGGAGAGAAGACTAAAGCATTCGAGAAGCTGGAGAACGCCATTGCGGAGCGGGACACGCAGATAACCGAACTGGCCATTGAACCGCAGTTCGACGCGCTCCGATCGGATGTACGCTTTGCTGACTTGGAACATCGCATCGGGCTCTTGCCACGGTAAGAATCGTTTCGGGTGCAAGTCTCGAAAGCTGGAGGCCACCTTCCATTTGCCGACTACCCAGCGCGAAACGATTTAGCGAATTAGGACATCTTTCACGATCGTTCCCCCCTTCATTACAAACTTTATATGTTGGAGAATCGCGATATCAGTGAGTGGGTTGCCTTCTACAGCAATCAAGTCGGCATATTTTCCCACTTCGACCGAGCCAACATCATCCTGCCAGCCCATCAATTCGGCCGCATTCAGGGTCGCGGCGCGAACTACTTCCAGTGGAGGAATTCCGCGCTTGGCCAGTGCGACGAGTTGATCAGCATTCTGCCCCTGTCGAGTCGGAGAACTGGCATCGAAGCCTGACGCCATCTTCACACCCAGGCTCAAGGCTTGTTGCAGGGACTGCTGTATACCTTGCAAGAATGCATCGCGCCTCTGCCGCCGTTCCGGAGTGAGGAGGTCGTTCTTATGGAGTTCAATCTGGGCGTCCACCACTCCTACTGTCGGGACCAGAAAGGTTCCATGAGCTTTCATCATCTCGAGGCCCTCACGGTCGGCGCCGAAACCGTGCTCGATGGAGTCCACGCCCGCCGTAATCGCATTCTTGATGCCTTCCGCCGTGGTGGCGTGGGCCGCCACCTTTAGCTTTTGTTTATGCGCTTCTTCCACGATAACCCGCATCTCATCCACGGTAAGCGTTGGATGCTGCCAGTCAGCGTAGACCTTAATAAGATCAGCGCCGTGTCCAATCTGCTCGCGCGCAGCGCGTCGTGCATCCTCAACCCCGCTGACCATCTGCGCGCCAGTGGGGAAATCGGGAAGGTCCGGGGATACGCCGAAGGGCTCGTATTGGCCAATGGCCGCAATCCCGCGCGTCGCCACCTGCATGCGCGGGCCTTCCGCAAGTCCCTGACCGATAGCGTCGCGGAGTGCAACGTCCGCATACCCGGAACCTTCATTCTCCACATCCCGAACAGTGGTGAACCCGGCGTTCAGAGTCAGCCGGGCATCGAATGCGCCTTCGAGCGCGCGAAAAGCCTGTGACTTTGTGGCCAGCGTCAAGGTGTAACCGTCCTCCGAATCCGCTATGCGGGCCATCAGATGGGTATGGCAATCAATTAGCCCGGGCAAAACTGTTGCGCTACCCAAGTCGATCGCCTTCACCTTGGGCGCATGAGACTGCACCTCAGCGAATCGGCCCACCTCTTTAATTCGTTCCCCCTCAATCCAAATGCCCGCATTCTCGATGTACTCTCCCTTACGGACGTCGAGCAGCTTTCCGGCCTTCACCAGGATGGAGGCCGACACCCGGGGAGAAGGTTCTGTTTGTGAAATTGCCAACGCCGGGCAGATCAGAAGCAATAGGGCAAGGACGGAAACTCGCGGTTTCATAGTCCGCAATTATCTACAATTTCGGCTCGCGTACAAATCGATAACGCCGTCTCTGAGATCTCGATCGGCTTGCGCCACCACATATCTAGGCGCGAACATCACGGTTCACCCGAGTTAGGCGCAAAGCGGAAACTCGACCAGGCATTTGCGCTCAGATTCCCTCTACACCTCTGTCCAGTGAGATCGCGCTGAGATGAATACAGATTTGTCAATTTATTGTGGGCGCCACGTCTTGCCTTTCAGTCCAGAGGCTCAAGGATTACTGCCTGCGGGCCGATGGAGTCCCTGCTGGACCGAAGGCGGAAGATTGTCCAAGTGATGGAGGAAAGTGACAACTTGCCAGATCTCACTATCGGCCATGATATTGCCCCAGGCTGGCATAGCCGATCGGCGCACTCCGTTCTTGATGATGTAGAAATCCTGGTTATCGGGCAAGCTGGGATGCGCCTGCATGAACTGTGGAGCTTGCGGATTGAAGGACAACCCATAGTCACTCACCGGATTGTCAGGTCGGCCGTGGCAGTCGGCACACTTGTCGCGATACAACCGGGCGCCATCGAGTAGGTTGGCCTCGGTGGGCGCGATTGGATTCGGCCGCGATTGTGCATGGCGTGCGGCTGAAGCTTTCAGGGCGCTGGTCGCGAGCTCAGACTCGAGCCGAGAAGGTGGAAGAGTCGCTCGCAGGTCTGCATAGCCGAGTCTGAGGTAAAGCCAGCCGCCGCATGTGAAGACGATAAGCGTTGCTACAACCCCGGCCACGATGTTTTTCACCCTTGGCCTCCCGTGGTCGCATTATGCACCTTCTCTCCGGCGCAGTGTCTCGGCAACAATGGGCGAAACCTTCTGTGATAGCTGCTCAGGCCCACAACCAACCGTGGTTGTGCAAGCGGGAAGGAAGCAACTGCCACTGTCAGACAAGGGCGGAAGAGTATCCCGTTTATTCGTCGCCTAGCAACGGAAGCACGGTTTGTCAGACAGTGGCGAGTCCATCGGACCAGTTTGCACGGTCAAGCCTTGGTTATCACAAATCAACTTGCGCTGCTACTTCGCAGTGATCGCCTTGGCTTCGTCGCTCAGGCCAGCCTTTCCAGGAAGACCCAACTTTCCGGCGACATTCTCGGCGATTCTGATGTGGTCTTGCAACGTCGGAAGAGTTTGTTCTGCATAGTTCTTTGCTTCTTGATTTTGTCCGTGTTCAATCTCGCTCTCAAAGGCAGAAATGGTCTCCTTGTGCCCCTGCAATTCGTCGCGCAGGTAGGCGTCATTGAGTTGAGCGCCGGACAGTTTCTCGAGTTCGCTCTTCTGATTACGTTCGGTCGCACTCGCCTCCGTCGGCAAGGTGACACCGTTCATCTCAGCCACGCTCGCCAGTTTCTGACTAGCTTGAGTGTGATCTGTAACCATGCGGTTCGCAAAGTCTTTCACCGCGAGCTCGGTGGATTTCTGAACTACCATTTTTGCTATATCGATCTCTCCTAAGTTCGCCTCGGCGGCAGCGTCGATGAAGCTTCGATCAGCAGAGTTCTGCATCGTTTGTCCGGCCATACTTGATTGCTTTTGTTGAGCAAAAAGACTCCCGGTGGCGACGAGAACGGTTGTCAAGACGAACGTCATCCATTTCGCGTACATAGCATCCTCCACGGGCTGTGAACGTGGCCCAGTTTAAGGAAAGGTCTCACGGGCAGAAAGAAGACAGCGATGCCTCTTACGCCGGGCAAACAGCCTTAACTACTAAGAAGGCGTTCCATTTGTCCAGAGATGTCTCACTCTGTGACTCGTCAGGACTCTTTGCTGGCCTCGTACATTGCTTCTTCTAATGGAACTCTACTAGCCAGCGCGCGCGAACCACTCTGGGCAAAGACCATTGTTTGATTTTGGATGGCGAGGGAATGACCGATAGGACGGCCTATCTGACATATGCAACATGGGAGCTACCGTGCTTGGCGACTCAATCGTGGTTCGACGTTCTTTACAACCCGTTCTTTCGACCTTGCATCAGGACGCCACTATCAACCGATCACCGTGATTTTGTACACTAGCAAGACTGGTACCGTCGCTAGTGTGATGCAGGCGGACAAAACATAGCGTCGGAAGAAGTAGGAAGTCACACCCGCCCAGCATGAGCACGTCGCTATTAGAGCCCCGCCGACATAGAGCGCCTCGACAGCAGGAGAGAAGTCCGCGCCATGGCCGTGCCTGAGCCGGAAAAGCTCACCCAGAGTCCTGACGACGATTAGAAACTGGATCGTGACTCCCAACTGAGCCCAGCGTTCTTTAGTCGCACGGAAAGTTGTAGCTGCGGCCATCTTTTCCTATCCATGCATCGGTATTGAAAAGCTCGGAGGCTGACTGGCGATCAGACGCCAAGTCGTTGCCCATTTTTTACCTGGGCACGAAGGACATCGGAGATCAGGGCGCAGGCTTCCTTTACCTCAGGAATGGCGAGATAACAGTGAACCTGTTTTCCCGTACGTCGAGTGGCAATGACCCCGGCACCCCTGAGCACAGCCAGATGTTGGGAGAGATTGGCCTCAGAGATTCCCAAACGTTCGTGAAGCTCCGAAACTGGACGGGAGCGCTTAGCCACCAAATCGAGGATTTTGAGGCGAACAGGGTTAGCGAAGGCTTTACAGATCCCCGCCCGCCTTTCGTAAAGCTCCTCTTCCCATTCCGGTTTTCGATTTTTGGTGCGGTTGTTCATGGGCTCCATCACACGGCAGTCTTATCGTACTCTTCCTCGTGAACATAATAACCCGTGATCATTGCACGCAACAGACTGCCGACTGTTGGCCCGGTGGTTGACAGGTAAATGTGACCGATCAAAAAGGCCAGGAAGAGATAACTCCCAAGCATGTGCGCGGGCCCGAGGACCCAAAGCCCTCCGATTAGCCTAAACGTACTGGGCCAACGCTCAGCACCCCAGATCAGAATTCCGGTGACAATCTGGAACGGAAGCAGAACGTTCAATAGAAAAAGGTACGTAATCTTCTGCAGCGGATTCAATTTGCGTCGGGCATCAACCTCGAACGGGTGCTTTTCCCCCTTGAAGATGCCGTAAAAATAAAAGCGAGCTTGTCGAATCGCAGCACCGGTAAAGTCATCCATGCGAGGCAAGAAATGATGATACTTCTCTGCAGTTACGTGGTAGAAAATGCCGAGAAAGCCATTGAAGATCAACGCAAACCCAATCCAGGAATGCCATCGTACGGCATGGGCCATGGAACCGAAAATACCGAATCGATCAGGATAATGAATGGCCATCCCAGTGAGCATTAAACAAGTCATGCCTGCCGCCTGCAGCCAGTGCCAGACGCGTTCGTGTAGTGAGTACAGAGTCATTTTTGAATTCATAAGCGACCACCCATCAGACGTAATATGCCATGCACCAGGCTGAACAAAACTGCCGCTCCAACTGAGAGCCAACCTATCCACTCGACCCACGCTGCTCTGCTGTAGCCAACGATATAGAACGAACTCAACAACATCCTGTTGTCAAATGACGGTTCTTTGGTGCTGAAGTTGACCACGTCGAGTTCTTTCCCGCGATAGACAATCGGCACACCCGTGGGGAGGGTCGTATTCAGATCCACCGGACGAGCCAGAATGCTGTTCTTGCCGTGACAAGCAACGCACTCCCGGATCGCTTGCTGCTTGCCCACAACGCCGTGGGTCATGGCCCAAGGCACGACTTCAATTCGCAGTTCGGGATCGCCAACTCCGGAATAGCGCTTCAGTAGATCCTTCACCAAAGCGATCTTTTCCGGAGAGTCGTAGACGGCTTGGGGAATATCAATGATGCCGTCCTTGTCGGCAAACGCCTTCAGAATTTCAGGTCGGTACGGAAATTCCCCTTCAGCCGCCTTGCCGGCGTAGAAGGCTTCTTGTACTTGCCAGGTGAAGACCGGCCTGCCTTTGCTCTTATCAAACCAGTAAACCCCGGTGATCAGGTTTGTCGGCCGAATTTGTTGATTGTTCTTTTTGTCGACGGTGGGAATGTAAGCTGGCAAATAGCCTTTTATTTCGGACTCGGGATCAACGATAGAGCCTTCGATTCCGCGATAGGTGATGCGGCTGCCGCCCGTATCCATGACGAAGCCCCAGTCGTCGCTTCGATAGGCCCAAAAGTGGACAGCTGGAATGTGACAAGTTTGGCACGCCAGGCTACGGAAGTGAGTTGATTTGTATGGGAGGAATGCGTGACCTTTTTCCGCCTCGTGACAATCCCCGCATGCCCGCATCGTGTCGTGCTGCGAAATGTTGACCGTTTCCGGTGGTATGTTGCCGCGCGCAAAGTTGTGATCCGGACGACGCAGGTATTCCGCCAAGTCTATTTCTGCCGGCTTATAGCGGAGGTTCTTCTTGGGGTCATCCTGGATCATTCTCCCGGGATTGTTCACGGAGAAATGGCAATCAATACAAACTAGCCCGGCAGCGGCGTGCGCATCCCAAGGAAAGTCCATCTTTTCCTTGCCAACAATATTCGGAGACACCGTATCGCTTATCTTCGCTCCGTTATAAATCCAGCCAGATTTTTCCGTTCCGCGCATGATGTCGGCATGTTGAATCGGCTGAATCGTGGTTGTGTTTCGAGCGGTGAATCCATGACACTGGGCGCAGTTTTCCAGTGTCGGATCAGAGATGTCGAGCACCTCCCCCTTCACGGTTCCATCCGGGTTAAAAGCTGCGCGATTGTAGGTGAGGGCTCCATCTTCGCGCCGGACCACGAGGCCTGTATCCAGAAGAGTGGCATTGTTTGCCCAGCGGAAGTTACCGGCGGCCATTTCCTTCTTGCGCTCGCCTCGGCTCGATTTCGGAACATGACAAAGGAAGCAGTCGGCTTCCGCAACACCGCTCTTCTGCCAATCCCAAGGAATCACCTTTCCGGTGTCGCGATCGCGAATCGTATAACTCGGGTCCAACGCTCCGGTCGGCTTAGCCTCGGGGCTGAGAAAACGATGACCATGTAAGTCGTATTCGGAGACACCACTGCCAGTGTGGCAACCGCCGCATTTCGTCAGCCACTCCGGTTGGCTGATATCCGCATCGGGCGGGTCTTTGATGTCAGCGGCCGTGAGCTGACGGTTCGGAATGATCGAGAACTTCCCAAACATCCCCGGGGACGAATTGAATGACGGCGCACCATGGGATGCGAGTACCCCTCGATCCATTTCGTTCTTGCCCTGTTGAAAATGGAAGCTATTCGAAATGAATTCGTAATCGTGGCAATCTCCGCCACAACTCTGGCGGGTGCTAATCGGCTTGCCACTCATGAGAACGTTCTTTCCGGCTTCGTCCTTCAGAACAATTTGGGGGTGGGCTAGCTTTAGAACTTTGGGGTGTCCTGTGGCCTGCGCGTCGGCGGCCGAGGCCACATCTTGTCCCAGCGCAACAGGGGACAGCAGAATCAGGAAAGCGAAATGCAACACAGGCCGAAATAGATCGGTCCGCCGGGGCGAAGGTCCTTTCGCAAGTCGAGGCATGTCTGTGTCTTCTCCAACGCAGCCGGGAGCTCCGAGATATATCGAGCGCCCGTGTGCTCAGGCGTTACTTGCCGCAGGTTTCCGGCTGCGGCGAGTCGGCCGCGTGGTTGATCAGGAACGCAGAAGCATCCAGCAATTGCTCTGCGGGTAGATGTTGGGTGAGCGGTTCTTTGCCATGATTGTGCGTTCCGGCAGCAAAATATGCGCGCCATTGCGCCATGGTCTTATTCATCGGAGTGAGTTCGCCGCCCACTCCCCCTTTTGCGTGGCATTGGCGGCAGTTGTCTTTAAAAAAATGACGTCCCTTTGTTTCACTCCCTTTTTGGGCTGCGCGGCTCGCCGAAAACAGGCCTGATACAGCTAGCGAAAGCAACAACAGAGTCAACGATCGAATGATCCGGGACATTAGAGCCCTCCAACTACTAAGTTGCGCAAGTTCGAAACTATCGAAGATATTAACCAGCCCTCTCGGGGCATGTCTGTGACGGGGAGCACAGGGGTGGGCAGGGAGTGAATCTGTTGGACACGTACTTAAGTACTTTCGAAGTTTCGCAACTATTGTGACAACAATCACTGCATACTTCCTATCGACCGCGAATGATATATCTGTCATGCTCCGTCAAACTTGCTTACTCACCTGGCTCGCATGACCCGGCCGTCCGGCATAACAGCCGTTTTGGCCGTGGAATTCATAGACGAGAGGAATTCTTTCTATGCGGAAGCTCCTGATTGCAGTATTTGTGTTCGTGCTGACGGCGGGGCTCTGGGCTCAAACCGTGCCTCCTGCGACGGATGACGCCGCTCAGCTTCGGCAGGAAGTCGATCAGCTCAAGAAGACCATCAACTCACTCGAACAGCGACTGGACAAACAAGAGAGCGCAGCGAAGGCGGCGACCACTCAACCAGCCGTCACTCAGCCACCAACAACACAGCCGGCAGCGGGGAAAGATGAAGCCGTTGCGGACCTTCAATCCAGCATTCGTGATCTTAATGAGCGGGTAAATCAGACAGAACGAAAAACCCTGCGGGACCGCTTGGACTGGGGCGGTGATTACCGGTACGAGTTCCACGTGATCCGGGGCAATATCCCCGCCCATTATGACGGGATGCAGTTGCAGAACTTGATGGTCAACACTCTGTGGCTGTTCACGCCGCAATCGCAAGGCGGACTGGGGATGACCTTCGATCCCGGTATGCTCGGCCAAATGACGCCAGCGGAGTTCTCTGGCTTCTTGCAGCAGCAGGTGCAACAAAACTACAGTCAATACCAATACTTTTCGAACAATCTTACGTTTCCCGCTCTAAAGCAAGCCGTGGGTCAATTCTCACCGCAAATGCAGCAGACACTGATGGACTACCTGAGCCAAGTGCCCGGAGTACTTCAGAATTCCTACGCCGCAAACAATGATGCGCTCATGACGAACCGCCTCCGCCTCCGGTTTGACGCGAAAGTTGCTGATAATGTGACCTTCGGGGCTCGCCTCAGCATGTACAAGGTGTTTGGTGACTCCACCGGCTTGCAGGTATTCGATGGACAGCCGACGTCGATGTCGATCGACGGCACCACGACCCGCGTGCCAAACGGCGACATGGTGCGCGTGGATCGTGCGTACTTCAGCTGGAACAACATTGGAGGCTCGAAACTATATCTGTCGATTGGTCGCCGGCCTTCTACTGAAGGACCACCACTCAACTTCCGCAACGATGAACCACGCGGAGGGACTCCTTCGGGTGCGCTTATCGACTTCCAATTCGACGGAATCACTGCGGGCTATAACGTAAGCGAGAAGATGACCCTCCGCGCTTGCTATGGGATGGGCTATTCTTCCGGGTTTGGGAATGGAACCTTGCTGCAGACACCAGCGGACAGAGTCAAGTCGGTGCATCTTTTCGGCGGGAACTTCGATCTATACAGTACCGACAAGACCTTCATTCAGGTAACGATGGCACGGGCATGGAACGTGACCGACGGATTTGCTGGTCTGATGGTGCTGCCTAATAACCCACTCACTGGTGCTCCTGTGGGTGCTCCTGTGGTCATGCGTTACTCCCCTTCGGCAAACCTGGGCGCAATCAATTTGTATGGAGTGAATCTGCAGAAGAAGCTACGTGATTTTGATGTCTTCGGCAGCCTCAACTGGTCATCCACACGGCCCAACGGCATCACCACGCCGTTTGGCGGTCTCATGAGCGATCCCTTCCAGACGCCTGTAAATCAGGACGGCCAGATGTATTACGTGGGGATCCGTTACAGCGTTCCGAAGGATGACGGTCGCACAAAGTTTGGGTTTGAATTCAACCATGGCACTGAATATTGGTTCAATTTCGCCCAAGCCTCGGATGACATCATTGCTCCTAAGACAGACACACGGGGCAATGTTTACGAAACTTACATCACTCATCGCATTAGCGATCACTTCCTGCTCAAGGGAAGCTATATCAACTACGATTACATTTGGTCCGGATCGGGCTGGCAGGTGGGCGCGCCCAAGCGTCTGAACACAACACCGATTCTGGCATTTCCAACATACGACAGCGCAAAAATGTTCACGGCGGGCCTCGTAGCCGAGTTCTAACCTGGAACGGGTAAAAGAGAAAGGGCTGGCTTCGGCCAGTCCTCTTCTTGACTCAGAACCCAGAGCGTGGACCGACCGGATTGGATGGTAGATTTAGGC
>Ga0335082_10009007_pt1 | contig 10866 bp, 9 predicted proteins | sample Lox_Sample_41_FD_206718 | JGI IMG/M metagenome (GOLD analysis project Ga0335082, IMG submission 206718) | Soil microbial communities from Loxahatchee National Wildlife Refuge, Florida, United States - Lox_Sample_4.1 | ecosystem: Environmental > Terrestrial > Soil > Wetlands | place: USA: Florida... | reverse complement strand
GCTCCCGGTATACGAGGAGACGTTCCCCCTTGATACTCAGGCGCCTGATGAGCGCCCTTTCGATAACGCGCCCGAAGGGGAGTATCACCGCTTCGTAGGCATGGTCACCGATCCGGAAGTCTTCCCTCCTCCACGCTCCGCCGGCCGCGTCCGTTGTCCCGATGACGTCCACCTGGTACTGCGCATCCACCAGTCCGAGTATCAGGGCGAACAACTCTGAGGCGGCACGATCCGCACGTCCATCCGCCAGCGCATAGAGCGACTCCACGGGGAAGAGGAGGAGCACATTTGCCCCGGGGAGGCCCCCTCCTGTCGCGGCGACATGCGCCCGGAGCCTGTCGTTCCAGGACGGGAACCCGCTCCATGTTGAATGCCCCGGATACCCCGGCAGAGGGGGGGAGCCGAGGAACGTGTGTTCCTCCCCGATTGTCCCCACAGGCCCGTAGGCGTGTGCGAGCCACCTGAGTCCGAAAAGTGCCATGACATTGACACAGTGGTCCATCACCTCCCGCTGCCATCCTTCTCCACCGTCGTCCCCCACTGTCCAGAGGTTGTTGAATGCGAAGCCTCCCCGGCTGTGTCTGCCGAGTGAAGCGGCGATGGCGCTCAGCGCCGCCAGGTTGGCGTAATACGGACTCCCCGGTTCTCTGAGAGCGTTGATTCCCCCCAGGTCGACGAACCCCCCGCTCTTCACGTGAGAAGCCTCCCAGAGATCCATGCTTCCATGGTTCATATCGCACATGTCTGCGGACTCAAAATGCCACGTGTCATGAACCGAGGCGATGGTCCCCGGTCCCCACAGCCGCCGCATGGCACGATTGGTGAAACGTTGCGCATCATTGACGCTCTTCTGTACCCCCCGGTAATAGCTGATTCGCACGGGGACATGGCTCCCGTCTGCCGCCTCAAACGCCATCTTCCAGAGTTGTTTTTCAAGGGGAATGCCTGTGGAAAGCCGGAAGAACCGACGTATGGCGGGAGTGAACGGAAGGTTGCCGTATGTGCAGGTGTACCCGGCCTCGTCCCACATCAGGCTTCCGGTCTCAATTCCCTCCTTCTTCAGTCCTGAGAGCCGGCCTGCATACTCACGCATCTGCATACGGTTGGAATAGTCGACGTGTGATGATGCTGCGTGGAAAAACGCCATGACTCTCCATGCGGACCCGTCCGGCGACTTAAACGTGCCGAACGCCTCGATGTACCGGTCCCGCGCGTTGTAGAACGTCCGGCAGCTCCTCGTAATGTCCAGTATGTCCCCTTTGACGAAGGGGGGGGAGACGTCGCGGAACGCATAGCACCTGAAAACCCCGAGAGGAGTGTATTCGAGAGCCACTTCGTTCAGCATGTGTCCGTGCCTGGGTGAGAGCATGCATCGCACCGAGAACCGCCCCTCCGTGACGGGGGCGGTGTTCGGTATGCATCGGGCGCGGGTTGAATCGCCGAACAGCAGCACCTCCGCCCCCCCGCCGGAGGCTATGAGCGGCCTCGATATGAACCGGGGATCCGGCCCTATCCAGAGCTGAAAACCTGTCCTGCGGCAGAGATCGCTGATCCGGGCGAGCGCCTTCCTTGCCGGGGGATCGTCCCATGTATACCGGCTGCACCGCACGTACGCTGCCGCCCCGTCGAATCCTGCGCGGCGCAGGTCATCGAACTGCGATTCGAGCAATGCCGGGTCCTCGATGACCGGATCGTTGATCGTCCAGACCATCATCGAGACCGGCATTCGCCTCACATTACTTTTCCTGGTCATACACTTCACAGTGCACGTTGTCAAACCAGGATGTTCCCTCCCCCTCATGATCAAGCAACAGGTGCATGCGGTCCGGCGGGGGGGAGATCCGTGGTGTGATCAGTTCGAGCGCCGTCCAGCGGGTGTCGCCGGAGATCACCGTTCCGGTCCAGTACAGTTCGTATGTGCCGGGGTCATAAATTCCCTCTGCTCCTTCCCTGTGGAGGCGCAGGCCCGCCCGTGCAGCCCCCTTCAGCGAAGTGCAGCCGGCGACGGCTGAAAGACGGTACCGTTTTCCGTCGGCGAACGGGGCACCTCCGAATGCGGGTCCGAGTGTCGTTGCCATCCATCGCCCCCCTCCCGGTCCCTCTGAATCGATCCGGAGGGAACAGGTGTCGTCATACCCCGCCGTCCTGTCGACCGTTCCCCGCGTGCGGGCAGCGTCCCCGCGTGTAACCTCGAATTCCCACGGCCAGGCGGTCTGTTCACGGCCGGGCAGGGACAGGAGTGTCTCGCGGAATGTGTTTAAGCCGTCCGTATACACGGGTGTCACTGCGGCCTCCCTGATGTCGGCGCGTGCGCCCCTCGCTACGATCGCTGCTCCCTCTTCCCTTCCTATCCGCGTGATCCGCAATGAAGCTCCATGGCGGGAGCCTCCTTCGAGTATCACCGGGCCGGGGCCGCGGCATATCCGGTAGCCGAAATGCGCGTCCCACATGTAGGCACAGAGACCGGCGCTCGCTTCGTCCGCCGAGAGCAGCTCGACGACGGGGTTCTCCTCCTCCAGCACCCAGCCGAACCGGTCCCCGCGCTGCATACGGATATTGTGCTTGTCGGACGACTCCAGATGCGTATGGGGAATCAGCGTGACGTTCCCCCCGCGCTGGACGAAGCACTGTGTGAACGATTTCCGTCTGTTCGTGCGGGGCGTGAACGTCCCTTCCGGCCATAGATTGCAGAACTCCAGCTCCCCGTGGCTGGGATTGTGCGTCACGCCCCATCTTTTTCCGGGGGCGACTTCAATGAGCGCATCAATGTGCACAGCGTATCCGCCGGAGGGGGGATCATCGGAGAAACCGACGGTGAATCGCGATGTGATTTCCCCTCCTGCGTTGGTGCCCTCGCACACGAGGATGAGTTTTCCCCCCTCCCCCTCGAACTCCTGCACGCGTGCCCGGCTCCCGCCGTTCCTCCGGGGGTCATCATGGTGGGCGTACTGCCGCCAGTAGAGCGGGAGCGGAACGTCGCGGCCGATCAAGATTCTCCCGCCCGGGCCGAGCCGGAGGTTGCAGAGGCACATCGCGGCGATCTCGGCGACGCGCTCCCCGGCGAAGAATATGTTCCCGTCTGCTTCGCCGGTCTTTTCAAAGCGGACCCTGGTCATTGACCTCCTCGATCGCCTCTTCGATCTTTCTCCTGAACCCGGGCTTCAGCTTCATGGTTTCTGACATCACCCCGATTTCCCGGCGGATGTCTCTGTTGATCGCCGGGAGGGCCGCAATCAGTGAGTCCACCGGGATCCTCCGCGCCCAGACCTGGTCCAGGAGCGGCTGGAGGCGCTCAAGGATCGGGCCCGATGTCCAGCTCGAGAATCTGACGAAGAACCTCGGGTCGCCGCCGTTATGTTCCAGGCTGAGATCCCAGACACGGCGGAACCCGCTTCCGCGGAGTTGGGGGTACCTCTTCTCCCAGCCGCCGGCAAAATCGACATCTCTGAGGACCGGGGTCGGCTGATACGTGCTTGCCACCGTGACGATCCATTTCAGCGCTCTCCATGCTGCCTCCGGGTCCCTGGCGGATGAGGAGATGGAGAGCCCCCCGCTGGCGGAGCGGAAATAGGCCGGCGTCTTTCCGGGAAAGCGGGGGAGCGGGGCTACCCCCCACGGCTTCGTCATGGATTCGATCAGAGACTGGTTCGGCACCGATTCGACGAGCATAGCCACCTTGCCGTTCTGCAGCAGCTGTGCGGGCTGCATCCCCATGGCCTGTATCCTGAGGAGGTCGGGCATAATCCCTTCATCCATCAATGCAATGTACCTTCTGTACAGATCGGCTGATTCCGCAGGGATGCTCACCAGGAGCATCTCCCTCGGAAGCTTCGCGCCGTTCATCAGCTCGAGCGCCTCCACGAAATGGCTCCCTATGAATATGCCGTACCGTCCCTTGCTCCCGTCGTTTCCGGGCGGACGTGTCAGTTTCCGGGCGAGGCTTACCATGTCGTTCCATGTCCATGAAGAGTCCGGCGCGCCGAGCCCCGCCTCGCTGAACAGGTCCTTCCGGTAGTAGACCCCGCATGTGAACTCCCAGTTCCCGAGGCTGTACCACCCTCCGTCGACCGACGTCCCGTTCTGTATGACGTGGGGCCAGAGCCTGCCGGGGAGAGAATCTCCGGTGCTTACAGTGCGGAGGTCGAGTATCCGGTCTTCGGCGGCAAGCCGGTCGCGCATTGTGCTGTTCGTATAGAAAATATCCGGGGCCTTCCCCGCCGCCATCATCGCGTAGAGTTTGTCCTGCCCGGAAAAAGGGTTCAGCTTTATCCTGATCCCGGAATCCGACTCAAACTGTTTGATCTCTTTCTGGAGCACTTCGATCTCCAGAGCATTCGCGGGGCAATTGTACTCAACCTCCTTCAGCCCCTTCCTTTCGGTAGAGATGCAGCCGGAAAGCAGAATCGCTGCGGCGACCGGCCATGCGGCCCCGTGTGTCATCCTCTGAGTCCTCCGATCTTTATCCCCCGTATGAACTGCTTCTGCGCGAGGAAAAAGACGAGAATGTTCGGCAGCATGACCAGCACGGATGCCGCCATCAGTATATGCCACTGCACGCTTCCGCTCCCGATGACCTGCGATTTCAGCATATTCAGCCCCAGCGTGAGCGTCGCCTTTTCGGGAGAGTTCAGATAAATGAGAGGTCCGAAGAAATCGTTCCAGGTGCCAATGAAACAGAAGAGTGCCACCGTGGCGATTGCCGGGCGCGCCTGGGGGAGCACGATGCTCCAGTAGATGCGCAGCCGTCCGGCGCCGTCCAGAAGTGCGGCCTCGTCGTACTCGCGGGGAATGGTCAGGAAGAACTGCCGGAGCAGGAAGATGTAAAACGGGGAGCCGAAGACCGAGGGGACGATGAGCGGCAGGTACGTGTCCACCCAGCCGAGCCGGGCGTACGCCATGTACAGCGGGATCATGGTCACCTGCCCCGGGAGCATCATTGTGGAGACGCAGAGCGCAAAGAGAAAATCCCTCCCCGGGAATCGGACCCGGGAGAAGCCGTACGCGACCAGCGTGCATGAGAGGAGCGTGAACCCGAGCACGGACGCGGTGATCACCGACGTGTTGAGCAGGTAGCGTCCGAAGGGGACCGCGGAAAGCGCCGCGGAGTAATTCTCCCAGCGGGGCCTTCCGGGGGGTATCCAGCGGAACGGCAGGGCGAACATGCTCTGTGCGTCCTGCAGCGAGACCGAGAGCATCCAGAGGAGCGGAATCAGGAAGAGCCCGCCCAGTATCATGAGTGCGGCATACGTGCCGGCAAAGCGGAGCGAGAGACGCGCCACAAGGGGAAAACCCTGGCGTTCTGCCGGCCTCATCGTTCTCCCGCCTCGTAATAGACCCACCTCCCGGCGAGTTTCATGTGAACTATGGTTGCCACGAGTATGAGGAAAAAGAGGACCCAGGCGATCGCTGCGGCGTACCCCATGGCGAATTCCTGGAACGCCTTCTTGTACAGGTACAGGACGACGAACAGCGTCGCATTGTTCGGTCCCCCCTCGCTGCCGGGCTCGGCAGAGCCCGTCATGACGTACGCCTGCGTGAACACCTGTGAGCTGCCGATGACCCCCACGATCAGGTTGAACAGGAATGCGGGGGAGATCATCGGCAGCGTGATATGTACGAACCTGTTGAACGGCCCCGCGCCGTCGAGTTCGGCTGCCTCGTAAAGCTCCTCCGGGATCCCCTGCAGCGCGGCGAGGAAAACAATCATCGTCCCTCCCGTCCCCCAGAGGGACATGACCACGAGCGCCGGCTTCGCCCATCGTTCGCTCTGGAACCAGAGGGGACCGTCGAAGCCCGCCATGCGGAGCGCGCTGTTCAGCAGCCCGTACTCGGGGTTCAGCAGCCACATCCAGAGAAGCGACACCGCGACAAGGTTGGTGATCGAGGGAAGGAAGAACAGTGTGCGGAAGAACCCCCGCCCCGGCACCCGCCGGTTGAGAAGGAGGGCCAGCAGGAGCGATACGAGAAGCCCCAGGGGGACGGCAACTGCGACGTACCAGAGTGTGTTCAGGAGGCTGGTGCCGAACCTGGGGTCATCTCCCAGGAGCCGTGCATAGTTTTGTCCCCCGACCCAGACAGGGGGAGAGAGCATCGTCCATGACGTCCCGCTGATATACACCGATGCGATCATCGGTCCCGCGGTCATGAGAAAAAACCCGGCAAGCCAGGGGGAGATGAACAGGTATCCCTCCAGCGTGTGCCGCCTGTGTCCCCGCCCGGGCATTGTCATTCGCGGGCCTGCATCGCTTCGCTCCCGAAAAGCGTGAGCGGCGAGATCAGGGGGACGCCCGCAGCGCCTCCCGCGACCTGGAGGTGATCGATCCGCTCCTCCTCTCCGTTCCATGTCCGCGAGAGAAAGCGTTCCGCGGAAGCATCGTACTCGGCGGCAAGTGTCCCGTCCGGGGCTGAGAATGTCACGTGCCGAATCCCGGAGCCCCCCCCCGATTCGTCGGCGCGCAGGTCTCCGGCGTACGCAACGAATGAGGAGAACGAGTCGAAATCCCTTGCGCACGCCAGCCGGAGGGCGAACCCGGTGCGCCATCCGCCGATCTCCTGCCGGGTGAAATCCCTCGCCGGCCCCTCGTAGCTCGAGAGAGAATACATGAGGTGGTCGTTCCCGAGTGAGAGTGACACGGGAGCCTCTCCTGAAGACGGCACGGGCCCGAGGGGGATAACGGCGCCGTATGTCCCGCCGTCGCGGAAGCAGACGCGCGCGCCCCCCTTCGCGCGCGCGGGGAACATCCCCACGCGGGCTCCATCCATGACGAGCTCATCGAACGGTGCGTAGTAGCTGAATATCAGGTCCACTCTGAACCGGGTGACACCGGCGTGACCGGCGCGCTTCGGGGAGTACATGACGATCGCCCTGTCGCGGTGCTGGAACGCGGCGCACCGTCCTTCCTCGTAGAGGTAGCTCTCGTCGATCTCCGTCCCGGTGAGATGGCACCGGTTCCTCTGTCCGACGAGCGCGTCGTTGTAGACCCCCCGTGCGTATGCGGAGCGGAAGTCCCCCATGCCCCTCACGCGGGGCGACCTCCGGATCCTGATGGAGACGCCGTCAGCCTGTCCGCCGTTGACGTAGGGGAGCGAGGCCGTCCCGAGCGCAAACTCATCCGTCATGTACGTGGTGAGCTCGCGCAGTCCTCCGGGGTACACTTCGTCGTCGAACGCGAAACGTGTCGCCCCGTGTTCCCCGGTGCGTGTGCTGTTCTCATGATACTGTTCGCAGTAGGTGGTCTTCTGCATCAGGAACGGGAAGGGCTTGTCCCACGCCATCCGCATCGCTTCACCCGTGGGATGCACCGGCACCAGCGCGGTGAGCGCGCACTGGAGAAGCGACGACGGGTGATTGAACCGCACGCAAAGCTCCGGCGCAAGGAACAGCTCCCTGTCCGAGGCGGCGAAGAGGACCGTGTGGAGCGCGGAGAAGCCGCCGGTCGAGTCGTCCTGGTACGAGCGGGAGTGGGGACCGGCGAACTGTCCGCTCGGGGCGTGGAAGTGGAGTGCCACGTCGAGCCAGAGCCGCTGTTCCAGAAAGAGCCCGAGGGAGCGCGCCTCGCTCTCCCGGGCATACTGGGCGATAAGTGCCAGGAAGAGTAGATCGAGTGCCGTGTACGTCGGGCTGTTGTACTCCGACATCTCCGCCTGCCGCCGCAGTGTGAACCGGCGGTCGCCGGTCAGGCGCTGGAATTCACGCAGACGGCGCACGCCGAGATCAGCCGCCCAGGGGGCGCCGGACAGCTCCCCCCCCAGTATCAGCGTGCAGATCGCTCCGAGCGGGTGGTTGACGTTTCCATCCCGCCACTGGACCTCGGCCGCATGGACGAGCTCCCGCCGGGTCTCGGCGGCCAGGTGCTCCCGCGTCTCCGGTGAAAGCAGCCCGGGAATCCCGAGCAGCATCGCGAGCATTGTCGCAGGGGTGTGCGTCCCGTCCTCGCTCCGGAGCCTCCCGGCAAGCTCCTCCGCGAGCGCCCGCCGGCCGGGTGAGTCGTCGAAGAAGAGGCTTGCGGCATACCAGAGCGTGTCCCGGCTGATCAGGCAGAGTCCTGTCTCCGGATCGAACAGGCGGTCGCCCGCCTGCCGCGCGATCCCCATGAGCATCAACCGTTTTTCAGAAAGCGGAGTCATCGGACTGAAGGTAGGAGTCTTTCGGGCAATATTCAACGCGCCCGGTTCCCCCGGCGCTTTGTTCCCGCACAGCACATTCATATATTCCGGTCAGAGGCACATCAACGGACATTCCACCAATGAAACCACCGCCCCCCGATTTCAGGAAACTGGAACTGCAATACAGGACCGCCCTTCTCGATGACGTCCTTCCGTTCTGGGAGGAGCACTCGCTGGATACACGGGAGGGGGGGTTCTTCAGCTGCCTCGCGCGCGACGGGTCAGTCTACGATACGGACAAATTTATCTGGCCCCAGTGCCGCCAGGTCTGGCTCTACTCGATGCTCTGTAACAGGCTGGAGCGCCGGCAGAATTGGCTCGGTGTTGCGGCCCACGGTGCACGATTCCTCCGGGCCCACGGCATGGACGGCGGAGGGAACTGGTACTTCGCGCTGAGGCGAGACGGCATTCCGCTTGTCCAGCCCTGCAACATATTCTCCGACTGCTTTGCGGCTATGGCGTTCAGCCAGTACGCCCGCGCCTCGGGTGACGAAGAGGCCGCAGACATTGCGCTGAAGACATACAGGAACATCCTTGCGCGGTCCGGGAATCCGAAGGGGACATATTCAAAAGTGGTTCCCGGTTCCCGTCCGCTCCGTCCGTTCGCAATTCCCATGATACTCCTCAATCTCACGCCGGAGATGGAGTGGCTCCTCTCTCCGGATGAAGCCCGCGCCGCGGTCGACGGGTGCGTCCGTGACATGACGGGTCTGTTCCTGGACAGGGCCCGCGGGATTTTCCACGAATTCGTCGCTCCCGACGGGTCGCACGTCGACTGTTTCGAGGGGCGGGTCATCAACCCGGGCCACGGGATAGAGGCGACCTGGTTCCTGATGGATGCGGCCCGGCGGACAGGGAACTGACCGGGATTGCCCTGGACACGCTGATGAGCTCGCTCCGGTTCGGCTGGGACCGGGAGTACGGGGGGATCTACGCGTTCCGGGATGCTGAGGGGAAGCCCCCTCAGCAGCTTGAGTGGGACCAGAAATTCTGGTGGGTTCATATGGAGGCGCTCGTTGCGCTCGCGATGGGATACCGGCTCACGCGCCGCGAAGACTGCCTGGAGTGGCTGATGAAAATCCACGAATACACCTGGCGCCGCTTCCCGGATCCGGAGTACGGGGAGTGGTTCGGGTACCTTGACCGGCGGGGTGAGGTGCTCATTCCTCTGAAAGGGGGGAAGTGGAAAGGATGCTTCCACATCCCGAGGGGATTGTTCCTCTGCGCGGAGCTGTTCGGTCAGATTGCGGATGGTCAGCCGGCATGACGGTCTATTGTCCCGCCGGTTCCTCCTGAAAGCTCTTCATGGCCTCTTCTCGCGTATCGAACACAGAGAAGATTTTCATCAGGTTGGTGACGGCGAATATGACGTGGACATGCTTGTTCATGGAGCAGAGCTTGAGCTGCCACCCACGTTTGGTATAGCTCGCATGCGCCCCCACGAGGACCCCGATGGCCGTGCTGTTCAGGTACATCGTCTCGCTGAAATCGATGAGCAGCCTGCGCCATCGGCGGTCGACGAATTCCGCGACCGCACGCCGCAGGGAGGCGACCTCTTCGTCAGAGAGAAGAGATCCCTTGACTTCGATCAGCCCGACGCCGTTCGGCAGAGTTTCAGATCTCACTCCCATCGCTCCCGCCCTTCTTTCTCCTGTGAGGGGATAACAGCTGAATCAATCTACTCAACTCGACCGCCAGTTTCAACCATTTCCTGAGGGAGATCATCGCCATGGCCGCACAACTCTTCCGCCTCTGCTTTCTCCTGCTCCTGTCCCTTTCCCCTTACGCTCCGCGGGCGCACTGTCAGGGGGGAGCTCCCCGGGCCGAACAGAGGGCAATGCTGATCCGCTGTGACGATGCCGGCATGTGCCACGCCGTCAACACGGCGATCCGGGAGGTGCTCGACACGGGCATGCCCGTCTCAGTCTCCGTCATGTTTGTGTGCCCGTGGTACCAGGAGGCGGTGGAGATCCTCAAGGGGTGCCGGAACGCCTCGGTGGGGGTCCATCTGACGTTAAATGCCGAATGGAAGAACTATCGCTGGGGGCCGGTCTCGGGAAGGAGCGCGGTCCCCAGCCTTGTCGACAGCGAGGGCTTCTTCTTTCCCTCGCGCGCGGCGTTCCTTGCGCACAGGCCCGACACCTCAGATGTGGAGCGGGAGCTCAGGGCGCAGATCGAGCGCGCGCTCCGCACCGGTCTGAACATCGACTATGTTGATTACCACATGAGCGCCGCGGTGAGCACGCCGGAGCTGCGAAGGATCGTGGAGAGACTTGCGCGTGAATACAGGCTGGGCATCTCGCGCTATTTTCAGGAGGAGGATCTCCAGGGGTGGTACGCCGTGCCTGCGGAGGCAAAGAAAGACACGCTCCTTCGGCTCTCGGGAGCCCCGGGGGGAGGTCCCCTCAGGCTGCTGGTCTTTCATGTCGGACTCGAGACCCCGGAGATGGATGCACTCGTCGACATGAACCCGTTCGGGCCGGCCGGGATGAGCTCTCATCGCCAGGCGGAGCTCCGTGCGCTGACTTCCTCCGAATTCCGTGGCCTCCTGAAGAGTCGCGGCGTACGCCTTGTAACGTACGCCGACCTCGTCAGGGAATTCGGTTTGGAGCGGATGAGGGCTCCCGCGGACCGGTGAGCGCGCGCCGTTGATAAGGCGTCAACGGGAGATTACGAGAAAGGCACACCCGCGCACCAGCG
>Ga0335082_10009004_pt1 | contig 10866 bp, 8 predicted proteins | sample Lox_Sample_41_FD_206718 | JGI IMG/M metagenome (GOLD analysis project Ga0335082, IMG submission 206718) | Soil microbial communities from Loxahatchee National Wildlife Refuge, Florida, United States - Lox_Sample_4.1 | ecosystem: Environmental > Terrestrial > Soil > Wetlands | place: USA: Florida... | reverse complement strand
TCCAGCTGGAACTTCGCCATACGCGCGACCACTTTCTGCGCGATCTTCTGCCCGGTCTCGACCGAGCCAGTGAAGCTGATGGCATCCACGCGCCGGTCATTGACCAGCGCTTCGCCCACGACGCTGCCGCGGCCCATGACGAGATTGAACGCACCAGCCGGCGCACCGGCGCGCGCGATGATCTCCGCCAGAGCCCATGCCGAGCCGGGCACCAGATCGGCGGGCTTGAACACGACGCAGTTGCCGTACGCCAGAGCGGGCGCGATTTTCCAGGCCGGGATCGCTGCCGGGAAATTCCACGGCGAAATGATGCCGACCACACCGACCGGCTCGCGCGTGACTTCGACGTCGACGCCTGGACGCACGGACGGCACCAGCTCGCCGGTGCGGCGAAGCACCTCGCCGGAGAAGAATTTGAAGATGTTGCCCGCGCGCGCGACTTCGCCCACGCCTTCGGGCAAGGTCTTGCCCTCTTCGCGAGAGAGCAGCTGACCGAGCTCATCCTTGCGCGCGAGAATCTCATTACCGATTTTGTCGAGCATGTCGGCGCGCGCCTGCACATTGAACGATGCCCACGCGGGAACCGCAGCGCGCGCGGCGGCGATGGCCTGCTCGGTTTGCGCGGCGTCCGCCTGAGCGTATTCGCCGACGATATCGCTCACATCGGAGGGATTGGTGTTCTTGGACCAGGTCGCGCCCGCAACCCATTGCCCGTTGACGTAGTTGGAATGCTGCTTGGCGCTCATGCGATCTCCTTAGGCGGTCGGTGCGAAAAACAGTCATTTTCGCATTCCCCGGCACGGACCGCCACGTCCGGTCAATACCAGAACGTTGTCATTGCGGCTCGAGCAGCTTGTACACCACCGACAGCGTGACGGTAAAGCCGTACCCCAGCCGGCACTGGGCGGGCGCCGGCGAGGTCGCCGGGAAGATCCGCTGCGCGGCCGCGACTGCGGCGCGATCGATATCGGATTCGCCGGAGCCCTGGGCGAGCGATGTCGGCTCCATCTTGCCGGTGTGGCTTACTGCAAGCTGCAACTGCGCTGTGCCGGTGCGCCCGTCGCTGCGCGCCTGCTCGGGATAGTCACCGGGCGTCATGCCGCTTTCCAATCCTTTGGACAGAACGCTCACGCACATGCGCATGCGCTCATCGCCGGTCGGATTCTGTCCCCAGGCCGAGGCCAACGGCATCCAACACGCGAGCGCGAGCGCACACCTGTAGTGAGATGGCAACATGGAACCTCCGTGGCGCGTCGGCGTGAAAAATGCAGAATGGCGATTGGACGCCCTGGTCGGGGGATCGTTCGCAAACCCGATGGGGACGCCAGCCCCGCCAGGCCTTGTGCCGTGCGACAATAGCGGCCCGACGCGATGCATACCCACAACAATGCGTTCTGTCTCACCCAACGCACGCCCGGCCGTACGAGAGCTGCGCGCCTCCAAGATCCGTGAAGTCGCCAACGCCGGGATCGGCCGCGATGACATCGCCGCCTTCTGGTTCGGCGAGCCCGATGAGGTCACGCCGCAGTTCATCCGGCAGGCGGCCATCGATGCGCTCGCCGCCGGCGACACGTTCTACACGCACAATCTCGGCATCGCGGAGCTGCGCGAGGCGATTGGCGCGTACGTCACGCGGCTGCATCGACCGACGGCTCCGGACAACATCGCCGTCACCAACTCCGGCATGTCCGCGCTGATGATCGCTGCGCAGGCGATCATCGACGCTGGCGATCGTGTAGTAGCGGTCACGCCGCTGTGGCCGAATCTGGTCGAGATTCCCAAGATCCTCGGCGCCCACGTGACCACCGTCGCACTGCAGTTCAGGCGCTGCGGATGGCAGCTCGATGTGGAGTGCTTGCTCGATACACTGCAGCCGGGTACGCGCGCGGTGTTCATCAACTCGCCGAACAATCCCACCGGATGGACCATAGATCGCGACGCGCAACGCGCGATCCTCGAGCACTGCCGCGCGCACGGCATCTGGATCGTCGCCGACGACGCCTATGAGCGGCTGTATTTCTCGGAAACCCCGGCGGGCGCATCGGCATCGACCGCGCCTTCGTTTCTCGACATCGCCGAAGCGGACGATCGCGTGATCAGCACCAACACGTTCTCCAAAGCGTGGCTGATGACCGGCTTTCGCCTCGGCTGGATCGCCGCGCCGCGCGCGCTGGCACAGGATCTGCCCAAGCTCATCGAATACAACACCTCCTGCGCTCCGCCGTTCGTGCAACGCGCCGGGCTTGTGGCGATCACGCAGGGCGAACCCGTGGTTACGCGCACGGTCACGCGCCTGCGGCAGGCACGCGACTATCTGGTCGGCCAGCTCGCACGTACGCCCGGCATTGAGATCGCTACCCCGCGCGGGGCCATGTACGCATTCTTCCGTGTCGAGGGCGTCAACGACAGCCTGGCGCTGTGCAAGCGCATGGTGACGGACGTCGGGCTCGGACTCGCGCCGGGCATCGCGTTCGGTCCGGAAGGCGAAGGCTTCGTGCGCTGGTGTTTCGCCGCGGCACTGGAGCGGCTCGCCGACGGCGTCGAGCGCCTGCAACGGGTGCTCGCACCTCAAGCCGTGCATCGTTGGGTCCGATAATAGCCTTCGCACCATGGACCGTCCTCCCATCAACAACCCCACGCGCTACGAAATCGCCGCCTGGATTCTCGCCGGCATTGCGTTGCCCGCGGTACTGTTTCTGCATCTGCTGCCGGCGCTGCTCGCCGGATTGCTGGTGTACGAGCTGGTGCACATTCTCGCCCCGCGCCTGCGCATCTGGCGCATGACGCACGACTGGAGCAAGGTGCTTGCGGTCACGGTGCTGACCGTGATCGTGATCCTGATCATCACGCTGATCATTCTGGGCATCGTCAGCGTGCTGCGCACCGACGTGGGCAGCATCTCGGCGCTGATGAAGCAGATGGCCGAGATCCTGGAGGGCTCGCGTAAAGCTTTGCCGCCGTGGCTGGTGGAAAAGCTGCCTGCGAACGCCGAGCAGCTGCGCGAGGCGGCCGTGGACTGGCTGCGCGAGCATGCCCGCGACCTGCGCGGTGTCGGGACCGACTTCGGCCGCGCCTTCGCACACATCCTGATCGGCATGATCATCGGCGCGTTCATCTCGCTGCGCGAAGCGCGTGGGTCCACCGAAACCGGGCCGCTCGCACAGGCAATGCTCGAGCGCGCGGCCCGCGTCGGCGAGGCGTTCCGCCGCATCGTGTTCGCACAGGTGCGCATCTCGGCGCTCAACACCACGCTCACCGCGATCTATCTGGTCATCGTGCTGCCGCTCTGCGGCGTGCATCTGCCGCTCATCAAGACTATGATCGCGGTGTGCTTCATCGCCGGCCTGCTGCCGGTGATCGGCAATCTGATTTCCAACTCGGTGATCGTCATCGTCAGTCTCAGCCATTCCCTGTACGCGGCCTTAGGTGCGCTCGCCTTCCTCGTGCTGATCCACAAGCTCGAGTACTTCGTCAACGCCCGCATTGTCGGCTCGCAGATTCGTGCGCGCGCGTGGGAGCTGCTGATTGCGATGCTTACCATGGAAGCGGCCTTCGGGATCGCCGGTGTAGTCGCCGCACCGATCTACTACGCCTACTTGAAGGACGAGCTCAAGAGCCGCGGGTTGATCTGATGGCGGCGGTCGAGCTCGGCGAGGTACGCCGCAGCAACCCCTATGTGTCCGACTGATACGCAGTTCCGTCGTGTGCGCGACAGCGACTATCCAGCCCTGCTCGCGCTACAGGAAGCGAACCTGCGCGATCATTTGACTCAGGAGCAACGCAATGAGGGTTTCTTGTCCGCACGCTTCTCGCGCGATCAGTTCGCCGAAATGAATGCCGGCGTTGCGGTCGTCGTCGCGGAAGCAGATGGCGCGATCGCAGGGTATCTCTGTGGCTCCACTGTAGAGTTCAACCTGCGCTTTGCGCTGCTCGCCGCTATGATCGAGCGCTATCCTCAGATCGAATGGCGTCAACGCCCCCTCGACCGCTACGTGAGCTTCGTGTATGGCCCGGTATGCGTCGATCGACGGTTTCGTGGCAGAGGTTTGTTGCGCGGGTTGTATCGCGCGTTGCTGTCAACAGTCGCAGACCGCTTCGAAATCGGCGTAGCCTTCGTGGCGCAGGACAATCCTCACTCGCTCAGAGTACATGTGCAAGGCCTCGGGATGGACGATGTGGGAGACTTCGAGTTCAACGAGCGCCGCTACCGCATTCTGGCGTTCGCAGTCGAGAGGGACATGCCATGACTGAGCACCCGAAGCGTGATCCAAAGGAGTACCTGGGCTCGCTGGCAACGCTGGAGCGCGCGGCTGCGCTCGTGCACCGGACGATCAGCCCCACGCCGCAGTATGCCTGGCCGCTGCTGTGCGAGGCACTCGGTACGCAAGTCTGGGCGAAGCACGAGAACCACACCCCGGTGGGTGCGTTCAAGCTGCGCGGGGGACTCGTCTACTTCGATGATCTCGCTACTGCACGCGCAAAGCCAACCGGAGTGATCAGTGCCACCCGCGGTAATCACGGCCAGTCCGTAGCGTATGCGGCTGCGCGTTGCGCGATGTCGTCGACGATCGTCGTGCCACACGGCAACAGCCGTGAGAAGAACGCCGCGATGCGGGCGCTAGGTGCCGAGCTGGTCGAGCACGGCGATGATTTCCAGGCGGCGCGCGAGCACGCGATGCGGCTCGCGAAAGAGCGCGGCCTGCACATGGTCCCTTCGTTTCACCCGCTTCTGGTGCAGGGCGTAGCGAGCTACTCGCTGGAGCTGATGCGCGCACTTCCCGATCTGGATGTCATCTATGTCCCGATCGGACTGGGGTCGGGCATCTGCGGCATGATCGCCGCCCGCGAAGCGCTCGGCACGAAAGCCGAGATCGTCGGCGTAGTGTCTGAGCGCGCGCCCGCTTATGCGTTGTCCTTCGAGGCGCGCCGGCCTGTCGAGCACGCGGTCACCACCGTGCTCTCCGACGGCATGGCGTGCCGCACTCCAGAGCGCGACGCGCTCGAGATCATCTGGCGCCATGCTGCCCGCGTCGTGCGCGTATCCGAGCGTGACGTGGCACACGCGATGCGCTTGCTGTTCACCGCCACACATAACGTAGCCGAGGGTGCTGGCGCGGCACCGCTGGCGGCGGCACTGCAGGAGCGCGATCACTTGCGCGGGCGTAAAGTTGCGGTGGTGATCAGCGGGGGTAACGTGGATCGTACGATGTTCGCCGACGTGCTCACCGAAGCGGCCGACGCGACGCTCTAGTGTCCTGTCCCATTAGTATCTTGATGAATTGTTGCGGTCGGAACCGATTGAACCGGAGGCTGCGTACGAACAACATCGCCCGTTGGAAAACCTGCGAAATCGGCGTCAGGCAAGGCGCGAACCGGAACGAGGTTGGACACCTCGTGAGGATTCGCAACACAGCATGGCGCCGATTCTCGTCAGGTTTTCGGCAAGTTACTAATGGGACAGGACACTAACCCGGGGGAAAGGAGACCCAGCATGCCCTTTGACAGCTCGACGCCTGGCGGCGCGCGCAACGTGCTCGGCGGGCCGCTCGCCGAATGCAGCGCCCGGCCGCTGACGGGATTCTTTCGCAACGGCTGCTGCCACACCAGCGCCGAAGACCTGGGCCGGCACGTGGTGTGCGCGCACATGACCGCCGCGTTCCTCGAATTCTCGCGCAGGCGCGGCAACGATCTGTCGACGCCGCAGCCAGCCTACGGCTTTCCTGGACTCAATCCCGACGACTGCTGGTGCCTGTGCGCCGCGCGCTGGCGAGAGGCGCTGGAAGCCGGCGCTGCACCGCCGGTTATTCTCGCCGCGACACATGAAGCGGCGCTCGAGATCGTCTCGCTCGACGATCTCAAGAAGCATGCGCTCGATTTGCAGTAGCGCCTGATCAAGCGGCGAGGGTGCCTTACTTCAACTCGAACTCATAGAGCTCCGCAGGGCTGGAACCGGTGTTCTGCAATGCGAATGCACCGGCACCAAGTCGCCATTCGAACTGGGCCGGCGTCAGACGCAACTCACGTTTGCTGCCATTGGCGCTGCTCTCTGTCAGCGAAACTGCATTACCTGCCACACGCACTGTGCGCGGCGCGAGCGTGACCATACCCGTCGATTGACCGGGCTGCAGTACGAGACGGTACGCACGCACGCGCTCGTTGTCCAACACGGTCACGTAGCCGGTGCCGCTGTCGAGTGGCGTGGAAACATCGGGGGATGCGGCCGGGCTGAGCAGCTCGATGCCGATCGCGCGGAACTGCGTCTCGCCGATGTTGGTAAAGCGATGCACGTACGCCCCTTGGGAAGCGCGGTAGTATCCCACCAGCCCCGTGGGAATCTCGATGTCAGCAGGCGCTTGACCCGGCACCTCGTTGCGCAGGCGCGCAGCGGTGACCATCAGATAGGCATAGTTGTTCGCATGCTCGTGCATCAAAGTTCGATAGCCCGGCGGTATCTCGACGTCGATCACGCGCACCACGTCGTTCTCGAGCTTGACGCGATGGCGCGGCTCCTGACTCGCCGGCACGACCTCATCGTCCGCGAATAGCGCAGCCGCCCAGCCACACAGCGCGGCGAGCGTGATTGAGAGCACCCAGCCGGATCGTCGACGCACATTCCCCTCCGCTAGCTACGCAGGTGAAGAGGTGAATAAGGTGAAGAGGTGAAGAGGTGAAAAGGTGAACCGGAAAGTTCGGCGTCTTGCGTCGGTACAACCTTTCGGCACGGGCTCGAGCGCGAGATACGAGCGCCTTCGTGTCCGTGTTCACCTCTTCACCTTTTCACGTAGTCATTACCCAGTATAGCAAGGACAGTGCTTCCCCCGGACAAGGCCTCGACTGTCCAACGCTCAAGGCCACACGATGATGGGAGGCGGTTCGATGTCGCTCTTGCTCTGCTGCTCTTGCGTATGGGCCTGCAGCTTCGCCACCAGTTGATCGTAGGGTAACGGCCGGCTGAAGTAGTAGCCCTGGATCTCGTCGCAGTCATGCATGCGCAGGAATTCCACCTGATCGCCGGTCTCCACGCCCTCGGCTACGGTGCGCAGGCGCAGGCTGTGCGCCATGGCGATGATGGCCTGAGTCAGCGTGGAATCGTCGCCATCGCCAGGCACACCCTGGATGAATGAGCGATCGATCTTGATCGTATCCACCGGGAAGCGCTTGAGATAGGCGAGCGATGAATAGCCGGTGCCGAAGTCGTCCATCGCCAGGCGCACCCCCATGTCCTTCAACCGGCGCAGCAGGCGCTCCGAGCGCTCGGTGTTGTGCATCACCATGCCCTCGGTGATCTCCAGCTCCAGCAGCGACGGATCGAGCCCGGTTTGCTCGAGCACACCGGCCACCAGCTGCACGATGCCATCGTCTTCGAACTGACGCGGTGAGAGATTCACCGCTACGCTGAGCGGCTGTGTATGCTGTTTCTGCAGCCGCATCGCCTGATCGACCGCACGGCGCAACACCCATTCGCCGATCGGGACGATGAGGCCGGTCTCCTCGGCGAGCGGAATGAAGCGCACCGGCGGAATGAGCCCGAGCTCTGGATGACGCCAGCGCACCAGCGCCTCCATTCCGGTTACGCGCCCGCTGGCGATATCCTGCTTGGGTTGGTAATGCAGCTCGAGCTCGTCGCGCTCCAGCGCACGGCGCAGATCGCCTTCCAGCTTGAGGCGCTCGAGGGAGTGCGTATCGGTGGTGGGCGAGTAGAAATGCCAGCAGTTGCGCCCGCGTTCCTTCGCTCGGTACATTGCGATATCGGCATTTTTCTGCAAGACGCGTGGGTCCTCGCCGTCATCGGGGTAGGTGCTGATGCCGATGCTGGCGCTCAGATGAAACTCCTGCTGGCCGAGCGTGAGCGGCCTGGCGATTGCGGCTAGCAGCTTCTCCGCGACCGACGCCGCGTAGTGCGAGTCGCTCAGGTGCTCCAGCAGGACCATGAATTCGTCGCCGCCAAAGCGGGCCACCAGATCGCTTGCACGCAGGCACAGCTTGAGCCGCTCCGCCACCTGCCGCAACAGACGATCGCCGGCATCGTGGCCGAGCGTGTCGTTGATGTTCTTGAAGCGATCGACGTCGACGAACAGCAGCGCCAGTCCGGATCCTTCGCGCTGTGCATGAGACAGCGCGCGCCCCAACGCTTGATTGAACATCGCGCGATTGGGCAGACCCGTGAGCTCGTCGTAGTGCGCGAGCTGCCGGATGCGCTGCTCGGCTTCATCGCGCTCGAGCGCGATCTTGGCGATGTTGCAGATGCGGTCGATCAGCCGCAACTCATGCGCGGAGGGCTCGCGCGGCTCGCTGAAGTAGGTGGCCAGTACGCCGAGCATCGGTGTGGAGCTGCCCAGGATCGGGACCGCCCAGCACGCCCGCAGACCGGCGCTCAGCGCACCATGCCGGTGTCCTGCCCAGCGCGCGTCCGCGCCCAGATCGCTCGCCAGCACCGCCTGTCCCTGCTCCGTGCCGCCCGCGTACAAACCGGGATGCGATCCGAGCGGTATGCGTGCGGTTTCCAGGCGATATTCGGCAGGCAGGGTCGGTGCCGCCGCCTCCACCAGAGCATCCTGCGCAAGCAGATAGACCGCGCCGTGCGCCGTGCCTTGGGATTCCAGCAGTGCACAGAGCGAATCGAGCACGTCTTTGAGGGGAGCGCCCCGGGCAATCGCCTCGAACACCTTGCGCTCGGCATCGAGCTGACGCTCCTGCGTCTTGCGCTCGGTGATATCGAGCACGGTGCCGCGCACCTCATACGTGCGTCCCTGCTCATCCACGCGCGGCTGCCCCAGCGTATGGATCCACCGCTGCCTGCCGTCCGCACTGTCGATGCGAAATTCGGTTTCGAACGGCTCACCGTGGCGCATCGCGCGTTTGAACAATGCATAGACACGGCGGCGGTCGTCCCGATGAATGCGCGCGACCATTGCACGACATGACGGTGGGCTCGCGGCACGGTCGGTCCCGTAGATACGATAAGTCTCGTCCGACCACGCCGCGCGCCGTGCGATGGGATGGTAGGACCAGCTTCCCAGCCGTGCCATGCGCTGCGCCTCGGCAAGCAGGGCTTCGCCGTCGCGCAGCGCCCGCTCCTTCTGGCGGCGCTCGGCCACTTCCTCCTGCAGCGACAGGTTGAGCACCTCGGCGTGCGACTTGGCTTTGGTGAGCACGCGAATCAGCCGGCTGTTGCGCTGGCTCAACGCCATGCTCGTGCGCAGCGTCGAGTTGAGATGTCTCGCCACAGCCAGCATCGCCAGGCCGAACAGCACGGACATCAGGCTCATGGAGAAGTACATCTGATCGCCACGCAGCAGGAACTGCACGGCAATGGCAAGCATCGGCGGAACAGCGAACAGCACGAATGCGATCAGCAGGGGGGAGAGCGTCGCCACCGCACCGGCGATCATCCCCGCGATCACGAAAGACGTGAATACCTGATGCGCAAAAGATTGGGCGGGGAACAGGAATATCCCTGCAGCACCCCAGAGGATCCCTGAGCTTGCGACGGAAACGAGGAACACGTTGCGCCACAGCCCGATCGCTTCGACTCCAGGCCGGGTACGCTGAAACGCTCGTGCGATCTGCAGGCGCGCGAGCGTCACGCCGATCATGCAGAGCAACCAGACCAGAATGGTGGTGTGGTCCACCACCGCCCACTGTACATAGCCCAAGAGGCTGGCGTTGAACAGCACAACCAGCTGCGTGAGCAACGAATTCTCGTGCACCAACCGCACCTGCGCGAGCAGCAGCTCGCCCGCCCGCGCAGCCGTCTTGGGCTCCGGGGACCGGGATTGGAACGTGGCTTCCGCACTGGACATGGAGCGTGCTGGGTATGAGTTATTGGCTGGAACCGACCCCCGCCGGCACATCCCAGAGCCAAACGGGCGGTGCGGCCGCCTTGGTGCATAGCAAAAGCAAGGCCCGCGCCCACCGCGCGTGAGGTCCTCGAACCGAGGGTGAGAAAGAGGGCCAGGCGTCGAATTGCAGCGCGGCGTGCGTGATCAGGCCCGACGGCCCAAGGGGGCTCCGCCCGCCGTTAAGCGTCGTTCATCTCGCCTTGCGTGCCGCGGTGCGAGACTGTGTGCGCGTCTGGAAATCGATGATGAAGTCGGCCAGCAGTTCGAAGTCGGCACGGCGCGCGCTGTTTGGACGCGAGACCAAAGCGACGGTGCGCGAGGGAACAGGGGTGGCGAACGGCCGGGAGATGAGATGCGTACCCCTCAGGATGCCGCCATTTAACGTCAACTCGGGCAGCAGGGTGACCCCCATGCCGCCTTCCACCATTTGCACCAACGTATTGAGGCTGGTGGCTTCGAGGCCGGGTTCGCCCGGCGTGCGTGCCTTGCATGCCGCGATCGCGTGATCGCGCAGGCAATGGCCCTCCTCCAGCAGCATGATCTTGTCTGGATCGAGCTGATTGACCGATACCGTGGAGCTGCCCGCCTGCGGATCGTCTTCGCGCACAACGAACTGGAATGCATCCACGAACAGGCTCCGCACCAGCAGCTCCTCGGTGTCATAGGGCAAGGCGATCATCGCCATGTCGAGCTGCCCCCCGCGCAGTCGCTCGAGCAGCCGCTCGGTCAAATCCTCCCGCAGATGCAGGCGCAGGCGCGGATAGCGCCGGCGCAGGTGGGGCAGCAATGTGGGCAGCAGAAACGGCGCGATCGTCGGGATCACACCCAGCCCGAGCAGCCCGCTCAACGGCTCGGCAGCGCCCTTGGCGAGAATCATGAGATCCTGCGCTGCCGCGAGCAGCTGGCGCGCGCGTGCGACGACTGCCTCTCCTACCGGTGTGATGCGTACCTGTCGAGTGTCGCGCTCGACGAGCTGCACGCCCATCAGCGTCTCCAGCTCTTTGATGCCGGCCGACAGAGTGGA
>Ga0335082_10009002_pt1 | contig 10867 bp, 8 predicted proteins | sample Lox_Sample_41_FD_206718 | JGI IMG/M metagenome (GOLD analysis project Ga0335082, IMG submission 206718) | Soil microbial communities from Loxahatchee National Wildlife Refuge, Florida, United States - Lox_Sample_4.1 | ecosystem: Environmental > Terrestrial > Soil > Wetlands | place: USA: Florida... | reverse complement strand
CTCTCCGCCGCACTCGACCGCGCCTACATCGCCGACGGCGAGCTGCTAAGCTCCTACGACTCCAGCACCTACGTCCTCCGCGAAGAACTCAGCCTACGTCCACCCGCCGACATCTCCCACATGCGCTACTTCGAGATCTCCCGCTTCGTCGCCCGCCCCGGCCACGAGAAAGAGTTCGAAGACCTGGCAAAGATGTACGTCGGCGGCTACGAGAAGAGCTCTCCCGATGCCAATTGGGCCACCTTTCAAAGCATGTATGGCACCGAGAACGGAGGCGTCTACCTCGTCATCAGCCCGCTCAAATCTCTGGCCGAGACCGACCGTGGCTTCACCGATTCGAAGCAGTTCATGGCCGGGATGGGCGAAGACGGCATGAAGAAGCTCGCGGAGATGACCGCCTCAGCGATCGCGTCCAGCCAGACCAACATCTTCCGCATCAACCCGCGCATCAGCTACCCGCATCCCGCCATGATTCAGGCCAACCCAACGTTCTGGAAGCCAAAGCCTGCCGCAGCAGCGACAAAACCAGCCGCCAAACCCGAGTAATAGAGGCTGTACCCAAAGACTCTCTTCTAAGAAAGGCCGGGTGCCCCAGGTCTCGATTCTGAGACCTGGGTTCATTCGAGCGAAGCTCGAACCGCTTTAAGCCGCAGGAAACAATCTCCACCCGAGCAGCGTTATTCGGGCAAGATTGGCGGCCTGCATTGACTCTCGCGCGGCGAACCTCAGACCAGCTCACTGAAGCCTGCCCAGCATCTCCCGCACCGTCACCCTCAGCACGGGATGCACCCACTCTCCCGCAATCTCAGCCAGCGGCTCCAGCACAAACCTGCGGCTCTGCATCTCAGGATGCGGCAGCGTCAGCTCCGCTGTATTCATCACGCGATTGCCATAAAGCAGAAGGTCGAGGTCGATCACGCGCGGCCCTTTGGCGATCACGCGTTCGCGGCCCATCGCACGCTCGATCTCGAGCAGCGCCCGCATCAGGGCCGAAGGATCGAGCGAGGTCTCGAACACCGCCGCGCCGTTCAGAAACCTCGGCTGGTCGAGATAACCGACAGGCTCGGTGTCGTAAAAGGAGGAGACGGCCTTGACCTCGCCCAGCTCCCCCAGCCGCCGCACGGCCTCGCGCAGGTTCGCCTCGCGGTCGCCGTACTGCGACGCGAGATTCGACCCCAGCGCAATCGCTGCCAGTCCCTTCAAGATGTCCCATTCCAGATAGACAAGGTGTCATTCCGAGCGGAGCGGAGCGAAGCCGAGGAATCCCCGCATTTTCGCCTGTGATGCCACTCAAGTTATAAGGATAGCCGCTCTATCAAGGATTAGCTCTACGCCGTCGCCGGCTGCAGCCGGACCGCAGCCATCGCCGGCTCGGGCTCGAGAACCTCGTTGTAGCCGTGCGCCAGCTCCCACGCCGACCGGTCCCGCAGAAGCCTTTGCACCAGAGCCGTATGCATCGCATGGCCCGCGCGCTCCGCCACCACGTGGCCCTCAATTCGCTTCCCGGCGAGAGCGAGATCGCCGATGAGGTCCAGCACCTTGTGCCGCACAAACTCGTCCGCGAAGCGCAGCGGCCCGTTCTCCACGCCCTTGCGCGAGAGGATGATCGCGCTCTCGTTGGAGACGCCGCGGATCAGGCCCATATCGCGCAGCATCGCCTCGTCTTCCTTGAAGCCGAAGGTCCGCGCCGGCGCGATCAGCCTGGCATAGTCCCCCGTCGCCAGGTCGCCGCGGAAGGTCTCGTAGCCGATCGGCTGCGGGAAGTCGATCGTGTAGTCGATCCCGTACCCCTTGCCCGGATAGACCCCGATAAACTTGCTGCCGTCGCGTACCTCAACCTCTTTCAGGATGCGCATATACTCGCGGCGGCGGCGCTGCTGCTTGATGCCCGTCTCCTCGAAGGCGCGGATGTACGGCAGCGCGCTCCCGTCCAGGATCGGGACCTCGAGGTTGTTGATCTCGACGATGACGTTGTCGATCCCATAGCCGACCAGCGCCGAGAGCAGATGCTCGGTCGTCGAGATCAGCACGCTTCCGCGCATCAAACTGGTGGCATAGCTCACCTTCGCAACGTTGCGGCCCGTCGCGGTGATCTCAAAGTTGTCCAGGTCGGTCCTTCGAAAGACGATTCCCGAGCCAGCCGGAGCGGGCACCAGTCTCATCGTCACCGGAGCCCCGCTGTGCAAGCCGACTCCGCTGAACTCTATCGACGACCGGATGGTGCGCTCAAGATGCGGCTCTAGTCCCACGAAACTGTTTCTCCAGTTGAAAGCAATCCATCGCGATACCGCACAGAGCGACAGAGTAATCTAATATCCTGTACAAGGTTACAGACGGGTCAATCGTTGTCGATGTTGCAAAATAGACACACTTTCGTCGCTTATTCGACCGCTAACCATCGATAAATCAAGCAGGTACAGATATTTAGCATGGACGTTTCAGAGTTGCTCCCCAGTACCCAGGTGAAGACCCCCTGGCTCCTTCAGAACCTCCGCGAGCTGGTCCTCGTCGAAAGCCCAAGTGAGGACCCAGCCGCAGTTAACGCTGCCATGGAGCTGACCGCCGGCTGGGCCGTAGGCCTCGGCGGACGCGTCAAGCGCCACAAACAAAAAAACTTCGGCGACGTCTTCGAACTTCGCTTTGGGCCGAAATCCTCCCGTCAGAAGCCCGTCCTGCTGCTCGGCCACCTCGACACCGTCTGGCCCCACGGAACCCTGAAGTCCATGCCCTGGCGCGAAGCCAACGGCAAGATCTACGGCCCGGGCGTCCTCGATATGAAGGCCGGGGTCGTGATGGCGCTGACCGCCATCTCGGTGCTGCGCGAACTCGGCGCGCTTCGCCCGGTCACGCTCCTACTGAACTCCGAGGAGGAGATCGGCAGCCCGGTCTCCCGTCCCATCACAGAAAAGCTGGCGAAGGAGTCCTCCGCCGTCTTCGTCCTTGAGCCCGCCCAGGGCCTCGCTCTCAAGACCGCGCGCAAGGGAGTCGGCCACTACGACGTCCACGTCACCGGCGTCGGAGCGCACGCCGGGGTCGACTTTGAGAGCGGCCACTCGGCCGTGCTCGAGCTTGCCCGCCAGATCGAAAAGATCTCCGCCTTCACCGACCTCAGCAGCGGCCTTACCGTGAACTGCGGCGTCATCAGCGGAGGAACCCGCTCGAACGTCATCGCCGCCGAGGCCCGCGTCGAGGTCGACGTCCGCATCGCCCGCGCCAGCGACGCGAAGAAGGTCGACCGCTTCTTCAGCAGCCTCAAGCCCTTCGACAGGGCCTGCAAACTCACCGTCACCGGCGGCGTCAACCGGCCACCGATGGAGCGCAAGCCGGGCACCGTCACTCTCTTCCAGCAGGCGAAGAAGCTCGCCGCGGGCCTCGGCTTCGATCTCGAAGAGGCCGCAACCGGAGGCGGCTCCGACGGCAACTTCACCGCCGCGCTCGGCGTGCCCACGCTGGACGGCATGGGAGCCATCGGCGCCGGGGCCCACGCGGCGCACGAGCACATCGTCGCCAGGAACCTGGTTCCGCGCACGGCCCTGCTCGCCGCCATGCTCGCCACCACCCCTTGAAGGCATTCCTTCCCAGGCGGAGCATCACTCCAGAGAAGCCGGGAAGCCGGGGCTTCTCCACCTCGACATAGACCGTGTCATCCTGAGCGAAGCCGCAGCGAAGTCGAAAGGATCTGCGGTTTGCCGGCACAATAACTTTTCACGATTTGCGGCGGTAATCGTCCGGAACGCCCCGCTAATCGCCCCATTCGCTCGACAGTCGTAGTTATTAGAATGTAACTATAGAAGCTGGGCCATATCCATCAGCGCTCAAAGCGCCAACGGCGAAGAGGCTCCGTCATCAGGAGTGACAATGATTAACGACCGTATCCGGTTTGCCCCTCTACTCGATCGAATCGTCTCAGCCGAAGCGGCCTCACACTACATCAAGGACGGAATGACCGTCGGCGCCAGCGGCTTCACCCGCGCCGGCGACGCCAAGGCCGTCCTCCACGAGCTTGCCCGCCGCGCCGTCTCCGACCCCCTGAAGATCACCCTCATCACCGGGGCCTCCCTCGGCCACGACACCGACAAACTGCTCGCCGAGGCAGGCGTTCTCGCCCGCCGTCTTCCCTTCCAGGTCGACGCCACCCTGCGCGCCAAGATCAACTCCGGCGAGGTCATGTTCATCGACCAGCACCTCGGCGAGACCGTCGAGCAGCTCCGCTCCGGCTCGCTCCACCCCGTCGACGTCGCCATCATCGAGGTCGCCGCCATCACCGAGCAGGGCCACCTCATCCCCACCACCTCCGTCGGAAACTCCGTCATCTTCGCCCAGCAGGCGAAGCAGATCATCGTCGAGGTCAACCGCAAGATTCCCGTCACCATCGAGGGCTACCACGACATCTACCAGACCGGCAACCGCCCCGAGCGCCAGCCCATCCAGATCACCCACCCCTGCGACCGCGTCGGCATCTCCGCCATCCCCGTCGACCCCTCGCGCATCGTCGCCGTCGTCGAGACCGACCTCGAGGACAGCCCCGCCCGCATCGAGCCCCCCGACGAGACCACCCGCCAGATCAGCCACCACCTCACCCAGTTCCTCCTCCACGAGGTCGAGCGCGGAAACCTCACCCACCGCCTGCTCCCCCTGCAGGCCGGGATCGGGGCCGTCGCCAACGCTGTTCTCACCGGCTTCATCAACAGCCCCTTCCATGACCTCACCATGTACTCCGAGGTCCTGCAGGACTCGGCCTTCGAGCTGATCGACGCCGGCAAGCTTCTCTGCGCCTCCGCCAGCTCCATCACCGTCTCCAGCCGCTGGTATCGCCGCTTCATCGAGAACCTCGACTTCTACCGCGACTACATCGTCCTGCGCCCGCAGGAGATCAGCAACTCCCCCGGCATCGTCCGCCGCATGGGGATCATCGGCATCAACACCGCGCTCGAGGTCGACATCTACGGCAACGTCAACTCCACCCACGTCAACGGAACGCACATGATGAACGGCATCGGAGGCTCCGGCGACTTCGCCCGCAACTCCCAGCTTTCGATCTTCGTCGCCCGCTCCGTCGCCCGCAACGGCGACATCTCCAGCATCGTCCCCATGGTCCCGCACGTGGACAGCAACGAACACGACGTCGACATCATCGTCTCCGAGCACGGCTACGCCGACCTGCGCGGCCTGGCCCCGCGCGAGCGCGCCCCGCTCATCATCGCCAACTGCGCCCACCCCCTCTACCGCGACGCCCTCCGCGCCTACGTCGAGGAGGCCAACAAGCTGGGCGGACAGACGCCACACGTCCTCGAAAAGGCCTTCCAGTGGCACGTCGCCTCCCGCGACACCGGCTCCATGAGAGCCTGGGCCAAGCCCGCATGGCAGGACGGCGCGACAGCGCCTGCTGTCCTCGCGATCTGACAGCGCGGCCTGACATCGCAGCCACACCTCCCCCACCGGGTGGGCAGCTCGACGGCAACTTCACCGCCGCACCGGGCGTGCCCACCCTCGACGCATGGGAGCCATCGGCGCGGCTATCGAACAGACATCAGCTTTTAGCGAACGGCGAGGAGATGAGAGGAGTCCACCCAGCTGGTCTTGAAGCCCTTGTTGCGGAGAAGGCCTTCCATCTGGTTTGGCGCCAGGGCCTTCCCGCGTAGCTCCAGCTTCGAGAAATGAACCTCAACCAGGACTGACCTGAGGGTGGGCTTCGTCAGAACTTCGCTCATCCCGTCGAGGACCTCGGCTTCGAATCCCTCAACGTCGATCTTGATCACGTTCGGCGAATGCCCATTCCGCTCGCTCCAGCTGTTTCCGCTGGCGATCGTCACCGGGACGGTGCTGGTGTTTCCCTTGACCAGGTTCGTTCCCGTCGAGATGTGGTTCTGAACCGACTCGTCGCCGACCGTCAGGACGCCCACCGCATCGGCATCCCCCAGGGCGATGTTTTCAATCTGCACCCAGGCACAGTCTGGTACCCTGCTCCGAATCTGTTCACAGGAACCAGCGAATGGCTCAAACGCGACGACATAGCCGCTCGGGCCCACCCATTCGCAGAACTGTTCGGTGTAGATGCCGACGTTGGCGCCGACGTCCCACACAACGTCTCCGGGTTTGACCGTATTGACCAGGGCCTCGTGGACTCGCTGTTCATAGGAGATGGTCGGGCGGAAGCGGTTGATCACGCGAATCAGACCGAGCTTGCGGGCCATGGACCGTGTTTTGATGAGCCAGACGTTGATGGAAGTTCTCCTCTACTCTTTCCCGGCAGCCGTCGTGTCGTCCTCACGGCCAGATCGGTTGTAGGGTTATTCTCCAACAAAATCTCGAAATAGCCGAATCGTTCCTAAGTAAAGGTCCTTCTTTAGTTAGTGTCCTGTCTCTGAAATTGTTGCCCTCAATGTGTCATCCTGAGCGAAGCGCAGCGGAGTCGAAGAATCTGCGGTTTGCATTGGTTAGCCGGGTGCCCCATTCATGCGGCTTCATCGCATGAGTGGGATCATTCGAGCGAAGCTCGAACCGCATTTGCTTCTGGGTACGCCAAGGCTTAAGCCCTGGCCCTCTCATCCATGTAACTGTAGAAAGGGGCTTTAGCCCCTGGGGTACTTTTTGACCTCTAAAATCCTGATGTCAAGCCCCTCCGTCCCTGCAAAGACCGTGCCCAATCGCAGCAACCCGCCCAAAATCATCAACCTCCACCCCGAAACAAACCCTTCCCAAAACCGCCGATTCATCCCGCCCAATCTGCTAGACTTAAACCCAGTAAAGAAAAACCCCCGAGCCCACCGCTCGGGTTTTTTTCGTTTTAGAATCAATACTTTGCACAAAACACCCCCATAAACGCAGGACTTTACGCTCGAAGTACCAAACTAAGTCACCTGTTTCCAAGACTTTGCACAATTATGTACGGGGGGGGGTACCTAACTGCGCCAGTGCAGCGTTACGGGCCCGTCCATTGGGTGCTCGCCGGTCCCCTTCAGCCGGGCCTGCTTCAGGGCGAAGTACCACTTGGCGGGCTTGTCCGCGTCGTCGATCAGCATCAGCCCGGGATGAAACCTCAGCCCCTCGGCCTGCTCGACCATCGTCTGCTGGTCCTGCCCGACGAACTTTGCCCCAAAGAACCTCGCAATCGTGGTCACAAACGGAACGCGATAAAACACGTTCCACGCCGCCAGCACGTCGATCCGGCAGGTCGAGGGCGTCACCGGAGTTACCGTCGTCAGGCTGGAGAACCACTTCGCTCCCGCGCGAATGGTCTCGTAGCGGCGGTTCGGCAGAACGAAGTCGATCGTCGTCGTAATCGGCTCACCGTAGACCCCGAGCAGCTTGTAAGGAGCCGAGTTCGCGCTCGGTGCATGAGACGCCATGCGGAACCCGGCGTTTCTGCCGTTGTTTTCGCGGTCTTCGAGCGGCTCGAAGTGCTTCGCCTTCTCGTGAATGCTCGCGCGGGTGCGCCACCACCAGGCCTGGTGCACAAACGGCCCGTGCGCCGGGTCCATCAGCCCGATGATGCCGTGATCGACATTGCACGGCAGATCGGCGACAAGGTGTGCGCTGCGATATTTCTCGGAGAACTTCGGCAGCTCAGGCACCGGAGCAAGCGCGCCCTCCGCTTCGTACGAAGCGCGGCCCGTGCCGGCCTCGGGCAGATAGACCCAGGCGTAGCCATCGCGCTCCTCGCAGGGGTAGGCTCCGGCGTAGATCTTCCCCGGCTCGAGCGTCTCGTGCTGCGTCAGCGAAGGAATCTCCTTGCACTGGCCGGAGCATGGCTCGAACTTCCAGCCATGATACTTGCACTGCACGTTCTCGCCGTCGAACCAGCCCGCCGACAGCGGAATGCCGCGATGCGGACACAGATCGCGCATCGCAAACAGCCTGCCGTCCTTCTTGCGCCCGAGCACCAGGGGAACGCCCAGCAGCAGCGCGGTCGTCATCTTCCCGGCGCGCAGCTCGCGCGAGCGCAGCGCCGGATACCAGTCGCCGAAGACCAACTCGGCGGGAGGGCCGGGTGTCTGCGAGTTAAGTGGAACCGGATCATTCATCTGAAATCTGCCTGAGTCTAAGATACCTTGCCGCCTGGAAGACACGCTCCGTGCAGGCGATCGAGCAGCTACAGGCAAAATGCGGGGGTTCCTCGACTACGAATGGGAGCTGCGGTTTCCACCAACCGCCCCAGCAGCAAGGTGTCATCCTGAGCGGAGCGCAGCGAAGTCGAAGGATCTGCAGTTTGCACCGACTCAGCCACAACCGCACGGCGGAGCTGACAATACACTGTTGACGTGCCCCTGGAGATAACCCCCACCCGCCGCAACCGCCTCATCCTCATCGCGCTGTGGTTCTGCTTCTATTCGAGCTTCACGCTGCTGACGCCGCCGCTGCTCGACGACGCCGACTCCGTCCACGCCGAGGTCTCGCGTGAGATGCTGCTGCGCCACGACTGGACCACGCTCTACGCCAACGGCATCCGCTACCTCGAGAAGGCCCCGGTGCTCTACTGGTCGATGGCCGCGAGCATGAAGGCCTTCGGCGTGAACACCTCGGCCGCGCGTTTCCCGCTGGCTCTCACCGTCCTCGCCCTTGCGCTCGTGATGGAAAGCTTCGCCCGCCGCGCCTTTGGCAGCCGTGAGCAACCGGAGTCCGGCCTGCGGGCGGGCCTCTACGCCGCGCTGATCCTGCTCTCGAGCTTCGGCATCTTCATCTTCACCCGCATTACGATCCCCGACGCGATGGTCTGCCTCTGGCTCGCGCTCGCGATCTTCTGCTACTGGCTTACCCAGCAGCCACAAGAAATAGAGTTGTCATCCCGACCGGAGCGGATCGCAGCGGAGGGATCTGCTTCTCTACCGCCACAACGGGTGCCCCATCTTCGCGGCGGCCTTATCGCCGCTAAGGTGGGATCGAGCGCCACGGACGCTCCCGCACGCTGGCCCTGCTTCGGCTTCGCGGCCTGCTGCGCGCTCGGCGTGCTGACCAAGGGACTCATCGGGGTCGTCTTCCCCGTCGGAATCGTCGCCGCGCACCTGATTCTCACGCGCGGGCTGCGCGGGGCCTTCGCCCGCATCCTGCGCTGCCATCCCTTCACCAGCGCCGCGATCTTCTTGCTCATCGCAGCGCCGTGGCACATCCTGATCGGCCTCGCCAATCCTTCGCAGGGCAATCCCGGAAGCATCACCTTCGCGCACGGCCACTGGAGCGTCCCGCAGCCGAGCGACGGCAACGTCCACGGCTGGACGTGGTTCTACTTCGTCAACGAGCACCTGCTGCGCTACCTGAACCTCCGCGTTCCGCGCGACTACGACACCGTCCCGCTCGCGCTCTTCTGGGGGCTGGTTCTGGTCTGGCTGATGCCGTGGAGCGCCTTTCTCTTCCACGCACTCTCGCGCATCGACGTGCGAGCCGCAATCGCCGCCTCGCCTCTCTTCGCACGATGGAGGTGGCTCCAGAGCCGCGTCAATCCTGCGAACCAGGCCGTCCATCTCGACGCGGAAGCGAGCACCTTACTGCTGCTCGGCATCTGGGCGGCGGTTCCGCTGCTCTTCTTCTCGCTCTCCACGCGGCAGGAGTATTACGTGCTGCCTGCGCTGCCCGCGATGGTGCTTCTGATCGCCGCGTGGCTCACGCGCGAGGCCGAGGAAGCCGAGGCGTTTACCGTTCCCAATCGGCTGGTCGTCTCCGGGCAGCGAATCGCCACCGTGCTGCTGGCCTTCGGCTCCGTGGCCGCGCTGGCCGCGCTCTTCTTCGTGATGCACACGCAAGCCCCGGTGCCGAACACCGATCTCGCCAGCCTGCTGCAGCAGAATCCCGGAGAATACGCGCTCTCGTTCGGCCACTTCCTGGACCTCAACGCACAGGCGATGGGAGCGTTCCGGCAGCCGCTTATCTTCACCGCCGTCTCGCTCTTCGGCGGTACCCTGGCCGCATGGCTGATGCGGAAGAACTACAGGCCGCACGCCTCGAACCTGTGGCTGGCGGCGGCGGCCTTCGGCTTTCTCGTGGCGGCGCATCTCGGCCTGCAGGTCTTCTCGCCGGTGCTGACCTCAAAGCAGCTCGCCGATGCCATCGCGCCCGCGCTCAAGCCCGACGACATCATCGTCATCCACGGCGAGTATGAGGCCGGAAGCTCACTCGGCTTCTACCTGAAGAGGAACGACCTGCACATCTTCGAGGGCCGCAGCTCCAACCTCTGGTACGGCAGCTTCTTCCCCGATGCCCCGCAGATCTTCGACGACGAGGCCGTGCTGAGGCTCGAGTGGAGCGACATTCATCGCGTCTTCCTGTGGCAGGACGTCAGCCAGCCGCTGCCACGACTCCCCGGCAAGACCTTCCTTCTGCTGCAAAGCGGCGGCAAAGAGATCATCAGCAACCAGCCCAACCCGTACTAATGCTGTGTCGGACGACGAAACCCGCAATGATGCGGGCAAAAAAAGATGCGGCCCGAAGGCCGCATGATCGTTGAAACAAATTGCTATTTACCAGAGCCCCCATGCGCGGCTGACGTAGTCGCTCAGCGTCATGGTGATCAGTGCGAGGAAGGTGAAGAAGCCGGCTACTACCGTCAGCTTGATCAGCTTCGACTGAAAGAAGACGTGCATGAAGAACAGGATGACGATGGTCCCCTTGGCCGAGGCGATGGCCAGGGCAACGATGGGGTTCAGAATGCCGAGATTGACAAACGCCGCAGCAACCGTGATCCCGGTAAGAGTAAGAAGCGTGACGAAGATGATGGCGTAGGTCTTCGGTCCAACGATGTGATGCTCGCCGTGCTCAGGGTTCGTGATGTTCGCCGGATCGTGATACTCGGACATGATCTTCTCCTTTCAGTTGATGGCTACGCGTCAGGTGATGGCTACACGGGGTGGCGGTTGATGAGATACAGCAAGGGGAA
>Ga0335082_10009001_pt1 | contig 10867 bp, 12 predicted proteins | sample Lox_Sample_41_FD_206718 | JGI IMG/M metagenome (GOLD analysis project Ga0335082, IMG submission 206718) | Soil microbial communities from Loxahatchee National Wildlife Refuge, Florida, United States - Lox_Sample_4.1 | ecosystem: Environmental > Terrestrial > Soil > Wetlands | place: USA... | reverse complement strand
AAGGCGGCCAGATGCCGCTGCACCGCCGCATTCCCAAGCGCGGCTTCGTCAACATCTTCCGCAAGGAGTACGCCATCATCAACCTGGAGCGCATCGCCGCCCTGGGCGAGAAGACGGTGACCCCGGAGGTGCTGCTCCAGGCCGGCCTGCTGCGCCGCGCCGGCGAGCCTTACAAGATCCTGGGCGACGGCGAGCTGAAGTCCGCCGTCACCGTGCACGCCCACAAGTTCTCCAAGTCGGCGCAGGAGAAGATCACCAAGGCCGGCGGGAAGGTTGAGACGATCGGCGGGCGTGAGGCCGAGCCGCGCGAGGCCGGGAGTCCGCCCTCGAAATCCCGGGCCAAGCGAGGGACCTCCGAGCCGAAGGCGTAGCCATGATCGAGAAGTTCACCAACATCTTCCGCATCCCCGACCTGCGCAAGCGTGTGCTCTTCACCATGGCGCTGCTGGCGGTCTACCGCCTGGGCGGGCACATCCCCACCCCCGGCATCAATGCGGACAAGCTGGAGCAGTTCTTCAACCAGAGCCGCGGCACCGTCTTCGGCTTCATCGATCTGTTCGCCGGCGGTAACCTGCGCCGCCTCACCGTCTTTGCCCTGGGCATCATGCCCTACATCACCGCCTCCATCATCCTGCAGTTGCTGACGGTGGTGTACGAGCCCCTGGCCAAGCTGCAGAAGGAGGGCGAGCTGGGGCGCAAGAAGATCACCCAGTGGACGCGCTACCTCACCGTGCTGCTCAGTGCGGTGCAGTCGCTGGGCATCGCCTACGCCCTGCAGCGCGGCGGCGAGGGCTTCGTCAACAACCCCGGCCTGGGCTTCGTGCTCATGACCATGATCACCCTGACCGCGGGCAGCGTCTTCGTCATGTGGCTGGGCGAGCAGATCACCGAGCGCGGCGTGGGCAACGGCATGTCGCTGCTGATCTTCGCCGGCATCGTGGTGGGCCTGCCCCGCGGCATCGCCGACCTGTGGGACAAGGTCAACACCAAGGCCTGGGGCGCCTTCACCCCGGCGGCCATGATCATCCTGATCGTGGGCATGATCGCGGTGGTGGCCTTCATCGTCTTCGTGGAGCGCAGCGAGCGCCGCATCCCGGTGCAGTACGCCAAGCGGGTGGTGGGACGCAAGGTCATGGGCGGGCAGTCCACTTTCCTGCCTCTGCGGGTGAACGCCGGCGGCGTCATGCCGGTGATCTTCGCCTCCTCCATCCTCACCTTCCCGCAGACGGCCGGCTACTTCCTGCACAACAGCAAGATCTTCGGCCCGGTGCTGGACGCGCTCAAGTGGGGCGAGCCGCTGTACACCCTGCTCTACGCCGTCGGCATCATTTTCTTCGCCTACTTCTACGTGTCCATCGTCTTCAACCCCAACGAGGTGGCCGACAACATGCGCAAGTACGGGGGCTTCATTCCCGGCATCCGCCCCGGCAAGCGCACCTCCGACCACATCAACGAGATCCTCACCCGCATCACCCTGGTGGGCGCCCTCTACCTCATCCTCATCTCCTTCATTCCGGAGTGGATGATCACCGGCATCCACCTCAACCACCTGCCCTGGTGGCTGGGCGGCAACTTCTTCGAGCGCCTGCCCGCCTGGGTCACCGGCGGCCTGGGGGTGCAGTTCTATTTCGGCGGGACCTCGCTGCTCATCGTGGTGGGCGTGGCCATGGACACGGTCAACCAGGTCGAATCGCAGCTCATCATGCGCCACTACGACGGCTTCACCTCCAAGGGGCGCATTCGCGGGCGGCGCATTTGGTGACCGGTTCCGAGGAGCGCATGGCAGCACCCGCCACCGGCATGGCCGACGCCAAGACCCGCGAGGTGAGGCCCATCATCCTGCTGGGGCCGCCGGGCTCGGGGAAGGGCACGCAGGCCAAGCAGATCGTGGAGCGCTACGGCATCCCCCAGATCTCCACCGGCGACCTGCTGCGCGACAACGTGGCCCGCTCCACCGAACTGGGCCGGAAGGCCAAGGCGGTGATGGAGCGCGGCGAACTGGTTCCCGACGACCTGGTGTGCGGCATGGTCGCCGCCCGCCTGCAGCAGCCGGACTGCGCCCGCGGCTTCATCCTGGACGGCTTTCCGCGCACCGTCGCCCAGGCCGAGTGGCTCGACAAGTTCTTGAAAACAGAGTTCTTTGACAACGGCAGGATGCGCACGCCCCCGGTTGTGGTCGATATCGTGGTGGGATATAATGAGCTTTTGCGACGGCTGACCGGGCGCCGCTCGTGTCCCACCTGCGGGCGCATCTATAACATCTACTTTCAGCCTCCGCGCGTCGCCGACACCTGCGATAACGACGGCGCCAAACTCGTCCTGCGCAAGGACGATACGGAGGAAGTGATTGCGGAGCGCCTGAAGACCTACGAGCGGCAGACCTTGCCCCTGACCGACTATTACCGTCGCCAGGGGCGGCTGCGGCAGGTGGACGGCGCCAGGCCGGTGGAGCAGGTCACGGCCGCGGCCTTCCAGGCGATCGAGCATGGCGATCGTCTGTAAGTCGCCCGCCGAGATCGAGCGCATGCGCCGCAGTGGGCGCATCGTGCGCGAGGTGCTGGACCTGGTGGCCGGCATGGCCCAGCCCGGCGTCTCCACCATGGTGCTGGAGCGCGCCGCGGAGAGAAAGATCAAGGAACTCGGGGCCAAGCCCGCGTTCAAGGGGTACTTGAATTACCCCTGTGTTCTTTGCACGTCGGTGAACCAGGAGATCGTGCACGGCATCCCCTCGGAGCGGCGGCTGCTCAAGGCCGGGGACATCGTCTCCATCGATTGCGGGGTGGTGCTCGATGGCTACTACGGCGACGCGGCCGTGACCGTGGCGGTGGGCGAGCCCACGCCGGAGGTGCAGAAGCTGCTGGAGATCACCCGGGCTTCGCTCTACCGGGCCATCGGCAGGGCGCGCGTCGGCAACACCGTGGGCGACCTGGGTTCGGCGGTGCAGGAGCTGGTGGAGGCCAACGGCTTCAGTGTGGTGCGCGAGTTCGTGGGTCACGGCATCGGCACCAAGCTGCACGAGGACCCGCAGGTGCCCAACTTCGGCCTGCCGGGACACGGGGCGCGGCTGCAGGAGGGCATGGTGCTCGCCATCGAGCCCATGGTCAACGCCGGCAAGCCCGGCTCCCGCGTGCTGGACGACCATTGGACGGCGGTGACCGAGGACGGCAGCTTCAGCGCCCACTTCGAGCACTGCGTGGCGGTCACGAAAGATGGGCCCTTGATCCTGACGGAGTAGCGAACCGGGAACTGCCAACTGGAAACCGGGAACCGGGAACTGAAAACTGGTTCTAGGAGTTGGATGAGCAAAGAAGACGCGATTGAAGTTGAGGCGTCTGGCGGGCGTGAGCGAAGCGAGCGCGCAGCGCGAACCGAGCGGGAGTCCGCCGCCGAAATCCTGAGCGCGGCGACGGATCTCCGGAGCGTCTCGACTGCGGCGGCCGGCCGCTAGGAGTTGGATGAGCAAAGAAGACGCGATTGAAGTCATGGCCACGGTGATCGAGCCGTTGCCCAATGCCATGTTCCGGGTGGAACTGGAGAACAAGCACCAGGTCCTGGCGCACGTATCCGGGCGCATGCGCAAGAACTTCATTCGCATCCTTCCCGGCGACAAGGTCGCGGTGGAGCTTTCCCCCTACGACCTGACGCGGGGACGGATCGTGTACCGGTACAAGTGATTGCGGCGGCTGGTTCCGCAACTGGGAACTGGCAACCGGGAACTGGGAACTTTATGAAGGTTCGTGCATCGGTCAAGAAGGTTTGCGACAAGTGCAAGATCATCCATCGCCGCGGGGTGGTGCGGGTGATCTGCGAGAACCCGAAACACAAACAGCGCCAGGGATAGCTGACGACTGGCGACTGACTACTGACGACTGGGGTAACTATGGCACGTATCGCCGGTGTGGATCTGCCGCGCCAGAAGCACGCGGTCATCGCGCTCACCTACATCTACGGGATCGGGCACTCCCGCGCCCGCAGCATCTGCGCGACCGCCAACGTGGACGGCGCCAAGAAGGTCCAGGATCTGAACGAGGAAGAGGTCAACCGCATCCGCCAGGTCATCGAGCAGGAAGGCAACGTGGAGGGCGACCTGCGCAAGGATGTGCAGATGAACATCAAGCGGCTGATCGAGATCGGGTCGTACCGCGGCTATCGCCACCGCCGCAACCTGCCCGTTCGCGGGCAGCGCACCCACACCAACGCGCGCACCCGCAAGGGTCCGCGCCGCGGCACCGTGGCCCAGAAAAAGAAATCGACGGCGAAGACATAATCTATGGCGAAACCGACACCACCGCCCGCAGCACCCGGCGCCGCGCCCGGCGCTCCGGCAGCCCCGGAGAAGAAGGGCAAGCGCAAGCAGTTCAAGAAGAAGGAGCGCAAGAACGTTCCTTTTGCCGTGGCCCACATCCAGGCCTCGTTCAACAACACCATCGTCACCATCGCCGACCCGGAGGGCCGCGTGCTGTCGTGGAAGAGTTCGGGCTCGCTGGGCTTCCGCGGGTCGCGCAAGGGCACGCCCTTCGCCGCCCAGCAGGCCGCCATGAACGCCGCCAACCAGGCGCGCGAGCACGGCGTGCGCTCCCTGGAAGTGCGGGTCAGCGGGCCGGGCTCGGGACGCGAGTCCGCCATCCGCGCCCTGGCCGCCGCCGGCCTGGAAGTGCGCATGATCAAGGATGCGACCCCGGTGCCGCACAACGGCTGCCGCCCGCCCAAGCGCCGCAGGGTCTAGGAATTTGTAATTTGCGATTGGTAAATTGTAATTTTCCGGGCGAGTCGCCCGGCAGGTTCTTCAAATTACCAATTACAAATTACTCAATTACGAATCGCATGGATCGGGAAGAAGGGAACGCCAGTCCCGTAAACCGATCAGGAAAAGGAGAGCAACTTGGCACGCTATAAAGACGCAGTCTGCCGCCTTTGCCGCCGCGAAGGCATGAAGCTGTTCCTCAAGGGGCCGAAGTGCTTCACCGACAAGTGTCCGGTGGAGAAGCGCAACTTCGCTCCCGGCCAGCACGGCAAGGACCGCAAGGCCAAGATCGTGGGCTACGGCCTGCAGTTGCGCGAGAAGCAGAAGACCAAGCGCATCTACTTCACGCTGGAGCGGCAGTTCCGCAACTACTTCGAGAAGGCGGCGCGCCACAAGGGAGTGACCGGCGCGGTCCTGCTGCAGCAACTGGAGTGCCGGCTCGACAACGTGGTCTACCGCCTGGGCTTCGGCATCTCCCGGCGCCAGGCGCGCCAACTGGTGCGCCACGGCCACGTGGACGTGAACGGGCGGCGCGTGAACATCCCCTCGTTCCAGGTGGCACCCGGCGACGAGATCACGCTGCGCGAGCGCAGCCGCAAGCTGCCCGTCGTCGCTTCCGCGCAGGAGTTCACCAGCCACCAGACGCTGCCTTCCTGGCTGGAGCTGGACCGCGAGAACCTGAAGGGACGGGTCACGGCCCTGCCCAGGCGCGAAGACATCAACCTGCCGGTCAACGAACAGTTGATCGTCGAGCTGTACAGCAAGTAAACGATCGTGAAGAAGCCCAGCCATTCGCGCCCGAGCAGCCCTGGTCACGCAGCGCCCGCCGATGGGCCGGCGGGAGGTGACCTCGCGCCACAGGGCCGAAAAGGAGAAAGGTAACCATGTTGTGGAAAGGCTTTCAGAAACCCAAGCGGCTCGCGGTTGACACCGAGACCCTCACCGACAAGTACGGCAGATTCCACGCCCAGCCGTTCGAGCGCGGCTTCGGCACCACCATCGGCAACGCCCTGCGGCGCGTGCTGCTCTCCTCCATCGAGGGCGCGGCGGTGACCGCGGTCAAGATCGAGGGCGTGCTGCACGAGTTCCAGTCCATCCCGGGGGTGGTCGAGGACGCTACCGACATCATCCTCAACCTCAAGCAGGTGCCCTTCAAGCTGAACGGGGAGGGCCCCAAGGCCATCTACCTGCGCGCCGACAAGCCCGGCGTGGTGACCTCGGGGATGATCGAGGCCGACGGCGACGTCGACATCCTGGACAAGAACGTCTACCTGGCGACCATCAGCGAGGGCGGCAAGCTGGACATGGAGATGCGGCTCAAGCGCGGCCGCGGCTACGTCGCCGCCGACAAGAACTTCGACGAGGACCTGGGCATCGGCTTCATCCCCATCGACTCGGTGCACTCGCCGGTGCGCAAGTGCAACTACATCGTGGATGCGGCGCGCCTGGGCCAGATCACCGACTACGACAAGCTCACCCTCGAGGTGTGGACCAACGGCTCCATCGCGCCCGCCGACTCCGTCGGCCTGGCCGCCAAGCTGCTCAAGGACCACATGAACATCTTCATCAACTTCGAGGAAGAGATCGAGGCCGCGGCCGCCGCCGACGATCGCAAGCCCGAGATCCGCAACGAGAACCTCAACCGCTCGGTGGAGGAGCTGGAACTCTCCGTGCGCAGCTACAACTGCCTGAAGAACGCCAACATCCAGACCATCGGCGAGCTGGTGCAGAAGACCGAGGCCGAGATGCTCAAGACCAAGAATTTCGGCCGCAAGTCGCTGAACGAGATCAAGGAGATCCTGTCGTCCATGGGTCTCAGCCTGGGCATGAAGATCGACGAGCACGGCAACGCGGTGCCCGGCAGCCCTTCCGTCGCCGGCATCCTGGGCGAAGGACAGTAGGAGACGACCATGCGCCACCTGAAAGCTGGCTGGAAACTCGGACGGAACACGGCGCACCGGCGCGCGCTGCTGCGCAACCTGGTGACCTCGCTCATCCTCGAGGACCGCATCGAGACCACGGTTCCCAAGGCCAAGGCCATGCGCCCGCACGTGGACAAGATGATCACTCTGGGCAAGCGCGGCAACCTGGCGGCGCGCCGCCTGGCCCTCGGCTATCTCATGACCCGGGCCGCGGTGGACCGGCTCTTCGACGTGGTGGCGCCGCGCGTCGGCGACCGCCCCGGCGGCTACACCCGCATCGTCCGCAGCGGCTGGCAGAAGGGCGACGGCGCCGACAAGGCCTTCGTCGAGCTGGTGGGCAGCGAGAAGGTGCAGGAAGAGAAGCGCCACAAGCGCGCCGAGGTCCGCGCCAAGAAAGTCGAGGAGCGCAAGAAGGCCCTGGAAGAAGCCGAGGCCCAGGCCAAGGCCGAGCAGGAAGCCGCGGCGCCGGCCGAGGAAAAGAAGGAAGAGTAGCCTCTCCCATCACCGTTTCCGGGCGCATTCCGGCCCTCCGGAGTGCGCTTTTTCTTTTGTCAAAGATCGGCCGGCCGCCCTCAGGCGGCAGGGGCGGTGCGCCGCGCCCGCCACCCGATCACCAACTGCGTGCACAGCGCGCCCGAGAAATCCAGCAGCACGTCGCGGAGGGCGCCGGTGCGCGAGAGCAGATAGGTCTGGTGGAACTCGTCCGCCGAGGCCAGCGCCAGGCACACCCCCAGCGCCAGCAGCGCCGAAGACCACCTCCACTCCTTCCGCCCGCTCTGCCCCGCGCGGTACCACAGGAAGCTCATGATCAGGTACTCGGTGAAGTGGGCGGCCTTGCGGATGGAAAAGTGGAGCAGGTAGAGATGCTCCGGGCTCAGCCGGAGGGAGAGCGCGGAGAGCAGCCACTCCAGAATGCTGCCCGTATTCTCCCAGGAAAAAGCGTTGCTGGAGGTGGAGGCGATGAGGCTCAGCCACAGCAAGGCGGGCAGCCAGTAGCGCAGGAATTTGTAGGTCGCGGACTCAGGCACGGGCCAGTGTACTTTTCCTTTACTCCAGGCGATAGTTGGGGGCCTCGCGGGTGATGATGACGTCGTGCACGTGGCTCTCGCGCAGCCCCGCTCCCGAGATGCGCACGAAGCGCGCCTTCTGCTGCAGCTCGGCGATGGTGCCGCAGCCCACGTAGCCCATGCCCGAGCGCAGCCCGCCCACCAGTTGCTGCACCATGGTGGCCAGGGGGCCGCGGTAGGGCACGCGTCCCTCGATGCCCTCGGGGACCAGCTTGGCCAGACGGTTGGCCTCGCCGTTCTCCACCAGCGCGGTGGAAGCGTCGCCGTTGCCCTCCTCCGCCGACTGCGCGTAGCGCTCGCTCGATCCCATGGCCATGGCCGAGAGCGAGCCCATGCCGCGGTAGGACTTGAAGGAGCGTCCCTGGTAGAGGATAGTCTCGCCCGGGCTCTCGTCGGTGCCGGCCAGCAGCGAGCCGATCATGACCACGCTGGCGCCGGCGGCCAGCGCCTTGGTGATGTCGCCGGAGAACTTGATGCCGCCGTCGGCGATGATCGGCACCCCCGCTTCCTTGGTGGCGCGGTAGGCCTCGGCGATGGCGGTGACCTGGGGCACGCCCGCGCCGGTCACGATGCGCGTGGTGCAGATGGAGCCCGGGCCGATGCCCACCTTGATGGCGTCGGCGCCGCACTTCACCAATTCGCAGGCGCCGTCGAAGGTGCCCACGTTGCCGGCCATCAGCTCCACCTCGGGGAGCTTGGCCTTCACCGCCTGGATGGCCTCCAGCACGCGGGTGGAGTGGCCGTGGGCGCTGTCGATGGCCAGCACGTCCACCTTGGCCTTCACCATCTCCTGGGCGCGCTCCAGGAAGTCGCCGGTGGCCCCGATGGCCGCGCCCACCCGCAGCCGCCCGTGCGAGTCCTTGCAGGCGCTGGGATACTTCAGCTTCTTCTGGATGTCCTTGACCGTGATCAGCCCCTTGAGGTTGTAGTTCTTGTCCACCACCAGCAGCTTCTCCACCCGGTGCTTGTGCAGGATGGCCTCGGCGTCCTCCAGCGTCGTGCCCACGGGCACGGTGATGAGGTTCTCCTTGGTCATGACCTTGGCGATGGGGATGTCGGTGCGGGTCTCGAACCTCAGGTCGCGGTTGGTGAGGATGCCCACCAGCTTCTTGTTCTTGGTGATGGGGACGCCGGAGATGCGGTACTTGCGCATCACCTCCATGGCGTCGGCGATCTTGTCCTCGGGCGACATGGTGATGGGATCCACGATCATGCCGCTCTCCGAGCGCTTCACCTTGTCCACCTCGGCGGTCTGCTGCTCGATGGAGAGGTTGCGGTGGACGATGCCCAACCCGCCCTGCTGGGCGATGGCGATGGCCATGGGGGCCTCGGTCACCGTGTCCATGGCGGCGCTGACCACCGGGATGTTGAGGGTGATGGTGCGGGTGAGGCGGGTGCGCGTGTCCACGGTGGCGGGCACCACGTCGCTGCGCGCCGGCAGCAGCAGCACGTCGTCGAAAGTCAGGGCTTCGGGGACAGGGAAGTGGATCATGACTGGGAACTCGCGATGGGTGGGATGGCCATTCGGTATTTTAGCATTCGGCACCTCGAACAGAGGTCAGACGTCGGACGTCAGCAGGTCCCAAAGAAACATCCCGATGCCCGCGCAGCGGGAGAGGGAGCCCGATCGCCACACAAATGCTTCCAGGCGTCATGCTGAGCGGCCCTCCGGGCCGCGAAGCACCTCGCGGGCAGCACCGGGATCTCCTTTCTCCCCGGCGGCAGGGTCGGCGGCTTGCGGCTTTCGGTCGTCGGGGGAAGAGGCCGTCGGCCCACGGTCGTCGGTCGTCGGCGAATCGCCGTCGGCTGCCGGCTCTCGGTCGTCGGCCAAGGAGGCCTCATCCAGGCCCAGTTCGCGGAAGAGGATCTCGGCCAACGAGGGATCGGGCTCGGCGGCGGCGGCCTGGGCCTCGCGCCCCTGGGCGTCGTGTTCCTCGGCCAGGCGCTTGAGGTTGGCGCTGGCGGTCTGCAAGGCGTAGAGCAGCAGCGCGCAGGTCTTGGTGTCGAGGGCCTTGTCCTGGAGGGCGCGGACCACCTGGGTGAGGGCGAACTGCACGGCGGTGGCGTCTTCCAGCAAAGGCAGTTCGTAGTTGGGGCGGGCGGGGCGGCGGGCGCGGGAGTGGAAGTAGCAGAGGCGGCGCCCGGCGAGGGCAGGGGATCCGCAGCGGCGTCCGCTGAGATGGATGTGGGCGCAACGCTGGGCGGCGTTGGCGCTCTCGAGTGCGCGTAATGGCTGGCTGGTTCTCATACCCCCACCCCCCGGGTCGGGCGCGAATGGAATGAATGAGTTACGGGGAGCGATCCCGAGCGGTCCCGGAATCCAAAGGAGTTACAGGCAAAATCCCGTGGACAAAGGAGTTGCGGGCTGCGGGGCGGGAGGGCGCCGGTCTCGTAGGCGAACATAAGGCGAAGATAGACGATGCCGGCGCAGAAGTCAACAGGAAAATGTTTAGAATAGCATTGTGAAATAATCAGCCTTATTGCCCACCCTTCGCAAAGAGCGCGAAGAGTGGAGCACCCAGGTCACTTTACTGTCGGCCACCCGCCCCCCCCGAAAGCTAATCTATTGGAAGTGTGACTTCTCCCATCTATTGGGCGGGTACAGCTTCTCTCCGCCGTACCATTCAATCTCCGTTCCTTGAAGCGGCTGCAAATGTTCCTTTCGGGCTTGCTGCAGCCCGACCGACTGAACTCGGCGAAACCAGCGCCGATAGGCGAGGTAGGCAGCGTGCACTGACCCAGGCGGGTTTATCTTCCCATGCTTGTCCCAAAGAGCAATTCCCACAGCGTGTTCCCAGTCTTCCTCGTACAGGTACGATATATAGTATAGGGCCATGATCTCTACCGTCGGCTGCGGCAACTCCCTCCCACCATTAAAGGTCATATTGATCTTGATGCTTGATTCGCGTTTGTTCCCCTCACATTGAAGAAAACATCTCATCCCTTCAAGAGTTTCCTGCTCTGGCAACGGAAATGACACGGCGAACGGCGCTTTCCCCAACGCTGGGTCAATGCGCTGAATCCACGGGCGGCAAAGCGGCGAAACCTGTGCCGTTTGGGCGCCAACTATCGGAGCCAGCCAGAGACCGAGGCACATCCCAAGAGCACACGACGGTAGATGGCGTCTCATCAGT
>Ga0335082_10009000_pt1 | contig 10868 bp, 12 predicted proteins | sample Lox_Sample_41_FD_206718 | JGI IMG/M metagenome (GOLD analysis project Ga0335082, IMG submission 206718) | Soil microbial communities from Loxahatchee National Wildlife Refuge, Florida, United States - Lox_Sample_4.1 | ecosystem: Environmental > Terrestrial > Soil > Wetlands | place: USA... | reverse complement strand
AAGTGCGGGGTGAAACCGCTCGAACACCATGTGACGAAATCACAGGGATTTGACCCATCACCCGGATCTCCAGTCACGGTATTCTCCGTCACACGTTAGCTGTCCTCCCCTTCGTGATAATAGACGTCAACATGTCACCGAACGCCAGTGCGCGATATGCCGGCCGTCGTTTTTACCGAACACTCCATTGAGCATCCTGGCCGTACAAAGGAGCCCCACGTGTCCGCCGTGCAGCGGAGTCACAGGACGGCCTTCGATGCGCTCCTGCTTGCGTACCAGCAGGTTGAGTGCATTCTGCATGGCACAGGAACGGCTGATCGCATCCTCGACCGCATCCAATGGCAGACCCCGATACTGGATGGGAACTGCGCTAGATTCGGGGACGATGTAAGGTTCGGTCGTTTCCAGGCCGAGCGTTGGTAGCCGACCGCTGTGGTAGGCCAACCGCAGCAGTTGGTCGGCGTAACGAGTGTCACCGCGATGGTGTTCTTTCTTGCGAATTCCCACGACAGCGAGTTGATGGAAGCGGACAGACTCCGGGTGGGTGAGGCCGAATACGGAGATGCGCTCGAATTGGCTGGCCAGACGCCTGGCGCAGTGCGAGAGCGCATTGTCAGGGATCACAAAGATCAGAACTCCCGCTGCCTTCAGCCATCCGTAGCAGTGGTGAGAAACACAAGTTCCAGCCGCTGATTGCTGTGATTCCCGACTTCCACGTCGTACGGTGTGTTGAGATAGAGAAGCGAGCAGCTGCCTGCCGGAAGGTGGGATTCGAAGGTGCTGCCCTGCCTGGTTGGGATACCGTGAGCAGCCGCGGCAGCCGCTTTCTCAGCCGCGAAGTCCTTCGTGACTTCGAGCAGGGCAGTTCCCTCGCCAGCACACGAATCCACCGCGAAGAACGGTCCTGACGCTAATCAGGATTTGCCAGAGGTTGCTCGCTTCTTCGACGGGCAGTGGATAGAAGCCAAGTTTCAGTCGCCCGGCATTGCGCATGGGAACGCTCCTTCTTTCAAATTTGGGTATCTGTGACTCGAAGCACAAAAGTGGCACTGAGTATCACTTTATGCTTTAAAAAGAGTTTGGGCTGGTGCAATTGGCTGATATCCGATGCAGGAATTGCGGCCGAAGAGCCCGGCAAGGGGAATCGGCCAGAATTTTGCAAACGGTCGTTATTCCTCAGAAGGTCAACATTGGCAGGCGTGCCCGCACTAACGCGTTCGGCACAGGCTTTTCGGTAGGACTCCAAAGCGCTTCGGAACCTCAACTGCACTTAGTGACACCTTCTGCTTCTCATCTGCAGTTAGCGCCACCCGGTATCGGCCTGGACTTGGTCTCACGGATGGCATTGACACGTCTTCGGGGTTCGACACCAGGCACCCCGAAACGGGCCGTCTGATTCCGGGCGACTTCTCAACAAAGCTCGCCAACTAGAAAGCCTGCGTCCGCGGCGCTTTTCGACAGGCGTCGGTCGGCAGAGACAAACATTCTGCGTGTCGGCTTTTCATGGCACCAAACCAAGGCCGCCGCAAGTTGAAGGCTGTCAGCTGCGCGCATTTCATAAGTGTCCAAGAGGCGGGTTGCAAGGGCACGCAAGGGGTCAGATGGCAAGATTTCTCTCCAGCCTCGACTGAGAACGTCGAGACGGGAGAGGGCACCCTTCTTCTCCGGGTCCTTCAATTTCCCAAGTCGATGTAACCGGGCCACCGCACTGTGCACTTCAACCCTGGTTTCCCACCAGACTACCGGTAGAAATTGGTGCAAGCGGGACTGCGCGCGACGGCTCGTGATTTCGTGGACACACAGAGGCACCAAGGCGCTTGCATCCCAAAACGCAGGCTGCTTGTTCATAAGCTTTCCGCTCGATCTTCAAGGAGCGCATGAACCGCTTCGTTACCGGATACTCTGCCCGTGCGAATCTTCATAAGCTCCTCTACGTTCAGCGGCTCTTTTGGCATCCGCATCTTCCCTGAAGCGACCAGCAGGAGTTCCTCCTCGCTCGCCCCCTCAGCGGAAAATGGGACCAGTTTCGCCACCGGCAGGCTTCGGTCGCGGATCACGATCTCTTCGCCCTCTTTTGCAAATGCCAGGTACTTGCTCAGCTGGTTCTTGAGTTCGGCGACATTGACGCTTCGCAGACCTTTGTCTCCATTCATGGCTATTATAGCCATGAAGGTCAAATCGATGGAAACACGCTCTCCGCCACAGGGTGCGGTCGGTTGCTATCGACAAAGATCCCGCTCCGCCGACCGTGGCTGCAAGTGTGCACCAAAACCCGAATTGCACTTAGTGGCACGATTTGCTTCTTTTCTGCTAGCGCGGTCGGAGGACTTTTACACAGCCTACCCAATATTACGGTTGGTTACAGGGTTTTCCGCCGACGGCCGATTGTTAAGCGTCTAGTCGCGATACTATTAATGACAAAGTAGGGAACCGGCTATCTTTGTGACCGGCATTAGAAAGGGCCGGAAGCGAATGTCCCGCCCAAGCCGAGTGACCGGCTGTCAGGGCGGGCCAGCCCTTTTTCTTCACAACGAGCCCGCGCAGGAGATTATGGGACGCCGGCCGCCAGCGTAAACTCTTCATTCCCATCTGCCCGCGGGTTGTGCCAGCCTCCTCGCGGCGCCAGCCGCTGGTCGAGTTCTATTGGCCCCCATGTGTTCGGTTCATAAGACTGTAGGGGCGATCCTTGCCTGAGCATGGGATCCACGATTCGCCAAGCTTCTTCTACGTAGTCCTGCCGCGCAAAGAGTGTGGAGTCGCCGGCGATCGCGTCACCGAGCACCCTTTCGTACGCCTCCATTTCGCTGGCGCGTGGTTGACGGGCGGCTAACATCTCAACGGTTTGTCCGGTCATCTGTTCGCCCGGCCCCATGACCATGGTGCCGATAGCGATCGCGATGTCCGGGCTGATCCGTATCCGCAAGTGATTTGGCGATAGCTCGCTTTCTTTGATTACAGTGGGAGGCTTGCGAAAGCGAGCGAAAATCTCGGTACAAGTAAGCGGCAGGCATTTCCCGGCACGAATATAGACAGGCACACCTTTCCATCGCCACGAATTGATTTCCAGGCGCATTGCGGCGAAGGTCTCCACGGTGGAGTTGGTGGCGACTCCCTTTTCCTCCAAGTAGCCGCGGAACTGGCCCCGAACCAGGTCTCCTACAGCCATTGGCGGAATGGCTTTGAGTACTTTCACCTTCTCATCTCGGATGGACTCACTGTCGGTTCTGGCCGGGGGCTCCATGCAGAGATTACTGAGCAACTGGAACAAGTGATTCTGGATAACATCGCGAATAGTGCCGGTCTGGTCGTAAAAGCCGCCGCGGCCCTGCACGCCGAAGTCTTCGGCCATGGTGATCTGGATACTCTCGATGAAGTTCCTGTTCCAGAAAGCTTCCATGAAGGCGTTGGCAAAGCGGAAGACCAACATGTTGTGGACTGGTTTCTTTCCTAGATAGTGATCGATCCGGAATACGTCACTTTCTTTGAACGCCTTCTGCAAGACTCGATTGAGTTCTTGTGCGGACGCCAGGTCGTGGCCAAATGGTTTTTCGAGCACCACCTTTGCTCCATCGCTGCAGCCCGATTTGACCAGTCCCTGCACGACGGTTTCAAAAAGGCCGGGAGGTATGGCCAGGTAATGGGTCGGCTGTCGAGCGTTCTTCAATTGACCGCGCAGACGCTGGAAAGTTGCGGGATCGTTGTAGTCGCCGTCGACATAGCCCAACAGTTCGCTGAGTTTCTCGAACGCTTTAGGGTCGAGGCCGCCTCGTTTCTCGAGGCTGTCCTTCGCCCGTGCGCGAAGTTGATCTAGATTCCAGCCGGCATTGGCTACCCCGATAACCGGTATGTCCAGATTGCCGCGTTTGATCATCGCCTGCAGGGCAGGAAAGATCTTCTTGTAAGCCAGATCGCCGGTAGCACCCAAGAATACGAGGGCGTCGGAACTTACGGTAGCCATGTTTGCCTCTTTCAGTCCGTCCGTCGAGATATCTCCCCAACTCGGACGCAGGAACCTGTGGTGCCGCTGAAGTGTCCAATACCAAGTGGCGTGCCGATGAGATCCTGGCAAAAGCCCTAAACTTGGGGCTGCGGGAGTGTATCAGTTTTTGACCGGCGGACACAGGAGATTTTGGTGAATGATGCCAGCTGTCGACCGGACTTAACGCCGCCGGCCCCCGCCGCCCATCCTTGCACCGCCAATTCCTCCGCCGTAGCCGCGCGCCGCGTTGAAGTTCTGTGTCCGCTGCGCTCTCTGGGTGCGCGCTTGCTCTTGCCGCTGTAGGTTGGCATCCGGGTTGTTGACGGAATTCCATCCTGAACCTAAACGCCTCTCAGACGAGCGGGTCTATATGCGTGCGAAGCGACAGATGCAGGAAGATCGGGATGCTGCCGAAAGGCTTTTCACGACCGGCAAGGGCAACGACATCGAGGGAGCTGCCGAGACGTTGTCGGCCGCTTACAACGGTGTGACTGAGTATGTGGATTTTCACAAGTAGAAGACTGGCGACGGGAAATGGTTGCAAACGATATGGTTCGGCGCTGGTGACGCTATCAAGACTCGAGCCTTCGATGCTGCGCTAGCGGTCGCTCAAAGCAAGAATCAGCCGATTGGCACGGCCTAAGGGCCGCGCCTTTGCAAAGGACTTGGCCCACAATCCGATGTGACAATGCGCTCAGGGGTATGATTCAAAGGCGCAGAAATTGCGGGATAAAACTCCGCGGACCAATTGGAGTCCGCCATGATGCTAGGGCATCTATTCAGTCGTGTCAATAAACAGCTAATTATTGAAACGAAAGTCACGTCATTCTAAGTCGCTCAAAATAGGCGCCAAGCGGTTCCCGTTTTTGGTGGGGTTTTTTGGAACGATTGCCGGATACACCAAACGCCGTGAGTTCGGCCAGCAAAAGACGCGGGCCTCAGTGACCGGATTCCACAGTCACAGCAATGCAATAGCAAATGAAAACCCGCAGGGGGCTGTCAGAGTCGGCCAGATGAGAAACGGTCGTTAATCCTCTGAGCAGCCCACTGCGCCTCGCGGCGTATGGTGGCCCCAATCCTTCAAGAGATACGACGCTGCATTACTCCATTACTCTTACTCTTTCTGGGAACAAGGGTCAGTGATTACGAGGCGACCTCAGTAACAAAGTAACCACCTTAGCGGTCATCGACCTCGATTCCCAGCCTTGTTGGAGCGTGTGCTGAGACTGACTCACTTGCCTGAAAGTGGACGCTTCCTCTTTTAACAAACTCGTCGTGGAGCGACATTATGCTGAGTCACTTCGGAAGTTTCTTTAGTTGTGTGCTTCAGAGGGTAACGAAAAGATAGAGGGCGTTGCAAAGAAAAAATTACGCGTGCAGCACAGTGAGCGGCCCGACATCCGGGGAGGGTGTCGGCCGTTTGTTGCCACCCACACGATAAGTCGGATTGGTCAGCAACCCTTCTCTGATCTGGGAGCCCGGCGATAGGAAGCAGCGGAGTGGCGCGGAAAAGTGCACTATAAATTGTGTAAACTGCACAGGTAGCGTGGTTCACTGCATCCCGAGCGCTGGAACGCTGCTGTCCGCCCCGCCCGCAATTTCGATGTCATTGTCAGGAAACGAATTATAATCGTAACCCAGATTTGGCCTCATCCCCACGGATACTCTGGAGGTGCTATGAGCCGCCTGTCTCTCGCCACCCTTGTTAGCTTGCTGCTGCTCGAAGGTTTCGGCAATGCCCAGAATCTCCAGCCTTTCTGGTCGCAGTGGGGCCGGAATGCGCAGCACACTGGAATGGCCAATGTTGCCGGGCAACAGATCAACAACAAGCTGGCAGACATCGTTTATGACCCGTTCACCCAGCAGGAGCAACACGAGAGCTACGGCGAGCTGTGGGCCCATTTCCAAGCCACCCTGATTGACGGCAACAGCTTCTACATGATGCAGAAGACTGGCAGTTATCACTCCTGCCAACCGGCGGGCATTTGGGTTTATGGTTTTCCCTGTGGGCCTAACGCATGGAATTCAATGCAATGGAACGTTGTTCGCTACGATTGGGTTCAACCACGCACTCCGGTTATGGCCTGGACGTTTCCTACCGACTGGAAGCCGGAACCGAATGCAACCAATCTGCTTCTGGGGCAGGTCGGCCTGCAAGGCTGGGAGCCGGTTTTTCATCCGGCCTTGGCCAACGGAAGCCTCTACGTTCCTGGCGCCGGAGGCACACTGTGGAGGGTGAACACAACCACCGGCAAAGCGCAGGCGCACATCAATCCGTTTCCGGGAGGCGGGATTGATCCGGCGAGCACATTCGTTTCGGGGCCGCTCACTGCCGATAACAGCGGCAACATCTATTACAACGTCATCGAGTTGAATACGAAGGGCAATCCGTGGGAGCAAAACGATCTCCTGGGCGCGTGGCTGGTGAAAGTCACAGCCAGCGACTCAACGACCACGGTGACCTATGCCACCCTGGTGCCGAATGCGCCGCCAGCGGCCTCGAGAACCTGCCTGGGAACGTTCGCTGACCTGAATGACGGGGGCGCGTCGCTGCCTTGGCCTCCGCCGGGATGGATCAGCCCGCCCAGTGTGCCCTGCGGTTCGCAAGGGCCGGGTGTAAACATTGCTCCCGCCGTGGCGTCGGATGGTACTGTTTACACGGTCAGTCGCGCACACTTCGACGGCCTGGTCGCTTACCTGGTGGCAGTGAATCCCGATCTGATGCCGAAGTGGGTCGCTTCGCTGCAGAACCGCCTGACCGATGGGTGCGGCGTGTTGCTGCCCATCGCGCCCAAGGGTGTCGACAACGAACCGAATTCCTGCCGCTATGGCACAGCCGTGGGAGTGGACCCAACGACGAATGCAAGAGGCTCGGGCGCCGTTTACGATCAATCTTCATCTACGCCAACGGTCCTGCCTGATGGGTCGGTGCTCTTCGCTGCCGTCGATAACTACAACTACAGCCGGGGACATCTTTTTCATTTCGACGCACAGGGAAACTATCTCAATGCCTACTCCTTCGGATGGGACTCAACAGCGGCGGTCTACCCGCATGACGGTACGTATTCGATTGTGATCAAGGACAATCACTACCCGTCGCCGGCGTACTGCTACTTCAATAATCCGGTTTGTACGGCCGTGCCGGACGGTCCGTATTACATTTCGCAGATTAGTCCCAATATGCAGGTGGAATGGTCCTTCCAAAACACGACCATCGACAACAACCACCCGAACGGGTACGAGTGGTGTGTCAATGCACCGGCGGTCGACGTTAATGGACTGGTTTATGCGACCAGTGAGGACGGAACCCTGTATACCATTCCGCAGGGTCACCACGGCGTTTTCACGCAGTGGCAACAGAAAATCTTTCTGAAGGAAGCTTTGGGCGCCGCCTATACTCCGCTGTCGATTGGCCCGGACGGAAAGGTTTACAGCCAGAACGACGGCCATTTGTTTGTGATTGGGATGTAGGAAGTGCTGGCGACCCAGGGTTCAGCAATGCCTTCAATCAAGGAATGATTGCCATCAGTTTCGACCTCTCTCCGGCGGTGAAGGGCGGCACTCCGGCTCGCCTCGGGTATTACGACAACTTAGAAAACCACGCGGAAAAGTAGGGGCCGAATCGGGGCTAAGGAGGGAGTATTCAGGAGGTCTCGGGAGTACTCAACTCAACTCCCAACGGGGAGCGGCTAAGCCGGCCTCCGTGATGTTGCTCCCTCTTTCGGAGTGTTACACACGCATCACGCGAAGAATTTCTAAAGCACGGATTCGCAAGGAAGGACACGAATCGAATTCGCCAAACTCACGAAGTCCCTCGCGGCCCTGGCCCATCCACGTCCTGCAGAGGAATGCGAGGTTGCTCCTGGTTGGCCGCGACTACTGCTTCTCGGCTACATAGGTCGCCGTAGATCCATGAAGTTTGTCATCCACTACGACGGTCATGGTCTTGCCATCCGGCGCGACGGTCATTTTGCTTACGGAGATCACCTTGCCGTCGCGCTTGTCGGTTTCCTCGATGGAGTCGCCGATCCGCTTGAGCGACACGCTGGTTGTTCCGGGATCGCCAACATATGGAACATCCTTGCCATCCAGCTTCGCGGTGTAGGACTGCCCGGTGGGGGTGGTCATGCTCAGCGAGTCGCCTCCGCCAGTATAAGTAAACAGCAAGGCGTCGGCTGTCGCGACGTCCGACTTTGCTTCTCGCCACGAACCCGAGACGGCATTTGCTCCCGCTGGTGCCTTGCCCACACGCGTCATGGTGTCCGTGCCGCTGACCGGACCGCCAGTGGGGTTCCCGTAGTACGTCCACTCTTCGGTCAGCGTGTTGCCATCCTCCGACACGCTCCTTTTTACGCTGTTGATTTGCTTGCCATTTTTCTGCGCTTCGGAATTCACATGCCGGTCATCGACAACAGTGACCTTGATCATGTCAGTATAGGGGCTGCCACTGACCTTCTGGAACTGTCCATCGGCCTTGACGTTAATCGGCGGAGTGCAGGTCTTGCACTCATACATGCCGTTCTGTACCAGCAGTACGTCGGGCTTCTTGGGGAGTTTGGTTTTGCTGAGATCGATCTTCCAGGTGCCGTAAAACGGACTTTGCGCCCACCCCAAAACGGGCACGAGAAGCAATACGAAAAGAAGTTTCTTCATTGGGAATCCTCTCCTTGGCCGGAATTTCCTTTTTGGCCTCGAAAACGGCACCATAGTACACCCGTCTCGCCTGTTCGCGACACTCTGAAACGATCCTTCTGAAACGATCCTTATCGGGAGCACTCGCGACGTTCCGCCATCCGCTCCAGCAGAGCCCGAAATAGCCCCAAATTCCAGCCCGCTTTTGCAACACTTCTCCTTACCCCAACTTCGCTGTAGCCCTGTAGCCATATTTCGCGCGGCTGACTTCGCCCAGCGCGCTATCCCGCCTGCCCCGGTTACGTACCACGCGTGCTTTCGCTCCTGGCTCCCCACGCCGAGCGCCGAGCCAAAAAGAAGGACCGCCCCCTCCCCCTGGGTGAGCGGCCCTCTCACCTGAACTCACGGCCAGAAGACGTGGCGCACGTGACACAGGCTGTAAGCAGTATGCCTAAGCTTTTCCTGAAATCAATAGTTTTTTAGGAAGCATATCACCGTTTTCGTGATCGACGCCCGCCCTCGGTTTCCGTACACCTCCCCTTCCGATCCCAGCTCCGCACCAACCGTTATTCGGTGGTCTTCTTGTGCTCGTCTTCCCATTGGGTGATGACGATTGTGTTGATCCCCCGCACCGTGAACTCAAGCCGGTGCGGAAGAATGGCACTTGCTCCCTATCAGTAGGCATCTTGTACTCCAATGGCTCAGGTGGCGGGGCGAGCCTATGAATCTCGGTTCCGTCTTTCGGCACAAGTCTCACCGTCCCATCCGGTTCAACTATCTTGGTTGGTGGCCACCGGTCGGGCGGGAAGCTGGCGTCCATCGCCTTGATGTACTGTGACGACCGCCAACTCCAGCATTTGCGATCAAGATGTGCCGGCAGTTTAATCGGTCGATAGATGGTCGGCGCCAATTTGTTAAAGCGTTCTCCGTGGAGCGAACAGAGGACAGCCCGAGCCGCCTCTATCTCCGCCTTCAATGCCAGGTGCGGCGGCTCGTCGGGCGGAAAGCATATGCAGTTTTCGTCAGGGAAGACTCTGGAGCACCTATTTGGTGTCGAAGACAAGAATCCCTGCGCCTGTCCAGTCTTCTCTTTCCATGCGCATATGGTAGATGTTCAGGCTGTAGCCATCCACGGCGGCCGCACGATATGCGGCTAAACTGTGGCTTGGCATCGCCGCCGCGCGGGGGGCCCTTTTCGAGTTCGTCCCTCACCCGCTGACGCCAAACGCCGTCACGGATGAATCCATGCAGCGGCGCGTGCTCCGACGAGCAAAAACGGGTTATCATAGCACCCTATCTCGGCCGACGTGCTGAAAGATAGGCTTTGAGGTGAGAAATGCCTTCCACTTTCCGTTTCGGACTCATCTTGCTGCTCGCTCTCTTTTGCCCGTTGGCGCTGGTGTGTGGATCGGATAATCCCTCGTCAACCGCGCCGCCGAAGCCGCAACCGGCGAAAGCCGAGGATGTTGCCACCGATTACTTCGGCGCCAAGATCAGCGATCCATACCGCTGGATGGAAGCAGGCCCGAGCGATCCGAAGGTCATGGATTTTCTAAAAGCTCAGAGCGCGTACACGCGATCATTGCTAGACTCGCTCACAGGCCGCGACGCGCTCCTTCATCGCATCGAGCAGCTTGATAACGCTATACCGACAGTGCGGTCATGGCAGCGCGGCGGAACGGACCTTTTCTATCTCGAGACCGCACCCGGCGCGAAAACCTCATCGTTGTACGTTCGTGATGCTAGTAGCAAATCGCGCAAGCTCCTGGATCCGGTCTCTCTCGAACAGGGAGGGAAACATGCCGCCATCGATTACTTCACGCCATCCTGGGACGGTCATTACGTGCTCGCCGGAGTTTCGCTGGGGGGATCGGAAAACAGTACGATTCACGTGATCGAAACGGCCACCGGGCGGATGCTGCCTGATGCCATCACACGCACGCAATATGCCGGCCCCTCGTGGACCGACGACTCGCGCTCCTTCTATTACGCTCGCCTCCAGAAGCTGCCTCCCGATGCGCCGCCTAGTGCCGTCTATGAAAACGAGCGCGTTTTCCTGCATGTGGTTGGCACCGACGCGGAGAAAGACCCACAGGTCTTCGGTCCCGGCGTTTCCTCTTCGCCTGACATTCCCAAAGCAGGATTCGAGGGCGTCGGCGTGACACCCGGATCAAACTACCTGCTTGCGTTCTATTCGGCAGGTACGACCGATCCCGCCAGCCTCTATATCGCAGCTGCAGACACGCACGAAGGAAGC